>Ga0310691_10001381_pt1 | contig 37191 bp, 65 predicted proteins | sample 176DNAGHGlowgp2_FD_203887 | JGI IMG/M metagenome (GOLD analysis project Ga0310691, IMG submission 203887) | Sheep rumen microbial communities from Palmerston North, Manawatu-Wanganui, New Zealand - 1766 DNA GHGlow gp2 (v2) (version 2) | ecosystem: Host-associated > Mammals > Digestive system >... | reverse complement strand
AATTCTTATCAAGCACTACAGCGATTTTCTTACCATCTGCAGAAACAGATTGTAATGTAACGTCGCCTTTCTTGCTTGTAAGTGGTCTTAAACCATCAAAACGGGTTGCTTGTGTCATTGCCATTTTAGCGGCCGGGCTCTCACCTGATCCCATAATGTCCTCCTGTAACAAATAGGGGCGACACACTCGCCGCCCCCGCCGTATCACTTCTTTTTGCTTGTCGGCTTCTTGCTGGTTTTCTTAGTCGCCTGTTTCCCGAAAAACTTTTCCCTGATCTCTTTCGGAAGATACCCGGACGGCTCAGAATATGTGATCTTATCATTCTTTGCCATTGCTTACACCTCCTTTTTATTTCATGTACCCATCTAAAACTTTCATAATGGCCTTACTCTCAGCCTTAGCTTTTCCGCCGTTGCAGAAAACGTCGGAGAACGCCTCAGCTATAGCCTCAGCCTCATTTGTTGTTGCGTACCGTGAAATTGCGTTTTCAAACTGTACGATACCCCGGTGCTTACTCTTGCCGGTCTTTGTCTTTGTCTGTTTCCTCGCCTCTGACACGATCTTCTTAGCGGCCGTGTCCATGTCCACTCCCAGCTTCTGCGCCACCTTGTCGTTCAAGGCGTGCCCGTACTCATGAGCAACAACGGCCTCTGTTCCTGTCTTGTTACCTCGTGACGGGTGAAAACCTGCGGCCACACACGCGTCATACGCGCCCGTCATTTTCTCACTTTCCATGAACGTGCCCGAAATACCCAGTGTGCCGTCCTGCTTGTAATATCCCATTACAGAACCGTCTCTAAGGTCGCCTACTACTAGACTACTAACCACGGCGCCCTCGCCGTACATGCCAACAATCGCACGATCCACACTTAACGCCTCGTCAATAGACGGGTTGCGGGTTGTGCTTTCTGAATACAGCATGTCCTCCTCAGAAATAATGTCACCCGGCTTTAAGCCGCCGCTCTTGTTTCGTGTAACTCCACCCGGGCTACTACCTGATCCCATTTTCTTCTCCTGCCTTTCTCGGGGTTCTCTTGTGCCCCGGCCTGTATTTATTGTTCTTCCTGTTCCATGTTTGACTTGCGTGTCTTTGACATTTCATTGAGTTTTTCGCGTTTGTTTGCATAGAATGACGGTATACGGATAATATTTCCCTCTACGCCATCTATCATATCACCGTAATACAATATTGTCGTAGGGTTAAGCCTCTTTATCATTTCGTTGTACCCGGACACGAAAAGATTATCATTTTTGCCGTTCCAGTTATCGTCATTACGGACGCCTACAGCAGAAACGGCCACGGTACCACCCGCCGGGATCCCGTCAAAACAGTATGTGTAGCTTTCACGGTCGCCCCATACTACTCCGGGTATAACGTCTATACCCTGATCCTGCCAAAAAGCGCCGCACCATTGCCGGCGATAACAAGAAAGTATCTGCAGCGCGCGTGGAAAGTCGGTATACAGGGAAAAGTTAGGACTTACAACGGCCTTAAACTGTTTAAGCCTGTCTATGTACTTGTCCGGCTCCCTCCACGCGCTCATGAATTTGTAATCGTCATAATAGAAATGGGCGATAAACTGAGATAGGTCTGTTTCTTCTTTCCAGTCGCAGAACCTCAAAAACTTATCGCCTACCGTGTCTGTCTTTTCCATAACGGGTATACCATAGAACCCCACGCACGGAAACTGCATGCGGTCTTGGTTCTCAAAAGAATTGTGTTGAAACGCCGGCGGGCGGTCGTCGATCTCTAACCTGCCGTCGTACTCGTCGTCGCCGTTCTCGAAACTGAGCCCGCTCAAGTCGATCTCGAACCCGAATTCTGTCATATCTATTCCCGTGATCTCTGACAATTCCATGCTTAACAGGTTTTCACTCCATCCGCTTTCCGCTACCTTGTTGTCGGCAAGCCTCAGCGCCTTGATTTGTTCGCCTGTAAGGTTGTCTGCGCATACGCACGGTACCTCGGGCAAGTCAAGCTCCAGCGCGGCCATAAGGCGCCCGTGTCCGATAACTACAACATTGTTCTTGTCTATAACAATGGGCTGTTGAAACCCGAATTCCCGAATAGAATTAGCGATACGCTCCACCTGTACTTCCGGGTGTAGCTTTGCGTTATTCTCGTATGGTATCAGCTTTTTCGGGTTCTTGTACGTTATCTTCACTTGAATAGCCCTCCTCTTTTCTAATATACCACATTATTTCAGCAATTCAAATATACTGATCTGCCTTGTCTGTTCGTGTAACCGTTTCTTTGCGTTCTCGTAATACACCTCGTCGATCTCGAACCCTACGTACTCGTACCCTAAGTCGTGGCACGCTATGAGACTACTGCCGGATCCTACATGCGTGTCTAGGATAACCCCGGGCTTTTCCATGTCCGTAAAATTCCGCAATAGCCATTTATACAGCGCCACGGGCTTTTGTGTCGGGTGTATCTTTGTCTCTTTGTTCTTCATGTCGCCTTGTATCATTCCATTCCATGCAAACTGAAACAGCTTAGCGCCCCTGTTAAAGCTCGTCCATGCAAGCTCACAATCAGCATACCCGACACCTGCAGGCTTTACCTTGTCCCATACCACCCAGCACTGAGACGGTGGTAACAAGTGCGCGAAATAGTTACCCCCCCATATAATCTGGTTTTTCGACACCCGGCGCAATTCGTCAAAATACTCCTTTTCGGGTGCCTTCTGCGCCCATAACGCTAAGTGGTAATCGTTCCTGTTACGTGCTACCCCGCCCGAAATCTTATTCGTTGCATACCCGCCCTGAGTAACGCCGCCGTAAGGTGGATCCACTATAGCAAGCTCAAAATACCCGTCCGGGTACTCTTTTAGGTGTTCCATGCAGTCGCCTAGTATAAACTCACTCATGCGCCCGTTCCTCTGTCTTTCCCTTAATATCCCAGTAACGGCCGTTCTTTTCTTTCTCGACTATCAACTTACCGTCTCTGATCCATTGCCTGATTGTTCGCACGGCCACGCCGTACTCCTTCGCCGCCTGTCTTACTGTCATGATCTTACTCCTTTTACCATCAGCGCGCCGCAATGCGGGCAAAACGGGCTTTCCTTGTGCGTGTCTATTGTCTTACATTCCGAACACATGCGACGCGTTCTAGGGCTATTAGCGCTCTTTACAGCCACCCACCGCCCCGTGCGTCTTGCGTCGGCTTTACCGTCATTATAACCCTGTTCGTACTGCTTGCGGTCGTATGCAAGGGCTTTCATGAGCTCGTAACGGTTCACCTTGACGCCTACCGTAAAAACAGCCTCCATAATTGCCTTGTCCGTTTCTGCCGCTATCATGTCGGCCATACTACGGATCGTTGTTTCCATCTCTATCGGTGCAATGTACATTTACTCGCCCTCCTTTTTTGTTTCCGCGTCGTCCTCAATGTCCGAACAGTCAAGGCACATGTACCCCAGCACTTTCTCGTCCTTAACAATCATTGCGAACGCCGCACCCGGGTATATCTCAGAACCGCATTTCATACAGCGCATTGTGTGTCTCTCCTTTCTTACGGGTTGCCGTCTGATCTTAACTATTTTGTCCTCGTGCTCCCAGCGTTGCTGGTTAAATATGATCGTTCTAGCGCGCGCCTTGCTTAGTCCGTACTTTCTAGCTATTTCGTTGTAGCTCAGCCCGGCGCGCCTGTCCTCAAGCACCTGTTTATTTCGCTCCTCGTTTCTAGCCCTCATTCCACATCGCCTTTTTTCTCTTTGAATAGACTGTCGTTCGGTGATCCACCGTACCCCAAGTTCGCCCAGTGAAACATGTAGTCGTAATACTTGCCCGTTACCTCTTTGTAAAGCTCATTATGCAATGACGCTATAATTGCAAGCAGGGAAAATACCGTATGTTTATTTTTACAATCAAAACATTCCAGCCCCGTCTCACACTTGCAAAACATACAGTCATAAAATTTCGCATTACTGAAAATATCGCACACTTTTGTCGTGATCTCAGTCAACGTTTTCTCTGTCATTTTTTCACCGCCTTTAAGTCGTCGGGATATATTGCGCATACAGTCGCGAATACGTCGCACATGTCGTCTAGTAAATGATCCGTCTTTATTTCCACATGTACAAGTCCTCTTAACCTTAGCTGTGTTGCTATTTCAGGCACAAGTTTATAGTCTACAATCTCGTCTAAATTCGCCTTTACGATTTCCTTTTTTTCTACGGCACATGCTTTTATCGTTTCAGGTTCCACCGTCACACTCATGATCCTTGTGTATTCTTGCGCCCGCATTTCCGGGAACGCCTTGTAGAATAACTTTTTAATGATCTTTCTGTATAGGTTCATTTTCCTGTTCCTCCTTATCTGCAAGCCTTTGCGCGGTCTCTACTATCGTGTCTAGAATTTTCGGCAATTCTTCCGCCAGTCTGTTTATCATGTTGGTAAGCGCGTTTATCGCTTTTACTAACCCATCACCGACGGCCGCCCAGTCAACCCCGGCAAGCAATGTACTCTCATACGCCGCGTCGTAGTCCCATTTACACGATCTGAGTAACGTCTGACATTCTTTCTTGCTAAGCCCGGTTACTTCCATAAGCCGCTTAGTCTTTCGGTATTTCGTCTGCATTACCGTCACCCTCTTTCAAGTCCTTTTTATCTAGTCTGTACATTTCTATGTGTTCTTTCAGAGTATCCAGATCAAAATCAAGACTATCGAACCATTCTACAGAACGCATAACGTCACTTAATTGTTCTCTCAGTACGTCTACTCTGTTCCATGCCGACTTAATATATTCAATAAGCCTTACAACGTCCCTTGACACGTCCTCATACCCTTCTTTTGATAACACGACTGCCATATCAGAAAGATAATTGATATTGTCTAACTTAAATAAATCTTCTGTTTCCTTGAGATACAAATAATCATAAGAACCGCCACTCATTCTACGTCACCTTCTCTCCTTCATAACAACATGAAAAGCAATATTCATATAAATCATTTCCACATACCGGGCATTTCTTTGTTTTCTTATCTTCTTGTGACTGTGGTCTTTCTTCGTACTTAATTCCATCTCGTATCGATGCCCAGCCGATAGGTACAACTTCCTTTTTAGTTTCTTTTATGGTTTTGTAATATTCTTCAGGAATATCTATTACTAATTTCATTTCATTTCACCTTCTTTTATTTCAAAAATAGAAATTTGTGACATTTTCTGTTCTTTACCTAGAATAAAATCACATATAAAATTTCTTGCATAATCTGAGCTTATCATGGATCTATCTTCCGAACACAAACCAGCCTTACTGCTACCTTTTGTTGACATTATAGTTTTCTTTTGTTTGTCTTGCTGATAGCTATAACCTGTTGTCGGTTCGCAATTCCAGTACCAGTACGCTGTTGGTTTCATAAAATAATCACCGCGCAACATTCTGTTTTTGTCTACTAAGTCCGGCACTTTTATAAAATTCGTTTTTAGGTATGTTTGCTCACTCCACGGGTTTTCTACAATAAGCCTCAAGCCTCTTGTCTGACATACAGCGCACAACTTTATAAGTCTTTTATAGAATTCTTCCCTTTTTTCTGCTCTTTTTAGGATCTCTGTTATTTTTTCCTCAAATGTCATGCATCTGTAGTTTATACATGTCAAATAAAATGACATTTGACTAGTCGCGCAAAAATATATACACGGGTAAAATGCTATTATTAAGTCGTCTTTTGTAAAAGTGTCAAAAATGCTTTTTTTGTTTTCGTATGCGTTGTCGATCTCGGCGAACAAATCAATTATATGATCTGTTTCGCCGAAATTATTTTGAATATCGTAGTCACTAGCATTTATACCTAGTTTTTTGAATTCGTTCTTAAATGTTCCACTCTGTTCAAACAGCAAATGTACGTTTCCTTTAATTGTCATTAAGTTTTACCTCCATATTTCCACTGTTTACAGCTCACGATCTTTACACCGTCGTTCTTGAGCTGTTCACATACAGGCCGGCACGCGCACGTCTCGCAAATTATCGTATCTTCTGTGATCTCGTAGGTGTCCGGCTCAAACGTGCCCCAGTATATGTCTTGCGTCTCAAGCGCGTTTACAACCTTGCGTGCGTCTTTTTCGTTTCCGCACGTTATTATGATCTCGCCCGTGTCTCGTCTCTTAACGTCCATCTTGTCCTCCTATCTCGTCAATAGTGACATGGATCCATGCGTCGTCTATGTCCGAATAGATTTTCTTAATTCTCAGGTCTGCTATGTCGGCGTCGTCGTACCAAAACCCGCAAGCCGTCATGCAATCAAGAAACAGCTTGACAAGGTTGTCAACGTCCGGGCGGCTCGTCTTGTCCTTGCCCCGTTTTTTTTTGTCAATAATGGAATACGCAAACGTGACATTTACGGCAAGCGGTGCCTTGTACGGTGTCTTTGGCCTATATGGCATAAGCAAGGCCGTATACATCGTTCTAGCCCGTCTCACTGTCTCACTTTCAAAGAAAGCGCCCGTGTACCTGTTCGTGCGTTTCTGTTGCGCTGTCCCGGCCGGGATCTGTGTCATGTACAGAAAGAAATCTGATACCCTTTTCATACTTACCTCCATTTCTCATTGAAAATCTCAAGTGCTATCATACACGCAATACCCAGTACCAAAACAATCACACACACTGTCTGCCCGGCCGGAGTTGCTAAGAATTCCTCGATCTGTCGCATTTATTCCTCCTCTTTGTACGGTTCGGGCAATGTAGCCCACGCTATAACCCGCTCAGCGGTTAAAAGTCCGTTCGTTACATTCCACCATATTGCGGGTAACTTTCCATGTCTCGGTATGTAGTCCGAAATGAATACTTCGCCCCGGCCATTACATGCAAGGTAATAGCCGCGCTCGTCCGGGACTTTCTCAGCCGTCGGGATCCACTCAAAATTATCAGCCCCCATTCTTTTTACCTCCTGTTATCGTTGCACGTCTCGTTTGCTTTCCTCATAGCACCCAGCACGGCCTTGTAAAGCTCATACTGATTGTCTTTAATAGCCGCACTAACAGCCGTATAGATAACGTCGTAGAATTCATGCGGCTTGACCGTTACAAGCTCACCTTCTTTCGGTGCCTCGGTTTCGTCCTGTTCGTTATTCTCAGCAAGCATGTATACCGTGTAGGGTATGTTTGCCTCGTTCCACAAGTCCTCTATTACCCGGTTCCTGATAATGGAGCGCGCCGCGCAACCCGAAATATAATTCTTTGAATATCCCAGCTTGATAGAAAGCGCCCTGTCGTCTATACCGTTTTTTCTAATGTATTCCATCAAGGCGGAGCCGTTGATTTTTACCATGTTGCTATTCATTCTTAAACCTCCATTTAGATATTGTCACCCAGCAACGCGTCTAGGTCGTCCATTTCTTTCTGTGCCTGTTCGGCCGCGTTGTACTCTTTGTGCATGTACGGGATCTCGGGTGCCGGTGTAGCCTGTTTCTTGCTTTCACTGTCAACGCCGTTTCTTTCCCACGTCCTTACAGAAGCCCTCCAGTCTTTCATGGGGTTCTTGCCGACGCGCCACCCGTTGCTTTCATAGTAAGAGTAGAACCGCTCAGCGTCCACATTGTTCTTGCGTTCCTTACAGTACGCTTTCACTTCCTCAAGAGTAGGTTTAACAAACCGTGCGCGCGGGGCGTGATCGTCACGCCCGTTTTCTTTCTCTTTATCTCTTTCTATAATATTCTTACTCTTACTCTTACTCTTACTCTTATATACCGTTACTGTAACGGCGTTACTCCCCGTTACTCCGTCCGTTACGTAACGCGTTACGTTGCCGTTACTGTCAACACTTTCTGACAAGTCCGAAGGTGCCTGATTTTTCAGCTTTTCACGGTGGCGCTTCTGTCGCTCAGCGTTCGTTGTGTCGGCATTTCCAACCATTTCTTGTGCTAGTGGGATAAAAATTGTACCGTCTTTTTCGATCTCAATTAAGCCGCGTTTTTGTAACGTTTCCGTTACGTAACGAATAAACGTGTTACGCTCTCCGTTACGTAACGGTTCCGTAACGCCGTTACGTAACGCGTTATTCTCCGTTACGTAACGCGTTACTCCAGCGTTACTATTTACGCCACATATAACGGCTAAGTCCTCGACTGTATACGGCAAGTCCTCAGAAAATCTCAGGTACCCGTCATGGTGAACCGCCTCACCTATGAGAATAAGAAAACAGACAACAAGTGCGTCGCCGTCCGGCAATGATCGTAATATCATTATGTCGTGTCTCTTAAAGAAATTACACGGCATTTTGTACCAGTAATTCTTTCCCATTTTCCACCTCAGTAATTGCCCATCAAGTCAAAAGGCAGTGTGCCGGTTACATCGTCCGTGCCTGTTACAACCTCGGGCGGCTCGATAACCTCAGCGGGCTCCTCTTTCTGCTGTCCCTTAGTCTCAACAAAACCGATATTGTTTACGGTGATCTCGGTATACTTGCGCTTGTTGTCGCCCTCGCCGCTCATGCTTGTGCTTACTGATCCGTTCACCGTGATACGGTCGCCCTTGTGCACATAATTACAGATTGTCGTTGCCGTCTGTCGCCACGCGATACAATCAAGAAAGTCTGTCTGATCCCGGTTGAAGTCCCTCTGAATAGCAAGCGTGAACCGCACGTATTCCGTTCCACCGTTTGTCTGTTTCAGCTCAGGATCCTTAACCATTCTACCCATTCCACAAAATACATTAAGCATTGTTTATTCCTCCCTGTTTTTTCTTTCTGTCGGCGTCTATCATCATGCACTGCATACATACAGGCCTCTTGTAAAGCTCATTAGAACGCGCCACAATAGCCTCTTGCGGGTATGTCTTGATAACCTTTCCCGTCTTGTCCTTGACCTGATACGCCGTAATGAATGAACCACACACACTACATGTATCGAACGGCAAGCCGACGGGCTCCGGCTCAGGTGCATGAATGGGCTCAGCGGGTGCCGCTTTTGCTTTCTTTTCGGGTGCCGACTTTCCCGGTGCTTTTACTAGCGCTTTTGCGTGTTCGTCCGTGTCGGCGTCTTTCGTATCATCAATGGCGAACAGGCCATTAAGTGCGTACTTTCTCGCATAGCTACTAGCCGTCCCGGTGATCTGACTGTCGTCCATGCCTTTCTTTTCCTCGGGTTCACGTGCATAAGCCGTTACGCTCTTGGAGCCGTTACTGTTCGCCACCGTTGCCGTTGCCTTGACGTACACGCGCCCGGCAATTTCCACAATGTCGTCGGACAATGTAAGACACACGCCCGCATTGATAAGGTGCGGCTTGACTGCCTCTAAAATATCCTCGCACGATCTGTACTTATATTTACCGAACGTGTTCGTCTGATTTTTAGGTGCCTTGAGAACAGCCTGAATAGCAAGCAGTTTCTCATTGATATTCTGTTCCGCCATGCTTACTTGCCTCCCTTGTCGTGGTCTTTAATTGCACTGATAATCGAAATAATTACCAGCGTCGCGCAAATGATAAAAGTGATCTTAACCGCCATAACTTACCTCCTGACTTTCAAAAGCCGGCGCATGAGCTCTTGAATAAGCTCCTCGTCCGAAACGTCCTTAATAGAAAACGTGCTAGGTGCCTTAACCGACGGGACTGCAGTCAACGCGTCCATAGAACAGTTAAGGTACTGGCAGATAAACATTGCGTCTGACGCCCTGATCCCGCCCCTGTTTTCGATCTTAGGAGCAGTGAAATACGATCCGTCCCAGCCGCACGCCGTCGCAAGCTCAGTTAGTGTAATAGCCTTAGCGGCCGCAAGCTCTTTCAGCGTGTCCGGGTACACCTTGACAATATTCTTGTTGCTTTTCATTTCTGTAATCTCCTTTCTACTTGACCTGTAAATTCTGATTTTCTACAATCTCAGCACCGCGCACCTTAGAACCAGCTTTCAGCGCCGCCTTAATAGCTACCTTGTCCGGCGCGAATTCGACTTTCTTAACAAGGTACTTTTTCGGTATTGCGTTCTCGTCTCGAATAACAACCTTTTCGGACTTTCTGAATGAGAACACAACACGCGTACTCTCGTACTTTGTCTCTGACCGGCTCAGCATGTTGTTTGCAACATACTCTTTCAGGCGTTCGATCTTTCTAGCCTTAGTGTCGGCGCGCTTAGCAAGTGCCTTGCTTTCCTCTTTCAGCGCCACAACTTCCGCTTCAAGGTTCTTAATGTACGCGCCTATGTTGTCCATCTTAACGGCACGCTCAGCCTTGAGCTCGTCCAGCGCGTGCAACGCGGCCTCGTCAACCTCGCCTGTTTCCTCGTCTACTGCAGAAAACAGCTTGTCTATGGCCTCTTCAATCTGTCTTTCGATCTCGTACAGCGTCATTATCTTTCCCTCCTTCAATGACTAGCATGATCTTTGCTATGGTTCGTTCTGTCGGTTCCTGTAGTCCGTTTTCTACACTGTTTACAGTAACCGTGGACAACCCGCAACGTCGGGCGAATTCTCTTTGCCCTATGTTGTGCTTTGCCCGGTATGTAATCATCTGTTCACGGATCCCACCTGCCATCGTTTAACCTCCTTTCGTAAAAAAATTACACTTAAAGTCTAGCGCTTTGCATAAAATATGTCAATACATTTTGAAACAAAATGTAACAAATTGAAACAAAACGCACAAAAAAAGAGGGGCGGTGGTACAACCCGCCCCCCCTGTAGATGGAGATTGTGTAAGCAACTGTGTAATATTGTCGCTTTCTATTTTACGTTTCCGCACCCTGTTTGTCAAACATTGCGCAACTTCTGTAATGCGTTCTGATACGTACCCGGGCTAAGTATACCCAGCACGCCTATTATCTCGTCTATAACAGGAAAACACTTGTTTATTCCCTTTTCCTTGACGATCTGAGAAAACTCACTACTTGAGTATTGCACTTCGTCGCGCGTCTCGTAAGAATAGCGAACCGGCGTTATCTTTTCCGGCTCAGCGTCGGCGCCTTGCATTTGCTTGAGAATGGTGTAATACGCGGCTAATTTAAGGCACGTACTGGCCGTTGGGTGTTTGACCCCCTCACATTCCGCTATAGCCTCTCTCAAGTCAAACTCAGTAATCATACGTTTTCCATCTTCTTAACAAGTCTTTCGATCTCCTGCCGCGTTTTCATGTCCGGCGCCTCGTCCATGAGGTCTCTAAGCTGGTCTACAATCATTTCGCTGTCTGAGGAATAACGCCCCATAGCGTCACGTCTTGCGTTCCTGCCGCGTCCTCTTGCATAAGAGGAACCACCACGGCCGCCTCGTGCGTAGGAACCGCCCATATAGGAACCGCCGCGCATGGTGTCGCTCTCGTAGGAGCCGCCACGGTACGCCCCGGAGTATTCTTCGGCGTCCTCAATGATCTTGCAAAGATTCTTTATTGTGTGGGCTAATTTGTCCACCACGTCAAGTGTGCCGGCCGTCATTTCGTCTTTCGATCCGTACTCTTTCAGCTCGTCCATCAGCTTTTCTTTCAGCTCGTAAAGCTCGTGCATAGTCTGCCTCCTTTCTCACGCGATACGGTCAATTACAAGGTTCGCGTTCTGTACGTTGATAACAGGTGCCGGTGTAGCCGTCGGATCCGATACCGCCGGGACACTTTCTACTGATACTGTTAAGCAACAACCTTTAGGAACCTTGATAATGGCCGTGCTTGTCACGTTTCCGTAGCCATCATCACCTACAACCGTCGGGCTATAAATCGCTCTCGACGTAAGACGGGGCTCTCCCTGTACGGTAATTGCTACCGCTATAGGCGCCGCCGTGCTGCCCTCAGGTACCGCAATATTGCCGTTGAACGTGACTTGATATGTTGCAAAGCACTGACCATTAGTGATACCGCGTAGAATAAAAATTCCTGTTTCGTCCTCGTGGTATACATAACCTCGACGACAAGGAATAGAAGCATTGAAAATAACTGGTGCATTTAGGTTCACCGCCTGTACTGCATTAGCTAGATATTCCGCCGCCATAGTATCACCCCTTACACGCCACAACCGCAACCGCAATTGTTGTTGTTGTTCGGGCAGGTGAAAATCGGTTGATAACCGTATACAGGCTGCGCCGGGATAGGACAACTGCGAAGTTCGTTCACGAGCGCTGTCATGGTAGCGTTCTGTCCTGCACGAATAGCGGCCGTCTGTTCGATCTGCGAAGCCTGACCGCGTGCATACATCAGCTCAGAACGCAGGTTTGCATTGTCTCTACGCTCGGCCTGCAGTTCTTGGTCACAAAGCTTGTCAAGAATACGCTGGGTGTTTGCTGTCTGATTTGTGATAACGTCACGGATCCCCTCGTTAAGAGCCTGTCTGTCTGCGCAGTTCTCGGTTGCAATGGTATACTTCAAGTCCGCGATACCGAGACGGTTTTCGCAACAACAGTCGGCAAAGTTCGAAGCAAGCGCGTTAAAGCCCTGCTGTGTTGCCATCTGAGAAGAGAAAGCTTGCTGCATGTTTGCGATCTGTCTAGCGTTCGCCGCTGTTTCAGCGTTTGCAAAACCGCTGTTTACGGTCTGCTGTACGTCGGAGCAACAATTACAAAGCTGAGTAGCTAAGCCCTGTACACCCGACTGAATACCGTTAAGCTGTCCTGACAGTGCCGAATTCTGGAACCCCTGTGTTGTGATTTCCGCCTGATTCATCCACGGGTAGAGCGCCGCGCCATCTGCCGCAAAACCGCCCATACCGCAGCCGAAGCCTCCACCGAAGCCCCAACCGTTGTTTCCGGCAAGCAAAAGCAGAAGAATGATCCACCACCCGTCGCCACCGAATCCGTTACCCCAGCCGCCGTTGTTTCCACCGCCGTACATGGGGGCTACCGGCATTACCATGCCGTTTCCACTTTCATCTGTAAGTGCCATTTGTTTTTTCCTCCTATAACTTTTGTAGGTAAACGACTAGTAACCTGATTTTCTAGCCGTATAACTTCCGCCCTATGCGCACTGAGGCGTTTGTTATCTGAATAAATTTGAGAACCGGGGATCGTTTTTCATACGAACGGCATTATTTACCTGTTCTTGCGTGATCTGTCCCGAATTAAGTAAGTGCTGTATTATCCCTTGCGGGTTGTTGCTCATGTTCTGAGGTATATTAAACCGCCTTGAAAGCATACCCAGCGGGTTGTTTCTGAATTGAGAATATAATTGCATGATCTGTAGGGGGTTATTCATTTACGCACCCTCCTCGTCAAGCGCTTTTCTCGCGTTCGACTGTCCCTTTTTCTTGAGTGCGTCTATTTCGCGCCACAAGGCGTCTATTTCGCCCTGTAGCTTTTCCATGACAACCTTGTCGCCCTGTTCTTTCTCGTGCGTCTGTGGGGCGTCCTGCGCCGTTTCCTTGACTAGCTTGTATCTTTCAAATACAGGACGGTCTAATTGTGACATTCCCATTGTCTTAGTGTACATGTACGGTTCGTTCTCATGCTTAAACGTGACCGTGTTTCCGAACGCCACCGGGTAATTTCTCGCCTCGTCCTCTGATCTTACAAGAACAAAATCACTGTTCCGCGCCGGGTTCTGAGCTTGTGGCGTAACTTGTGGTGCTTGCTGTGCCTGTCCCGGCATTACCGGGGGTTGCAAGTAGGGTGAATTGTAATACTGTGGGAAATAGTTATAGGCCATTTTATCAGTCCTCCTTGTGCCAGTAATATTGTGGTACTTCGCGCGTGCTGTCCCAGCTATCATAGACGGCACCGTCTTTCAGCGTGGCAACGTGCCGAGTAAAAAAGAGTACGTATGTACCGTCCGGGTGATCTTCTGCGAATTCTTCTGCCGTGTAACAGTCGGGGCAAGTGTCGGGAATAGCATACCGGGAGTACCCGTGTTTCCTGAGTACGGCGCCTATTACGCTGTTACTGTGCGGCATGTCGCCCATAAGGAACCCCGTAGCCACGATTTCAGCGTAAGCGCTCTCCCAGTCGGTGTCTAATGCTTTTGCTACTGCGCGTATTGCGCAATCTTCTACCTTTCGGCCTGTCGGGTTCGGGTTATATTCTATCCACATGCACATGTCCTCCTGAGATAATTCTATCCATTGCATGTATTTCTCAGAATGAATAAAACGTGCAAATTTCAGGCACAAAAAAAGAGGCGCAGGGGGTCTACGTCTCTTTTTTGCTTGTGTGCCCGTGGGAGTCGGACTATTCAAGTTTAGAAAACAGTATACTTTCTGATCTGTACACTATATTCTTGACTTGTCGTACTGATAACTCGAATTCCTCAGCAAGCGGCTCATAACAAATACCATCTATCAGGCGGCGCTTCATAATGCGCCTGTCGCGCTCAGAATGTATATATTCGTCAATAAGCCGTTGCATTTCAGAATTCTTGTACGTCATTTCCTCTTGCGTGTCCCTTTAGATTTACCGTCTTTACGCGTCCGCGTTCTCCGTCTCACATGAATACTCGCCATTTGTTATATCACCGTCCCGTCCGATAAAATTAGCAGTGCCGGTATCGCTTTTGACTTCTATGTCCTCACTCGAATAGTCGTATGCTGTCCATGCGCTTAACCATAGAACGTTTGATATTAGCGTTGCTGCTATACCTAGAACGATAGCTATGATAAGCGCAATCCATAGCCTCCTTATATGTCGCTCGTTTCTAGCCTGTTCTCCCTCAAATACGATATACGGTACCGTTTCATTCATAGTATTACACCTCCTCTATGTCGTCAATATTTATGTCTAGTGCCTCTGTGATCTTTACCACTGTATCATAAGCGGCCTTTCTCAGTGACCGGGATCCGTCTATATAGTGCTCAAGCGTCCGAACAGGTATATCTGTTTTGCTGGCAAGCTCCGGCACCGTGTACCCTTTCGCTTTTACGGCCTGTCTCAGTGTCATGTGTGCCCCCTTACTCGTCCTCGTCCTCGTCGTGATCGTTCGGGAAGTCAAGCGGCTTTTCGATAATGATAAAACCGCCCAGCGGCTTTCTCTTTACGTCAACGGCCTGTTTGTTCGTGTGCGTGATCTTTGAGAAATGCCGTTCCGCTTTCGTTGCTGTCACCCTCAGTGACATTGCAGTGTGAAAAAGGCTTTCTGTGATCTCGTCAAGCGCTTTCAGGGCACGCCCGACAAAAACAAGCGCGGCCGCCAGTCCTACAAGTGTAACAGCCTGTAAAATAACAATAGCTAGTGTGGTATTCATTTCATTAGTCCTCCTTGTGCTTTATAGCAAATGCTTTTTGTAATATCCGGGATCTGTATTCGTCCGGCACGGCGGCGCGTCTTTCGCGTTCCTTGTGTCGCCGTTTTTCCTCTTTCCATTGCTGGTACGGTTCGCACTTGTCATGGTACGAACCGCAACCCAGCCTTGCGCAATTCTTACACGGTGGTCTCATTAGTCCACCTCCTTAGTGGTCTTGTGTTTTATATTATCGTGTTTTTTTCGGCATTGCAACCGCTATAGTGACAGTTTCGTAGTCGTACTCGTCGCCTTCCTCGTCAAGAGTTACCTCAGTAAGTCTCAGATACTCTACGTAGGTATAGCGTGCCCCGCGCTGTCCCAAGTATTCCCGGTATTCAAGGTTGTTTCTATGGAATTCGTAGGCCTTTTCTGCGTCGGCCTTGTTCTGAAAATATCCCAAGTACTTGTCATACACCGGGCTATTCTTTCTGTCGCACGCCTGTTCTACAGCTTTCATGATCTGCCGGGCGTCAAGCTCACCCACGGCCGCCACCGATAACCACCCCATAACCTCGCAGGATCCACCATCAAGGGTGTAATACTTGCCCCACTTATTCGCCGCGTGTCTCATTCTGTACCTCCTTCTTATAAGTGCCAGTAGTGGTTAGGGCTTATTGTGATATACAGTATGTTGATCCACAATACGAACGCCCCTAAAATCAAGTGCTTTACAATAGAGTGCCCCTGCTGGTTCCTCACGTAATTAGCGCCGTCTCTAGCTGTTTTCATGGTAACACCTCCTCTCTAATAAGCATTGTTAGCAAGCTCATTGTTGTTCTGAGCGCGGCAACGTCCCAGTCGCCGTACTCTCGCATAAATGCCTTGTCTGTCAAGGCCTCATATACTAGCCCTGAGAACGCCTGCTCCGTCTCTGTTACGAAAATCGTAATGTGTGCCCGTGCGTCAAGGACGTTCAAAAAGTCCGCAAGCCTCATTAGAATAACCGCGTTTTTCATGATCTTATACCTCCCTTTTTGATTTTATTTAATGATCCTTGAAAACTCTGTTCTAGTGAAGGTGTCCTTGCGATAGTCGTTCTTCTGTGTGCTCCTGCTATTGTTACTTGCGCGTCATGGGTTGTTTCACGGCTTGTCGCGTTTTCGGTGGTGTTTGCCGTCCGGGTATCACACCTTGTTGTATTTCGTTTTACTCCCCTTTGCCTAGAACCTCAGTTACTAGCCTTTTAAGCCTTGCGGCCGCCCTGTTCGCTGAGTGAGTTTTCAAGGTTCAATGTCTTTCGACAACCTTATAATACCACGGTAGAGGTACAAATACAAGGGCAAAAAAGCAAAATAGCGCATTACATTTCTGTTTCAGGAACGAAAAAGGCGCTACATGATCTGTAGCGCCCGCTCAAAAAAGGAGGGTTCTCAGAAATGAATAAACTCAAACCCGCTTTTTATTATAACATTGTTATGAGCTTTTCCCAAGTCTTTCTGCCTACTACGCCGTCGATTTCGCCGCAAGACGGGTACACCGCACGCTGTAGACGCTTTACGGCATAATCTGTCTTGCTACCGAAGGATCCGTCAATTACCAGCGTTTCGTTGTTCTGATCTCTAAAGCCCTTGCAATTGAGAAGTGCCTGTAAGCTCATAACGGAGCCCTTCTCGCCCTGTACGCCCTTTCTGAGAATGGGTAACGGGATCTCGGTGAAATCACCGCCCGCCGGCGTGGGTGTCGGTATCGGTTCGGGTTCCGCATACTCAAACCACGGGAGCTTGCCCCACTTGAGCCACTTTGTATCGGTCGTCTTGACGACACCGTACATGTGGCCTTTTGCCTCAATTACGTGTTCGCCGTCGCCTACCCACACGCCCACATGTCCCGACTTCCACACAATGAGCCCGGGAATGTTTGGAATTCCTGAGTAAGCGCCCTGTTCTTTGCATAGCTCTATCATACCGTTAGCCGACACATCATATTTGCTGTTATACACCGGCTTAGAAGTGGGCGTATCACAAAACATTGCGGCCTTAATGAGCCCGGCACAGTCATACCAGCGCTTGCCATAGCCTACCTCATAAGTCGCTTTCGGCCACTTTGTTATCTGAGCCGGATATTGCGCCTTTTTCTCCTTGTAAAGCTGTTCTGATCCCACTTGCCCGAAACAACCGTAAACGTACATGTTCCCAAGCTGTGCCTCAGCATAATCTACTAGGTACAAGTTACTTTTTGTCACTGTCTACACCCTCTTTCTTGTCGATCTCGTCTATTTCTTTCTTTGCCCCGGTGAGTAGTTTCTTGATCCACTTAGGCAAGCTCTTATTATTCGCCTTGTAAATGTTTTCCGCGATACTGATACTCTCATTGAGAATGATATACACGCCTACAACGGATCCGAAAAGTAGTGATCTGTCTACCGGGAGCTTGATACTCACAACCTCAAGTATAGTAGGTATACTCACATCAAGGAAGAACGCAAACGCCATAGCGAACAGCAATATCATTTTCTTCCAAAAGCCCTGCGCCCCGCGCTTGCTTGTAATGGGTTCGCCCGTCGCCGCACAACGTATGAGCCCCGAAACGACGTCTAGGCTTATTGCTACGGCCACAAGTACAATGAGGATAACGTAACGCCCGGCTATTGCCGTGCATAGTCCTATAATCCCACTAGCCGCAAGAACGGCCTTGTTTACATGCTGTTCCATTTTATTCTTCCTCCTGCACTTCTGAAATTTCGTAATACAAGGTCATAGTCTGAGCCGTTGACTTTACTACAGCACTTTCAAGGTTGTTGATCGTAGAAAGAAACATAGCTACAAGAACGTTTGACTGCCCCGACCAGTAGCCGTTGTAGAAAGTCTGTTTCGCATTGCCATAACACGCCGCGCCGGATCTTATCAAGTCAAGGTACGATACATCATCATAATTATAGTTCGGCTGCAGTCCTATAGCGTTGGTTCTTTTGATCTGATATACCGTGTCGCCGTTGATAATGTAGTTATTACCGAGAATAAGCCCGGGTGAAATTACAAGAGGCGTTGCGAATTGATCTGCGTCCCCTCTAGGCCTAGACACATTTCCCTTGTCAATAACGATTTCACCGTCAAGCGCTGTTACATCGTTGTTGTCTGTAATATTGAGCTTCAAGAACCCGGTACCTGCGGCGTTCGGATAATACAAGTACGTGCCGTCGTAAGCAAACGTTCTCCAGTTAAGCGGCTTTCCGCTTATTGTCCCGGTGTACAAGGAAACGCCAGAGAACGTGCAGTCGGCTTGCGTCACGCTCATGTCGGTTTTAGATACCTTATCAACCTGTAAAGTCGTTGCACTTGTGGCGCGTGCTACATAGTAGTAGCTGTCGTCGTCGAAAATAAAACGGTTGTTACCTGTTCTTACCGACGCCGTGCGTGTTGAAACGTCCTGCCACGTCCGGCTGTCTCTCATGATCCCGAACGCTAAATAGTCGTGCCGGATCGTATATTCCTTAAACGTCGCCCCGTCTATGTAGATTGTTTTTGCTGTCTTGCCGTCCTCGTCAATCGTAAACGGGTATTGCTTGCTTATATCCTCACTCCAAGTATTGTTGTATTCCTGATCGTTACCAAAAGAAGAAACGGGGTTGTACGTCGCGTCAAATGGCTTTAAGCCCATTGAGCCCAGCACGTCCGGCACTAAGCAAATTGACCGTATTGTACCGTTGCCGTGAGACGTGTCCCACGAAAACGCCCAGCGAACACTCGTGTCTGTTTCGACAATATCGGAAACAATAGGATTTCCACGCAATAGCGACGCCGTGTCGTTGGGTACCTGTGACGCATGAGCTATAAGCGGGTTCACGTCCTCAGACGGCGGGTTGAAATTGTCGGGATCCTCAGTAATAGCGTTTTGAAACAAAAGACACCCCGAGAACAGCGACTTGAGCGGTTGCAAACTTGCGAACCGGGCAAGGCCGCAATAATTCTTACTCAGAACGTCGGCCACCGCATTAGTCACAATGTTGTGCTTCTCAATGATCTGCACTTTGCCCGTGTGCACGTCCTTAATTACCAGCTTAGCGCGTCCCTCAAGAGGAATTCTGCGCCCCTGTAAATACGCCTGTACAATTCTTTCGCTTAGGTTCATGTCTCACTTTCCTCCTGTTCTAACTCGTTTAACTCGTTTTCTATCTCGTTTTCCTGTTCACCCTGTTCACTATTCGAGTTAAACCCGCCTAGTAAATTCTGTTGGTTATAACTTAGCTTTAACCCGCATGCGTAGAAGTACGAAAACGCTGTTATCGTATTCTCTGTCACCGTTACGAATGTTCCGCCCTGATTGTATTTATACACACGCACTGAGTTTTCGTCGGCATTGTCACTTCCGAAAATGTCCTTTTCAATGTCCGGCTGGAATACCTCAAGGTTTGCTTGCGTCTCGTCGCTGTTGCCGGTGCAAGTAGCAAGCAGAATATAATCATAATCAAAGAATGTTTCGCCCGTTGGCGGCGTGAATGTAACATTACTACTCCCTATTCCTTGCCTGTTGTACAATTCTGTTTCCGTGACCGTGCAATTCGTGAACGTCAAGCCGTAAACGTATTTTACAGCTAGGTTTCTTACACCGTACCTAGTCCATGCCGTATTGCTCGTTTTTGTGTAGCACACAAAATTGTTGCCGTACGGCTGGTTAAAATTGATACGGTTGCTTGAATACTGCCCCATAGCGTTTATCATTGCGGGCGTCATGTAGAAAGTAAACTGATTTCCTATGTCGGAACGATACACCACAAACTTTATCAAGTCGTAATTCTCGTAATCGTCCGTAAACGTCAGAGTAGACCCAAGTGCCGAATTATCACAAATCAGTGTTTGTGTAGCTTCGGGCGTGTTTCCCCCACCGCCCGATACATTGACCACCACCGCATCATATCCATCTGCTCCATCGTCCTCGGCAGAGTATGTGCCATTCGCTGTGATTGTCTTTGAAATCAGCGTAGGTGGTATCAGTGTTTGTGTTCCGCTAGACCGATAGACCACGGACAAGTCACCGTCTGACCACAAGGTATTGTCCCCAAGCCGTGAATTTATCGGAACAGGGGTAAACGTGAAATCTTCGGGCGTTGCCTTTTCATACGACACAATGAGATTATTCTGTGCAAGATACGCTTGCCAGTCCGCTTTTGAAGTGATTGTTGACGGCACACCGATAACAAGTTGGCTACTTGCATTTATCCATGCTTTCCACTCGGACGGATAACCCTGCGCGCTGTTCAGTGCTTCGATATAGTTACCGACAAAAGAACCCACGGACGCTTTTGCATTTTCCAGTTCGATATATACTCGGTTTTTATCCGAAGATGTACCGAACCGCCATCCACTTTCTGAACCGTCAAAAGTGATATTGATATAACCGTCCGTCCCTGTGCCGTTCTCCACGTCCGCCTGTCCGCCGTAAATCGTGCGCCCGAGGTTTGCCGTGTGAATGGTGGGTTGTACATATGGCGTATAACCTAAATCGACAGAACCACGGTTTAATCTAATATCTTCCCTTGTTACTGGATTTCCGCTAACTACTACCGACCAACAGAAGCGAACAAACGCCGTGCCTGTCGGGAAAGTAAACTGTTTAGAATATACAGAAGTCCATGTTGCAGTTGACTCTCCGTCAATCCTTGTTTTATTACTGTCATAAGCAACCCATTTTACTTGGAAATATGTACTACTGGATACCCATGTGAAGATAAAATCGCCTGCAAATAACGGCATGAAATCCGTTGTTTTCCATGATGTACTTGTCGTATCAACATTTCCTGTATTGATATTCAAATTCCCATATTCTGCCGTACTTGCGTCTATAAAATTGTAGCCGCCTTTCACCACGTCCACGGACGAAACACCGTCAATGTTCGGCGCAATCGTCACTGCGCAAGACTTTAGCAAAACTGCGTCTGCGCCATCGGAAAAGGCGACTACACTTCCCGAAACCGTCTTTTCTTCAAGAGGCCCCATCAGATTCATTTTAGCAGGATAATCCGCAGGGTCTTGTCTGTCGTTAGTCCCGAATTTCTTCCGCAGAATATTTGCCTGTGCAAGCAGGGTTTCTTCATGAATCGCGTAATCAGCCATCAGAACCACCCCTATCTGCGTGTGGAATTTCCTTTGTTCCGTACCTTGTGAAGTTTTCATGGACTTCTTCGGATAGAATAGAAATTCCGTTCATTTCATCAATGCCCCATGTCCATGCATAAAAATGAGTACGCCTATAATAAAGATTGACAAGTTTTTTGATTAACTTTTCCAATACTTTTTCAGCCATCTTTCTGCACCTCTTTCACATCAAAACCAATATTGATTGCTGTTGCTAAAGCATTCACAAATTGTTCATCTCCACTCAAATCTTCCCTGCCTATCATAGACAACATACCATGAACCATTTCATGAATCAAAGTAAGTATCTTATACTGTTCTTTTTGATCTTTATTCAGCAAGATAACTTGGTCTTTATAATTGATTTGACCTAGTGACATAACACAATCAAGTTTATGTTCTACCTCTTGCACTTCATACGGAATACCACAGATATTGACAATCATCATGTTCTCACCTTCCCGTTTTCACAACCGTTATCCACCATCAATTCTTCATCACCAAAACCACCAAATTCGATAGTCTGATTAAGACCGCACGCATATCTCTTTTTGCCAGTAAACATATCAATGAATGGCTTCGAATAGGTGCAAAATTCACATCTAATTACTTTAGATACTTCCATCAGAACTCACTCCCCTCGGCTTGTGGAAGCTGTGCGCCTCCGGTTGCTACCTCTAACCATTCGCCGGCGATCTTTACAAAAACAGCTACAACGGACGTTTCGCCCGCTTCTGTCTCTGTCTTATAATATGTATCGCCGTTTTTGCCGGCCGTGGGTGCCGGATCTGTCGTGCCTGTCAGTGTTTCCGCCAGTCCTGATACAATGGCCGCAAACGCCGCATTTATACGGCCTTCCAGCGAATTCATGCGCTCTGCCGTGTACGGCGTGCCCTGTTCTGTAATGTCGCCTTCGTCGCGTGACACGTACACCTGTTTCACGTCTGTAGGATCCGACGTGCTAGTGATCTGTCTACGCGTCGGGTATTCGCTTATTCTATCTAACCACGAATAGGAAATATACGGGTTATTCATGATCTGCCTCCTTGTACTCTTGAGCCTTGACAACAAGCAAGTCGTAAAGCTCTTTGTTGCTTAGTCGCCGTTCTGCCTTTTCCTCAGATACGACACGCCCATAAACCGAGAACGATATAACAAGCGTATCGTGATCCTGTTCGACTGAATATATACTTTGTCTTGCCCCGTAAGTCGTCATAATAGCACGCCCTCCGTGCCGGCGTAGTAGCCCTCGCCGCAATAGTTTATATCGTCGTGATAATGTAGCTCTAATATCATTGTATCACTCAATACGCCCGCTTGCATACGCATTGCGAATTCGTCTAGCGCGTCGGCTAGTACGTTCGACAACGGGTACTCCGTGCGCAATGTAACCATGTCTGTAAGCGCTTGCATACCCAGCATAGTAACAGCATACGGTACGTCGTCCATAAGAGATATAATACCGTCCCACGGTGCCTCCGTTTCCATTCCCTGAGCGAAGATATACGAACGAATGGTATCACGTTCAATACTAACCGTCGGCGCCGTTCCTGTGCCTATACCCTCAGTCTCAGCCATTAAGAATAAATGCACAATGCGGTTCGCGTCGTAGTGCAAATGGTTTACCAGCGTCACAAGGTTATAGCCGTCGTGCAGCCGGTACCTCACCACGTCGCCCTCTATTCCACCGTCGCTGTACGTGATCTTAATGTAACCCTCACCGTCACTATATACCGGGATCTCAGCCCCGAAAATAGCCGTCAAGTCCCTATTCGTTACGAACCGCAAAAGCGTAATCTCTTTTTCTTCCGTGCCGTCGATCTCTATTGTGTCGGCGTTCACATAAGTAGCCGTTACAACTTTTGCGTTCTCAGCCTGTTTCTCAGCCTGTTTCTGCGCCCTCTTTGCGGCCGTCGTTACCTTGTCTTTATTAGGATCCCCGCCCTCAGACGTTATTGTTGCGTCGGCTCTCCAGTTCCATGTTACAGACGTTAAAAGTAAATTCTTTTCCCGGCCTGTCCTGTCTAGTGTCGTTACCATGTCGCCCACTTCAATAGACGGATCTCCCACCATGTTGATCTCACACGGATAATACGCAATGTCTTTTATATCCTCGTACAAGGCCTCTAACATTGCATACTTGCCGTCCGGGTTATCCTCAATAATGGGAATGTCACCCAAGTCAACGACAAGCCCCGGGTTTTCTGTAATGTACTCATACGGCGCGTAATTCTGTTCCGCAAGGAAACGGCACTTTACACCCGCAATAAGCGTTTCGTACCCCATAAAAGCCGTACTGATACGCCGGCGCTTGATAATAAACAAATCGGGTGTAGTGTGGAACCGGCGCAAATAAAACTTGCCGTCACGCCCCATCTGACAATAACAACCTAGCAACGCACTTATCATAACAAGGCCGTCGCGGTACGTTTCCACGTCCAACGGATCCAAAACGACTACATGCGTAGAATTGCACATGCGCGCGATTTCCTGAGACGTATTACCCAGTACAACGCCGCATTGCTCACAAATGAACGCAAGCATGTTAAACGGCGTTCCTGATACCCTGTCGGTGACTTTTTTGTCAAAGTGCAACATTTTGTCATAACACTCGTAGGCGGTCGTTCTCGTGTACATTATGGGGTTCTCACACTCAAACACGCCCAGCGGTATAGCCTGTTCTGCGCCGTTAAGCGTGTCATAATACACCGTTGGGGTAAGTGTAAGCACGTCGCCCGTCAACTGATCGTCCATGCCTTGCAAGGCCGTAAATGACAAGGACGCCGCGTAACACGTCCCTAGAGAAAAGTCACCGTTGTTTGTGCTTCTCCAGTTTATAGAAAGACTGTCACGTACAACGTCCTTGTCTGCAAGCGTCAAAGTATTTCGCCCGTCCTCAATAGTAAGCACGATCCGGCTGTGTATCTCGTGCCCTTCCATCATGTTTTTATAGGCCTGTGTGGTCGCTATACTCATGATACGCCCCCTATTTCCTCAAAATCGAACGAAAAGCTCCACGCGTTCGCCACGCCGTCATGAATAAGCCGTGTAAGAGGCTGTCGCACTATAAGCGCCTTAAACGTGCGAATACTGCCCGTCAAGGGGTTGTATATAGTCATAGTCGAAACAGTCCTTACAATGCTGTTTATGGCGCTTACCTGAGCCGCTAAGAGGCCGTTATAAGACACGCTACCCATTATCATCGTCTCTGTCTCGTCAATAACGTCTATGACTTTCTCGCCGCTTTCCACGTCGTGCTCATTGTATTTCGGGTTCGGTTGAACAGTAATATCACCCTTGCCCGGCATTACGTCGGGCAAGTCTACGCCGTTTATCGACAATAAATCATACATTTACCATTCCTCCTGATCTCGTCGTGATCCTGTTCTTGCCGTTTACAAGGATCTCGTCAACCTGTTTTCCGGCAATGTATACAGGAATAACTATTTCCTGTCCCTGTCGCATGAAATCGCGCACAATTTCTATGAGGTCGTTTATGCGGCTGTTCTGTACTTCATACGTTCCGCTCACTTTAGATTGTACATCAGCAACGCCAATCGCGTCTACCTTAAGCGGCGAAATGTTTAGGTCGCTCATGCCCTCTTGAATATTGCCGGCCACCTTGCGCACTTTATCTTTAAGTTTCGGTTCCTCGTCGTCTATGCCGGTTGCGATAAGGTCTACCATGTCCGGGCCCCACTTGTCCGCGTGTGACATAGGGCCTTTTTTCGGTACCGAGAACCCGAGAAAATCAGCAATCCCCTCTGCAACGTCGGTAACGGTGTCCCACAAATCAGACAACATACCACCGATCCCGTCTATGATGCCTTGTATCATGTCTTTACCCCATGTAGCGCCTTTTGCGACAAGCTCCATGAATTTGCCGGTTACGTCTGAAACGATCTCGCCAGCCTTATCAATTAAATCTCCAGCAAACCCGGTCACGCCGTCCCATATATCGCCTATCCAGCCTGTGAAGTCCTCCCATATCCCGGAGAAGAAATCTCCAATAGCTGAGATAATATCCGTAAGCCACGTCCCGCTAAATACATCTTCAAAGAATCCCGTTATACCGTCCCACGCGTTCGTAAAGAAACCCGCTATACTTGTACCGATATTTACAAAGAATTCGCCTATTTTATCCCAAATGTCGCTAAAGAATTGCCCTATGTACTCAAATACTGCAGAAAAGCTTTCCTGTATATCTTCCCAGCTAGAACCAAGCAAGCCCATCACGAACCCGAACAGCCCGGTAAGAATACCCTCAACAAGTGTCCATAATTGAGAAAGGATCTCCGGGCCCTTGTCTATGATCGTCATAATCAAATTTCCGATAATGGTAATTACGGCCTGTCCGAGACGTGGCGCGGCCTCCACAAGGCCCTGCACTATAGCTAATATGCAATCAAGTGCGCCTGTAATGAGGTCGCCCAGCACCTTAGGATCCGTCAAGGCTTCTGCAAGTGTGCAAAATGCGTCTACCATCTGCGGTATGAGCTTAGGCATTATCTTTTGAAATCCCTGCATTAGCTTTAATAATAGCGTTTTTGCGCCGTCTACAAGGGCCTTTATATTCTCAGGCTTAAGAAGTGAGTCTGCTAATGTAGTGACAATTTGTATTCCGCCGTCAATTACGGCGTCAAGGTTTGCCGTTAAGGCACTCATGAGCTTATTAAGCAGCTCCACCGCTATAGGAATGAGCACCGGCAAGGCCTCAAGAATTATCTGACCGACAACGCCTATTATAGACACAATACCAGTAGTCAAGGCGTCGCTGTTCTCCTCAATGATCTTTAGGAGAGTAGGCAAAACGTCGCCTATGGCCTGAAAAATGGTCGTAAGCGCCGAAATAGCAACGGGTAAAATGGTCTCAAGTATGCCCGGGAGCTGTTCATTTATTATGCTTACCAAGCCCGGCAAGGCGTCGGCTATGGACTGTACAAGAGACGACGCGGCCGACAAAATGGCCGGCAAGGTCTGTTCTATCAGCGGCGGGAGCTGTTCACCGATAACAGGTGCAAGCTGTTCTATGGCCTGTCCGATACCACCTAGCGCCTGCACGATCGTAGGTATAGCGTTCTGTAGCGCTACACCCGCCGTCTCAACAACGTTTGTAATGAGCTGTCCTAAGTCGGCGTCGGGATCCGCGAACCCTGTTACAAGGTTTTCCCACGCCGCCTTCAATGAGCCGAAAGAACCCGAAATAGTTTTCGACGCCTCATTAGCTGTGGTGCCGGCGATTTGCTGTTTTTGCTGAATAATGTCAATAGCGTCAATAATGTCATTAAATGACATTGCGTACTTGCCGTTTTCGTCGCGTGCGGCCTTAAAATTGCTGTTTATCGCTTCAGCGTCGGCAATAAGCCGTTCCATTTCGGTCTTTGTACCGCCATAGCCCAGCTTAAGATTATCTAACATTGTAAAATTTTGTTTACTAAATCCCTTGTAGGCGTTCGTGATCGCCTCCATGTCGCCGCCGAACGTGTTCCAGTTATCAGAAATTGCACGCATGGCCTTGTCTGTTTCCTCAGCGGCCTTTAGTGTATCGCCACCAAGCGCGGACACAAGCGAAGCACTGAATTGTGTTGCCGTGTCCATGTACTTATTAGCGCTCATGCCGGTTGTAGCGTATGCATTGCGTGCTTTTTCCAGTATGTACGCCTCAGCCTCAGCGTTGCGCTCGTAGTCGGCGCGTGCGTCCTCAAGAGTGCGCCCCTGTTTCTCAGCCCACTCCTCAAGCGACAAGTTCATGTTGCCGTATAGTTTCTGTACACCGCCGACTAACTGTTGATATTCTGAGTATGCGCTATATGACTGTTTCGCAAGCGCAATAACCCCGGCGACGGCGCCGCCCATTGCGGCCGTGGTCGCTTTCAATGCCGTTGTAGTCGCATTTAGGGCAAGTGTCCCGACTTTTCCCAGCGCTGAGCCCATTGTAGAACCGACTTTTTTAACGGCCGACGTCAATTTCTCGACTTTCTTGTGCGCCTCGTCCATTTTCTTGTCGAATTCTTTAGGATCTACGCCTATTTTTGTAAGTAGTTTGTCCTTGAATATCTTGCTTTTCTTCAAGTCCTTTTCTACTTTGTCCATGTCCTTGTCAAGCTGTTTACGATCTACGCCCAGCTTAACAAAAGCCTCAAAAGCATTAAACGCCATAATTGCCTCCTACTAGCTCATTTTCTGTCTCAGGTGATCTATTACCTGTTCCGCCGTTTTCGGTTTTTCCTTTTTCTCCGGGTGCAATATGTCATAGAACCGGGACGACAACGACGAACCGCCGGCCATATTAGCCGTGTTCTCGGTAAGAATTCGCATACCCTCGCCCATATAGCACGCGAACGCCTCTAGTATATTCTCCTTGCGCAAAGAGGCCACGCAATGTTGCATTACGTAGCCTCTCCCCAGTACCTCTAGTAAATCAAGTCGAATTGTAGTAATTAGCTCACCGAATTTATCAGCCCCGACTTCATCAATGAGGAAAAAAAACCCACTACGTCCTCGTCGTTAAGCATATCAGCAAACGCGTTAAGGAGCTTAAACGGCTTTTCTTTCTCGGTTTCCTCGGGTGTAAGGAAACACATGAGCCCCAAAAGCTCAAGAGTTTTCTCAGCGTTCGCGTCAAGCGCCGCATCAAGCATGTCCGAAATATTTTTCTTTGCCTGTGCCTGAATACGCAGGTTGTTTTCAGTTTCGGCCTTGATTTTTTCTGCTGCGCTCATTGTGTCCTTGATTTCTACAAGGTCACATGTGCGCTTTCTGATCTCAAGCACGCCGGTATCTTTCAACCAGTCCTGCACCTGATGTCTGATCTTGTTGCACTGTCTCAGAAATTCGACGTTAGAACAATTTGCAAGGGTTTTCATTTCTCATTAAGCTCCTTCTTCTGTGCGCTCGTAATAGGTCTTATTGGCGTCTACGGTTGTATCGTTGGTCTGAATGTATGTGTCACCACTCAGAACGTACCAGCCCTCAGTTTTCGGGTTCTCTGACCCTACAGGTGTTACCGCAGTGAACGTATAAGCCGCCGCGCTCTCGTCAAGTTTTTCAAGAATGTAGTATTCCATAGGCGACGCGTCAAGGTCTGCGATTGTCGGGTGCGGCGTGATCGTAAGCGAAAGATTGCCCTTGCCGTTCTTAGACGTGGTAAGGGAAAGTCCACCCGTAGAAATACTGTCTTTCAGGTGAACAACAAGGATCTTGTTTTCGTCTACCATGTCACCGATCCACCACATTTCGGTAAAGTCGGCAAGCTGTACCTGTCTACGTGCACGCACGCCGCCGTTTGCCATTTCCTCAGCCGCGCCCAGCGCAAGTTTCAGTGTCTTTTTCGTGATCTCGATAATTGACACCGCAAGAGAACGTGTGCGCCCGGTAATACGTGCGCCTTCTTTGGTGCCGTTAGGGGCGTTGTTTACGTCCTCAAGAAAGTCTGTCCACTCAGCCGTATCAGTGATTGTAAAATCGCCCGTTGTTGCCGCGATAATGTCGGCGTCGGCCGGTGGTACTACGTGCGTAATGTCGAACGCCGACAAAAGTGTACCAGCGTCAACCTGCATGTTGTTAGCCGCCGTTGCGGCAAGTAATGAAGCACTCCACATAATTTTTCCTCCTGTTATAATGAAATGAATTCCATTTCTACGTTTAGCTCAATAGCTCGTATCTGTTCGTCTGTCGGATCCTCGGGTGCCTGTCTCGCCCATCTTTCAGGTTTCCGCACCTTGAGCACGCCGCCGTCAAATTCAAGCACTCGGTTCATGTTCGGTTCCATTTCTGTAACCTTGTTTGTTACCTCAGCGTTTGACGTGCCGTAATACCACACTTTCGCAGAAATAGGTACCGTCTCATTGATAGAACCTATCGCCGGCTCATACGTGATATACGGGGGTGCAAGTGGTACCATGTCGCCCTGATCGTCGGGAATAGTCGCGGGTACGGTCTGTTCGTTGAACGCCCTCAGCCCGAAACTCTCCCAGTATGCCTGCTGTACTTCCCACTTGTTCACGCCTGAATTGCCTCCGTGATCTCGAATTCTTCGCACTGTACGACTTTTGCGCCCACCGGCGATATACTAGGCGACTTGAGAACGTCCGACGTTCTTACCCGGTATGTCTTGCTTGTCTTTTCTCGCATGAATACCGTGTGATATTCAAGAGGTACGCCGTTATCTACCGTCACGCCTACCATGCTTTTTTCGGTGTTGATACCAGCAATGGCCGCTTCTACACTTGTATTCTCAGCGATAACCGCGTCAAACTCAGCCCCGCGCGTATACACTGTCACATAGCCGCCCACCTTGTCGCGTGTGACCGACTTGTTAAGCAGTACACATGTTTCTTTCATGCTGTCAAGCAATGGGCTAGAAAACGCGTTCATATTTTCCTCCACTGAGAAAGTTTAGGCGCAAAAGCCGCCGCCCACGCCCCGTCTGATCCAGTCGCGCCACTCGAACTAGCCATAGAATACGAATAGCTACTACCAGAAATACTCTCAGACGAAAACGGAGAATTTACAGCGTCTCCGTACTTAGACCACCATGCGTCGTCCTCTGCCGACAATGCGATAAAGTCACTAGGAATTGCAAGCAGCCACACGGCGCCCTCGAATGATTCATCACGCAACCCGGTAATACCGGCCGCCTTGTATTCGTACACGCCGTCGTTAAGAACGGAGCCGACTATGCGCACGTATTGACCTTCCAGCGGGGCGAATTCGCCCCCTACGCGTGTAAGTACGGTGTTTTCGATCTTAAATACACCGAATACCTTTTCACGCTCGAAATAGTTTCTACAGTAACCACATAGCCGGCTCAGCATGATCTTACTCCTCCTCGTCAACCTCAGCAATGAGTGCAACTCCGCGCTTGTTTTCAGTGCCGGAAAGCTCAGCAATACGCGCCTTGCTTGCACGCTTACCCTTGCGCGGGTACGTATCGCCCTCGTTATACAGGTGCCCGTTGTCCTTCAAGTCCTTAAAACGAACAATTACACGCCACATATTAAGCTCCTTCTGTGTCGTCGCCGCCCTGACTGTTGTCATTGCTGTTGTTGTTGCTGTTGTCGCCGCCTTCTTCGCCGTCGTCTTCTGCTACGTCGAATGTGTTGATAGCTACACCGTCTGCGTACTCATACCACAGCTGCAAGCCCATTGTAGCGAAGCTCTCACCTACTGCAGTAGAATAGTTACCGTTTGCGTGGAACCCGATAAGGTTAGTCTCGCCGGAAACAACGTAGTTAAGTCCCAGCTTCTTAATGTCGGCGCTAGACGGGTCAATGTAATACAGTACCATGTTGGAAGACGGTACCGCAATTACAGTTCCACGGTCGATCTCAGAAGAAACGATCATTGTAGTAGCTCCAAGAAAATTCTTGAGATACTCTAAGCCGTTTAACGTTTGCATTGAAACATTTGCGGCGCCCAGATACTCGTACACATCAAGTGTGTTTACGAATACTACAATGCTTGAAATGTCCTTCCGCATCTTCTTGAACTTGTCCCTTACAAGTCCGATAGCCATAGACACGGCCATCTGAAAAGATCCGTACTTCTTGCCCAGTGCGTGCTCGTCCTCTTTCAGGAAATCATAAAAACGGTCAAGGACGTTTGTCTGCAGCTCGTTCTTGAACGCGTCGTCTGTCTTTTGTACGGCAACCTCTGCGCCGTATCTTGTTACGTCCTCGATAGTAACAGCCTTTGCGTACTTCTCAAGGGTAATTTCGCCCTTGGTAGCCTCTGTTACGGTCGCCTTAGAATAGGGAATAACTGCACCTGCCGGTACTTTGCCATCTTCGAGTTCAACCGACGCGGTGAATGTTCTCAGAATGGAGCCGTCCTCTTTCTTAACCGGGCGTGCAATACCCATGACCTCACGGAGCGAATCCCAGTTTTTCTCAAACTGAGTAACAAAGTCCATCTCACGCGCGGTAATGTTATTAAATGCGTTCGGGAGCGCGCTTCTCGGCGTGCTCATTGTTTCTACATTAGGCATAATGTCTCTCCTTTACTCTTCTGTTTCGGAATTGAGGTATTCTTCCCACGCATCCTGTCTCTCGGTCGTGTCCTCAATTTCCATGATCTCTTTTTTCGTTCTCTTTTGGCCGCCGCCCGTCTTTGGCGGTGTAGCAGTCTTAGCCCCGGACACTTTAGTTGTACCGGCAAACTCGCTAAAGTCTGTCTTAACGGTTTTCAGTACATCATCTGCAGTGGTGATCTCGCCTTTATCATCAAGCTTCAAGCCGTCAAGGTCTGAAATCTTAATGATCCTAGCGTGATACTTTTCGTCGATACCGGCCTTTGTAAGAATCTTCTTGTAAGCCTTTTCGACGTCGCCGCGTGTCTTGGCCGCCTCTGTTTTGGCCTTGTAATCGTCGTATTCCTTTTTCAACGCGTCATAGTCCTTGCCCTCGGTCGCCTTCTTTAAGTCGGCGTTCTCCTTTTCAAGCCCCGGTACCTTTTCGGCCTCTGTCTTGTATGTGTCGCGTTCTTCTCTCAACGCCTCAATAGAAGCCGTGTGTCCTGAAATAATCGCGTCAACGGCCGCGCTCATGTGTTCACTATCCACGCCCGCCGCGCTCAAAATCTCTCGTACTTGTGCCTTAGTAAGTGCCATGTCTCGTTATACCTTCCTTTCTTTCGGTTCCTGTTCTCTAGGAATTCAAGTAAAAAATACGGGTGTATAGCGCTCTTTTGCTATACACCCTAATAATATTTCTTTTCCGCTCGTTTGTAAATGTCAATACATTTTGAAACGCTAGAACTTCAAATTGTCCTTGAAATACTGTTCTATCTGTTTCTTGTTCCTGACAATAGCGTTTTTCAAAAACCTGTTTGGTGGCATACCACGCGTTGCGTGGAATTGTCCCTTTTCGTCCCTGTATACCCACTTTGTGCGGCGTCCGTTCGGGTGATATATACCCGTGCCCTCGTGCACATATACGGCGTATCTGACGTTCGTCCCGACGTATACGGCCGTGTCGTCCTTGTCCATGTCCACACGATAATCAATACTGCCGCGCAAACGCCCGGTATCTACTCGTGTAGGTGATCTTTCCAGCTCGTCGCCCGCTTCGCCCTGTAAGAATTCACCCACGGCCTCAAGAGTGCGCTCAAGTGCCTTTTCTAATTCCCGGTCGAATTCTTTTCTATGTGTAATAAAGTCGTCCATGATCTCAGCCGCCTTTCTGTTTCTTTTTTGAGTATACGGGCTTGCTGTTTTTCCATTCATCATACGACGAATACCCGCGAATTACTCTTTCTAGGTTCGCTGTTGGTTTTAGTCCTTTCGGTATGTACTTTATCATGCACCGGCAATTATAAACAAGGCGCCCCGGTGCCGTTGGATCTCCCGGGCACTTCATTTCGTACCCGTCCACATTGAACGGTTCCTTGACACCTACTTGTTGCCCGTCGGCCTGTCTGTGCGCGTGTCGTGTCCGGGTATCATGAACGGCAACCCATTCACGCACGCCCTCTATTCCCATTTCTTCGCCCCTTATATAAGCGTCTGTGCGCCCCATATTAGAGGCGGCCGTTGTCATTGTTCGCGCGTTCCTGACTGCCGCATGATAATTTCGTTCGCCCAGCGTCTCAGTGACGCGGCGCGCTATGTCGCCTATACTCTCGCCCTGCATAATCGCTTGTATCATGACCGACTGTATTTGCTGTTTTTCCCATAACAGCTCCCCGGCCTCGACTAATTCACGCAACCGACGCGGTGACGGCATGGGTAACAAGTCCGGGTTCTTTGTTACAAGTGTCTGTATTGCGTGCCGGTCGTACAACACAAGGTTAGTATTTACATGTAGCCCGCTTTCGATCTCATACAGCCCGAAATTATAGTTACTAGCATACGTTTCCACGATCGAACCGTACACCATAGCCCGTGCTATATTGTTTACGTTCAACATGTCATGCGCTAGTACGTCTTTCATAGCCTCCCAGCGCTTACCGACGGCTATTTGTCCCTTTTTCCAGTTAAGATACTCCTGTTCGGTGACTTCGCCCGCCTCAACCTTAGCACGCCACTCTGCGTCTTTTCGCTTAAAGTCTCGCATGTACTTATCGAGCGACTCCTGAGCCTCAATAGTCGCTTGTGCGTATTCCCGGCGCAGTCGTTCCTCTAGCTCTTTCAGCTCGTCCTCGTCCCGGTTCCACTGTTCGTCCATGCTTTACTCCTCTACGGTCTCGTCTACCTCGTCTGTCTGTTCTTCTGTTTCTTCGGATCCTTCGCCCTCAGTCTTTGCGCCGCCGCCCGGTGTAATAACCCCGGCGCCCGTCATGCTTTTCAGCTCGTTCTCGTGCATTTCGGTTATCATATCGTCGGCAAGGTCGCCGTCACCCAGCAATGTGAGTAATTTCTTTGTGACGTACTCAGGCGTGAAATACTGAGCCGACTGCAGAACCCAGCCTATTGTTTCACCCGTGTTCACAATATAGTCGCGCTGGAATGTTACTTTGTCGTCGATCCCGGCAAGCGCAAGAATTGCCTCAACGGCTTCGCCCACCTGATACTCGTAGTCGGTCGCTTTACTGTCCGACGGCTTGTAGCTTGCCGTGATCTGTGTTGCCGTAACCGCACCGCTTGCGATTTTATCGGTGTCAAGCGCCATAAAATCACGGTATAAGTCGTGTTCAAGCCTATCAAGCAGCCGTTCTCTAGCCTCGTACGGGATCTGTACCGTAACCGGCTCTATCTCTTGCCCATCTGCAGGAGCCGCAACCGCTAGTTTTTTCAGTCTGTCCATGAACCGCGCTAAGTCGGGATCTTCCATTCCGCCAGCCGACTTGAGCACCCAAAAAACCTGTGCTTGATCCAAGTCGTTTTCGAACCCGTTTTTAATAAGATCGTAGGCGTCTATACCGTCCTGAATACCGATAATTTCGGACTGTCTCTCCTCATTTGCCCATAACGGGACAATGGGGAACGCCGGGTAATTGCGCCACTCTATGTCGGTTGTCTCGTCGGCCGGGGCGCTCTTTTCGATCTTAATATAGCCCTCTTTCGGGTGCAATACCTCGCCTTTTGTCTTGATCTTTCCTTTTTCGTCACGGTTCCATATATACTCGGTGTACCCGTCCTCCTCGTATAGTGTAGCCCTTAGCGGCTTGTCACTTGACACCTGCCACCAACGGACACCGCCACGGAGCGCCCCGTTCTCCTCGTCGATATACGGCGCAAATGACCGGGCAAGAAATACCTCAGCGTGGTCTAGGTTCCAAAACAGGTAAGATACGCCACCTATAAGCGCCCACTTGCCCGCCTTCTGTACGGCCTTGTCAAACTTGACACCGCCCAGCTTGTCCTTAGTCGTATTGTCACCGAACACGCACCCGTTACCAAGTGAAAAGCTGTTCTGATCCGTAACAAAACGCTTGAAAAAGCCGCTCACTACCTTGTGGTTCGCGCTCCATTCGTCCGGCACAATGCGCCCTGTTACCGTTGTAATCGTTTTCTCGAACCTTGTAATAGTGCGGTTCTTTTTCTTATAGTATTCCTCAGCAAGTACGGCCGTATTATACAGGTCGTCGCTCATGTACTCGTCAATGGTGGCGCGTACAAATTCCATTACCTTTTCTTCGTTCCTTGTCACGCCCTCGCCCGTGATCTCTAACAAGTCCTGATACGTTTTCATGGTTCGCCTCCTGTCCCTTTTTACATCATATTACCAAAATACGGCACTTTGTGCACCGCTATTCGCTTAGTTTTGACGAAATACCGCGTGTCGTCCATTGCGTGATCGTTTATCTTTACAGGTCTATCGTCGCCCGCCTTAACCGCTTTCTCGTCCCATACATACGCCTGAGCCTCTTCACGCCACGCCTTGCACCGTGGGGAAACTTTTATTTTCTCAGTCTGAATTGCGCTTGCCGTGTCTCTGATCCCATCAAGAACGGCATTGTCTGCCGGTATCGGTCTAAACCACTTGCTTTTTCTAAGTAGTGTAATAAACGACGCCGCCGACGGATCGATAATAACCGGCATTTTATCAAGGTATTGCGCCTCATACCTAGCTATTGCGGCCTCACGTTCCTCCATTATAGGCGCTACAAGGTTCTCTAGGTCTATCAAGTATTCCTCGTCTGTCTTTTGCCGTCCCTCAGTGCGGCCGCTGTAGTAGAATTCCTTGATACGGTACCACACGGCGCCGTACTTGCCCCACAACCCAGCAGAAAACGCGTTCATGGTACCATAGTCAAGGGACACGCAGTATTCACTCGGTACCTGATCCCGTGGCGGTTCCTGTATAGCGTCCTCCCACATGGGGTATATAAGCCCCTCAGCAATGCACCGTTCGCCTAAAATATCGCGCCGGTACCACATGGAGCCTATTTCGTATTGACTTTCGATCTCAGCCCGGCGCTCGTCCGATATACTCAGATTGTCCCGAATAGTGAAGTGCTCGTACTGATACCCGCCCACGTAGTCCGTTAAATACTTGTCTACGTATTGCTTATAGATACTGTGCGCCGGGTTGCACGGGTTCATGTCCCATAATACCAGCGGTCGAACCGCCGCCACCTGACGGCCAAAAGCAACCTTAATAAAGCTCGTCCGGGAGTCGTCGCTGTCGTAGTGCTCGTTTATCTCGGTTGCTATCCATAACCCGTAAGAGTTACCCAGTATTTTCTTGTAGCTGTCACCCTTGCCACCGCCGACGAATATAACGATCTTTTCTCCCGTCTGAGTAGCTATAAATAGGGCGTCATTGTCTCGGTACTTGCCCCACTTGCAACGGCCGCGGAACAGATTTTCCAGCCCGTAACCATTGCACACTCCTATATTGAGCTTTGCATTACCTATTGTCGAACCACTAGCAAGGTGGATCTTATCTTTGCACGTCTCTAGGTATATGGCCGCAATAATACAGTGGTCTATTGTCTTGCCTGATCGTATAGCGCCCTCAGCAACGTTCATTTTGTTCTTGAGCGCGTTCTGTATATATCGCTTGTGTTTCTCTGAGAACGGCGCCCAGTCAATCTGTTGTGTTTTCTTCACTGTTGGCCGTCCTTTCGTGGATCTCAAGTAACCGGGCAAGCGGCGTTAAGTCCTCTACATTCAATTCTTCCATAGCGTGCATGGACTTTGCACGGGCTTCTAACAATTCCACCTGAGCGTTCATAAGCCGCTTTTCTTCGCGTGTCTGCGTCTTTACACCGTACAAGTCGAATATAAGGCGGGTTGCCTGTATACATTGCCGGTTCTTCGGATCCGTCGCAATTTTGAACAGGTTTATAACCATAGCTTGCGCGCCTGTCATGGTCGAACCGTCTTTCATGGTGTATTCATTATTGAGCACTTCCGAAACGGTCTTTTTAATATCAGCCTTACGGCGCCGGGACTGTGCCGACGCCTTAGCACCTTTCAAACCTATCTCCCGTGCCTTATCCGTGGTTAGAGGTATTAAATTGTCCTTCCCGTCGTGTCTTGCCATTTTCTACCTTTTTTAAGCCTGTTTTTGCACATTTTGTGCAAATTTTGACGTTTTATTGTCGAATTTTCACTTTTTCTTCTTTTTCGTGTACGACTTACCGTACCCCGACTCCTTGAATACAGGTTCAAATGTAGTCGGGTTGTCGTTGCTGTCGAACCCGGACACAAAACCCATACCGTAATTATCGCCTTGCGCCTTGCTTTGCATTTGCGCGGTTTTTTTATACGTTTTGAAATCACCTTTCGTGTTTGTGGGAGTGTTCATGCTAACAGTCTGTCTATTAAAAGTAGACTGATCCAAAACAACAACGTGCGCCCCGGCGCTTTTTGCGTCTACCGTTGTTCCTTGTGCCGACACTTGCCACGGTTCCAGCTTAACGGCCGTACCTTCGCCGGTACTCAGATAAAACGCGCGGCCGTCGTCGTCGTATCTTTCAATCAACGAATTCTTATCAAGCACTACAGCGATTTTCTTACCATCTGCAGAAACAGATTGTAATGTAACGTCGCCTTTCTTGCTTGTAAGTGGTCTTAAACCATCAAAACGGGTTGCTTGTGTCATTGCCATTTT
>Ga0310691_10001379_pt1 | contig 37202 bp, 34 predicted proteins | sample 176DNAGHGlowgp2_FD_203887 | JGI IMG/M metagenome (GOLD analysis project Ga0310691, IMG submission 203887) | Sheep rumen microbial communities from Palmerston North, Manawatu-Wanganui, New Zealand - 1766 DNA GHGlow gp2 (v2) (version 2) | ecosystem: Host-associated > Mammals > Digestive system >... | reverse complement strand
CCCACGGGCACTATCCTGCGGTCTGCCTTCGCGGCGATGAGTGCCGCGCCCGAGTGTCCGCGTCCGACCTTGCCGTCCTTGGAGCGCGTGCCCTCGGGGAATATCATGAGGCTCCTGCCGCTGTGGAGCCTGTCTATCGCCGTCTCGATGACCGCCATATCACCCTTGCCGCGCGATACGGGGAAGGCTCCGAGCGTGCGTATCAGCCACGCGAACAACTTGTTCTGAAAGAGCTCCTCCTTCGCCATGAAGGCGTACTTGCCGACAGCTCCGCAGCCGAGAAGCGGCGGGTCTGCGTTGGAGCGGTGGTTCGAGGCGTAGATGACCTCCTCGCCGCGCGGGATATTTTCCCTGCCCTCGTAGTGCAGGTTGTATATTATGCGGAAAAACAACCGCACAAAGAATTTCGCGATATAATACATCTGCTCAGTCCTTCCTGATGTGTTTTGCCATCCTGAAGCGGTTCTCCTCCTCATCGGTGACGGCATAGCCGAACCGCTGATACAGATACCTCGCCGCCGTGTTCGAGCGCTCGACGTGCAGTACCGCTTCGGGCACATTGCTGTCCGCCGCATACCGCTCCGCAAACTTTATCAGCTTCGTCCCGATGCCCATGCCGCGGTATTTCTCCGTCACGGACAGGTCGTCGAGATAGACGAAGTCATGGTGAAGCTCGACAGAAACATAGCCGACAACGTTCTCCTTTGCCACCGCAACGTATATCACGTCTCCGCCGCCGAAGAATTTGTCGAGGTAGCCGTTCTCATAGCCCTCGGTCTCGTCGTCGCCGACGCTCGCGAGCATCTCCTCGAACAGCCGCTCTATCGCGGGCTTGTCGTTCGGGACGGCTCTTCTGTACGTAACGTTGTACATCAGCCTATCTTGCTCTCGATGACCTTGACGATAGCCTCCGCCGACTCCTCAAGGTTCAGCGTTGTCGTGTCGACGAGGACGGCGTCCTCCGCCTGCCTGAGCGGCGATATCTCGCGGTGCATATCGGCGTAGTCGCGCTTGATGATGTCCTGTAATATCTCCTCATACGGCGGGCAGTCGGGCTTCTCCGCAAGCTCCTTGTAGCGGCGGTTAGCGCGCTCCTCTGCGGAGGCTGTGAGGAATATCTTCACGTCCGCATTCGGCAGGACTACCGTTCCGATGTCGCGTCCGTCCATGATAATGTTGTTCTCGCGGGCTATCTTCTGCTGTGTCTCGAAGAGGTAGGCTCTTACCGCGGGTATCGCCGACGTCCTCGAAGCCGCCATCGAGATAGCGGGAGTGCGTATCAGGTCGGAAACGTCCCTGTCTCCGAGGAATACGCGCTGAGCGCCGTCCACGAAGCGGAGCGATACGTCTGCCTTTGCGAGGGACTTCTCGATGTCCTCGTCAGCGATGTTGTTCTCGGTGATATAGAGAGCTACCGTGCGGTAGAGCGCGCCCGTGTCCACGTAGATGTAACCGAGCTTTGCCGATACCATTTTTGCAATTGTGCTCTTGCCTGCGCCCGCAGGTCCGTCGATAGCGATGTTGATTGTCTTCATGATGTTTTCCTCCGATTTTGTTGTTTATTATGTAGGGGACGGCGTCCTCGACGTCCCGCATATTCATTTTTTGACGGGCGAGCGGAACTCGCCCCTGCGCTCACTGCTTTGCTTCAAGCAGTCCCTTCACGGAGACTGCAAGGTCGGCGAGTATCGCTCCCGACGCGAACACCGAAAAGCCGATACATACGGCTTTCGGGAGCTTGTCGCAGAGCTTCCCCGACAGCGGGTGAAGCCAGAAGAAATACCCGACTGCCAGTATGCCGAATATCGCGCTCGAGATAAGGCTCGAGCGGTCCTGTATCGAGCCCCACCAGCCCTCGTACGTCCAGAACTGCCTGTGGAAGATGAACTCCAGCAGGTACGAGGCTCCGAGCTCGAATGCAGTAGTCACCACCGCCGAGAATATGAATACGAACAGCGGGTGCCTGTCACGCTCGCCGAGCATGGCGAGCAGTATGAACGCTCCCACGGCGTATATCGGTACTATCGGCAGGTGAAGTATGCCGCGGTTGACGAAATGGTGATAGAGTATCCAAACACAGGTGACCTCATAGACCCAACCGAAAAGTCCGGCGACTATAAATTCAAATACATAGCGGAATATCCGCTGCCATAGCTCTCTTTTCATACGCGCCTCACAGGTAGAGCGCCGCCGCATATGCGGTCGAGAACGCTATTTGCAGATTGAAGCCGCCCGTGTAGGCGTCGACGTCTATGACCTCTCCCGCGAAGAAAAGTCCGCGGCAGAGCTTCGATTCCATTGTCTTCGGGTCTATCTCCTTCACGGAGACGCCGCCGCTCGTGACGATAGCCTCGTCTATCGGTCGGAAGCCCGATATCCTCACTGGGAACGCCTTTATCAGCTCCCCGAGGCGCCGCCTCTGCTCCTTCGTTATGCCGTTGACCTTCTGCTCGGGCGCTATCCCCGACAGCCTCACGACTACGGGTATCAGCTTCGCGGGCAGCAGCTTGCGTATGCCGTTGATGAAGTCGCGGTTGAGGTTCTCGGCGAAGTCACGCTGTATCCGCGCGTCGAGCTGCTCGGGTGTGAGCGCGGGCTTGAGGTCGATGACGAGCCTGTACCGATTCGGCTGCATATCGCGGATATGGCTGCTCGCACTCAGCACGAGCGGACCGCTCACGCCGAAATGGGTGAACAGCATCTCGCCGAGCTCCGAGAAGATGCGCTTGTCGCCGTCGTACAGCGAGAGCGTGACGTTTCTCAGTGAGAGCCCCATCATCTCTGCGCAGTATTTGTCAGGCGAGACGAGCGGCACAAGGCTCGGCTTCAGCTCCGTGACGGTGTGCCCCGCGCTCTCCGCGAGGGTGTAGCCGTCGCCCGTCGAACCCGTATTCGGGTAGGACTTGCCTCCGCACGCGATGAGCACGCTCCCGCTGCGGTATTCCTCGCCGCCTGCCCTGACTCCGACGCACGCGCCGTCCTCGATGATGAGGGAGCTCACGCGCCTGTGTATTATCTTCACGCCGAGCTGTTTCAGCTCGTGTCCGAACGCCGCGACGATGTCCTCGGCGTTGTCGCTGACAGGGAAAACGCGGTTGCCGCGCTCCGTTTTCAGCGGGACTCCCAGCTCCTCGAAAAAGCTCTTGGTCTCGTCCGCGCCGAACATCGAAAACGCACTGTACATGAACCGCGGATTTGTCGGTATATTGCGGAGATGCTCCTCGGTCGGGGAGTCGTTGGTGACGTTGCACCTGCCCTTGCCCGTGATGCGGAGCTTCCGCCCGATGTTGTCGTTTTTCTCGAAAAGCAGAACGGTCTTGCCGTATCGCGCCGCGTAGACTGCCGCCATGCAGCCCGCAGCTCCGCCGCCTATTATAATAGTATCAGTCATCTTCGCCCGTCAGCAGCTTGTGCAGCCTGTCGCGCACCTCCGCGCGCAGGTCGTCGGTCGCGGCACGGTCGACGGAATAGCCGCCGTTGCTGTAGGTCACGGCGTCGCCCTCGCGAGCCGAGCTCGGAAGATGTGCGCGGTGTATGCTGACCATGCCCTCGTCAGTCTCGAGCACGGCGTAGTCGCCCTCAAACCTGTCGATTATCATCTGCTTCTCCTTTCCGCCGTGACGTTCAGCGAGCTGCCGTCCGACGTGATAACTATGCTTCCGCACAGGTCGGTGCGGTAGATATTGTCAGTGTATGCCGAGAGCCGCCTTATCACGGAGTCGGTCGGGTGTCCGTAGGCGTTGCCAGCTCCGCACGATATGACCGCCGTATCGGGACGTATCACATTGAGAAAAGCCGCCGTGCTCGACGAGCTGCTCCCGTGGTGACCGACCTTGTACACGTTCATTTTGCCGAGCCGTCCGCCGCCGAGCATTTCCTGCTCCGCGACGCCCTCGGCGTCTCCCGTGAAGATGAAGCTCTCGCTGCCGTGCCGCAGGACTATGCCTACGGAGTAGTTGTTGATATCCTCGTACTTCTTGCTGTTCGGGGCGACTATCTCGCAGTGAGCGTCGCCGACCGTGAACTCGCTCCCCGTGACAGCCTCCGTCAGCTTCACGCCGTGCCTCTCGGCAGCGTCGAGAAAGCGCAGGAAGTATGAAGTCGTGGGGATATCCTCGTCGTCGAGGTGAGGGATAATGAACTCCCCTATCCCGAACTCTTCGATTATCCTGTCCATTCCGCCCATGTGGTCGGAGTGCGGGTGCGTGCCGACGACGTAGTCGAGCTGCCGTATGCCCATATCCTGTAGATAGGCGACCGCCCTCGCGGACTCGTCAGCCTCGCCGCAGTCGATGAGCATATTCTGCCCGCCCGCGGCTATGTATATGCAGTCGCCCTGCCCGACGTCAATGAAGTGTACCTGTAATTCGCCCTCTGCGGGATATACAGGCTGCTTCGGGATGAACGTCAGCGCGAGGCATACCGCGATAATAACTATGAAAAACAGGCTCAGTGCTTTTTGCCGCCTGTTCCTTTCCTTCCGCCTTGCTTTGACCTCGCGGCGGAGCTCCTTGAAGAGCTGTTCCCTGTCCTGTGTGATGTCCTTCGGTCGGGAGCGTCTTTTTTCTGCCAACGCCTGTCACCGCCCTTCACGTCCTCGACGAGGCACTTCGGCGACGAGCCGATGAGGTCGTACCGCCCCGCCTTTTTCAGCGCCTCAAGCACTATCTCCCTGTTCTGCGGTCGGAAGTATTGCAGCAAAGCACGCTGCATAGCCTTCTCCTTCGGAGTCTTCGGCACGTATACCTTTTCCATTGTATACGGGTCGAGCTCGGTATAGAACATCGCCGTCGATATCGTGCCCGGGGTCGGGTAGAAGTCCTGCACCTGCTCGGGGCGGATGTGGTTGTCGCGCAGGAAGAGCGCGAGCTCTATCGCCTCGCTCAGCGTACTGCCCGGGTGCGAGGACATAAGGTACGGCACGAGGTACTGCTCCTTGCCCATACCCTTGGTTATCTCGTAGAATCGCTTCTGGAACGCCTTGTACGCCTCGATGTGGGGCTTGCCCATTTTGTCGAGCACCACCGCCGAGCAGTGCTCGGGCGCGACCTTCAGCTGTCCGCTTACGTGGTGCTTTATCAGCTCGCGCATGAACTCGTCGTTCTTGTCCTCCATGAGGTAGTCGTAGCGTATGCCCGAGCGTATGAACACGCGCTTCACGCCCTTGACCTGCCTTATCTTGCGGAGCATAGCGAGATACTCGCTGTGGTCGACCTGCAATGCGGGACACGGAGTCGGCGCGAGGCACTTCTTGCCCATGCACAAGCCCTTGCTGAGCTGTTTCTCGCAGGAAGTGTGACGGAAGTTCGCCGTCGGACCTCCGACGTCATGGATATAGCCCTTGAAATCTGGCATTTTCGTGATGCGCTCCGCCTCCGCGAGGACGGATTCCTCACTGCGGACGGTCACTCTCCGCCCCTGATGAAGCGCGATTGAGCAGAAGTTGCAGTAGCCGAAACAGCCGCGGTTGTGGGTGATAGAGAAGCGAACCTCCTCTATGCCCGGGACACCGCCCTGCGCCTCGTAGGACGGGTGTATCTGCCGCGTGTAGGGCAGGCTGTATATGTAGTCGAGCTCCTCGGTCGTGAGGCTGAGGGCTGGCGGATTCTGCACCAGCATGAGCTTGCCGTGGCGCTGGATTATCGTCTTGCCGTAGACCTCGTCCTGCCAGTCATACTGTATCTTTACCGCCTTTGCGTACTCGGTCTTGCTGTCGCGCACCTGCTCGAAGGACGGGCACTGTGCCGCTCCGAGGGGAGTGTTCACAGGCTCGGTGAGGTAGCACGTGCCGCGGATATCGTGCATATCGTGTATGCTCTCCCCTGCCGCAAAGCGCGTACACATCTCGCGTATCTGGTGCTCGCCCATGCCGTACATGAGGAGGTCGGCGCCGCTGTCCACGAGTACGGACGGGCGCACCGCGTCGTCCCAGTAGTCGTAGTGGGCAAAGCGGCGGAGGGAAGCCTCAAGTCCGCCGATGACTATCGGCACGTCACCGAAGTATTCGCGGAGCTTCTGACAGTAGACGATTGCTGCTCTGTCAGGACGCTTGCCTGCAACTCCGCCCGCGGAGTACGCGTCGTCGGAGCGCTTCCTCTTGGCGGCGGTGTAGTGCGCCACCATGGAGTCGATATTGCCCGCCGTCACAAGGAAGGCATACCTCGGAGCGCCGAATCGGCGGAAGTCCCTGTCGGTATGCCAGTCGGGCTGAGCGATGATACCGACCGTGAATCCGAGTGCCTCGACAAGGCGCGTGATTATAGCCGCGCCAAAGCTCGGGTGGTCAACGTAGGCGTCGCCCGTTATGTATATGAAGTCGAACTGCTCAATGCCGAGCTCGTCCATCTCCTTTTTAGTCGTCGGTAAGAAGCCCTCGTACAAGGTATCACCGCCTTTCACTTACAATTTGATTGCTTGGCGACGCTTATAGTTGATAGTTATTTTCCACTACCATAGTAATGAGTATCACAACATTGAACATCATGAACACCGCCGAAATAGCAACATTTCGCCAGAATGCGAGCGAGGACACGCACTCCTGACAAAGTATCACGCGCTTCTCCTCGGGGACTGCCATACTGCCCATTCTGCTCGTCACCTCGGCAAGCTCGCGCAGGAGCGCCAGCGTCTCCGCCTCGTCGGGACGGAGCATACCCATTGCCTCCTTGTTCTGGAGGTCCTCCATGATGATGTCGCCTGTATCGGGCTCAGCCTTGTCGGGCACCAGTATGTCCACGCTCTTGCCAGCAACCAGCTTCTTCGCCGCGCGGCAGGTCGTGGTTATCTTGTATGTGAAGCAGTTCTCGGCAAGCACAATGAGCTCGTATGCCCTGTCGCCCATGAGCGTGACCGTCCTGTGAGACGTCACCTTCGCCGACATCTTCTGTGTGTGCTCACGGTAGAACTTGCGCTTCCTGTACGCGCCGAACGCCGCCAGCGCCGCAAAAAGCGCCGCTATACCGCAGAATATGACCAACAGCATATTATCAATCCTCCTGCATTCTGAGCTTCCAATCGTCGAACTGCATCTTCGACATCAATACCTTTCTCGGCTTCGAGCCCTCGCTCGGTCCGATTATCCCGCGCTCCTCGAGCTCGTCGATTATGCGCGATGCTCTTGCGTAGCCAAGCTTCAGCTTCTTCTGTAGCATGGTCGTCGAGAGCTGTCCGTTGTTTACGGCGACCTCCGCCGCCCTGATTATGTAGTCCTCGTCGCTTCCGACCTCGAATCCGCTGTCGGACGAGCCGCTCTTGTCGCCCTTGCCCGTCTGAGGAACGTAGTTCTCGACAGCCTCAATGATGTTGCTGTCGTACTCCTCCGACATCTGCGAGCGGATAAAGGTCAGCGTCTCGTTGATGTCCCTGCTCGACGCGAAACAGCCCTGTACACGTATGGGCTTGCCGCTTCCTATCGGCATATAGAGCATATCGCCGTTTCCGAGGAGCTTGTCCGCGCCCGCCATGTCGATAATGGTTCGCGAGTCGACCTGCGACATTACCGAGAGCGCGATACGGCTCGGGATATTGGCTTTGATAAGACCTGTGATGACGTCCGTGGTTGGACGCTGAGTAGCTACTACGAGGTGCATACCCGCCGCACGTCCCATCTGTGCGAGGCGGCAGATGTAGTCCTCGACCTCCTTGCCCGCAACGAGCATGAGGTCGGCGAGCTCGTCGATGAATATGACTATCTGAGGCATGAAGGCGAGCTCCTCGTCCTCCTCGGAGAGCTCGTTGTACGATTTGAGGTCGTTCGCGCCCACCTCGGCGAAGATGTTGTAGCGGCGCATCATCTCGAGCACTGCCCAGTTGAGCGCGCCCGCCGCCTTTTCAGCCTGTGTGATTATGGGTATCAGCAGATGAGGTATGCCCTCAAACACCTTGAATTCGACCATTTTCGGGTCGATGAGTATGAGCTTTACCTCGTCGGGCTTTGCGTTGTAGAGTATGCTCATGATTATCGAGCGCGTGCAGACCGACTTGCCCGAACCCGTCGTGCCCGCAATGATAACGTGCGGCATCTTCGTGATGTCGCCGACTACGGCGTTGCCCGTGATGTCCTTGCCGACCGCAAAAGCAAGCTTGCTCTGCGAGCTGCGGAACTCGGACGAGGAGAGTATCTCACGGAGCGTTACCGTGTCCTTGTTGATGTTCGGCACCTCGATGCCCACGGCAGCCTTGCCCGGGATAGGCGCCTCGATACGCACGCCCTGCGCCGCAAGGCTCAGGCAGATGTCGTCCTCGAGTCCCTTTATCTTCGAGACCCTCACGCCCGCGCCCGGCTGTATCTCGTAGCGGGTTATGGACGGTCCGCGGTAGATGTTGCGTATTTTTACGTCTATGCCAAAGCTCTTGAGCGTGTTCACGATGTTGTCAGCCTTCTCGCGCATCTCTGCGGCAGCCTCCGCCGTGTTCGAGCGCACCTCGGGCGGCGTGAGCAGGTCTATCCCCGGGAGTATGTAGAGCTGCTGCTGAACGGGCGGCTGCTCGTCCTCGACGTCCTCCTCCGCGGCAGCGCCGTCGCGCTTCGCCTTGTCCTCGGCAGCCTTTGTGATGAGGTTCTCGAGGTCGATGTCGATATCTATATCGCTTCCGTCCTCGGCAGGCTTTGCAGGCAGACCGAAATCCGCCGCAGGTACAGCCGTAGGAGCAGCCTCCGCAGGCGCGGGAGCCTCCCTGTTATCCTCGGGGAGCGGTATATCGAAGAACATACTGAATTCGTCGTCGCCGACCTTCGTCTCCGCCACGGGCTGAGCAGTCTCCGCGGGAGCGGGAGCCTTCGTGTTGACCATAGCCGCGGCTTCGAGGTCCTCTGCGGAGCTCACAGCGCCGCGCTCGATAGTCTTGCGGAAGCGAGCGGGCTTTTCGGGCTCGTCAGCGGGAGCCTCCTCCTCGGCGATGTCGTCGTCCTCGCCCGTGAACAGCTTGTACACGTAGATTATCGGCGAGGCAAGCATTTCAAGGAATTCTATCAGGCTCTTTCCCGTGAGGAGCAGAGCCAGCACAAAGAACAGTATCACCGTGAGGATACGCGCTCCGAGCTTGCCCATGACCGACAGGAGCAGTCCCGATATGGGAAGTCCCGCGAGTCCGCCGCCCCTGAGCTGAGTGCCGTCGCGGTAGACCTTCGAGATGTGCTCGCCGAGCGAGTGCCCCGGTATCTCTCCGACCATGAAAACCTGTATCGCAGAGCATATCAGCAGGGTCATCACGATGCCGAGTATCGCCTTGCCTGTGACGTTGTCGCGGCTCTTTTCAAGTCCTATCAGCACCGAGGTGTATATCAGCACCACGGGTACAAGGAACGCCGAGATGCCGAATAATCCCAGCATGAATGTATGTATCCCGTGCCACCCTGCGGTGCCGGGAATGAATGTCATCAGCGCAATGAGTATGCCGAGCGCGAACAGTATGACCGACCAGATGCGGTTAGTCTCCTTGTCGTCCTCCTGCACAGGTATTTCCTCGTTTGCCTTTTTCTTTTTCGGCTTGCCCTTTGGCGTGAGGTCTTCGTCGCGGAAATCCGCGCCCAAAGGGGCTTTTTTCTTCTTTGCGGGCATTGCTTTGTTCTCCTTCGTTTGTTCTCTCTATCTGTATCGCTCTTCCGAGCTCTCTATCATCTCGTAGAGGCTGTCCATGGCGTCGCCGAGACTGCCGAGGCAGTCTATCAGCCCGATATCCACAGCCTTCGCTCCGTCGACCACCGAGCCCACGTCGAGCACCAGCTCCTCCGTGTTCATCATCAGCCGCCTCAGCTCGCCCTCGGGGACGCGGCTGTTGCGCGTGATGAAGTCGACTATCCTGTCCTGCATCTTGTCAAAATAGGCGAGAGTCTGCGGCACTCCGAGCACTGTCCCGTTCATGCGGACAGGGTGTATCGTCATCGACGCCGACGGCACGATGAACGACTTCTTCGCACTGACTGCGAGCGGCACGCCTATCGAGTGACCGCCGCCCACCACGAGCGAGACCGTCGGGGTCTTCATTCCTGCGATGAGCTCCGCGATAGCGAGCCCCGCCTCGACGTCTCCGCCGACCGTGTTGAGGATTATCATCAGCCCCTCGACGCTCCTGTCCTGCTCTACGGCAACGAGCGCGGGAATGATGTGCTCATAGCGGGTGGTCTTGTTCTGCTCCGCGAGGACGTAGTGACCCTCTATCTGCCCGATGACCGTCAGGCAGTGGATAAGATGCTTGGTGTTCTGACCGCTGTTTTCCTCAGCGGACGGGGTAACAGTTTCTTTTTCCATACTTCACGCTCCGAAATAAAGATACAAACGTAGTATTTCCGATAAGCGCCAAAGTATACATTATTATTATATAACATTTTGGTCACAAAGTCAATACATATTCAAACAGAAAACCGCTGTCGGAGCACCCGACAGCGGTCTGCATTTCATCAGTGAGTTTTTACCCACTCTTCCATTATGTCACTGCCGCCTGTTGAGAGGTAGCTGTAGTAGGAGAGTATCCTCGAAGCGTCCTTGGAGTCTATCTTGCCGTCGAAGTTTACATCGCCGTTTTTCTTCTGCTGAGCTGTGAAGGTCTCGGGCTTGTCAGTCGAGAGCAGAGCGTACTCAACGAGCACGAGGGAAGCGTCCTTCGCGTCAACAGCACCGTCAAGGTTGGCGTCGCCGAGCTTGACGCCCGCGGGAGTGTCCTTGCCTACAGAAAGCTTGAGCGATGTGGAGGTCACGGGAGTAGAAATCGTGCCGTTCTCATCGGAGATGTATGCCTCGTTGACACTGTAGCTGTAGTCGCCCTCCTTGAAGTTATCGGGCACCTTGAACTTGACCGTAGCAACGACCTCGTTCTCCTTCAAGCCGATAGGAGCGCCCTTCTGCTGAGCTGTGGCTAATTCAAGCGTATCCTTGTTGAAGACGAGGTCTGCGCCCTCGCCTGTGGTATTCTTCGCGAGTCCGAGGCACTCGATGCCCTCGGGCATTTTTATCTTGAACTGGAAGCCCGAAACAGCATTCAGGTCAGCACCGTGCGAAGTGATATCAACGCTGAATTCCTGTCCCGGCTCTGCAACGATAGTTGCGGGAGAAGCCGCGAAAGCAACGTCCTTCTGTCCCTTATCGTCAACGGTTATATACGTCTCAGAGCCCAGACCGCTGAGAGCTACCTCGTTGCCGTCAGGGTCGCAGGCAAAAGTGAAGGCGTCGTTCAACCTGAACGCATAGCTCGTGCCGACAGCGGCATTGTCGGGTATCTTATACTGGTACTCTACGACGTAATCGGAATCATTCTCATTGAAAATGACAGCCGCCTCGCCTGTATCGGCATTTCCCGTCAAATCGTTGTATGAAGCGACAGCGTTGAGCGTGAGCTTATCGCCGGTGGTCTGGTCTACCTTTACCTGCATTCCGCCGAACCCGTTATCGCTGTAGTTGCTGACTTTGACCTTGATAACGATGATATCTCCTGCCTTGACGTAGTGGGACATAGGCTCGAGGGAGACGTAGTGGTCAGCAGGGTCAGCCGCCATAGCTGCGGGAGCGGACGGAAGTATGCCTGCGCCTAACACGCATACAGCCGACATCGCGGAAGCAAGTGCTTTTTTCATGTTCATTTGTAATTCCTCCTTAAAGGTTTCTTATCTGACCGCCGAAGCGGTTATATGTTTATAATTCATTATATCACACATTTACTCAAAAAGCAATACTCGCATATGTAAACTTTTGTTTAATACCTGTATCGTGCGATGCGTCGGGGAAAGCCGCCCCTACAAAATGTCGTAACAACACAATAACCCTGTAGGGGCGCCCTTCGGGCGTCCGATAATTGCAGACAAATCCACGGGCGCGCGGAACTCGCCCCTACAAAGCCCGCACGCGTGCAGGCTCCCGCGCATATAATGAAATGTACCGCAATACCGACAGCGCTGCCTCCCGTCAGGGGTGATAATATGAACAAGTGTATACTGGAGATGCCCTCCTACACCTACGCGCAGAAGGCTGAACGCCTGCTGAGGACAAAGGGGATACCAAGCGAGATAAAGCGGCGCAGTACAGGCTGCGGGTACGTCCTGCACGTCGGGGCGGAATGCCGAACGGCGGCTCATATGCTTGACAGGTACGGCATACCGTATGTCCTGAGGGAGAACGGCAGTTCGCCATGATGATAAACTTCGACAACGCGGCTACCACCTACCCTAAGCCCGACTGCGTGAAAGCCGCAGTATGGGAGGCTATGGACAAATACGGCGGCAATGCGGGCAGAGGCGGACACGCGCTCGCGGCGGCGACCTCCGAGGCGGTGTACTCCGCACGCGAGGAGATAGCCTCCTTCTTCGGGGCAGAGCCCGAAAATACCGTCTTTGCCATGAACTGCACCCACGCGCTGAATATGGCGATACAGGGCGTCATGGCTGACGGCGGACACCTCATCATCAGCGGCATGGAGCATAACTCTGCGGCACGTCCCGCGGCAAAGCTCGCCGCAGACGGCAGGATAACGCTCTCGGTCGCTGAGGTCTTCCCCGAAGCCGAAAAGACCGTTTCGAGCTTCCGCAGGCTCATACGTCCCGACACAAAGGCGATAGTCTGCACCCTCGCAAGCAACGTCACGGGGCAGATACTCCCATTCCGTGAGATAGGACGGCTCTGCCGCGAGCGCGGTATCTGCTTCATCGCGGACGGCGCGCAGGCTTGCGGAGTCATCGACGTGAAGCTGTCCGACGGGATAAATATCCTCTGCACGGCGGGTCACAAGGGGCTCTACGGCATCACGGGGACGGGTCTGCTCGTCACGGACGGGCGCTTCCCTATCGCTCCGATAATGCAGGGCGGCACGGGTACGGACTCCATGAGCCTCCGCCAGCCGCCCCTCCCGCCCGAGAGCCTCGAGAGCGGCACTGTCGGCGTCATCGGCATTATGTCGCTCAAGGCGGGAGTCGGCTTCGTGAAGCGGACGGGTATCGCGAATATCCGCCGCCATGAGGAGACTGTCTGCCGCCGCTTCCTGCGCGGTATCAGCGGGGACAGCCGTATCACGGTGTACCGCTCCCCTGCCGCGCGGTACGTCCCGATAGTGTCGTTCAACATCGACGGCATGACATCGGGAAACGCCGCGGCACGCCTCGCCGAGGAGGGCTACTGCCTGCGGGCGGGATACCAGTGCTCGGCGCTCGCGCACGCTCAGCTCGGCACGGAAAATGGCACTGTACGGTTCTCGCCGTCATATTTCAGCCGCGAAGAGGACGCCGCAGAGCTTGCGGCGCTGATAAAAAAATTGTGATGATTGAGTGATAATCGCAGAAAACCTATTGAAAAATTCTCGATTTGTGGTACAATATATATGATAGGCAGCGTATGCCGCTGCGGACGCGAGAGATATGTCCGCAGGAGAGTCCCTCGCACAGTCGGGGGACATACATAATAAAAGTAGAATATAGGGGCTTGTCTTCATAAGCAAAACAGACTGATTTTTGAACAGATTTTGGCGAGGACAAGAAAGGAAAACGCAGCAATACTTTGTGTATTGCAAGTTTTTCTGACGCAGTCATCGGCAAAATATGCCAAAAAGCAGGCGCTTTGTCTTGTGAAGCCAAGCTCCAAAAAGAAAGGAGTGGGAAAGAAAGATGCCCTCGTTCAACGATATACAGCACGCGTTCTTCAGCCTCATCAGCACGATAGAGCTGAAAGACATCGTAGACCTCGCTGCTCTCGCATACATAGTCTACCTGCTGATGAAGCTCATCCGCGAGACCCGCGCAGGACAGCTCGTCAAGGGTATCCTCCTGCTTGTTGCAGCATATTTCGCCAGCAGCTTCTTTGAGCTGAAGGTGATGAAATATATACTCGGTCACGCGCTCGACATCGGTCTCATTGCCATGATAATACTCTTCCAGCCCGAGCTCAGACGCGCACTCGAAAAGTTCGGACGCACCCGATTCGGAGTCAAACTCCTCGGCATAGGCACGCTCTCGGGCGACGTAAAGCAGAAGTGGGAGACCGCGATAGACGCCATTTGCGATTCCTGCGTCGAGCTCTCCGCGAGCTGCACGGGCGCGCTCATAGTCTGCGAGCGGCAGACCCGCCTCGGCGAGCAGATAGAAACCGGCACTATCCTCAACGCCACCCCCAGCAAGGAGGTCTTCGGCAATATCTTCTACCCCAAGACTCCCCTGCATGACGGTGCCGTCATAATGCGTGACGGCATGATACTCGCGGCAGCGTGCTTCCTCCCGAAGCCGCAGAATGACGCCGCTATCAACAAGAAGCTCGGCTCGCGCCACCGCGCTGCGATAGGCATGAGCGAGAACTCCGACGCCGTGGTCATCGTGGTATCGGAGGAGACAGGACAGATATCAGTCGCTATGAACGGCGTCCTCACGCGCGATTTCACCCGCGAGAAGCTCAAGGCTCTGCTCGAGAAGGAGATATTCGTTGTCACCGAGGACGGAACAGAGCGCAAGAATAAGATATCCTCCTTGCTCGAAAGGAGGAAAAAGAAATGAGATTTCTGAAGGAATTCCGCGAGAAGCATATGCAGAGCAACTTCGCCCTCGCGATACTATCGGTAATAATCGCCGTATTCGTATGGCTGATAATCTCGCTGACCCAGTACCCCGACTCGCAGAAAACTATTGAGCATATCCCCTTCTCACGCGATATCTCGGGCTCGGTCGCTGAGAGCAGCGGTCTCAGCATCATGTCCTCGGACGTCGAGGAGGTCACGGTCGAGCTGCTCGGCAGCAAGCTGCAGGTCGGCAACCTCAACAACGAGAACCTCGTCGCATACATCGACGCAGACTCCGTAACGACGGCAGGTACGCGAAACCTCACGATAAAAATAAAGGGCTCGAGCGGCATCAACTACGAGATAAAGTCGATAAAGCCCGCAACCGCAAACGTCGTCTTCGATAAGACCGACACGCGCGAGTTCACCGTCTATCCCAAGATTCCGAAGGCGTCCGTCGTCGACGGCAAGGCTATAGACGAGAACGATATGACCTGCGACCCCTCCGTTGTACGTATAACGGGTCCGTCCTCGCAGCTCGACAAGATAGCCAAGTGCTATGCCGTCTTCAACAAGGAGCTCAGCCTCGACAGGACTACTATGGTCTCGGCTGACGAGCTCCAGCTCTACACCGAGGACAACACCATTATCGACCAGTCAGCGCTCCGATTCAGTGAGACGCACTTCGACCTCACCGTACCAGTCCTGACACAGAAGGAGGTACAGCTCTTCGTCTCGATAATCGACGCTCCCGAAAACTTCGACACGAGCATCATCAACTTTGACCTCTCAAACGATACGGTAGTGCTCGCCTGCAACAACAGCCTCACCGAAATACCCGACAAGCTCGATATCGGCAAGGTATCGCTCAGCGAGCTCAAGAAGGGCTTCACCAAGACCTTCCAGCTCAGCAGCAGGCTCGAGGGAACAGACTACGAGAACATTTCCAACATCGAGGCGGTAACTGTCACCTTCAACGATTCCGACTTCACCGAGAAGCCGCTCATACTCGACAAGAGCCGCATAAATCTGAGCAATGCTCCCGACACGGCGAACTACAAGTACGAAATACAGAGCCAGCGCCTCGAGATAACACTCATGGGACCCGAGGACGTGCTCGCGGAGATAACCCCCGAGGATATCGCGGCGGATATCGACCTCCTGAACGCCAACATCACTTCCGATTCGTTCAGCTGGAACGCGAAATTCTCGTGCAAATACGATAACGTATGGGTTGTCACAAACTCAAAGGTATCGATAAAACGTACAAAAAGCTCATAAGCCTGACAAAAAAGCACCTGCGATGCAGGTGCTTTTTTTGTGCGATTCACCGAAATTGGCGATACTATACGTAAAATCTATTGATTTTTTTACAATTCAGATGTATAATTTTTCCTGTACGTTTTACGAAAATATGCCATGTTTAGAGGGAATCGACCATGAAAAGAAAAAATCTTACGGCAGTCCTGCTCGCAATAGCGATGACTGCTGCAAATCTCACGACGGGCACAGGGCTCGTCACCTCCGCCAACGACGGCGGTGTAACGTTCGCGCTCGGAGATACGAGCGGCGACCAGATGGTGGACGCAAAGGACGCCTCTGAAATACTCGCCGAGTATTCGCGTCTCTCCACTAACAAGGAGGCTTACTTCTCGGGCTCGCGCGCAGAAGCAGCCGACGTCAACAAGGACGGCAGGATTGATTCCTCCGACGCCTCGGACGTGCTGATGTACTACTCATACGTCTCCACGGGCGGAACGGCGGATATCGCCTCCTACCTCGACACGCTCAAACACACATACGGACGCGGTACGACTGCGACCTCCACCGCCGAGACGACCTCAGCAGATACGACGACCACCTCAGCTGAGACTTCGACCGTCACATCAGCTCCCGCGACAACGGCTCCCGCAGTATCTACCACGGAAACAGCTCCCGCGACAACGGCTACCGCGGTATCGACCACGGGTACAGCTCACGAGACTACGGTCTCCACTGCCTCGGCAACCGAGACAGCGACCACCACATCAGCTACAGCTCCCGCCGCCCCTGACAAGGTGTCGGAGATACAACTTAGCAATACCAAGTGCACCGTTGAGGTCGGAGATGGCGCTCTTTCGGCAAATGTTACGATGTTACCGCCCACAGCCGAGGATAAGCGCGAGATATGGATAAGCAGTGACGAAAGCATCGCGACCGTTGACGGTCAGGGCTGGGTAACGGGAAAAAGCGAGGGAAGCTGCACAATTACCGTAATCAGTGCGAATAACCCCGATGTAAAGGCTAATATCGAGCTGACAGTCACCAATACGAAAAAGGTCAGGGAGATAAGCCTCGACCGCAATGCACTCACGCTTGAGGTCGGAGAGGGCGCTCTTTCGGCAAATGTTACGATGTTGCCGCCCACAGCCGAGGATAAGCGCGAAATATGGATAAGCAGCGACGAAAGCATCGCGACCGTTGACGGTCAGGGCTGGGTAACGGGAAAGAGCGCGGGAAACTGCACCATTACCGTTGTCAGCGCGAATAATCCCGAGGTCAAGGCTACCGTTGAGGTAACGGTCACGGGCGGCACGACTACCGCCTCCTCCACGGTCACAACGCTCGCTTCATCAACGACTTCCGCCGATTCATCGACTACAGCCGTCTCCACAGCGACCGAAACCGCGACTGCTACAGCCTCCGAGACGACCACTCAGACCGCAACTACTACTGCAACTGCAACCGCAACAACAACTGCAACAACAACCGTAACTACAATCGCAACTACAACTGAGTCAGCAACGACCACCGTCTCCACGACCCTTGACGCAAGCCGCGTTTCAGCAATAGAGCTCAGCGTGACCTCGATAGAGCTGAGCGTGGGCGAAATGGGCATCTCCTACGTGACGATGCTCCCCAAGACTGCCGTGAACAAGGACGAGATATGGTCGTCGAGTGACCCGAAGGTCGCAACGGTCGACATCTACGGCAACATCACCGCCGTAAGCGAGGGCTCCTGCGTCATAACGGTCAGAAGCGCCGATAATAAAAACGTCACGGCAGATGTCAGCGTAAAGGTATTCCCCAAGGACAAGGTCCGCAGGATAGACCTCTCCGCGACTGAGCTTGAAATAGAGGTCGGCGAGCTGGGCATCTCATGGGTGACTATGCTTCCCAAGAGCGCAAAGAACAAGAACGAGATATGGACCTGCTCCGACGTGAATATCGCCACTGTTGACCAGAATGGCTGGATACGCGGCAGAAATGCCGGCGAGTGCATCGTTACGGTATACAGTGCCGAGAATCCCGATGTCAAGGCAGATATCAAGGTAACTGTTATCGCGAAAGCTCCCTTGTACAGCTACATAGTCGAGGAGGAAACGAACTCCGAGCACACAGCTTTCTGCACTCTCTTCCCCAAAAAGGCTAAGGGAAGCTTCACCATAGAGTACGTGATAATGAGCACGAACGGCAGTGTCCAGACAATAAAGACCTCTGCTCTGTCTGTTCCGCCTCTCAGCTCATATACAGCCTATCTCAAGGGCGAGACCGACGATTTTGAAGTCTCCAGCTACCTTATCAACAACAATACGGGCGCAAGAGCAAGAATAGGCGTTTACCGCTTCTTCGACTGCGGTAAAGGCTGTGAGAGCCAGATAGAGGATATCAACTACGCATTCTACCTCGTGGACGGACTAAAGGATTAAAAAATAAGACGTCAAGGGAAGGTTTTTCTCCTTCTCCTGACGTCTTTTTTATTACTTGATATTCCAGATGTTCTCCGCGTAGTCCGCGATAGTCCTGTCAGAGCTGAACTTGCCCGCATTGCACATATTCAGCCACTGCCTGCGCGCGAATGCAGTCCTGTCGTTCGCGTAGTCATAGATACAGCGCAGCTTTGTCTCCACGTAGCTCCTGATGTCGCCGAGGAGGTAGTAGTGGTCGGGAGCGTGCCAGCTCGCGCCGTCGAGCAGCGACATATACAGCTCGCGGAAGCCGCCGCTGCCGCCGTCGGAGACTGTGCCGTCTATGAGGGACGATACCACGCGCTTTATCATCTTGTCCTCCGCAAAAGCTCTGCGGCTGTCGTACTCGGGGACGATGCGCTCGAGGTCTTCAACTCGCGCGCCAAAGATGTAGTTGTTCTCCTCGCCCGCCTCCTGCACTATCTCAATGTTGGCGCCGTCGTAAGTGCCGAGGGTTACGGCTCCGTTGAGCATGAGCTTCATATTGCCTGTGCCCGATGCCTCCGTGCCCGCGGTCGATATCTGCTCGGAGACGTCAGCCGCCGCAACGAGCTTCTCCGCGTAGGAGACGTTGTAGTTCTGCACGAATACGACCTTGATGAGGTCGCGGGTGTCGGGGTCGGAGGACACGATGCGCCCTATCTCGTTGATATACTTGATGATAGCCTTTGCACGCCTGTAGCCCGGAGCCGACTTCGCACCGAAAATGAACGTCGTGGGCTTGAAATCGGTGATGCTGCCGTCCTTGATGCCGTAGTAAATCCACAAAATCGAGAACGCATTGAGCAGCTGGCGCTTGTACTCGTGGAGGCGCTTTATCTGAATGTCGAACACGGAGCTCGGGTCGATGCTGACGCCCTCGCGCTCCTTGATGAAGTCGGCAAGCTGCTGCTTTTTCGCCTGCTTGATGCCGATGAAGCTGTCAAGCACTGCGCTGTCGTCCGCGTACTTGCTCAGCTCACGGAGCTGCGAGAGGTCGGTCAGCCAGCCGTCGCCTATCTTATCAGTGATGAGCTGCGAGAGCTCGGTGTTGCACAGCGCGAGCCAGCGGCGCTGAGTGATGCCGTTCGTCTCGTTGCGGAAGCGCTCGGGATAGAGGCTGTACCAGTCCGCGAGGACGGAATCGCGCAGTATCTGCGTGTGTATCTCCGCGACGCCGTTGATGTGGCTCGAGGCGTAGCACGCCATGTCCGCCATGTGTATGAGCTCGCCCTTGATTATCTTTATGCGGTCAGTCTTGTCCTTCTGTACGCCAGCCGCGTACATCTCCGCGATGAGCTCCTCGTTTATCTGTATGATTATCTCGTATATGCGCGGGAGCACCTCCTCGACAAGCCCTGTCCACCACTTCTCGAGTGCCTCCTGCATAACGGTGTGGTTGGTGTAGTTGAACACCTTTTTCGCTGTAGCAAGCGCTTTCTCGAACGTCCAGCCCTCGTTGTCGACGAGCTGGCGTATCAGCTCGGGGATAGAGATAACGGGGTGGGTGTCGTTGAGCTGCACGGAGATGTAGTCCGCAAGGTTGTCGAGAGTGCCGAAGCGTGCCTTGTGCTTGCGGAGAATGTCCGTCAGTGACGCACAGCTGAAGAAATACTGCTGCTTCAGTCGGAGCTTCTTGCCCTCGTTTGTGTCGTCGTTGGGGTAGAGCACGCGCGAGATGTCCTCGGCGTATATCTTCTCCTTCGAGGCTTCGAGGTAGTCCTGCTTGTTGAAGGTGTCGAAGTCGAACTCCTTGACGGGCTCAGCCTGCCACAGACGCAGCGTCCCCACGTTCTCGGTGCGGCAGCCGAAAATCGGCATATCATAGGGCACTGCCTTGACGGTCTGACCGTTGTACTTGATGAGGACGGTGTCCTCGTCACAGCGCCGCGACCACGGGTCGCCGTAGCGTGTCCAGTCGTCGATGTCCTCGCGCTGGAAGCCGTCAACTATCGACTGCTTGAAAAGTCCGTACTTGTAGCGTATGCCGTAGCCGTCGAGCGGCAGACCGAGAGTCGCCGCCGAGTCGAGAAAGCACGCCGCAAGACGTCCGAGACCACCGTTTCCGAGGGCGGCGTCCTCGATGACCTCGAGGTCTGCAAGGTCGAGCCCGAGCTCCCTGAACGCGTCATTGACCTCGCCGTAAATGCCGAGGCAGAGCAGATTGTTGAACACCGCGCGTCCCACAAGGAACTCCATAGAGAGGTAGGCGGCGCGGCGCTTGGAGAGGTGCTCCGCGCGGGCGCTGTCCCACTGCTGTGCGTAGAGCTCCATGACCGTCTCGCCGAGCGCGTTGTGGAGCTGCTGGGGCGTCGCGGACTTGATATCCTTGGGCAGTCTGCCCGTGAATTTCTCGATAAACAGCTTCTTATCCATAGTTTTTCTCCTTATTTTCAGTATGTATTATTGTTCATTATTAACTGTTTCATGCACAATTTCAGAGAGCCTCTCCGAAAGCAGCATTGGCATATAGTGTCCGCCCTCGACCTCATAGTATTCCTTATCGGGAGCCGTGATACTGTCATAGTACTCCTTTGCAACGGAGGTCATCGCATCGTAGTCCTTATCGCCCATGATCATATAGACAGGCACCTTGTAATCCGTTCTGTCAAGCACTGAAATAGCGCTCATATTTCCCCACTGACAGCAATCAAGGTACGGATACTGCGGAAAGTCCTCGACCTTTTTGGGGACAGACGCAAAGAACATATTATAGTAGTCCTTTACAGACCAGTAAGGGCAGAAGATCATAGCTGAGACAACATTAACATCTCCTGCAAACTCGGAATTGGGCTCGGTATATTTTGCATAGAGCTTATCCCATTCGACGGCTGCCTGCCGCTGCTCCTCCGTTGTCATACCGTCAAATACAGCCTGATCGGTGATAATGCTTTCGGCAATGGCACGGTATTCGGGATCGTCCTTCGTCCACTCAAGAGCCTCAGTCTTCAGTGCTTTCATGATCTCGATGTTATCGACAGGAAGGCTCATAGCATAGAATCTGTCATACCTTTCGGGATTATCGAGGACAAGCCGCGCACCGAAGGCTGCTCCCCACGAAATGCCCATTACACTTATTTTATCCTTGTCCATATAGTCCAGCAGAAATTCAGTCATTTCCTCGCCGTCACTGAAAAGCTGCTCGTAGGTTATCTGTGTGCCCATCTGGTCCTTCGTCCAGCTGTGACCGCAGGCGCGCTGATCCCAGTTGACGACGGTGTAAATATCACTCAGCTTTCTCAGGACGGGATAGTCCTCGTAGCTTGTAGGCTGCCCCGGACCTCCGTGCAGATAGAGCAGAACGGGATTATCCTTGTCCTGCCCGTATATGTTTATCCACTGCTTAGTGCCGTTTATGTCAACGTACATAGTCTCGTTTATGCCGCCCTTTGGAGTCTTATTATTGATACGCTGACCGATGAAACGGACGATGAAGAACAAAACTATGGCGGCGACAACGACAATGAGTACCCATTTTAATATCTTAAAGAGTATCTTGAAGAATTTTTTCATAATATGCTCCTGTTGAACTCACCATGTGATACACCGCGCTTAAAGGCGGTTGTACATTTTATTCAGCCTGTGTATCTTCTTGGCAAGCTCTGGCGTAAAGTCGCTCTCCCTGGTGCGGAACTGCCAGTTGCCGCCGAGAGTAGACGGCGTATTCATGCGGTCGTCGGCGGGGCTGTCGAGGAAGTCCTGCATCTGCGCCGCCGCCACCATAGCGACGCTCCCCCACGCAGCGCGGATAACAGCCGCGGGGATATCGCTCCTCTTGCGGACGTTGAGGTATCTTTTCGCGAATTTCAGCGATTTCTTGTCCATCGACTCCACCCAGCCGTTGAGCGTCTCGTTGTCGTGAGTGCCCGTGTACGCGAAGCAGTTAGTGGTCGTGAAATTGTGCGGGAGGTAGTCGTTCTCGCCGTCCGAGAAGCCGAACTGCAAGACCTTCATACCAGGATAGCCGCATTTTGCGAGCATCTCGTGCACCTCGGGCGTGAGGAAGCCGAGGTCCTCTGCGATGATGTTCAGCCTGCCGAGCTCCTTCTCCGCGAGCTGGAAAAGCTCGTAGTTCGGACCTTTTTTCCACTCCCCGACGGTCGCGTCCTCGTTGCCGAACGGAATGGTATAGTAGCTCTCGAAGCCGCGGAAGTGGTCGATGCGGACGATGTCGTACAGCTTCGTCGCCGAGCGTATGCGCCCTATCCACCACTTGTAGCCCGTCTTTTTGTGGTAGTCCCAGTCGTAGAGCGGGTTGCCCCAGAGCTGTCCCGTCGGCGAGAAGTCGTCGGGCGGACAGCCTGCCACGCATACGGGGCGGCGCTTGCGGTCGAACCAGAAGAGCTTGTGGTCAGCCCACGCCTCGACGCTGTCTAAAGCGCAGTATATCGGTATATCGCCGACTATCTCGATGCCGCAGTCGTTCGCGTACTTTTTGAGCTCCGCCCACTGCCGCGCGAACTCGAACTGCGTAAACTTGTAGAAGCCGATGTCCTTTTTCAGCTCCTTTTTCGCGGCGGCGACCGCCTTGCCCTTGTGCATGGCGATGTCGCCCTCCCACTCGTACCACGCCTTGCCGCCGTTCTTGAACTTCAGCGCCATAAAGAGCGCGTACTCGTCGAGCCAGTCCTTGTTCTCGTCGCAGAAGCGCTTGTAATCGGGGAATTTCGACGGCTTGAAGCGCGAATAGGCTATCCTCAGCACGTCAAAGCAGTGGTCGTAGATGAGGCTGTAGTCGACCTTGTCAGGCTCGCTCTCCCACGTAAAGCTCGAATATTCGTGCTTTTCAAGCAGTCCGTCGCCCTCGAGCACCTCGAAGTCGATGAAGTAGGGGTTGCCCGCGTTGACGGAGAACGACTGGTAGGGCGAGTCGCCGTAGCTCGTGGGCGAGAGCGGCAGTATCTGCCAGCACTTCACTCCCGCGCTTTTGAGGAAGTCGACGAATGCAAACGCGTGACGCCCCATTTTGCCTATGCCGTACTCGGACGGCAGGCTTGATATATGCATTATTATGCAGCTTTTTCTCATATATTCACTCCTCAATGTATAATTGTATAATCAGACCGTAAAAGCTCATACTATCTGTAAAGAGGTGTGATATGAAGCTTTCACGATATGTTTTCGTATTCCTGATGGGATTTTTCCTCTACGCATTTGTGGAGGTCACGGGCAGAGGCTATACTCACTGGACAATGTGCATAACGGGCGGTATAGTTCTGCTGGTGATATATACGCTGAGCAATCGCCCCGCGACGTCGCTGATACGGACGTGCCTGTTCGGGACGGCGGCAATTACGCTGATAGAGTTTGCGGTCGGGGTGTTCGACAATATCATCATGGGCTGGGAGGTCTGGGATTATTCGGACATCCCGCTGAACATTCTCGGACAGGTCTGTCCGCTGTTCAGTCTGCTATGGTTCGTGCTGTGCATACCCGCGTATTACCTGTGCAGACACATTGCCAAACAATTAATGTAGGGGCGCCCAAAGGGCGCCCGCGCCTTACGCCATTTTTTCGCTTCATTCCCCATTTGTCTTGAATAGCTTGTTTTACGTCGAGAGCAAAGGGGACAACCTTCGGGACAAGGAGGGGGAGAAAAAGAAAACTGGAACAAAAATCGACATTTCTCCCCCTCCTTTTCCCTACGGTTTTCCCCTTTGAATCTCTTTTCCCTCTCCCTTTTTCTCCTCCTCATTGTCGATTTTTGCCCCTTCTTCGCCGTCCTTCGACGGCTCTCTCAGGAAGAAAAACAGCATAGTATGCCGCGCGGAGATTGCTACCGTTTTGAGGAAATTATGGCACGAAATATGGGGTCAGGGGCGGCGCAGCCAACGGCTGTCCGTACCCTCTGTCAGCTTTGCTGACATCTCCCTACACTGTAGGGAGTCACCCGACGCCCCTTTTCAAATTCATCGGCGAAGCCGATACCAAAAGCTAATGGCTAAAGGCTAATGGCTAAAGGCTAATGGCTAAAGGCTTAATTTCGAATTAAATCAATACCCCTCGCTTTTCAGCTCCGCGACGAGCCCTGTATAGAACTCCCGCACGTCGTAATCCTCGATATTCTCGCGCATAAGGTCGATGACGTCGCCGTGGCTCACGCCGCGGATATGTCCCGTATCCACAAGGCGGAAACGCCCGTGCTTGGCGCTTTCCTCCCACACAAGCCCGTCGTTGCGTCCGTTGAGCTTCTTGATGATGAGGTAGCTGATGCACAGCGGGAAGCCCGCCGACAGGAAGCACTTCATCACCGACATACAGCTCCTGTACGAAACACTCGCAGAATCGGGCATTTCCTCGTTCAGCTCACGCATACGCACGGCGCTGAGGTCGCGCACGCCCGCCATGAAGTCGGGACGGCTGTCTCCGAGCCTGCCGAAAATCTTGTCGTACTTGTGCGCGATGCCGTTCGATATCTTCTCGGGCACCTTCCCGAGCAGGAAGTCCACCATGTCGCAGCCCATATGCGGCGTATTCACGGTCGTCAGCGTCGCGACGTACTTATCCATTCCGAGGCAGCTTATCGCGTAGCGCGAGTCAAGCCCGCCCTTCGAATGCGCGATGATGTTGACCTTCTCGGCGCCTGTCTCCTCGATGACCTGCTTTATCGTAGCTTTGAGCTCCACCGCGCTGTCATGCACCGAGCGCGCCGACTGCTGCTTGCCGTAGTAGACCACGGCGCCGTTGCGTTTCAGCTCCGCGGGGACTCTGCCCCAGTAGTTGAAAAGCTGCCAGTCGCGGAAGAAAATGCCGTGTACCATGACTATCGGGTACTTTGTCCTGCATATCTCGTTCTCGGCACGGGAGTTGTCGAGCTCCGCCTTGTCCGCCTCGAACCAGTACTCGCGCCGCGCCTTTTTGAAGAAGTGCGCAAGGAGGACGAGGTTCAGCGGGAACATCCACCAGAATATGAACAGCAGCACATAGTCGAGCAGCTTCATCTGCTTCGAGCCTATCGCCGTGCGGACTATCGCGACGGTGAACGTCAGCAGCACCGCAAGCACGGGCATCACTACCGAGAATGTCTTTGCGACGGCTCCCCTCGGTGAGAACACGATATACAGCGCGATGATGAGCCACTCGCACAGAATGGAGGCGCCCGTCAGCCACGTGAGGCTGAGTCCGCGCTTGAGCGACCGCATACGGAAGCTCTTCAGCGGTACCCTCTCGCTTCGGAAGAGTACCACAAGGTAGGCAGCGCTGATGACGACAGTGAGCATTACTCTCACGCCGACAGGCACACCCGTGAATGTCGTCCACAGCGGGACGAGGTTATAAAATATCAATAAAAGAAAAAGGTCTAATAATCTCATATATAAAAAAGAAGGGACCGCTGCACCTGTGTGCAGCAGTCCCGCAGTACGTAAGTATTAATAGTTCTGATTGGAATCCGCGTTAAAGAACTGGTTGCTGCTTTCTGTATAATAATCGTTGGGCTCGAGCGACATGAAATCGTCGTCCTCCATGTCAGGGAGTCTCGCTCCGCAGCGTCCGCAGAACTGGAAGCGCTCATTTACCTCAGCGTCGCACTTGGGGCATATCTTATAGCCTCTTATGCCGTTGAGCTCGAATCTCATCTTCTTTATTCTTCTGCGTCTGGTGTCGATATCGTCACAGAGCACCTTGAGGTTAGCGGGGTCCTCGTTGGGGTTTTTATAGTATTTCTTACCGATATCGGTAAATATCTCAACGATTCGCTCCTCCTCGTACAGTATCTTTCTCTTCAGGTTGTTAGCCTCAGAGATACTTTTGGTCTTATCAGTCAAGCCCTTGCTCGCGTCACCGATCTTATCGAGAAGACCCATTGTACATCACTCCTATAGTATTATATGCCGAACGTACAGCAGCGAGCCAAAGCTCCCGCTGCCTCTGCATATCTATTATACAATTTCTATAAAAAAAAGTCAAGGGGTTTCATATTTTTTCTGTTTTTGTCTATTATTTTACAAATTAACGTATTGCTTTAATTTGCAGGAGGCGGCGCTGACTTCTCCCCGCACCATGACAACAAAAAGCGGCAAGCAAGGGAAGCCCCCTTTGACGGATTCGCAGGTCACCAATTATGTGCCATAAGTTTATGGCACGGTAACCCGCTTTTTCCGTTAAAGGGAGCAGCCTTATGCCTGCCGCTTTGATAAATAGTCGTCACATCTCCGAGATATCGTTGGCGGTTAGCCTGATGATACCTGCGTTCTCAAGCGCCGCATATGCGTTCTCGTTGTCGTCGACGCGGATAACGAAGGATACCGACCTGTCCGACTTTCCGAGGAAAGCGTAGAGGTACTCGATATTGACGTTCTGCTCGCCGAGGATATCAAGCACACGGCTGAGCTGTCCCGGCGTATCGGGTATGGTGATAGCAACTATCTCGGTATCGGCAACGGCGTAGGACGCCTCTCTCAGCACATCGACAGCCTTGTCGGTATCGTCGGCTATCATCCTGAGAATGCCGAAATCCTTTGTATCTGCTATGCTGAGGGCTCTGATGTTGATCTTGTGGTTCTTGAGCAGCTTCATTACGCCTGTAAGCTGATTCGGTTTATTGTCTAAGAATACTGAGATCTGTTTTACGTATGCCATTGAAGTTCCTCCTTGCAGATATTTTGCCCGAATTTACGGGAAATTACTTCTCCTCGTACATTACGAGAGCAGAGAAGTCCTCAACGAACTCGTTTACATGAGTCTGAGCGTCGTGGCAGAGACCTGCCGCTGTGCTGAACTTGATGTCGATAACCTTAACGGTCGCGATGAACTCGTTGATATCGTTCTCGAAGTTTGCAAACTTCTCGTATTTCTCCTGAGCGGGCTGGAAGCTGGTTGAAAAGATCTTTGTTTTCATGGTAATTTCTCCTTTAAAATAAGATTGTTGTATAATTCGTGGCAGTATGTTCCTGCCTGAATCACTTGGCTGATGAAGAAGCCCTCACTTCTTTGCGGGTACGTCGTGGAGCTTGCGCTTGTCTATGACGCGGACTGCCTTGCCCTCGCTTCTTGCGATGGACTTCGGCGATACAAGGTGTACCTTCGGGTTGATTCCGAGCATGGTCTTGATAGCGAGTGCAAGAGAGCGCTCCTGGTCCTGCATATCCTTGACCTTGTCCGAGAACTGCTCGGGCTTCATCTCGACGCTGATATCGAGGGTATCGCTGTTGTTCACGCGGTCTACCTCGATGATGTAGTTGGGAGCATAGCCCTCGGCGATGAGGACGGTCTCTATCTGCGACGGGAACACGTTCACGCCGCGGATTATCATCATGTCGTCGCTTCTGCCCATGGGCTTTGTCATCTTGACAAGTGTGCGTCCGCATGAGCACTTGCCCCTGCTGAGCACGCAGAGGTCGCGGGTACGGTACCTCAGAAGCGGGAACGCCTCCTTGGTGATGCTTGTGAATACGAGCTCGCCGACCTCGCCGTCGGGGAGCACCTCGCCCGTCTCGGGGTCGATTATCTCGGGTATGAAGTTGTCCTCGTTGATGTGCATACCCGTCTGCTCACAGCACTCGAATGCCACGCCGGGACCGCTCGTCTCGGTGAGTCCGTAGATGTCGTAAGCCTTGATGCCAAGCGACTTCTCTATGGTCTGACGCATCTCCTCAGTCCACGGCTCGGCGCCGAATATGCCCACCCTGAGCTTGAGGTCGTCGGGAGATATGCCCATTTCCTGTATGGTCTCGCCGATATACGCCGCATAGGACGGTGTACAGCAGAGAATCGTAGCTCCGAGGTCCTGCATGAACTGTATCTGCCTCTCGGTGTTGCCCGACGACATCGGCAGTGTCAGACAGCCGACCTTGTGCGAGCCGTCGTGCAGACCCGAACCGCCTGTGAAGAGTCCGTAGCCGTAGGCTATCTGAACAACGTCCTCGTTCGTGCCTCCTGCGGCTGTGATAGCTCTCGCAACGCAGTTTGCCCACATATCAAGGTCGTTCTGCGTATAGAACGCAACAACGCGCTTGCCCGTGGTACCGCTCGTGGAGTGGATACGCACGCAGTCCTTCAGAGGTACTGCGAGCAGACCGTAGGGGTAGCCGTCGCGGAGGTCTGCCTTGCTGATGAAGGGCAGCTTGTGCAGGTCGTCAATGCTCTTGATGTCCTCGGGCTTGACGCCTTTTTTGTCCATGAGGTCGCGGTAGTACTTCACGTTGTCATATACGTGCTTTACCTGCTTTACGAGGCGCTCGCTCTGGAGAGCCTTCATATCCTCGCGGGACATCGTTTCGATGTCCTTGTCCCAATACTTTTCCATTGGACTTCATACTCCTTGTAAATAAGATATTATGCATATCCTAAGATGTTTGGTTATATACAGGGTATCAGTTGCCTGTTCCCTCATATTCGATTATGTTGCTGACGCGGATATACGCGCCGTTTATGTAGGCGACGAGGTATATCGTGTGCTTTCCCTCACTGCCGCGTATCCACTGATACTGCGTTTCGAGCGTCAGTTCGGGCTCGCCTGTACGCGGGGCTGTAGCACTGCGTTCAAGCACCTGCGCTCCGTCGAGCTCAATGTGCCAGCAGAGATTCTGGAAGCCGCTGTGGTCGTCGCGGGTGATAGTGCCGTCGGCGTTGCGCGTAAGGTGGAAGGTCTCCACGACCTCGACCTCGTCAATGCGCTTCTGCCTGTAGGACAGGTACTCGAACGGCTCGCCCTCGACAGTAACATCTGCGGCGCAGTTCTTGAAGGTGATAGCCGCCTCACGCCCGATTATTGCGCCGTAGTCGTCGCTTCCGCCCTTGACACAGCCCTGCGCGCGGACGTTCGTCCATGTAGTCGTGAAGTATATCTCTCCGCCCGCGATGCCCGTACACGCAGTACCGAGAACATCGGCGTTCGTGAAGCTGATATCGTGCATGACCACGTTCAGACCGTAGCCGATGAAGCCGCAGTCCTCATAGCCGCACTTTATCCTCATGCCGTTTATTGTATGTCCCTTGCCGTCGACCTCGCCCGAGAAATAGTGGTCTGACGCGTTATACCAGCCTATCGGCTTCCAGTTGTAGCCCGTGAGGTCGATATTGTCCTCGAGGGTTATCGTCACGGGAGCGCCGTCCTTGTTTATTCCGTTGACGTAGTAGACCACGGATGCAAGCTCCTCCGCCGTAGATACGCGGAAATCAGGAGCATTTTCCTTCGCCCACTGCTTGTCGGCGAGCTTCATGATGTCGCCCGTGTCGCATTCGCGCTCCCAGTCCGTCTTGTAGGCGGTCGGGTCGGCGTCGTAGGCGTACTTGGAGGTGTCCTCTCCCCATGCTTCGTACCACTGATACGCGTCGACGAGGAGATAGGTACCCTGCTCCTTTATATACGCGGAAACAAGGTCGTTTTCCGTGTCAAGCTCGGCTTTTTTCACCGTGTCAAAGGAACCGTTATCCGCGTTGATGTGGAGCATGATGAGGTTATCCTCGGGGACTCCGCGGAGCTCTTTTTCTGCGTACATGAACGCTATCTCAGGCTCCTTCACGCAGTCTTCAAAGGTCACCTCTATCGGTGAGCCAACAAGTCCGACTGTTCCGCTGGAGATGTAATCCACGCCGTAGAGGTCTCTGACGGTCGCGTGCTTCTTGAGGTTGTCGTCGCACAAGCCCGAAAAGCGTATCTTGTACACCTCGGGCTTCTCGCTGTTGCCGAGGGTCTTGTAGCAGACCTGCCGCGAATCGTAGCGCCCCGTGGTCTGCTCAGCCTCAGTCTCCTCCTCGGAGGCGGGCTCAGCTGTGGTCTCAGGCTCGTAGTCCTCCATCATGTCGGACTGGAACGGTCCGCAGGCTGTCAGCGAGGCTGTAAATGCAAGTGCCGTAAGAAGTGCGCCCAAGCGTCTCATACTATCCCTCCTGAGCGGCTGATTTACGTTGTTATACTGATTTTGCGTTGAGTCCGAGCTCGAATGCCTTCTTGTTGAGCTCGAGGAACTTTGCGGGTACGCACTGCTCTATCGCCTTCTGCCACAGCTCCATGGGATAGTCCATGCGAGCCGCAAGAACGCCCATGAGCACGACGTTTGAAGCCTTTGCAGTGCCCGCCTGCTCCGCGAGTGAGAGAGCGTCTACCGCTACGAGCTCCGCGCCCGCAGCTCTGAGCTTCTCAACGAGGTTCTCGGGGTACTCAGCCGCGCCCGTGATGACGGGCATGGGGTCTATCTGCTGTGTGGAGGTGATGAGGTGTCCGCCCTTCTTCAGATAGGGCAGGCATCTTGCCGCCTCGAGCAGCTCGAAGGAGATGACCGCGTCAGCCTCGCCCTTCTCGATTACGGGAGAATAGACCTTCTCGCCGTACTTTACGTATGTAACTACCGAGCCGCCGCGCTGGCTCATGCCGTGTACCTCGCTGACCTTTACGTCAAAGCCCTGTGCGAGAAGCACGTTGCCGAGCAGCCTCGAAGCGAGCAGTGAGCCCTGTCCGCCTACGCCGACTATCATGATAGATTTCGTTTCCATTTATATTACTCCTTTGATGTTATTTCGTATAAAGCATTTGCAGCTCTCCGTCCACGAAGCCCGCCGCAACGCCCTTGCTGTCCTTGAGGATATGTCCGTATTTGCCGCTGCTGAGGTACTCCTCTATCATCTCGCAGAAGAGCTCCTGCGCGTGGGCGCTGCCGACGTCGTCCTCGTCGGAGGTATCGACGGTGAAGATGTTCTCCTCGCAGCTCCACACCTCCTCGCACGCCCATTCGCCCTCCTCGTCGTCGGGGTCGAACTGGTCGGAGGCTATGAGCTGAGCCGCGTAGATGTGCTCCTCGTCGGACTCCTCATAGAGGTTGAAGCAGAAAGCTGCGGTGTTTTCGGGCATATCGCTGTTCTCGAGGATATCGTCCAGCCAGTGGGCGAATTCCTCATATATCGGTAACTGTAGCATTTTCTTACCTCATTTTTTATATCTGAAAAATTCGAGCTTGCGGCACTTGGGGCACTCGTATATGCTCACCGTGAGCGAGCCCGAGAGCAGGTTGTCCCAGTCGCCGATTATCCAGCCCGTGCGTCCGAGCTGTATCCTTTTCGTGCCCTTGTATTCCATGAGGACATTGCAGTAAGGACAGCCGATTTTTCTTATTTTCATGTTTACTCCTTATATGCGGAACGCCGAGGGGTGCGTTCCCTACATTTGTTTGACATGCGGGCGGATGATATCCGCCCCTACAGGTCGTGTATTTACGGAACGCCGAGGACGGTGTCCCCCTACATTTGTTTAACATGCGGGCGGATGATATCCGCCCCTACAGGTCGTGTATTTACGGAACGCCGAGGGCTGCGTTCCCTACATTTGTTTGACGCGCGGGCGGATGATATCCGCCCCTACAGGTCGTGTATTTACGGAACGCCGAGGGCGGCGTTCCCTACAATCACTCTATAGCTCCAACCTTGCACTGCTCCTTGCAGATGCCGCAGCCTACGCACTGAGTATGGTCGATGACTGCCTTGCCGTCTCTCATCGAGATTGCGGGACATCCGAGCTTCATGCACTGCTTGCAGCCTACGCACTTCTCGGTGTTTACCTTGAAGGGCGGATTGTGCTTCACGTATTTCAGCAGCGCGCACGGTCTGCGCGAGATGATAACGGAAGCCTCGTCTGCTGCGAGCTCCTCCTTTATCGCTGCCTCGGTCTCCGCGAGCTTGTACGGGTCAGTCACGCGGACGCGCTTGATGCCGATAGCCTTGCAGAGCTCCTCGAGGTTGACTGCCGCCGCAGGGTCGCCCTTGAGGTTCTTGCCTGTTGTCGGGTTCTGCTGGTGACCTGTCATGCCCGTGATGGAGTTGTCGAGTATGATAACAGTGGAATTTGAGTTGTTGTATGCAATGTTGACGAGACCTGTCATGCCGCTGTGCATGAACGTGGAATCGCCGATAACTGCGACTGTCTTGTGCTCGGACTCAGCTCCGCGAGCCTTGTTGAAGCCGTGGAGTCCCGAGATAGAAGCTCCCATGCAGATTGTGGTGTCGATAGCGTTGAGCGGCGCGGCAGCTCCGAGAGTGTAGCAGCCGATATCGCCCGATACCGTAACGCCGAGCTTCTTCAGGCAGTAGAACAGTCCGCGGTGAGGACATCCGGGGCACATTACAGGCGGTCTTATCGGGATATTCTCGTCGAGAGCCGCAAAGTCCTTCTTCTCGCCGAGGAGCTTCTCTGCGATGACGGACTGCGGGAGCTCGCCTATGTAGCCGAATATCTCCTTGCCCTTGACGTTGTTCACGCCGATGTTGCGGCAGTGCGCCTCGATTATTCCGTCGAGCTCCTCAATGACGTATACCTGCTCGTACTTGGCGGCGAAGTCCTGTATCAGCTTCTCGGGGAGCGGGTTCACCATGCCGAGCTTCAGCACGGAAGCCTTCTCGCCGAGCGCCTCCTTGACGTACTGGTAAGCGGCGCCGTTGGTGATAACGCCGAATTCAGCCTTGTCGGATATCTCGACCCTGTTGAGGGGAGTTGTCTCTGCGTACTCGATGAGCTTCTTTGTGCGCTCCTCGACGAATACGTGTCTGCCCTTTGCATATGCGGGCATCATTACGAATTTCTGAGGTGTTTTCTCGTAGGGCTTGAGGTCAAGCTCCTGTCTGTCCTCCATTTCAACTATGCTCTGCGAATGTGCAACGCGTGTGGACATTCTCACGATGAACGGAGCGTCGTACTGCTCGGAAAGCTCGAATGCGAGCTTGACGAATTCTTTGCACTCGGTCGAATCCGAGGGCTCGAGCATGGGCACCTTCGACGCGATAGCGTGGTGGCGGCTGTCCTGCTCATTCTGTGAGGAGTGCATACCCTGGTCGTCGGCAACAGCAATGACCATACCCGCGTTTACGCCTGTATATCCTGCTGTATAGAGCGGGTCAGCGGCAACGTTGAGTCCTACGTGCTTCATTCCGCAGAAGCTCCTTGCGCCTGCGATTGAAGCTCCGAGAGCGGTCTCCATAGCGACCTTCTCGTTGGGAGCCCACTCCGCGTAGACCTCGTCGTACTTAGCGACCTCCTCGGTTATCTCGGTGGAGGGAGTGCCGGGGTAGCTCGATACTACCTTACATCCCGCCTCGTATAAGCCTCTTGCGAAGGCTTCGTTTCCAAGCATGAGTTTCTTCATTTTATGTATTTCCTTTCGTGTTGAAAATATATGATATGCGGCTGACAGCAATTGTTGTCAGCCATTAGCTTTTAGCCGTTAGCCATTAGCTTGCGGTGTCTGCTGACGCGGACGATTTTTTAAATCATATCGCCGCAAGGCGATACCATAAGCTAAAGGCTAAGGGCTAACGGCTAACGGCTTTAATATTCACTGTCAGCCATTTAATTACGCATTATGAATTATTTCTGAGCCACTCCGCGACGCCGTCCTCGGAGTTGGTGCCTATCACGATATCCGCCGCGTCCTTGAGCTCCTCCTTGGCGTTGCCGACCGCAATCTTCACGTCAGCCGCCTCGAACATACTCAGGTCGTTGAGGTTGTCGCCGAAAGCCACCACCTCGTCAAAGCCGTATCTCTCGCGCAGGAATCGGATACCGTTCGCCTTTGACGCCCTGTCTGAGAACACCTCGAGATACCACTCGCCGTTGTAAACGTCGAGGTAGAACGCGTGGCTGACGCCCTTGATATGCTCTATCTCGCATTTCAGCGGGTAGAGGTCGTCGTGCGGACCCGTCGTCGTGAAGTATACCGTGTCCGCGTTTGCGTAGTCTGCAAGCCGCGGCACCTGCACGAACGGCTTCTTGTACTCGTGCTTTCTGACCTCCGCGAAGCTCCGCATGACCTTCGTGGTCAGCTCGGAGTAGTAGCAGGTCAGCCATTCGCCGTCTATCCTGTACATGAAGCACCGTATGTTATGGCGCTCGAACGCGGCGAGCACCTCCGCAGAAGCCTCAGTCGGTATGAACTCGCTCTTTATGTAGCCTCCCGCCGCGATGTCGTATATGCTGACGCCGTTCATCAGCAGGCACGGCACATTCACATTCAGCGCCGAGGTTATCGGTATCGCCGAATATATGCTCCTCGCGGTGGCAAAGGTGAAATGCATACCCTTAGCGGTGAGGGAGTTGATGACAGCCGCAGTGTGCTCCGTTATCGCAGGAGCGGGACTCAGTAGAGTTCCGTCAAGGTCGGAAACATACAGCGTTTTCTTCATCATTTTACCTCCGCGCGCATAGATATTCATAATAAGATTATATCACACTTTTATTAAAAAATAAAGAATTAAATGCTCCCGCATCCGAGATTCGTTATTATTCACGAATATTTCTGTCCATACATATATATACTGCACAAAGACAGCGAAGTCGTCCGCCTTGCACTGTTTACAAAATTGCCGCCGCAGATTCGTGCAAATCGTACAAAATAACAAATTTATCCCCGACTATTGACTTGTATCACGGCATATCGTATAATAGTATCGGTGAAGTGATTCACCGCAAGCTGAAGAGTAAAAGCGAGTTCGTTAAGTGCCTGTCGGACGGGGAGTTGCCGATAGGACGAAGGCGCAGTGCGCCGCGGTTCGCGCTTTGCATCCCGCTTCATAGGACAACCTGTAAGAGGTACGCCTCCTTTTCTTGTCGTATGATGTGGAAAAGGAGGTTTTTTATGTATACTACAAAGCAAAACAACACAGCTGTCGGAAACATCAGACTTTTCGGCAATGTCCGCGTGCTCATCATCGCGGCTCTGCTCACGGCGCTCAGCGGCGCGGTCGGCAAGGTATTCTCCATCGACGTCATGCCCTTCGCACGCATCGGCATCGAGAACCTGCCTATCGTTATGGCAGGCATATGGTTCGGTCCCTTCGTCGGCGGAGCGGTAGGTCTCGGCGCTGACCTGTTCGGCTGTCTGCTCAAGGGCTATCCGCCCAATCCCATGACCACGCTCGGATTTGTCAGCATAGGCGTGGTTTCGGGACTTGTGTCGATGTACCTGTTCAAGAGCAACAAGACCATTGCTGTCGTTCTCGCTGACCTCGCAGGACATATCGTCGGCTCAATGGCCATCAAGACTATCGGTCTGTATTTCCTGTTCGGCGGAGCATACCCCATCGCGGTCATGTTCATGTGGCGTATCCCCCTGTATATCGGCATTGTTGCCGTTGAATCGGCTGTGATTATCCTGCTGATGAAGAACAAGGCGTTCTCGGAGCAGATAGACAGGATGTGCAATTATGGCAAACAGCGAAGAAGCAATTGAATACCTGAAGGTCGCCGCGCAGAGAGGCAGTAAGCTCGGGCTCGAACGCATAACCGAGCTCTGCCGCCTGCTCGGCGACCCGCAGAATGAGACTAAGATAATACACGTCGCGGGAACTAACGGCAAGGGCTCGTTTTCAGCTATGCTCAGCCATATACTCCGCGCGGCAGGCTACATTGTCGGGACGTTCTCGTCCCCTGCCCTCACGGGCGTGACCGACAGCTTCCGCATAAACTGCCGCGAGATTTCGGAGAATGTGCTCGCGTGGGTGATGTGCGACGTTATCCCCGCGGCTGAGTCCATGGACGACAAGCCCACCGAGTTTGAGGTGCTCACCGCCGCGGCATATGAGCTCTTCCGCCGCGTTGACTGCAATGTCGCGATAGTCGAGTGCGGCATGGGCGGAGATACCGATTCCACGAACGTTGTGGAGTCTCCCCTGCTGTCCGTCATCACAAACGTCGCCCTCGACCACACCGCCTTCCTCGGCGAGACGATACGCGACATAGCCCGCCACAAGGCCGGCATAATCAAGGAGGGGCGCCCCGTCCTCTACGGCGGCACCGACCTCGACGCGTTCGAGGTCATCACGGCGGCGGCTTTCGAGAAAAACGCTCCGCTCAGCGTCACCGACCAGATGCGCACGCTCGGCACGTCCACGGGCATAAACGGCACCGAGGTCGAGTTCGATGGCTTCGGCAAGGCACGCGTGCCGCTCATCGGCACGTACCAGATATACAACATCGCGAATGTCCTCACCGCGGTGGAGCTACTCCGCCGCGAGGGACTGGAAATATCCGACGACGCCGTGAGAAAGGGACTCTCCGAGACCCGCTGGCACGGCAGATTCGAGCTTCTGCGCGAGGAGCCCGCCGTCATATTCGACGGTGCCCACAACCCCGACGGCATACGTCAGGCGGCGGCAAGCATACGCCACTGCTTCGGCGGCGGCAAGGTCGCGCTCCTGTGCGGAGTCATGGCGGACAAGGAGTACGGGCTCTACCCGTCCATTCTCGGACAGTACGTCAGCCGCGCTTTCACGGTCAAGCCCGACAATCCGCGCGCGCTGGACAGCTCCGTGCTCGCGTATGAGTTCACACGCGCGGGGATAGACGCATTCAGCTTCGACGACCTCGGCAAGGGCGTGAAGGCGGCATACAAGTACGCCAAGGAGAGCGGTCAGCCGCTCGTGGCGCTCGGCTCGCTGTATATGTATAAGGAGTTCTGCGAGGCGCTCGCCGAAATCGCGGAGTAAATGCAAAATAATTGCAAATTATCGGCTGTTTTGTTTACAAATGCCGAATTATATGGTATCATATAATAAAAAAAGACTTGGAGGACAAAATGGCTTCGGCAAACAGAAAAATTTCGCTTTTCAAGGTCGCGGCGCTCCTTGAGGCGATGATAATACTCCTGATGGCGATGGTTTTCGTCGGCTTCATATTCATTCACGGCAGAAAGGACGCAATTCAGGCTGCCGAACAGGACCCCGAGGTCCGCACGCGCCCAATAATCGAAAAAGAGGAGACCTTCTACCAGCTCGACGGCAAGAAGATACTCATGCACGACGCCACCCTCGGTGAGGTGTTCGTGCCAGTATACAGCGACGTTCCCGTGTCCGACATCGACACGGACAAGATAGTCACACGCAACGGTTACTCCTTCTATATGGACGGCGAGGAGGTAAGGTCGACCACTGGCATCGACATCTCCGAGCATCAGGGCGAGATTGACTGGGGACAGGTCAAGGGCGCGGGCATCGACTTCGCGATAATACGCGCGGGCTACCGTACCTACGGCGGCGGAGTCGTCACCATGGACGAGAGCTTCACCGACAACCTCGAAAAAGCTCACGCCGCGGGTATCGAAACAGGCG
>Ga0310691_10001378_pt1 | contig 37206 bp, 80 predicted proteins | sample 176DNAGHGlowgp2_FD_203887 | JGI IMG/M metagenome (GOLD analysis project Ga0310691, IMG submission 203887) | Sheep rumen microbial communities from Palmerston North, Manawatu-Wanganui, New Zealand - 1766 DNA GHGlow gp2 (v2) (version 2) | ecosystem: Host-associated > Mammals > Digestive system >... | reverse complement strand
TAGCAAAAGTAATAGATTGTAAACGTTCAGAAGTCGCACTATAATTAGAAATAGTCTGTTCTATTCCGTCCACTAAAACATGTAAAGTTTTAGCGATTGTTGTACTTCCTATTGTCATAGTAAAAGAGAATAATATAGTATTATTTAATTGAACTGTTGATGAATCAAAATTAGAAGTTAATTGCGGACTAACACAATTAATTGTGTAATAAAATGATTTTGAAGCAGTTACATTACTCGTGACAGTTATTCTAAAAGTATTTTCGCCTAATGATAAATAATTAGAAACGTCTAATGCAACATAACTAGATTCAGTAGCGATAGAAGTAATTGATCCCGTATATACTAAAATATTATTATTATAAACATTAATTGTACCATTTACTCCAGCACTGTCTTCTCTTGTATCACTGTCTTTTGTTATCCATTTATATGAAATAATATAGTTGTCACCGTATGCTACAGTTGGATTTCCATCAGTTCTATCTACAATAAATGTAGAATAATAGCTATAAGCGGCTGCTCCTCCGCCGCCACCACCCTTTGGTAAAATAAGAAAAGTATTATTTTCATATTCATTATTTTGAATATCAGTTTCTTGGGCTGGCATATTAGCTTCTGGATTACGCTGCAAAACTAAATAACTATTTTCACCTATTTCTTCAGTAGTGGCGTCAATATAAGCTTCATTCGCACGAGAAATAGCACTAGAAACATTAGATACTGCAGTAGTTAACTGGTTTATACTTGTTTCATGGCTTCTCACTGTTGGATACATATCCTGCACTAAAGTAGGAATAGATTGAGTAATTGTTTCTTGCTCATTATCCATCGTAATGGATAGAGAATAAAAATCACTATATAATTCTGGATAACTTTTAATAAGAGCGGTAGAAGTTAAATCAGGCTCTGAATTTCTTACAATTACTTGTTTCTCTATCATTTGGCCCGGATTTTCTGGATCTTCTTCTTCAGTCGTGGTAATGGTATATCCATACAATAATGTAAGAGCGGTATTTACATCTTGAATTAATGATGAATTATTTTCACCGCTGGAAGCTCCACCCTCCATACCTAACGCCTCTAGAATATTTCTAATAGTTGTAAGTAATGGAGTAGAAGCTATATTATCGGGAGCTGGGTCATCTTGAGTATAAGTTAATTTTCTGCCCAATGCCTGTTCTACGGCAGATAAATCTATTGTAGCATTTTCTAAATCATATAAGCGTGTAGAAATAGAATTGCCATCGCTTATCCAGTCATTGTTATAATAATCAGTCCCTAAAATGGTTTGAAGCTCATTTTCTACGTTTTCCAAATTTGAAACTCGTGAGCTCAATGTATTATTACCAGAGCTATCGCCAATTTCTGTTTCTAAATTAGTTAAGCGAGCTCCAACGGTTTTAGTATTATCAGAATTATAGGTATTTATAGCATTACCAAGCACATTTTTTATATTAGTAATATCAGTATTTATAGTATTTATTCCTAAATCTGCAATTTGAGCAGAAACCCACGCTTTAAAAGAAGAATATCCTTCATTATTAACGCTACTATTTTCACCATAAATATCTGTTATTGTTACGAATGAGTTGATAGTGGCGTTAAAATTAGATAGTTGTTCATCTATAGAGGCTTGTGCCGCGTTTAATTCTTGTTGGATAGCATTTCGTGCGGCAGTTAAATTATCACTGATATTTGAAGTCACACGAGCAATTATTCCTTCTTCGTCAATATTTGCAGTACGAGCATCTAAACTATGTATGGAATCAACCATATTAAGCATTTCTTCTCTTAAGTTTTGTATATAAGTTCTATTATCAAAAATACCTTCTTCAGCATGGTCAAGTGCTGCTTCTGTAATAATCTCACCATCATTCCAATTTTTTGAAATATAATTTTCTACGGCATCATTTAAAGTCCAATTTGCATTTACAGCCATTTTATCACCCCTCCTTCACGGGTAAAATAAAAAGAAGAAAGCTTATACTTTCTTCTACCAAGGGTTATCGTAAGGCACCGTGAGCCAAATACGATATATTTTATTATTTAAACGTTCTTTAAAATCTTGTGGATGAGCTAATATTTCATTTTGTAAAATTGAATATCGTTCATATTGTTGATTATATTCTTGATATTCAATAATATAAAATAAAGCATCTCTATTTAACCCACCTAATTGTAAAAAGCTATTATAATCATTTATAAATGAAGGCATCTCACTCACTCTCCAAATTGCGCTTTTCACGCTCTAAAGCTTTGATTAGCCGTAGATTCATCATTTCATCGCGTTCTTTCATTAAATTGATACGATAATCAATAATTGCAATTGCCGTTTCCTTACTATAAAGCATACTCCTTTTCCTCCTTAAATCCAAAGATAAGAATGATATTTAACTAGTTCAGCATAAGCATCTTGTATAATTTTTTCGCGTTCTTCAGACAATTCTTTTTCACGCTCAAAATACATTTTACATATTTCTTGGGCTTCTGCTTCTGTCATTTCAGTAGTAGTGGTAAAATTGGGATGTGGATGTAGAACTTCAAATGCTTTCTCCCATTCTTCTTCCCACTCATTGCGGCCAGCCGCATTCCAATTTTCTTCTTGGACTGATTCAAACACATCTGCTAATGAATTACACCAATCTTGCCATTTCTCATAAGTTTCAAATGGTTCCGTTCCTGGATAGGCGTCTCCATTAGCGACATCGCGTAACATGGAAGGAATAATATGAAGCAAAAATTCATCCATTTCTACACTATCGCGCCAAGCATGACCTTTCGTCGCACGCGCCCAAGCCGCCTGAATATTCCACCAACATTCTTGAAAGAATCGCCAAGGCTTCTTCAAATAGTATAATGGTCTATAAGGAAAATCATTTAAAACATTAAGTAGGCTCATTTCGTATCTCTCCAAATTCTACATCAGCTACTTCTGCTAACTGGCGGCCGCACACTGGGCAATAATTAATTTCAATTTCGCCATCAATATCAGCATATCCAAAATATCCACCGTCTAAAGAGCCCCAAATTTCAATATAAGGATTACCTCGTCTAGTTTCAATTGCTGCGCGCAGGCCTAAATCAGAATAAAAATTAAAGCTTTCATTATTTTCACAATACTTACACATATTATATACGACTTCCTTCCAATCGCTTTAAAAATTTTATGTATCCTTGTGCTTCTTCTATTGTATTATAAACATAATAATTATCAAAGTCATCATCTATACTTTTATCAAAGACAGGATGGCCCCATTCAAATTGATTTATTTCTCTAATACAATAGTTTTGTCCATGTATCTTAAAGGTAGAAACGACATTTTCATTACGAGCAAATTGATTATATAAATCAATGATATAACCTTGCGAGATGTCTTGCGAAGGCTTCTTCATCTTCATATTCATCAAATTCTAAGAACACATGATTTTCAATCCACTCTGTATAAATGTCGTCATATTGTGCTTTTCTCACACTATTTCCTCCTTTAAATTCCACTAATTTTATATACTAAATCATTATCTTGTTTATGACTTAATTCTATCATAAGACGACGCGTAACTGTCCAAGCCTTTACCCTATCATATTCACCATCTAATACAGTAAAGTAAAAATGATTTTCACCGCGCAATCGCGCAGTTTCTAATGCCTTATCTAAACTATAATTTAATGCGCTTTTTTGCTTTTTATTTTTAAATAATGTCATAGTTCTTTCTTTAAATGCTCCTTTACTACATTTTTCATATATTTTTCTAAATCATCATTCCATGAAGCAACTAAATCAAGTTCTGATTGCGAGTTCATAAGATGATAATAATTACGGCATTCATCCGCGAAGCGCTTCATATCTTCAAAAGTGGCAAAAATTGCTTCTTTTGTAGGAAGTTCCTTATCTTCATTAAAACGCAGTTCACGAGCATCGGCAAATACTCGCTCTTCATTCCAAGTAGTATAATCCATAGCGAAATCATGCTCTGCGATAAAATAACAAAGATTGATAAGATACAGTGCGCGCGAAGCTGATTTACGATTGACCCCATAGCGGTCAAGCGAGTTCTTAATCATTCCCTCAACCGTAACAATAAACTTATCCCAAACGGAAAAAATATATCCTTCTCTGTATGCTTTCCGCACTTTATTGAGATAGAAATCAAAATAAGGGTCTTTTACTTCGCTATGTCGTGAAAAGAGAAGTTCAACAGCATTGATATTACCATTACGCACATTCTTATCAAAAGTAAGAATGCTCATAACATTGTAATGCTCTGGATCGTAGCCTTCAGGCAAATCATTCTTGTCTACCTTATGATAGCTATAAAAATCATTAAATTCTGGCATCATAATGATTTTGTAATCATAATCAGATTCAGGGCCATCCAATCTATAATTCTGGGAACCGTAACAGATTTTTGCGACTTCCTTCATTCTGTAATCCTTTCCGCGGCATAACCGCTATCGGTTGTGTAATGAATATGCTTAATGCCGAGTTTTTTAATCGCGGCCATACAAGCAGGACAGGGCCTAGCCATTCCAAGTTTTCCGTTCCTAAGTTCACGATAGACATAAACATGAACTTTAGAAAAATCAATATCTAGATATTTTATTTTAGAAAGCGACATCATTTCCGCGTGATTCTTAGAAGGTAGATAATTATTTCCACATTCCTTATAACGCCATTTATTATATTTAGCTTGGTCGGTATGCGTACGGTCGGTATTAAAGCCTTTTGCCAGAACGGTTCCACGATATGTTACTACGCATCCTATACGAGCTCGTCCACAACCACTATAATCAGATTTGAAACTACATTCGCGCGCCAACTTAAACAAATGACTATCACTTTTCAAAATATTTTATTCCTTTCCTTTGATACTATTATTATATCATAAATTAAAAAGTTAGTCAAATATTGACTAACTCATTTACATATTCTGGATGTTCTTGAAAAGAAGGAATATTCATATCTACTCCCCACCGCTTGCGCGAAACCGTAATTGGTTCTTTACCTGGAATTAAACAAGTCTCCGTGCTATCATATTTTCGCACACATACGCCCTCGCGATAGAAAGAGGGAATTAAATTCCAGTCAACCTTATGCTGTTCTTTCATCATTTGCTTGCGCTCTTCTGTTGGCTTGCCTTCAAGCTCTTTATCAGAGAATAAGGTGCGCGCTACCATACTTACGGCATTACGTTCACAATCTTTTTGCCGCCAAAGGAAATAGTTATTTACTTCATCTTTAGGAAGAACAAAAGCACGGCAATCAAAAACTGCTAATTTACTTTCCTGTGCCTTATAATGCGCTTCAATCCATTCAGGAATAATAAACTCATTTTCCTCACAATTTTCAACATAATCTTTAATGGCAAGGTCATGCGCCTTATAAAAGAATACAGAAGCCATACTCGCGGCAACGCTACACATTTTTTGTAGATTCTTACCAAACCACGGCTCTGTTTCTAGAGTATCATAGTCCGTTAGAAGAATAGAAATTTCATCACTCTGAATATAAGCCAGCTTTGCGCCAGAAATATTCTGACAAAGCTGTTTTGCCGTATCCCACATCGCTTCCATAAATACGCGGTCAAAAGGCTTATTAAAACCCTTTGTATAACTATGGAAAGCTTTACCATCCAGTCGCAGAATACAAGGCATCCTCCTTGGAAGATAAAAACGATTTACATTTTCATATGCCTTGAAGCGGTCGCCCATTTTATCAATCATAATTTTATCCTTTCTTAATACTCTTCTTCATCAGTGCCACTATAACCATCATGATAGCCAGAATAATCCAGCAGAATATAATGACCGTCAATATCCCCCAAATTATTTTGATGAAGATCATTTATATTTTCGCGCAGAAGAAAATCAGTGATACGATGATATTCTTCTTCACCATACTGGCGAATAAAATCTACTGCGACAATGAGGTTCTCATTACGCATGGGGCTATAGATTTTCTGAGCCTTGTTTACATATTCGTTATCATCATAAGTGCCCGCGATACCCATAGGACGATGTGGCTTAGCCTTAGGATAGGCATAAAGCGGCACAGAGATAACAATATCATGAATATCGCCAAAGTCATCTTCGTGCGCCATAAAATCCTGTTCAAATTCTCGCCAGTCATAGCCATACCAATTCATATGACGAGAGATTTCATAATAATCATAGAAATGAATAACCTTGGTATAAGTGCCTAGATAGACACATTCAGCAAAATACTGGTTGAGGTTTTCGCGGCTAGCTTCATTATAGAGATATTCTTCTCGTTCACAAGCATAGCCCATAGCATCGGTTTCAACATCAAATTTGACAACATAATCATAATAGTCGTCTACAATACAACCGCGAGTCGCACCAAATTTGATATTTAAATTCTCTGGCAGGGCTTCATCATCATAGCTACCATAAAAATCTTCTGAAGAATACGGCGCCTGCCAGAAGGTTTCAAAGAAAAGAGAGGTGTCCAACATATCGTTCAAAATGGAAGAGAAATGCGCGAAAACCTCGTTTTTATTCATAGAATAAGTATCTCCTTTTCACTTTCTATAAATATTATAACACAAAATTTAAAGAAAGTCAAACATCAATTTTTTCTATAAAATCTTTTTTATCCGATCCCCACATTGTAGTTACAAAATCTGGTTTTGTAATATTAATTTTACCATGAATAGAAGCTAATTTATTATCAGTATAATTTAAATGCGTATAAACCATATTAATAGTTTTATTACAATTATATTGCGCCGCATCCCTAATTATACGAGTATTTAATTTATCCACATCTAATAGGCCATATCGTAGTGTGCCTTGCCATTCATTAGGCTGATTAGTTAAATCAACAATATCTGGATTAATCCATTCCTTTTTGACTTCTTTATCCATAGGGCCATTACCATGACGTGTCATATAAGAACGCGAAACATAAAAGAGGTCCGCGCGCACGCCTAATTGTTCAATGTCATTATGAATAAAATGACCGCCGGTAGAAGAAGGGGTTAAATGCGGGAAATCACCAGTATTTGTTTGGTCTAATAATAAACCTTGACCGCCTTCAAAAATAATAGTATCATATTGTTCAACTATATCTTCAAAACGTAAAAATCTACAATTCTCTTTTACCCATTTAACAGCACGTAAAAAATTAGGTAAGTTATGAATTTCATTCGGTTCATAATCATACCATCTATCAGTACACTGAATTTTTTGATAAAAAGCATGATTTTCAGGAAGGAAAAAATCTCCTACTATATATGGTTCTTGCATTGCTTCTGCTCTTTTAACGGCAGCAAAAAGCCCGCACCCGCAAGAACCATGTTTTACTTGCTTTTCGCGTGTTTGCCCATACAAAACATCACATGGAAAAATAACCCTACAACGAGGGTCAATAATAGGAGTAGTTTTGGTAAGCCAAAGAATAATCGGATCTACAACGAAGGCACGATGATAGAACGTATCAGCACCGTGAGCCGCTCCAGTACCTTCAAGACGATAAATCTTGTTTTGATATGTATGTGCTCGTTGACTTGTACCATTATAAAGTACAGTAAGAACCTTTTTATTTTGGTTTTCAATAGCTTCGCGCGCCAAACATCCAGATACTAACCCCTTAGATTCATCGCCGTAATTTGCACCAATTACAACTTTAACTTCCATAAACTACTCCTTTATTTTATTACCAAGAAATGCCTTCGTCATTAAATACTACTGGGTCACTAGCTGCTACGCAAGAATAATTATTTACAATACCAGAAATGATTTGTGGTAGTTGCTTGCTTTCAGCTGTAATAAAATTAGAGCCTAACAGCGGAGCCCAAGTATTATTAATTTGGTCCTTATACCAGTTATAAGAACTTTCATCCGTGATTGCAATATGATAAATTTCAAACTTTTCGCAGGCTTCTTTATAAAGCTGCTTAGTCTCTACATCATGCGAAATCTCTCCACCGATTGTATTACGAAGCTGACGATAGGGGAGATAAGGATTCAAAGGCTCATCCCCGAGAGTAATAATGATACCTCGCTCTCCACGATTCCAACAATCTAGCTTACAATTATGCAGCCCGAAATACCATGCCTGAGTATAAGATTCATACCCGTTGCCACCGCCACCGCCTTCAAAATAGATTTTAGTGGTCTGGTCTAGGATTCTAATATCACTTTCAAATTGAGTTACCTGAAGAGGGGCATCATCACAGGCCAGGTCGCCAATTCCCATAACACAGAACTCTACATCCTTATTATTCTTATAAAGCTCTGTCATAATTTCATCTAGTTTTGCCGCACACATTGTGGCGGCATGTCCCATACTGCCGGTGACATCAAGCGCAAGAATTATAGGGAGGGAATGTGGATGGTCTTCGCTGTCACAGCATTCTCTTATAACATTTTTGGGATTAAGCATAGAATCAAGGCGATTCGCGCGATAAACTTCTTGTACTCTAAAAGTGCCAAGATCTCTAATATCCTTTACACCATAATTAGCCGTGGTATAAGCAGTTACAGTATTAGTATCCCAATATCCGCCGCCCATAATTAATTAAGCCTCCTTATTCTCTTCAGCAGTACTAAAATCAAACATTCCATCAAACATGTTACCCATGCCGCCATTCATAAACATCATCATTGGTAGCACAGAATTATTTCCACCGAAGCTATTACCGCCCTTAAACATTTCAGACATCATCATATACTTCATCATATTATTCATGTTTCCATCCTTAGCAAGATTACCAAACATAGAAACAATCTTACCATAGAAGTACTGCTTTCCCATAAAGAAATGCTTTTCAATAGCTACTTCCTGAATCGCGCCATCTTCATAACGAAGAACCTTTAGAGAATTAGGCATTTCATCAATTACACAACAAGGCTTGCCGCCTGCAAGAATAATATCGCCCTTTTGAACCTTATTGGTTGGAATAATAAAGAAGAAATCCTGCCCAATATCAAAAGCAAAATCATCACAGTTTACTAGCGAGCCAGTATTCACATCATATGTCTTATAACCATTAGGAGTGCTAATTGCAATCTTACCGTCCATAGAAATACGGCACATGCCATTCTTTACCTTACCAAACATGCCATTAAAAAAGTTATTCATAATATTTTTTCTCCTTTTCTTTTCTATGTATATATTATATAATAATTTCTTATTAAAGTCAATAATCAACTTCTATCAAATTTGTAGTGCTAGTATCAATTGTGTAAAACCAATTCACCCAAGGGGAGTTGACGCCATGAGTATTCGCACGATAATCGTTGTTCCATTTATCTACTTCTTTTATAATTTCTTCCTTATTAAAAGAATCAATGTGCTGCACCTTTTGTTCTAGTTTATAGTAACGTTCTTCATACTCCGCTTGATTAAGAGGAGCAGCACAGAGGTTGATGATAAGAAACACCGATGTTAAAAATAGTGCGATACCACCAATAATACCAAAAACACTTGCGAATATATCTATTAAATCTTCATCCCAGAATTCATGATTACAATATATTAATATTATATTAAATATAGTTATGATAGCTAAAGTAATAATTAATAACATTTTCTCTCCTTATAAATTATCACAATATTCCTCTCTATCGGTATAAGTAAAACGAGTTACATCAATGTCAGTATATCCCTTCTTTGCTAAATCCATACCGAATCGTAAAACTTCAATGAAGTCATCTGCCGTGAATAAATCACGGCCTATGATAGCATCTTCTGGGCACTCACATAAATCTCCGACTTGAAATTTTCCTTTAAAATTATCATGATCCCAGCATAAAGTTTGTGAATCAATTCCATCTTTGTAGTAATCATAATTTTCTAGTAATCGCATTGGATATTTCATATTAATATAAGTCCTCTGAAAATAATTCGGTTAATGCTTTCCATTTTGGAATTTGGTCCGCCCATTGCGCTCGCTTAAAGGCTTCCACGCGCGAAACAAATTCTTCTTTTTCTTCTAACCAATTCCAATCAATAAAGCCCTGTTCTACACTTGCTTTATCATAATCTACATGAAGTAACTTTAATGTTTCAAATACGTCACAATGCCTATGGCAACGTAAAGTTACACGTTCGCCATTAGCCAGAGTTACACGACATGCCGCAGAAGTAATCATTATTCGTTTCCTCTTCTTTATCTATTAGCGTTTATTCTCCTTTATTTAACATAAGGTTTATTAAATCTGACATTGAACAATTTGTGTTTTGAGTTTGTATTATCTGATTTGTAGCCAATGAATAAGGAGTATTTAGTATAGGATTTTCTAATGTAGCGTGCGCTTCTCCCATACTATTGATTACTACATTCAATAATGTTCCACAACATGGACAAACTATATTTCCATAATTAGTCATAGCGGCTTGCCCCATAAATCTTCATCATCGTAATAGTTACGACGAATAACATCATCATCTGCTGTTATAGAGCCATATTTAGCATATGATGGAAATGAACCAGTCGTTGTATCTTCTTCCTTATAAATCCACGTTGGAATAGCAGTCGTAGACCCATAAGTTATTCTTTTATCATTGCAATATAAGCAAAAAGGTTGCGATGGACTATATACACGATGGCATCGTGGGCACTCCCATCCTCGTGGTATAAAAGTTGCATAATTAGGATCGTACATAATTCTCACCTCAAAAAGGCATCAATAAGATGCCAAAATCAATCATCATTGCCGCGAAAACGACACTTAAAGTGCTCCAAAACCATCGGTCTTGGATAAGAAAATAAAAGGTGCTAAATAAGGCTCCGGCCGCGAAGCCCCAAGCAATTAAATCAAGAATCACTTTTTACTTCTCCTTCATAGTTTTTATCATATTCTAAAACATTTTGAAATTTACATAGTGGGCAATATACAAGGTTTGCTCCATAAATATCACTTCGTTGGATGTTTGCTAAAACGGCACCACACCCTTCACATATTATCATAATACCTGGATACTTATTAGTCAAAACTTCCATCAGGCGCGGCCTCCTGGCCAACTACTATCATGCGTGCTTTCATAAATTACAAAGAATATGATAAATAAACACATAACTAAACTAATAGACATCTACTATATCATCCTCATCACAGAAACTATCTTCCATTACCTCATAATGCCATCCATCTTCACTTTCGGAGCGCCATTCGCACCAACCGCTATATCGCCCCTCTTCATCAGGAATATAATCACTAATGAAATAAGGACAATCGCGGCAAAAGCGGATAGAAATTGCGGTATTTCGTTTAATGACTTGTTGCCAATAATGTAAAGGAAGAATATGTTTCAATTCTTCTTCACTGTAATATTTCATTCATCAATGGCTCCTTTCGTCCGCATCGTGTAGAATAAGAATCTTCTTCCATAGTTCTTCGCCTAGGCGCTTTTCCCATACAAAAGAAGCATTAGTATCATAAGGCTTCATATGATAATTTACTAGCTGAATAACCTCTAGATTACAGCGCATATTCATAGCAATATAAGCGCTGTAATTGTCATGAGAGTAATAATGAGCTACTCCATTTTCATCATATGAACGCGTATATGCTTTGCCTACATCATGCAATGCGGCCGCGATACATAAATTTTTACTTTCTTCATCATCAATAGGTAGTTTAGACAGATTTAGATTATCAATACAAGCCTGCAAATGGTCATATAGAGTAAGAGTATGATGTGGATTATCTTGTGATCCAATAGCGCGGACATCATTCCACATAGAATGAGAAAATTCAATTCCGTTATATTCTGCTAGAGTAACAATTTCAATTACATCCCATCCCTCATTATAGACCGGCATCTGGAATTGCTTAATCTGCCGCTCAAATAACCAATCAGGGACTTGACGCTCGCGCTTCTTATTCCATTCCTTACAAATGGAAAGAGGAGTATTAAATACAACGGCACGGCACTTAACATCAGGGAAACGACGCTTAATTTGATTGAGAGTATGGATACGATACTTCATATTAAGATTAGTAGCACAATAAAAAACATTAATATTATGAGAAAGAGCTGACTTGGTGCGCGCGAACATTTCACTAAACACCTTATCGGGATTCTGCTGGTCATTAGCATCATCCCATAGCTCTCGCCTTACCATATCAGAATCTGCCACTATATCAGTGGCAATGTTATGCTGACTATAACACCAATGGCTCTTACCACTACCACTAATACCTACAGTCATAACAAATTCAGGCATAATATCCACATTCTCCTCTCTGTATAAAACGCGCATTCTGCTTAAAAATCTTGCGCTTGGATTTTGGGACATCGGCAATAAACCAAAGCGAGTGTGTATCGCGCATAGTTCCATCATCAAATTGTATTACATAATAGCGGCCGCCCATTCCATATGGCTCATCTCTTTCATCACCTATTTCATAGAGATGATTATTTGTTACGAAATAGGAGTGCTGTCCCTCTACATTAAATCGCGCGGCAAGCACATCCCAACGATGCACATCATGGCATTCATTAGAACAAGTAAAGGTATTATAACCTTCGCAATAGTAGGGCAACTCGGTTATTATTTCGCGTCCACAAACACAACAAAACTTACTCACTGTATAGCATCCTCCCAAGAAACAGTCATAACGCGGCTATTCGGGCAGTTTAGAGTGTGCTGTTTACCCGCAGGTGAAAAACGCACCGCATAGCCAAGAGAAGCAAAATAATCAAAGAGCTCATCTTGAAGTGCAGGAGAGTCAATCAGAAAATCACATTCAAACTTGCCCAGAGAAATATTGGTCATAATGCGAGTGTTCATCATGTCCAACATACGAGCACGCTTTTCTTCAATAGCATTTACAGTCATCTTACGAGCGGTAGTAGCCTTCATAATCTCCATAATGAATTATCCCCTCTCTCTTTACTATAATAATTATAGCAGAAATTGGGGATTTTGTCAAATATTTTTTTGATAGTAATCTGGATTAAATACTTCATTAGTTTCATAAATGAGATAACCATGTTCGCACATATTAGTGCAAGCAAAAATAATATCTACAATATCATGTCTATCTTCGCAATAAGTATTTAGAAGGTATTCTAATGTTTTTTCATTGTCAAAATATTTTACTCTAAACATATTATAGTCCAAACCCCGTATAAGTAAAATCTGAAGAAGTAATACTATTTACTTCATGTGTGGATGGCTCTATTGACGCTTCATAGACTAGTAAACCATAAGTACTACAATGACTAGTAGCCGCCCATTTTATATCAATAATATCTTCTCTTTTTATATTATGAGTATTAATGAAATGCTGAAGTTCATCGGCATTAGAAAATTCCTCTGCTTTAATCATTCTCTTGCTCCTTATAATTCTCCAATAGTACAATCTCATAATTAGAGAAAAAATAACCACAAAACCAGCAGGTTTCTTTAATTTCCTGCTGTTTCATTCGGCAATTGTGGCATATATAACCACCTGGTTTCTTTACTAAATGTGTAATCATTTTCATTTATCATCAGAGGTTTCCATTCAGCTAAAACCTCTCCTGTCTCCTTACTTATTATTTTTAAAGAAAGTATATTTTCTATTACATACTTATTCATAATTATTATTCGCACAATTACAATGATATTGTTCTTGTGGTGCGGGCACAAGATGTAAGCGTTCTTTATAATCTGCGGCCACCTTCATTACATACATTAACCATTCCCAAGGATTTTCTTTTACAGCAACCAGATTTAAAATGCGATTATTTGCGCACTCCATAATGTCAAGAAGTTCATTATAATCCGCTTGCTCAATATAATCTTTAATATTCTTGTTCATTATCATTTTCTTCATAAGTCAAGTAAGTAGTTATTGTGTCATCAGCAGAAACAAAGTTTTTTTCATAGGCAATTGTATCTGCGCTATCAATTACATTTTGCGCTTTTTGTAGTATCGCACATGCGAAATCAAAAATATGGTCGGGGTCATCTTGTTCACCTTTATTATTAAGCCAAGTAAATCCATATTCTGCCATCGTGTCATGAATCATACCTTCATAATCAAGTGATTCAGCAAATAAATCACAATCGCGACGATAGATTAATTCTTCATTCATTGTTGACCTCTGGATAATGTTGTGCCACCTCAATACTATGGCCGCATTTATCACAAGTATACATATATTCGGTATAATGATTATGGCCAATAGCCTGTTGAAATTTATAATGACCGCCGCAATAAGAACAAATACCATTATTCCATAGGTTTTCACTCGCGCAAGAACGCATAAGATATAATACAATTAAAAGAATAATAGCAATAGCTAAAAATTCCCAGTCAAAGGAACCTAAATGATTTTCTCTATAATAAGACATTTATTCCTCCACAGGCTCATATGTAGCCTCAAACACTTCGCGGCGGCAAGGATAATATTCGTGATATGGTTCGCCGCGAATAATATAACTACCAGCAGGCGCGTGCATATCTCCTTCAAGAGTAGAGATAACTAAATCATTATTTGCCATAATTACTACTGGCGCATTGGTTATAAAATTACTTACTTGGTCAAAATTATGACCCGTCCATTGAATTGCTTCAACCGCAATTGGTTTTTTTACATACCGCATTGCTTTTTCCACCACCTTAATTCCCATTCATCAGGGTCTTTTGTATTCCATTCTTCTTCTGCCTCTTCTTCTTCCCATCCAGAAGCAGTATGCCCGCAAGTAAGACATTCAATGAATTTTTCAGTTTTTTCAGTAAACCACATTTCGCCAAATTCATCACGGCGCGCCAATCCTTCTTCAAAATGACGCATAAGGTTTTTGCCGCAAAGTGGACAATTTCGTAATGTCATTAATAATCTCCTCCAAAGCCAGCCATATTATGATGCCATCGTTCTTCGTCGTCATAGTCGTCTGGATAAGTCATTGTCCACTTTAAACCTGCACTACCCACATCTATCCAAGGACACCATTCTGGTCGTGGTAAATTCATCCATTCTTGCTGGATATTTTCATTTTCCTTATATTTAGTCATAGTGGTCTGATAAATAGTCATATAATTACCATGACATATACGGAACATATATATTTCATTCTTATCATTGGGTATATCATATGTTCCCATACAAGGACATTCAATACAAGTTTTTGGCATTTCTCTATCCAATGCTATCATTATGGTTCCCTCACATATGCTTTCGCGCGCATAATATAGCAATTGCTTGCTTCATCATAAATAGTTGTATACTCAACAAGATGATATTTAGATATAAATTCTACTATTTGACAACAAAGATTATGCTCTATTGTAGTGGAATCTTTTGCGGCCTCATAAAATTCAGCATCAATAGCAAATTCAGTAACGATTGGAAAAATTTGCTTTTCTGTGCGGCAAATTTCAATTCTCTTTTGCTCTATAAGTTCATTTTGAGTATAGCCGCCAAGCCATTTAATAATTTTGTTCTTGATATTCATAATTTACTCCATAAATTGCGATAGTAGGTTTTCCATCTATAACGATATAATAAGGAGACATACCATGCTCTACAAATAAATAAACAATCTTCGTATTTTTATCATATGCTAGTCTGGTGCCACCTGCTATTGGGTCACTATCTACACGAATTAAAGTAAAATGATTATATATTGTTTTGCTACCGTCAGTATAGGTTTTGTGACAGCAACCACATAGTAATATTCCTATAAGAATAACCAGAATTAAAATTGAAATTATCTTTTTCATAGTATGCCCCTTAAAAATGTTTAGCTAGCCATTTACCAAATAAAATACCAAGTGGGATACCAATTATATACCCAAATAACCATAATATTAATTTTACCATAGTAAATATTCAAGATAGTCAGGTTCCAAGCCTAAATATAAAGCCACAATATCTTCGCACTCTTGATAACTTCCGCGGGCAGCCGCATCCCATAGTTCTTCTTTACATTCTGCTATAAGGTTTTCAGCTTCAAGCCGCGAGACGCCATCTCGCCGCATAAGGATTTCTACGATTTCATTCATTTTCATTGTCCTCCCACATAGTGAAGCCACATCGTGGGCAATAGTTGTAATGATAACTGATATATTTATCTACTCCACACTTACAATTGGAGCAAACAGCTATTTTATTTTCTTTATCAATTATCCATTGTGCCTTGCCTTCTACTCCTCCTTTATAAGCTCTGCGGAAACCAGCATAATAGGCTTGCCGCACAGTAGTGTTATCAGGTTCACAAATATCTTCTTGAAAATATCTTTCACATGCTCTATTCATCTTTACACACCTTTAATAAATACCTTTCTAGTGCTTTAAAATCTATTTCTTTTTCTATTAATTCACAATCGAGTCCTATCCAATGAGGACAATTAGTTTCTGGGGCAGAGCACCAAGGGCAATAATCATTCATGATGTTCCTTTTCCTTGGTATCATAACCGATAGTAAAAGTCTTAATAATTCTATCATCGTGGCGCGCAAAATGTGCTATTCCGCCGCAATCCTTACAGAAATATGATACGCAATTTAGGCCACTACCCATACAAGTAGCGCCTTTTTCTTGCATATGACCATTGCACCAAAAACATTGAATATCAGCTGGTACATATAACCTATTCATTTAGTCCTCCATTTTAGCTCCACAATATCCGCAGAATAGTAGTTGTGATTGTCGTATTTTTGGGAACCATGTAGCACACCAATTACAACTTACAGTCCCATTGCCATTATCTTTCCATCGTCCATGCACCACCGGCGCAGCGTCCACGGCGGGCGCAGAATCAATATAATCTCGGATGGTTGATTTATCACCGGTTATACCAGATAGGCCAGGCAGGTCAAGTGGCATACAGCCTGCCATCAGCTCATCAATCAATGCTGCTCTTGAAATTAAATCATCTGCTGCCCGTGGAATTAAATCATCTGTTTCTCTATTCATTCTACTTTATCCTTCTTCTTTTTAATAGTATTGAGAAATTCTTTTACATATTCTTCATCATAGTGTGTAAGGTGAATAATCGCAATACAATTTTCACAATAATATGACATACACTTCATATTTGGTACTTCTTTTAGTGTCATGCGGCCGCCACAATATGGGCACTCAATGTTCATCTACTATTGCCTCTATTTCATGTTCACATCGTGGACAATATTTATAAACTTCTGCTTCTCGTTGAGATACGCAGCAACTACAGTAACTACAATAAGCTACTGCTCCTATTCGTAACCAAACTGCTTTTTCCATTTAATTATTTTTATACCTCTTAATTACTTTTATTAACTCTGTGATGTTATAAATAATTCCTAATCCACATACAGCCATAAAGTATAATTTTATTAACAACTCTACTATGTACTTATTCATCTTCCTCTACTCCCGCTTGTACCCTATCCAATTCTGCCGCTAAATAAGAAGCTAAGGAACGCGGCCGCATCTTTACAAAATAGGTAGCAGCATTCTCTACCTTTTCGTCTAGCCGCGCATACAGGAAAGAACGCACAATAGGCATATAAGTATTAGCATACATCGCAAAATCACGACGTTCACCCATTGCTCCAACAACGCTAGACACTACCTTGAAGGCAGTATCACACACTTCAATGTAATAGCGAATATGCTGAATTACATTATCAACAAAATCCTTGAACTCAGGATAGTAAGCAACGAAATCGTCTAGGGTTTCGTTCTGCCACATTTCTACTACGCGCAGAACAGTCAGCGGGCCATTACCACGCATCTTATGGAGGGTAAGATATTCGTCGCCTTTAATCTTAATGCGGTTGAAGTGCGCATCGCACACAACATAGCCTTCTTCGTCATCGCCCATTTCATGAGCCGCCGCAATACATTCTGCAAGAGAATGATGGGGGTACACTTCGGGGTACAGTAAGCCTTCCAGCCGCAGACCTTCACGATCCTCTTCGTAATTTAAAATGTTGCGCCGGCCAAGATACCAAAGATTAATACCCTCATAGCGCACAACGATATGATTGTACGGAGAAGTAAGTTCAAACATGTAGGTATAGTCACGGTCAAGCATCTTGAAGAAATCAGGAATACGATCAGTTACTTCTTCAACTAACTTACCATAGGTGGTATCGCCGCACTCTGCCTTAAACGCATTAATGGAACCATTAGTAGAGATAATCCAACCATCATAGTCCCACCAAATCTTGATAAGAGAACCGTCAACCTTCTGCTGAACAGACGCAGTAGTCCAGTCAATGTCGTTCACCGCAGAATACTGCTCCCCATAGTTAAAGAACTTATCAAACGGATAGCAAACACAAACCCAATAGCCTTCTTCGTTCTGGCGGAAAATGGAACCACGAGCTTCCTGCACTTCGCGCAGACTCATATCAGACAAAATCATATTATACTTCAAAAGGAAGTAATGTTCGCCATCAATCTCGTCCTCACGAATATCCAGACAGTAGGGTTCAGCTGCGAGCAGAGTCTTCCAGTCGGAGTGGGTATTCATGAAATTCAACAGTTCCATATTCGGGATTTTCCTTTCTTATTTCCTTTATATAATTATTATAACAGAAATCTAATGAAATGTCAACTTTTTTATTCGTGGAATTTTGCCTTGCCCAGTAGGTATTCCACCATTTCCAAAATTCCTCATCAATAGGATATTCATTCGCCATCCCAACTCACCTCGTAATAGGTGTGATAATCTTCACCACTACTTGAATAATTGGTTATATAATTTGCCATTTTAACTTGAAATCCTAAATGCTCTAGTGTAATTTTAGTGGTTTCGTAAGCACAAGTAATTCGGACTTTTGTTGCGCCACTTTTTGCGGCAGTAGTAATCTTATCTACCGCATCTTGAAATTCTTTATTTTCCAATTCTCGTTTTGCTTGGTTAGCAACATTAAGCATCTTTTCCGCGCAAAAATCATTGTCAATCATAGGAGGCCTCCTTTCAGGAATAATAATTATTAGTTACTATTCGGTATGCTATAAATTACTTGAAAATGAAATTATACATCCCACCTTACAACATATTGATGCGAAACATCATTATAGTTAATTTCAAAGCCATATTCGCGCAACTTATCCATATGTTGCCATTCATGTGGGTCAAGTATATAGTAATCATAGCCATGATATGCTGCCCACTCAATATTTTTAATGAGCTTTTGCCAATAGGTTAGCATATCGTTTCTGTATTGTTTGGTAATGTGTGTCATAGCAAGCGCATTAAACATTATACTACTTCTCCTTTTTCTTTTATTATACCATAGGGTTTAGGGAAAGTCAAATAATAATTTTGTAGGGGTATGTTTAAGGACAAATGAAAATGAAATTCCAAATTTGAAATTGCGGGAAAAATGAAATTGAAATTGTAGCAAGTATAATATAGGGAGTTTGAAAATGAAATTACAAAATGAAATTTTAATTTGAAATGAAAATGAAATTATAAAATGAAATGAAATTTCGTGGCCTTCCAACTTTTTCGCGCAGCGAAAAAGTTGGAACAAGCCACGAGCCGGAGCGCTTTGCGCGACGGCCCTACAAATTTTTATTTGTGTAATAAAAAACCAGTGGATAGGTTTCCAGAATGGTACATCCTAGTAAACAAAAGATAGGAGAAGAAGGTAGGTATATAGTAGGTAAGGAGTAGGATAGGGCGATTGGTAGGGTAGGAAAAATTTGGTAGGGAAAATTTCGGTAGGGTAGGGAAGGTAGGGTAGAAATGGTAAGTAGAGTAGATGGGTGTGCGCCTAATTTTCACTTTTGTCAAATATTTGATTGGTAGTAATTTTTATTAAAAAAAAATTTATCCGGGGGTGTAGTAGTCACCCCCGGATAAAAATTTTTTTAATGTTTCTACCTTTTTAAATCTTAGTAATCATATGTCCATATTGAATACCACTACCGGTTTGTTCAATTTTATAATTTTGAGATAGGTCTTTTTTAAGTGAAGTCCATTTTTTAGGGTAGTTAAGTAATTTAATTAGTTCTTCTTTGTCTTGTTTGCTTAATTTTCTATTTAAGTATTCTTCTGGCACTATCCACTCTTGACTACTAATGCGTTCTCTTGCTTTTGTATATCTCTCCTGGCGCTTATCATTCAATGCTAATTGGCTATCATAGTTATATTGTATTTGCCAGTCTCCGCGCTTTCTTCCTGGGAATTGGATTTGAATGTCTTTATTACCGCTATGAACTATTACGATTTGAACATTATCATCCATTAGATTCCAGCCTGTAGCATAAGCCTCTGTAGCTATAATATCATCTATGTCTTGAGGATAACTATGCTTTTGCTGTAAATATTGGATTGTATCTAACTGGCCCGCGGATAAAGTTTTTGTCGCTCGTTTAGACCAGATACACATTACTTTTCGTCCAGTATTTTCTTTAATTTCGTGCGCGAATTGTTCTGCGAGTTCTATAGTGGGCGCGAAGATAAGGCGTTTAACTTCTGGGTTTGCGGCGAGTAGTGTATGAACATTAGTGTATGAGTATTTTTGGAATACTTCATAGGCCATTAATTGTTCTTGGATTTGGATTTCATTAATATAGGATTTGAGTCGTGGCCATTTTTCTAAGTTGTCTGCTGTGGCCGTGAGACCAAACCACCAAATGCCTTGTAGTTCTGCCCAGTGGAGAAGGGTATCTATAGCTACATAAGAAAGTGATTCGTGTGCGAGTAGTAGACAAATAACATCGCGGTCACTTTCTGGGTTGCGTCGCCAGATGTTGGCTTCATCTATTCTTACATATTTAATTAAATTGTGAATTTCATCGCACGCAATGTAATCAAACATTGATGCTACAATTTCGCCGCGCTTGACCATTGCGGCGAATTTTTGATAGTTGAGAATGTAGGGCTTTTCCAGCTTCTCGCCCCACATTTGACATTCGTCAAGTGCTATCTTTTCTTCCTCTCCCATAGTTGTGTCGATAAGAATGAGACAGCGTTGCGGCTGGACTCCTAGTTGTTCAGGAATAGTGTGGACTGCGGCGGTTGTTTTGCCCTGGCCAGTCTGTGCTACCAAAAGATTAAGACGTCCGCGTTGGTATTGTGGTTTTTCTAAAGTTAATGCATCGGATAAATGTAAACCCTCTTTCATCGTATTTCACCTGTTTCAAAATTTATATAATGATCAAATTGAAAATCACTGGGTAATATTTTATAACCAAAAAGTTCTGGCGTAGCGGTGTTATCCCAGCTTTTGGCCCAGTCTTTAATATAATTATCTGAATAACATATATACATCTTTTTTCCTTTATAACCAATTCCAGCTTGCGCCGTAATATATCCTTTCTCTGAAATTATATAATACATTTTTCGCGCCTCCAATTTTTATTTTTCAAAATAAAAGTATTTTAATTATTTTTAAATTATTTTAAATTATTTTAATAATAAAAAAATTTTATTTTAAATTAAAAAAATAATTATTTATTTGACAAAATAAATAATTTATGTTATACTAGAATGGGAGATATTTTTTCTCCAGCTTATTGACAGAAATTTTCCAGCGAGATGGGTTGTAAATTTGTCAGCGTTTTACTTCCAGCTTCCCAGCTCGCGTGTCCGGCCGGAAAATTTCCAGCTTGTCCAGCTTCCAGCTCGCGGGCCGGTTTTCCAGCTGGCCTGTTCGTTTTATGTCCAGCTTCCAGCTTGCCACGCAATATAACCCCTCCTTATCCTTTCTAAAATAATTATAACATAAATTTATAGTATAGTCAAATAGTAGGACTTTAGCGTCTTACCACTTTAGCATAGTAAAGTGCTACTATGGTAGTATACTAAAGTGTGAACTTAACCTAAACTTAACACAAAAATGCTTGATTCTTAACACAAAATGTGCTATACTGAAGAGGGGAAGTCCGAAGTCCGAAAAAGTTAGTTAGCCTAAACTAACTGGAGTTAGTTGTGACTAACTGGCGTCTCCCCCGATATTATACCATAGTAGTGTTAAGAGGGCATTATTAGAATGTTGACTTTTTGTTAAATTTCGGGCCGGGTAATTCCTTAACATAGAATTTACATCACTGCCCGGGTGAAAAATTAACGCGGAGTTTACACTCTGCGTCTTTCTTTTTGTGCATCTTTCAACTCGGCATATCGTCGCATAATTTTAAAGCATTTGATGGTGTGGACGATGGGGCAGAAATGAATATAGAGAAAATGTCCAAACGGCATTAGCATAACCTTACCATCGCGAACAAAGGTAGTAAAGAAAGCTGTGCCCCAGAACCAAAGCATAAACGCGGACGAGGTGAGCCAAACAGACAGAGCGACTTCGATGATGAATTTCATTAGGTATATTCCCCTTTCGTTTCTTGTATATATATAATACCACATTTGACTGTTAAGAAACAACAGAGTTTGAGTAAAATTTATGTAAAGTTAGTGGCCGGCCGCGAATTTAACATAAAGTTAACGACCATCAAAGATGGTCGTCCTCTTTTATTTCCTCTACTTGCTCTATGTGGTCAAAGGTGAAAACTTCAATCCATCGCCAAGACTTGCCGCAATTAGAGCAAGTGCCTTCAACACAATCGAAATAAGAATCACCGCTACAATCACTGTCGCAAGTATCAATCGCGTAAATTTCATTTCCACAATTCGGACACTTCATAAATTATTCATCCTCTCTTATCATTCCGCTTTCAAATTCGGCATCGAGAACATCCCAACAAATATCTACACGCCACCGAGTTCCGTCAGCAGTTGTAATCATATAGTCATAGTTGCCGCAATCCTCAAAAGCAACAATGCTTTCATCCTCTGCGAAATAGCGTTCCAAGACCAAGCGTGCGCGCTTAATGGTGGAGTAGACGCCAAAATATCCGTCGTCGAAATAATTAGACCTGATTACATAAACATTCACTGTGAAGTCCCCTTTCGTTTCTTTCTGTATATAGTATAATCCTATTTGCGCGAAAAGTCAAGTTAAGCTTTGGTTAAGTTCTGGCCCGGCCCGAAAATTAACATAGAGTTAACCTTCGGGAGGAAGGGGATTACTCCCCTTCCTTTTCTTTCTTGGCGGCTTCGCGCTTCGCCTTGTCCTTCGCGGCCTTTTCAGCACGCGCGGCGGCACGCTCGGCCTTCTTCGCCTGCTTGTCCTCATAGTCCGCAATCTCGGCGGCCATCAGTTCGTCGGCGGTGCAGTCCTCGCGCTGTTCGGCAACAATGACGCCCACGCGGGCGTAGCGACGCTCGCCATTCACATCCTCAACGATGCAACCATACTGGCGGTCGTTGATCTTGTGGAAACCTTCGATGTTGGCGACATTCAGAGCAGAGAAGATAGCGGTGCGGATGTTGGAATCGACGATAGCCTTGGAAATCTTCATAGTGTTTTCCCTTTCTGGTTTGTAAGTGTTTTCCTTCACTTCTTGATTAGATTATACCACAGAATTTGGGGTTTGTCAAGTAAAGAATCGGTTAATTTTCTTTCTTGCCATCTTGCGGAGTTTGCGGCGCAAATTGCGCTGATTCTTATTGTTGGAAATATAGCGGCGGCAACCTGCGTTCAAATCCCACGCCATAGTCTCGCGGTCAATTCGCCTGTAAAGTGCTTTCATTTCCTTTCCCCTCCTGACATATATAGTATAGCAGAAATTCAGGGTGAAGTCAATAGGTTTACAAAGATTTAACATTGCGGGCCGGGTGAATGTTAAGCGGACGTTAAGTCCGCGTAACAACCATAAGAACTTCGCCAGTTTCGGTGGAACAAACATCGGCATCCGTGAAGTTATGCTTTACAAGAACTTCACACACGCGCTCGTGAATATCGTCCATGGTGCCACAGTCATCACACCGCAGGGTAAGACCATCGGCGGAGAAAAAGCGGCAAGTGACGTGAGTGGTGTAAATGTGGTAAGTGTTGATAGCCATAATCGGTATCCCCTTTCTTTTTTCTATATATATTATACTCCCGCATTTGAGAAAAGTCAAGTAAAGATTTTGTTAATTGCGGGCCCGGCCCGAATCTTAACATAAAATTAACAGAGGGCTTTCGCCCTCTGTTTTTACCGCAGGGTGTAGACATTCGGCTTGCCCTTGGCTTCGGTCTTTACGACCTCGTCCGCCAGTTCGTGGAGCAGAATATACTGCACCTTGGCGCTGGTGAAATCTTCGGGAAGCGCATTGGCGCAACGCTCAAAGATTTCCTTGGCGGTGCCGCCTTCGGTCAGAGCATCCCGCAGGATGGGGAGAACCTGCGCCAGCAGAACAGAGCGTTCATTAGCGCGCTTGGCCTTAGCCCTCGCCTTAGTGTCCTCGCTCGCCTTGCGCGGCTTCGCAATCTGGTCGCGAATCTTGGCAAGAACATCGCACACGGCGGTGTCATTTTCGCGGTAGGTGGTGATGGTGTCGATGGCGAAATTCAGAGCGTCAACGCGGGTAATGGTGTTCTTCATAGTAAATCCCTTTCTGGTTTTTAGGACTTTTCCTTGTCCTCTTGATGTATTTATTATATCAGATTCTCAACCGTTTGTCAAGTTAAGATTCTGTTATAATCTGGTGGAGCGAGGGGGAGTCGAACCCCTCTCACCGATCAGCAGGTGCTCTGCTCTCGCCCCTTGATGTATTCATTATATCACGTTTGTGATGTAATGTCAAGTTAAGACTTCGTTAAGTATTTATAAATTCTATCAAACCATTTTGAAAAACCAATTCGATAACCGATATAAGCACCGAGAGCATAACCGATACAATGCGCTAATAGTCTAAGAATCAATATTAACATCTTGTGTTCTCCTTTCAACATCTTTATTATATCAGAGATTCAGTCGTTTGTCAAGTTAATTCTTTGTTAAGTCGGTTTTAGGTGGCCGATCAACTGTTGCATGTTTCTAATTACCACAACGCGCTTGCGCCTGCGCGCTCCCGTTTCCCCCCACCGACAATAATAGTATAGCAGAAACCACAGAGAAAGTCAATACTTTTGCGTGTAAAGATTGTGTTAAATCGCGGGCCGGGAAACTACTTAACATATATTTTACATTACCCGGCCGGTTAGTCTTGACTAACTCGCCATAAAAAAGAAGGGGCGTTAGCCCCTTCTATCACTCCGCAAGGCGATAGGTGTTCGCCTTGCCCTTGGTCTCGGTCTTGACGAGTTCATCCTTCATCTCACGCAGGAGAACCGCCTGAACCTTGCCGACGGTGAAGTCCTTCGGCAGACGCTCCTGCGCGGCGGTGAAGATTTCCTTCGCCGTCATATCGGTAGTGATGACCTCACGCAGAATCGGCACAACCTGCGCGCACAGTTCAGCACGCGCCTTCGCGTTGGCATCCTTCCGCTTCGCGGAAGCCTTCGCCTTGGAATCCTCGCTACGCTGGGAACGCTTCGCAAGGGTCTCACGCAGAGCGGTCAGACGCTCCACGACTTCCTTGGATTCAATGGTGTTGGCGCCATCATAGATGACTTCGGTCAGGTTCTCGATAGCGAGGGTCAGAGCGCGAGCATAAGTCATAGTGTTCTTCATATTGATTCCCTTTCTGGTTTTTTGAGGTTTTCCTTCCTCTTTCTTGTCTTTATTATATCAGATTGGGAGCAGTTTGTCAAGTTAAGTCTCTGTTAAGTTCTCTCGGAACCTCTCGAACTTTGAACCTCTTGTTTCCCTCTCTGATGTAATCATTATAGCAGAAATCTTAAAGTTTGTCAAGTTAAGAGTTTGTTGAGAGAGCGTAACCTTTACAGATACAGGATTCTGTTATAGAGGCTAAGGTAATCGGCGTGGATTTCCTGCTCTCATCACTTTTCCCTTGCCCTCTCAACAATAATAGTATAGCAGAATTTTCACGCAAAGTCAAGTGGTTTCGGGCAGAGTTAACATATTCTTAACATTGCGGGCCGGGCGGGTTCTTAACATAAAATTAAAGTAGCGGTAAACCGCTACTCAATTTCAATATGATAAATCTCATCAGGCAAGAATTGGACTACCCAATTTGGATTATCAACGTTTTCAATCTCAAGACTGAAACCATTATGGAGAATATCTCCAATTGCCTTTTGAAGATTGGTCATTAGTTCCTGCCGTAATGCTTCGCGGCGGGCTTTCTTTTTTTCTTCTACTCTTTTTTGACATAGTTCTGCGAGGACTTCAAGTTCTGTTTCGTTGAGCAAATTCAGACTTCTAATCATTTTGTCAAGTTCATCCATATTAAGTTTGTTCCTTTCTTTTGATGTATTTATTATAGCATAGTTTTGGGAGGAAGTCAAGTTAATTATTTGTTAAGTCTGTATTCGCCTTGTGGTTTAATTGGTTCTTCATCAATTTGAATAGAAGGCTCTATAAAATGATGAAACCACCACAGAGAAAACCTTTTATAGTTTTTAGAGTAAATGCGACCCCAATACCAATTACCGAAAAGGTGAATAATGGGATAGCCATTATTGCGCAAACGCTGAACTCTTTCTTCACGATTCATAAATGAAATCTCCTCTCTTTTTCTATATATAGTATACTCCAAGGAAGAAATAAAGTCAAGTTAAATCTGTGTTAAATAACGGACCGGCCCGAAAATTAACACAAAAATAACAAAGAGGGTGATTACTCACCCTCAATCGGCTGGGACACAAGTGCCTTGAATCCCACAGTGTTAAGGTCTTTCACGACCTTGCGCGCGTTGCGCTTGCGCTCCTTTTCCTTTTCGGCGCGTTCCGCCTTTTCCTTGCGCTTCGCCGCCTTATCTGCGCGGTCGGCAAGCACAAGTTTCCAATCCTCTGCGGCGGCGTAACCGTCAAAGGGAGTATAACCGCCCTCGCCGTTGCGCTCACCGCGCGGGATGCTAACCTTGATAACGGCAAACTTTTCGTTGCCTTCGCTATCCACGACAGGCAGGGCGAGTTCGCTTGCGCTAATCGGGAGAATGTCGCTGATGGGGTTCACGGCGTCAATGATGGTCTGAAGGACACGGTTACGGATTTCGGTTTCAAGAGATGCTTTACTCATAGGCGTTATTCCTTTCTGGTTTGTGGTGTTTTCCTTCACCTTCTGGAATTATTATAGCAGATTCGGGAGGGAAAGTCAAGTTAAGAAATCGTTAATGATCTCTTCAAGATATAATTCATCGGGCGCAATGTCGCTATATTCAATTGAGATGGAATTGTCCTCGTTGCGCGTATAGACAGTATGAGGGTTATTAGTGTCAACTTCAATGGTGATAATCATTTGACTTTCTCCTTTCATTTTCTATAATTATTATAGCACAATTTCTATAAAAAGTCAAGTAAATTTTTTGTTAAATCTCGGGCCGGGCGGAGTTAGGGAGAACTAACTGTTCTCCCATTCTTCCCAACTGTCCCAAAACATCCCCCAATCGTCGCAATCTTCCATCGGGTTGCGGATATAGCATATACCATTTTCATAATAGGGACAATCCCAACCATTCGCGGGGCAAAAAATAGGTTCGGGGTTGCCAGTGTGCGGGTCAAAGTGTTTGCCATCTGATTCTTTACATACCATAAATAATTTCCTCTCCTACTGGTCTTTTATACCATAGTATATCATTATTATCAAAGATGTAATACCAATCATCCTTGCGGACGCAAGTTCGCCCATTTTTAAGAAGAATGATGGTATATGGTTTACGAACTTTTTCGCAATAATTGATAAATTGCGTAAGAGTAAACCTATTAAGCATTAGTCTTTTTCTCCCTTCATAGCATCGCGGCAAATCTGTTTGCCCTCTTTGCGGTCGTGCTTCTTGTTCTTCTTTTTTGCGGGAATGATGGAAGGGCGATAGCCAACCCAAGTTTCGCGGTTCTGATTTTTCTTTTCCATTTGGTGTCCCTCACTTTCTGTATATAGTATACACGATTTGTGCGCAGAAGTCAAGTTAAGATTCTGTTAAATGACGGGCCGGGCGATTGTTAAGGTGTGGTTAATTACCACACCTCATCAATCTCAAACATATCACAACCGCAGTAGGGGTCGTAGTTAGTTTCGTCTACATCGTCGGGGATGTAATAGTCTTCATCCCCTTCATCAAAGTGCATCATATCATTAGCGAAGCACTGGAAAGCAAAGAAGCAAATGCCGTTGTCATTTTTCGCGCAATGTTGACAATGATAGTTATTCTTAATACACACTGCCAAATAGTCATTAATAGCCTTTTCCTGCGCCTTAGTGTAATTCATCATCTTGGTGCCCTCCGTTCTTTTTCTATATATAGTATATCAAAATTCAAGAGCGAAGTCAAGTTAATTCTATGTAAATTATCTGGCCGGCCCGAAATTTAACAAAGAATTAACGGAGAGCGAGCGCTCCCCGTTTTACCTTCATCCAACAATTTCGTTTAATTCCCTTAAAGTTTTTGTCATATTCCAGACACTTTTCCATAATTTCCTTTTCAATCTTAACATCATCGTAACCTTTATGCTCCTCGTGGAAGTTGGGGTCGTTTGTTAAGAAAGAGTAAACCGTTTCGGCGGTGGCGCGGTAGTTCTTGCCGTGATTGGAAAAGTGGCGGTTAGTTTCGGCAAATGTTTTATATTCGCTGGTCTGACAGATACTTTCACAAGCCATATTCCAAATACATACAAAGTTAGTAGAGTAAGGGAAGAAATAACGATATTTAGATTTTGTTAAGAAACGAAGCGTAGTGTTAAGCGCGTTACGGTCAAAATTACAATTATACGCCGCAACCGTATGGCAATCATACTTCTCCATTATGTTAAGAATATGACGCCGTGCCGTCAAAAAGTCAATCATTTGGCGCTTTCCCTGCTGAATGTCAGCAATGTATTCAGGAATCTTATCACCATAGTAGGCAACCTTCACCAATTCGCGCTCATAAACAAAAGTGTCACGAATCACAAAAGAACCTTGTTCACATATTACGCCTGTGTAAAGGTCAATCAGCATAAAGCCAATATCATAAACGATAGCATCAGTCGTGTCGTTAGCGGTCTCAACGTCCAGAATGAGGATGTAGCGGTCAGTAATGTTCAGAATCATTTCGGTTAGTTCCTTTCCTAATTTCTGTATATAGTATACACCCGCGAGGGCTGAAAGTCAAGTTAAAAGTTTGTTAACTCGCGGGCCGGGTGAAAAGTTAACATAAAGTTAAAGAAGGGCGTTTGCCCTTCTTAATGAATCATTCCATAAATAGAAAGCCAATTATTAATTTTTTCATCAATAATGTCAGGGTCGATTACAATATTAAAACGGTCATTAGGAACGTGAGTATTAGGATAACATTCGGCTAAATAATCAATCATATCAAGTTCAACATGCTTTGGATTGATTTTGCCACAATCCCACCCTTTAATAATTTTTACTGTCCACACATTTTTATAAGTGCCTGTATAATTTTTTTGATGCTCGTCGGCTCTTTTATAAAGAGTGCGTTCGGTCGTTCCCACTTTAGAGAAAAGAAAATTTCCATTAAAATCATAATAGTACATAAGATAAAACCATTTTGCCGCGCGGTGAATGTCATAAAAAGCGTTGCCCTCACTAATGCGGCGAATACGATTTTTTACTTTTTGGGTTTTATCAATAATAAAATCTTTAATCCATTTATAGCCGATAACAATTCCTTTTTCAATATATTTAATCAATTTAGTATAAGCAGAATAAACTTTATGATAATCACAATAGGGGTTAGAATAAATATTCCACTGGGTTTCTACTGCGATTTTGTACTGCTGTTCATTCTGTTTCATTTTGTTCAATCTCCTCTCAACTTTCTATATATAGTATATACCAAGAAAGCCAAAGAGTCAAGTTAAATGATTGTTAATTCTGCATCCGGCCCGAAAATTAACGAAACCTTAACAAAGCGAAATGTAAAAAATAAAACCGCCCCGAAGGGCGGTTAGTCTCACTTCACCATATAGGTGAAAGGAGCCTTGCCGTTGTCAATCTTGACAACCTCGTCGCACCAGTAGTTCAGCAGAGCATACTGAATCTTGTGCGCGGTGAAGCCATCGGGCAGGTCGTTCTCGCACTTGGCGAAAATCTCCTTGACCGTCATCGGCTCAGTCATCACGCCGAACACGATGGGCTTGGCAACCTCGTAGGCGTTCGCCTTCGCCTGCGACTTCGCGGCAGACTTCTCATATTCCGCGCGAATGTCCTCAACCACAGCGGACAGGTCGATGGTGTCGTCAGACTTCACAAAGTAGTTATACAGAGCGGTCAGAGTGTTCTTCTTCATAGTGTAGTGTCCTTTCTGGTTTGGAGGGTTTTCCTTCCCTTTGATGTATTTATTATAGCACCGATTGGCTATAATGTCAAGTTAAGAGTTTGTTAAAAGGGCGTGCTATTATTATTTAACTCACCAAACTCCAAGCCACTGGGTGTCGTCGCCGTTATTCTCGGCTCTTCCCTTTCAACATCCTTATTATACCACGATTTCTTAACCTTGTCAAGTTAAGATTTCGTGAAGTTCAGGGCTCGCTGGTCAGGAGGCCATCCCTGACCCGAAGGGTTTTTAGCCCCCGTTTCCCTTCGACATATATAGTATAACAGAATTTGAACTGAAAGTCAATAGTTTATAATGTAAAGATCTTGTTAAATCGCGGGCCGGGCTGGAAGTTAACATAAACTTAACTTGACATTTCGGGATATGTCCTGTATAATATATATAGAAAGAACGAAAGGGGTATTCAAAATGAAATCTGATTATCGTGTGCGCGCTATGAAATTCCTGCGGTCTATCTTCCCTTATATTGATGGGTATATGTGGGATTTTGATGATGTGATGTATCAGGTGGAAAAGTATAACGATGATAAAAGCCGCCATGTTTCGGTGTGTTGCGGTTCGGCGCGAATCGCTCTCATTACCTCTGATTATGTTATCAAATGGGATTATGATACCGACTGTGTTGAGGACATCGGCGGGTGTGATGATGAATACCGCGCATATCAAGAAGCCAAGCGGGTGGGTTATGAGTATTTGCTCGCGGAAGTTACGCCTGTTGAATATCAGGGGCTGTCGTTTGTAATTATGCCGCGCATTGATAAGGTTGGTATGGCATATAATGGCGGTGAAATTCGGGATTACTTGACGGAGCAGGAATATAAATGGGTGACTGAATTTGACAAAGATATTCATTCCTATAATTGGGGCATCCGTAATGGGAAAGCCTGCCTTATTGATTACGCCTTTACACAGGAAGTAGTTGACAGGTGTAACTAACAAGTGCGAAAGCACTTGTTATTTTTATGTTAAATCACTGGCCGGCCCGCGAATGTTAAGTTTCTGTAAAGTGCTTGACTTATGGCGGATTTTCTGCTATAATATAATTGTTCCAAGGGCAGAGAGGTAAGGACGGGTAAGCAAGAAAGTTCACAGAATCTTAACTTGACAATCCGCTGAATCTCTGCTATAATATCTACAGAAGCCAAGGAAAAGGCTCAAAAACCAGAAAGGGAAACGATATGTCTATGAACGCCAATGAGATCAAGTCCACCGCCCGTCAGATGACCATTGCCGCCCTGATGCCCGTCCTTCAGGAGAACGAGGCTGTCAAGTTTGGGGATGCTTCTTTTGCCATCCTCCAGACCGTTGACGGTCAGGAGGTTTGGACTGAGGTTTCGATCAAGTCCAAGGCTTACAAGCCCACCAAGGTTTCTCCTGCGTTTGACCCCTACGAGGTTGCCGCCGCGTGGGAGGAGGAGAAGAAGATCAAGGCTGGCGTTAAGGCTGCCAAGGAAGCTGAGAAGGCTGCCAAGGTAGCCAAGGCTAAGGCTAAGAAGGAGGAGGCGTAAGCCTCCTTTTTTTATTGGTAAGTTAGTTATGACTAACCGGGCCGGGCACTGTCGATTTTTTGTCATAATATAGTTTTTACTTTGTCTTTGCCTTTCTTATAATTCTATGGTATACTATATATAGAAAGAGAGGGAGATAGAATGAAAAAGCGCACTCGTAAAAATATTATTTATAAGATTCGGATGTGGGTATATCGTTTAACTTGTGAGGATGTGCGGAATTTTTGCGCTCAAGTTGGTGAGAATGTGGCATTGATTCTTGCGGCGTTGGTTATGTTTGGTTTGCTATTTATTGTGCCTGCGCTGTTTCATTAAGATTATGTTAATCCGCGGGCCGGCCCGAAATTTAACATAGGCATAACAAAAAGGAAGGGGTTACTCCCCTTCCTTCTCCTTGCGCTTGGCTTCCTTCTCGGCGGCCTTGCGCGCCTTCTCTGCGGCCTTCTCCGCACGCTCGGCAAGCTCGGTGTTATAGGCGTCAACCTTGGCGTCGATGTCGAACGGCTCCGTCTTGGCGGTCGCATACCAGTTCGGACACGAGATTTCGACCTTGGCGAACAGCGGCTTGCCGTTATCCTCCGCGGTGCCCATCGGGATAGCATAGGTGAAATCATCAATCTGGATAGCGTTACCGAAGAACTCGGTAAACTGCTCGGCGACGGCGGTCTTAACATTGGTGCGGATTTCCATCTTAGTCATATGTTTTTCCTTTCTGGTTTGAAAGAGTTTTCCTTCTCTTATGTACTTATTATAACAGAGTTTGGGCAGATTGTCAAGTTAATTCTTTGTTACTTCAATTTTCCACGGAGGAACCCACGCCCATTTGAATTTATCATTGCCAGTGATATGACCGAGAATGCCATCAATCAGAGCATACCACGGAACAACAGAGATTTTCCACTTGCCGTCGGTGTCCTCCCATTCGATGAAACAATGCCACCACTTGTTCACATTAGTTATCATTTTGTGTCCTTTCTGGTTTTGTAAGTGTTTCCCTTCACTTGATGTATATATTATATCACAGTGCTACTGATTTGTCAAGTTAAGGATTTGTTAAATCCTGAACCATTTGGTAAATCTTTTCGTAATCTTCCCTATAACGATAGATGTCGAAAAGGTTTACACGGGCGCGCTTAATGCGCGGTGAAGCGGGCTGTTTCTTAATCCATTCCCTAATCTCATCAAGATTCCAATTCATATTGTATCGCCCCTTTCTGTAATTATTATAACAAAGTTTTAGGAAGAAGTCAAGTAAAGGTTATGTTAAAAATCGGGCCGGCCAGTAAAGTTAAAATTCTGTTAAGCGAGGCTTAACAGAATTTTCATCATTTCATCGGGGTGGTAGGCATTGCCGCCCCACGCTTCACGGTTCGGAGCTTCGTCGTCGAACAGGATGCCCTCGCCGCACACATCCCATTTATTACGACCGTAGGCAACGATGTTGATTTCGTCCCAGCTGACCGAATTGAGATGCTTTTTCAGCCACCACAGCTTTGCGGCAGTCACGGCTTTGTCATATTCGGGGGTGCTGGTCTTGCTCAGCCAGCTGATGATTCCGAGCTTGTAGCCCTTGCGCTGGAGCTTATTCAGAGTTCGCGCCAGCTTGTTCATATTGACCAGCGGAGCCGCCAGCTTGTAGGGCGCGGGGTTGCTGTCAATCAGCATCGGGAGCCAATTCTCAACGCCGTAGAGGTTCGCAATCGTGCCATCCATATCAAACCAAATCGTCTGTTTCATTTTGTTTACTTCCTTTCCTCTTTCTGTATATATTATACAGTAGGCGGCGGTAAAAGTCAAGGGGTTAAGGGACGATTTAACATAGACTTAACATAGCGGGCCGGGTAATTGTTTAAAATGAAATTAACAGTTAGTTAGAGGAAACTAACTCTCTGGCCGGCCAATTACTTAACATTGAATTTACAAAATGAAATAGGATTCACTTGAAGGTGAATCCCGCCATCATCTCGGCATATTCTGAAAATGAAATTTGTTCAGTTTCGGGAATAGTAGCACAATACTCCCAATAAAGATAAAGTTGCGATTGATTATCTAATTGTTCCCATTTCATTTTTCTTTCCTCCAAGGATAATAAGGCTCTTCACTTTCGGGCTGGAAGAAATGAAAATCCCAACCCCCATCTTTCCAAGCATAAGAATAAAATTCTAACATTTCTTTTTCGGTATCAAAGTCGATAATGTGCGTCTCATCACATCTGTCAAGATATACTAAGGTATACATTTAGGAGCCCTCGCTTTCGTTTCTTATGTATATATTATAGCAGGCTGGAAATAAAATGTCAAGTGTTTTTAGGATATTTAACATAGAATTAACATTACTGGCCGGCCTGAAAATTAACATTAAAATAACAAACCGCGAGAGGTGATCAGTCTCTCGCGGTAGGCATCAAACATCATTGACTTGCCCAAGGTCAATGGGGAACGGTTTTCGCGTAATCGCTGGGGTCAGTTCTCCACCGCCAAGTGGTCTGTTGCCCCTTACCTTAACCCAATGGAATCACTCCCTCTTTCCTTTCGACATATATATAATAACATAATTTAGGGATGAAGTCAAGTTAATTGTTTGTTAAGTCGCGGGCCGGCCGAATTTAACATAAAAATAACCGAGAAGCTAAGGCTTCTCGGTCGTAAGAATGGTGTTGGAATAATGGGTTAAGTAGGTAATGCCGTCAATGGTAATCTGAACCGTATCAGACCCATCAAAATCACGCCACGAATCTACTGGGCCTTCGATCAGTTCGCCATTACCCAACTGGATAATTGCCCAACGGAAAGTCTGAGTAGCATCAAATCCAATCTTACGATTGCCAATCTGACAAGCAGAAAGAGACAGACACAGAGTGATGATTAGCGCGATGACAATGATTTTTTTCATCCTTCTACCTTTCTGGTTTTTAAGTGTTTCCTTCACTTGTTGTATATAGTATAGCATATTGTGGGTGAATTGTCAAGTTAAATATTCTTTAACCTGATAAGAGAATCTTCGATTTCGGCTAGAAGCTGTTCAAGAACTGCGTTACCAAAGTCAAGCCATACTTCTTGCGTGATTTCGCCGCGTTGAAAAGCAAACCACATTTCATTGTAAAGTTCCTGCATTTCGTTTCCCTCACTTTCTGTATATATTATATACCATTCATATTAAGAAGTCAAGTTAATTCTATGTTAACTCGTGCCCGGCCAGAAAGTTAACGCAAACTTAACGCCTGCGTCGTGCTTTCTGCTGGTCAAAACGCTCATAGGCGCTGACCTTGCGATACTCGTTATACTCGGCTTCGCTGATTTCTTTGCCATAGATTGCCATTCGCGTATGCTTGACGCTCGGCATCCGCTTCGCCTTGTCGCACGCTTCAAGCAGATTGTTCGCCGCGATTGCAAACTTGATTTCAGTGCTGTGGCCTACGCCGCAATGTCCTCTGTGGCACATTACCATATAGAACTTCATTTTAATTGCTCCCTTCGTTCTTTCTGTATATATTATAACAGATTGGTTGATAGTTGTCAAGTTAAGTTTGTGTTAATCAATCGGTATACCGTTGATTTCACAGAGAACAAGGATAGCAATACCTACGAGAACGATTACCCACCACATTTTCCATTCATTCATTTCGTTTCCCTCACTTTCTGATATTATTATACACTACCGCGTCAAAAAAGTCAATAGGTTTTATGTTAAGAGTTTGTTAAACAACGGGCCGGCCAGCAAATTAACAGAGAGTTTACATTCTCTGTTAGGCCGCGGGGCGGATGATGAGATCCGCCCTATCCGCCCAAGTCAGGCGGAGCGCCTGCGCCTCGCGCAGGGAGAGACCCGACAGGATAACCCTGCCAGTGCTGACCTTGTAGATTTCGAACATTTTGCTTTCTCCTTTCCTTTGATGTAATTATTATACCAGATTATCATTCAGTTGTCAAGTTAAGATTTAGGCATCCTGCTCGGGATCAAGCCCAAGCAGGCGCTGCGCCCGCAGGGAGAGCTCGTTGAGCCGAGCCTGCTGGTTGAGAACCAGCGCTTCCACGCGGTCGATTTCCGCATCCATAAGCGCGGTGTAGCTGGTGCCGATGTAGGCGTATTTGGTGCCACGGAGCTTTTTCATATTGTTCCCTCTCTTTCTGTATCTATTATATCAGATTGTAGCTTGTTTGTCAAGTTAAGATTTGGTTTAGTTGGACGCCCGCCATTAGGCGTTGGCGTCCAACCACGCCAGCATCTTGGAGCTGGTAGCCGCGATCCGGATGACCCCGCGCTCATTGAGCTTGGAGAACTTTCGCAGGAACCGCTCGAACTTCGTGGCGTTCATCTTGTAGATGGTCACCAGCTCGTCAATGACGGTCACATACCAGAACTCGGAGCTTGCCACCTGCTCGAAGTAAGCCTGGACGCTGCCCTCGAAGCTGTCAGCCAGCTTCATGTTGGTCAGGCTTGCCTTGGAGCTTTTCACGCTCGCGTGGAACTCGGGCACATCGGAACCCTCATTGAAGCGGGTGTTGGCGTCCTTCGCAGCATCCAGCCCGTGAGCGGCCTTCGCCGCAGCTTCGGCAAATTCGCCGCCGTTGAGCCAGCTTTTTCCGCCGTTGATGCTGTATTTGGCGCCCTTGCGCGTCGCGTCGTAGGTGTAGGTCAGGTTAATTTTGCGGGTCATCTTCATTTCAAGCACCTCTCTTTCAACTGTATATAGTATAAAGGAAAAGTGTGGCGGCAGTATTAACTTGAGATTGTAAAACGGTAAAGTTTATGTAAAGTTGAAAATTCAACCTGTGGTTGATTTTTCTATCGCAGGTTGATTCTATTCCAAGTTGCGCAACTACCAGTTGATTAGTTAGTCTAAACTAACCGGCGGGCCGGGCCATTTCTTAACCCGATCTTAACAGAAAAACTTCATATACTTTTAACATAGCGGTAATACGCAGTTAACATAGATATGGTATAATATCGGGGGACACTATAGTTAGTTATAACTAACTCTAATTAGTTAGTCTAAACTAACTCGGGCCTGTTGTATTACCACTTTACTATGATAAAGCGATGCTATCTTATTATACTACTATGCTATTACTTTAGCATAGTAAAGTGTTGTCATTTTACTATACTAATATGATGAAAGTCAAAAGTCAAAGATAGTCAAACTCCCGGCCAGTGATTATTACAAAATTATTTAATTATTACAGAAGTATTTCATATTGTATTTTGCCGCAAATATCCGGTAGCCTGCGGAAGAAAAAAAGTTGCACAAAAAGTTAAGGAGAAATGTTATGGCTATGTTAATTTGGCCTGCTGAAAACGATTTCGTAGTGGGTTTCTTTACATTGAATTAACATTTCTCTTGTGCTGTTTGTGCACTTTTTTCGCATCGCCCCGTAAAGCCGTTTTTAAGCGATATAATCAACCGGCCGGTTATTATAACCGCGAAAAATGCCTTTACAGAGGAAGGGTGTATAAAGTTGTAATACTTCTGTAATAGTTAGTTAGTCAAAACTAACCGCGGGCCTGGCCAGCGCTTTATCACTTTACCACTTTACTATGGTAAAGTGCTTCGCACTTTACCA
>Ga0310691_10001377_pt1 | contig 37222 bp, 31 predicted proteins | sample 176DNAGHGlowgp2_FD_203887 | JGI IMG/M metagenome (GOLD analysis project Ga0310691, IMG submission 203887) | Sheep rumen microbial communities from Palmerston North, Manawatu-Wanganui, New Zealand - 1766 DNA GHGlow gp2 (v2) (version 2) | ecosystem: Host-associated > Mammals > Digestive system >... | reverse complement strand
CGTGAAACTATAATAACCAATGTTCCACGTGAAACTATAATAACCAATGTTCCACGTGAAACTATAATAACCAATGTTCCACGTGAAACTATAATAACCAATGTTCCACGTGAAACTATAATAAATAAATAAAAATAAGTTGCAAAAAAGTAATAAATAATGTATATTTAATAAGACGCAATGTTTATGGTTGAAATAGGTCAGGATTGGAAAATAGCAGCCTTAAGACCCAATGAATATGTGCGTCTTTTTAATTGAGGTGAATATATGAATCAAGAATATATGAAATTATGTATAAAAGAAGCAAAAAAATCATTAAAAACAGATGATGTACCTGTTGGAGCAATAATTATAAAAGATGATAAGATAATATCAAAATCACATAACTGTAGAGAAAAAATTAAAATAATAACAGGACATGCAGAAATAAAATGTATAGAAAAGGCAAATAAGAAAAATAAATCATGGAGATTAGATGAATGTGTGATGTATACTACATTAGAACCATGTTTAATGTGTTACGAGGCAATAATACAAAGCAGAATAAAAAAAGTATACTTTTTTGCTGAAAATGATTTATTTGGATTTCATAATCATATAAAAATTAATAATAAAATAAATGATATGTTTGTTTTTATAAAGAATGATGAGTATATTGAATTACTAAAAAATTTTTTTAAGAATAAAAGAAAATAAATCAATTTCTTTTATTCTTCTTTTTAAAATGATATAATAAAATATGTGAGATGAGGTGAATAAATGTACCAAGCTTTATATAGAAAATATAGACCAAGTAGTTTTAATGATGTAGTAGGTCAAGAAGTAATAGTAAAAACCTTGAAAAATGCAATTAAAAATAATAAAATTAGTCACGCATATATTTTTTCAGGTCCAAGAGGAACTGGTAAGACTAGTATTGCAAAAATATTTGCAAAAACAATTAATTGCTTAAATATTAATAATTTAGAGCCTTGTAATAAATGTGTTAGTTGTACACAAATTATTAATAAACAGGATACTGATATAATAGAAATAGATGCTGCATCAAATAATGGTGTTGATGAAATTAGAGAAATTAGAAATAAAGTAAATTTAGTACCTTCTGTTGGAAAATATAAAGTATATATAATTGATGAAGTTCATATGCTTACAACTGGCGCATTTAATGCTCTTCTTAAAACATTAGAGGAACCACCTGAACATGCAATTTTTATTTTAGCAACCACAGATCCACATAAAATTCCAGCTACAATTGTTTCAAGGTGTCAATCTTTTAGCTTTAAAAGAATTCCTAACGATAAAATAATAGATAGACTTGCTGATATTTGTAAAAATGAAGAAATAGAATGTGAAAATGAAGCCTTATCTGAAATTGCTCGTCTTGCAGAAGGTGGTTTAAGAGATTCAATAAGTATTTTAGATCAAGTTGTAGCATATTCTGATAGTAAGATTACACTTAATGATATTCATGATATAAATGGTACAGTAACTCAACAGGATTTAAAACAATTAATTGACAAGATTATTTCCCGGGAAATAAAAGATGTTTTAAAATTGATATCTTATTATGATGAATCTGGAAAGGATTTTATAAAATTAACAGAGGAAATAATTTTATTTTTTAAAAATATTTTATTAGGAAAAGTATCTTTAGATTATTTTAAAGAATTAAAACTTGATGAAAAAATATATTTAAAAGATTATGAAAATTTAAGTTCTTCTGAAATTATAACTTATATTGAAAAACTCAATGCATCAATATTAGAAATGAAAAAGGATAGTAATCCTAAATTGAAATTAGAATTATTATTGATTGATTTAGTTTTAAATACTAACTATGAAATGAAGAATGAGATAATAAAAGAAAAAAACGAAGTTTCAAAAAATATAATAATCCAAGATAAATCAAAAAATAATGAGAGTAAAAAAATAGAAATTGATAATGATAAAAAGGAAAAATTGAAAATAGTAAAGCAGATTAGAATCAATAATGCATTATCATTATTTAATAAAAAAAATATGATATTGGTTAAAAGTGAAATAGATGATTTAAAGCCGTATTTATTGGACCCGGATTATAGTAAGATAATTTCATTAATATTAGATGGTACACTAAAGGCTGTTGGTAACAAATACTTAGTTTTTGTTTATGATAGTGAAAACTTATCCGATTTATTCAATGAAAATATTTTAAAAATAGAAGAAACTATAAATAATTTATTAAATAAACAATATTGTGTTATTTCTACTCATATAAATGATTGGAATAAAATTAAAGTTGAATTTAATTCAAAATCAAAAAAATATGAGTTAATGGATGAAAATTATGATTTAAATTTAATTTTAAAATCTGAAGCAAAAAAAAATAAAAATACAATTGAAAAAATGTTTGATGAAATAATAGAATATAATTAAGGAGGATTAAAATGAATATTCAAGCAATGATGAAACAAGCACAAAAATTACAAAAAGAAATGATGGAAACAAAAGAAAATATTAATAAACAAGTATTTACAGGAACTTCTTCATTTGTAACAGTTGAGGTTAATGGAAATAAAGAAGTATTGAAAGTAACAATTGATAGTGAGTCAATTGAAAAAGATGAAATAGAAATGTTACAGGATATGATAATGATTGCCACAAATGAAGCATTTAAAAAAGTTGATAAAGAGATTGATTCAAAAATGGGTAAATATACACAAGGAATGCCAGGTTTATTTTAATGAATTATCCAACTACAATTAAAATATTGATAGATTGTTTTAAAAAACTTCCCGGAATTGGTGAAAAAACAGCAGAAAGATTAGCTTTATCAACGTTATCACTAGATGATGAAGTTTTAAAAAATTTTTCATTATCAATAGGGAGTATTAAAGAAAAAATTAAAAGATGTGATGTATGTAATAATTTTACAGAAGAAGATACATGTTTAATTTGCCAAGATAAAACTCGAAATTTAGATACTATATGTGTTGTAGAGGAACCTAAAAATATAATTTTGTTTGAAAAAATGGGTTCATATCATGGCTTATATCATGTTCTTGATGGATTAATATCACCACTTGATGGTATAAATCCTGAAGATATTAATATTAGTACTTTAATTGATCGAGTTAAAAAAAATAAAATTAATGAAATTATAATTGCTGTTAAACCAAGTATTGAAGGCGAAACTACTGCATTATATATAACAAAGATTCTTGAAGGTACTGGTGTAAAAATTACAAAAATTGCACATGGGATACCGCTTGGTGCTGATATGGATTATATTGATTCTTTAACTTTAGAAATGGCTTTAGAGGATAGAAAAGAAGTATCATAACTGTTGTTTTAAATCATATATTTAATTGAGGTGGACAAACATGTTAAGAAAATTCTTTTCTTTTTTTAAAAAAATTCTTTTTAGTATATTTTTACTTTATGGATATAATTTAATAGCCTCATCGTTTAATGTTGTTATACCAATAAATGTTATTACTGTATTAACTATAGCAATATTTGGTATTCCTGCATTGATATCATTTATAATTATGTTTGTGGTATTATTTTGAAAGGATGTTGAAGTATGTTAGATGATTATATAGATGAACAAAAAATTTCACATCGAATATTAAGTAATTGTTTAAAAAAAAATAAGATTTCACATGCTTATTTAATAGAAACAAATAATTACATTAAAGCTTTTGATTTTGCACTTTCGTTTGCAAAATCTTTAGCGTGTCCAAATAACTATACTAATAATACAAAATGTAATAATTGTAAACAATGTGAGAGAATTGATCATAATAATTTTTCAGAAATAAAAATAATAGAACCAGATGGCTTATGGATAAAAAAAGAACAATTAAGTAATTTACAAAAAGAGTTTAGTACAAAGTCAGTTGAAAGTAAATATAATATTTATATTATAAAAGATGCTGAAAAATTAAATCAAGCAGCTGCAAATTCAATTTTAAAATTTCTTGAAGAACCCGAAGATAATATAATTGCGATTCTTTTAACAAATAATATATATCAAATGTTAAGTACAATTATTTCTAGGTGTCAAGTAATAAAATTGAAACCTATTTTTGAAAATAATTTAGTATATGAATCAATTTTTAAAAATAATGAGGATGAAGAAACAAAAAAAGAAATTATAAATAATGTAATTAATTTTATATTAAAATATGAAAAAGAAAAAATTAATACTCTTTTGTTTACTCAATCAATTTGGCATGAATATTTTAAAGATAAAGATAAAGTATTAATTGGCTTTGAAATAATGATTTTATTTTATAAAGAAGTGTTGAGTTATATGATTAATGGTATAATTTCTAATTTTAATGAATACGAAAAACAAATTAAGAGTATTTCTTTAAATAATAAAGTGTTTGATATTACAAAAAAAATTCAAATATTGTTAGATTTAAAAGAAAAAATATATTATAATATAAACAATCAACTGTTAATTGATAAGTTGATAATTGAATGGGAGAAGTGATTTTGTGAAAGTAGTAGGTGTATCAATTGGTAATAGCAACAAAATATACTATTTTTCGCCAAATGAATTAAATTTAAAAAAGGGTATAACAGTAATTGTTGATACTGAAAGAGGGTTACAATTTGGAAAAGTTGAAACTAAATATATTGAAATTGATCCAGAAAAGTTTAATAATAATATAAAGAATGTTGTAAGGATTGCAACAAAAAAAGATTACTATAATCATAAAGAAAATGTTTATCTTGCATCCGAGGCATTAAAAAATTGCAGAAAGTTAGTTGAAGAAAATAAATTAAATATGAAAATTCTTGATGCGAGTTTTACATTTGACAGAAGTCAATTAATTTTTCATTTTTTATCAGATAATAGAGTTGATTTTAGAAATTTAGCAAAAGAACTTGCATCTATATATAGAACACGAATTGAATTAAGACAATTAGGCGTTAGGGATAAAGCTAAAACTGTAGGTGGATTAGGATGTTGTGGAAGAGAATTGTGTTGTCATTCATTTTTAAATGATTTAGATTCTGTTTCTATAAATATGGCTAAAAATCAAAATTTAGCGCTTAATCCAAGTAAAATTAATGGTGTTTGTGGTAGAATTCTATGTTGTTTAAGATACGAGGATTCTAATTATAAAGAATGTAGAAAATGTTTACCAAATGTAGGTGATATTGTAAAGGTTGAAGGAAAATCTGGACAAGTTGTAAGTGTAGATATATTAAATAAAAAATATAAGGTTGATATACCAAATACTGGTGTAGTAGAAGTTTCAAAATGAAAGTAATACATGATTTACTTGAATATAATAATTTAAAAATTGTACAAGATACACAAATGTTCAATTTTTCCCTAGATTCTGTATTACTTCCAAATTTTGTAGATATAAGAAAGAATACAAAAAAAATACTAGATATTGGATGTGGAAATGCTGTTATACCATTAATATTATCAACGAAATGTGATTCAGAAATAATTGGAATAGAGATACAAAAAGATGTTTATAATCTTGCTGTTGAGTCTGTTAAAATGAATAAATTAGAAAATCAAATTAAAATTATTAATGAGGATATTAATGATTATGCTAAAAAACAAGAAAGTGATATATTTGATTTAATTACATGCAACCCTCCTTTTTTTAAGGTTTTTCCTAATTCAAATTATAATGAATTAGAATATAAAACAATAGCGCGTCATGAGATTAAATTAAATTTGGATGATTTATTTAAAATTAGTAGAAAACTACTTAAGAATAATGGAAGAATTGTAATTGTACATAGAACTGAACGTTTAATTGATATTATAGAAAAGATGAGAGAAAATAATATTGAACCTAAAAAAATTCAATTTGTATATCCACATGTTAATAGTGAATCAAATATTGTTTTAGTAGAGGGCTCTAAAAATGGAAAACCAGGTATAATAATAATGAAACCAATATATGCACATAATTTTGATGGAAGCTATACAGATGAAATAAGAAAAATTTTTGGAAAGTAGTGAAAAAAATGTCACAAAAAAGTTATGATGATAAAGCTAAATTATATTTAATACCTACTCCTATAGGAAATATGGATGATATTACTTTTAGGGCAGTAAAGGTTTTAAAAAGTTTAGATGTTATTTTTTCTGAAGATACAAGAGTTACTTCAAAATTACTTGATTACTTTGAAATAAAGAATAAAAAAATTATTTCTAGTCATAATTTTAATGAAGAAAAAAATAAAGATAAATTACTTAGCTATTTATCAAAAGGAATAGATGTTGGTGTAGTAAGTGATAGAGGTACACCAGTTATTAGTGATCCAGGGTTTATTTTAGCTAAAACAGCGATTGAGAATGGATATAATGTAATTGGTTTACCTGGACCAACGGCACTTATATCAGCTTTAATTGTTTCAGGAATATTTCCCAACAGATTTTTATTCTATGGTTTTTTAAATAATAAAAATTCACATCAATTAAAAGAACTTGATGAATTGAAAAATTACAAGGAAACCTTAATTTTTTATGAAGCACCACACAGGATAATTGATACGTTAAATAATATAAAAAAAGTTTTGGGAAATAGAACAATAAGTATTTCCCGGGAAATAAGTAAGAGATATGAAGAAGTATATCGTGGTAGAATAGATGAAGTACTTAGTGAAATAGATACACCTAAAGGTGAATATGTAATTGTTGTACAAGGTGCAGAAAATCAAAATAATTTTGATAACTTAACAATTATTGAACATGTAAACTTATACATTAAAGAGGGATATAGTGTGATGGATTCAATTAAAAAAGTTGCAAAAGAAAGAAATGTACCAAAAAATGATATTTATAAAGAATATCATAAGATATAGAGGTGGTAATTTGAAACTAATTGTTGGATTGGGTAATCCTGGGGATGAATATAAAAATACTAGGCATAATGTTGGTTATATGGTTTTAGATCATTTTGCTTGTTTAATAAATAAGGAGTTTAATAAAGAAAAATTTAATGGTTCTTATTTTGATGTAACAATAGATGGAGAAAAAGTTATTTTTTTAAAACCTTTATCTTATATGAATTTATCTGGTGAGGTAGTAGTAAAATTTATTAATTTCTTTAAAATAGATGTAAACGACATTCTTATAATACATGATGATTTAGATTTAGAAATTGGAAAATATAAATTAAAGTATAAAGGAAGTTCTGGTGGACATAATGGTCTTAAAAATATTGAATTACATTTGAAAACTAATGAATATAAAAGGTGGAAAATTGGTATTTCAAATGATAAACGAATGGAAACTAAAGATTATGTACTTGGTAAATTTAATCAAGAAGAGAAAAATAAAATTGATGAGATTATAAAAATATCAGATACATTAATACCAGATTTTCTAAAATTAGATTTTGATAGATTAATGAATAAATATCATAATTAACAGGCAAGTTATTGCCTTTTTTAAGGTTGGTGAAAACATGAATTTTTTTGATAAAATATTTGATGATATAGTTGAAAGTGGTAATATTTCAGGAATTACAAATGAACTTAAATCATTATATTTGTATAATTTATTTAAAAAATATAATAAAAATATACTTTTTGTATCAAATACACTTTATGAAGCAAATACATTTTACCAATCATTGGGTAATTATACAAAAGATGTTTTATTATTTCCTATGGATGATTTTTTAACAAGTGAAGCTCTTGCTATATCTCCTGAATTAAAATCTACAAGACTTGAAACTTTAAATACTTTAATTAATGGAGAAAGAAAAATTGTTATAACAAATTTAATGGGTTTTTTAAGATATTTACCTGCGTGTAATATTTATAAAAAAAATATATTAAAGCTTGAAGTAAATGAGAGTGTAAAGTTTGATAGTTTAATAGAAAAATTATATAGGTTAGGTTATAAAAGAGAGTCAGTTGTTAATAAAACTGGTGAAGTTGCTGTTCGTGGTTATATTGTGGATATTTTTCCGTTAAGTTATAGTAATCCCATTAGAATAGAGTTTTGGGGTGATGAAATAGAATCTATTAGGGAATTTAACATTGATACGCAGCTTACTATAAAAAAAATAGATGATGTTATTATTTATCCTAATTGTGAAATGCCTATTATTGATGGTGTATTATATAGAGATATGAAAAATCATATTGATGTTGCTAATATAATTGATTACATGGATAATTGTGTGCTTGTTTTTGATAATTATGACAATTTATCTTTATCATATAAAAATATAATTGAAGAAACGGTTGATTATAGCACTGAAATTGGAATTTCTGCTGATACTAAATATATGTTTGATTTATATGATTTTACAGGTAAATATTTATATTTAAATAATTTTGATGTAAAAGATTCAATTACATATAATACTAGTTCAATTGAATATTTCCCAAAAAATAGATTAGAAATTAATAATATCTTAAATAAATTTATTAAACAAAATAAAACTGTTGTTATATGTTTAGAAAATAGATATCAAATTAATAAGTTAATTGAGGAATTAAATAATAATTATTTTATAATCACAAATGAATCTGAAGTGTTTGATAATAAAATAAATTTAATTGTAAAAAAAATAAAAAATGGCTTTCAAATTAATGATTATGTAGTTATTAGTGATTGTGAAATTTTTAGTAAAAAGAATGTTGATTATAAATATAAAACAAGTTTTAAAATTGGAACAAAGATTAAAGATATAACTAAATTGAATATTGGAGATTATATAGTTCATAGTATAAATGGTATTGGAAAATATTTAGGAATTAAAACTTTAAATAAAAATGGTCTTATTAAAGATTATATAATGATTGAGTATTATGGTGGAGATAAATTGTACGTTCCTGTTGAAAAAATAGATTGGATAAGCAAGTATTCATCATCAAATGGTGCTTCTCCAAAATTAACAAAGTTGGGTAGTACTGAATGGGAAAAAACAAAAAGAAGAGTAAGGGATAAAATTGAATCAATTGCTAAGGAGTTAATTCAATTATATGCACAAAGAGAATCTAGTATTGGTATTGCTTTTGATAAGGATACAGAGGAACAAGCAATATTTGAAAGTAATTTTCCATATGAAGAAACAAGTGATCAAATAAAGGTTATAAATGAAATTAAAAAAGATATGGAAAATTCTCATCCTATGGATAGGCTTTTATGTGGTGATGTTGGTTATGGTAAAACCGAAGTAGCATTTCGTGCAATGTTTAAAGCTGTTTCTTCTGGATGTCAAGCAGCATTGTTATGTCCAACTACACTTTTGTCTTTTCAACATTATGAAAATGCTATTAAAAGGTTTGAAGGATTTCCAATTAAAATTGAATTATTGAATAGATTCATTTCTACTAAGAAAAAGAATGAAGTATTGCAAGGATTATCTAATGGAACTGTAGATATTGTAATTGGTACGCATAAGCTGTTAGGTAATGAAATTAAATATAAAAATCTTGGTTTACTTGTAATAGATGAAGAACAAAGATTTGGTGTAAAACACAAAGAAAAAATTAAACAGTATAAAAATAATATAGATGTTTTAACTTTATCTGCAACTCCAATTCCACGTACATTGCAAATGTCAATGTCAGGTCTTAGAAGTTTATCATTAATTGAGACACCTCCTGTAAATAGGTATCCAATTCAAACTTATGTATTAAATGAAAATAAACAGGTAATAAGAGATGCTATTTATAAGGAGTTATCGCGTGGTGGTCAAGTTTATATTTTATACAATAATGTAGAAGATATGGAATTAAAAAGAATTGAACTTCAAAAATTAATACCTGATGTTAGTATTGGTGTAGCGCATGGAAGAATGAGTAAAAAACAAATTGAGGATGTTATGTATTCATTTCATAATAATGAGTATCAAGTACTATTGTGTACAACAATTATTGAAACTGGTATAGATATTCCAAGTGTAAATACTATTATCATAATGGATGCGGATAGATTTGGATTATCTCAGTTGTATCAGATTAGAGGTAGAGTAGGTAGAAGTAATAAAATCGCATATTGTTATTTAATGTATAAACCTGGAAAGGTGTTAAGTGAGTTTGCTACTAAACGTCTTCAATCTATTAAAGAATTTACTGAATTAGGTAGTGGATTTGCAATAGCAATGCGTGATTTATCTATACGTGGTGCTGGTGATATATTAGGTAGCGAACAAGCAGGTTTTGTTGATACTGTTGGTGTTGAACTATTTATGTCAATGCTTGATGAAGAAATATCTAAATTAAATGGTAAAGAAATTATTAAAGATGATGAGAAGAGTAGTCTACCATTAGTTGAAGTATCTACTACTATTAATGATTCTATGGCAAGTGATGAAGATTTAAAGATAGAAATACATAAAAAAATAAATTCGATAGATTCATTAGAAAAACTGAATAAAGTTAAGTTTGAATTAGAAGATCGATTTGGAAAATTAGATGAAGAAATAATTATATATATGTATGAGGAATGGTTTGAAAAACTTGCAAATAATTTAAATATAAAGCAAATTAAACAAACTAAAAATTCTATAGAAATAATTTTACCTCGAGAGTTGACTTCTAAAATAAGAGGTGATATTCTTTTTAAAGAAGTAAATAAAATATCACGTATGTTTAGATTTGGTATGAAAGGAAATTGTTTAGTAATAACTCTTGATATAATAAAATTAGATAAACATTTTATTTATTATTTGATTGATTTAATGGAGATAATAAGTACTAATATTAAGTAAAATACTGGTTAAAATAAATGTGTAAGGAGTAATAGTGTGAAGAATAAGTTGTGGGTTATAATTGTAATTTTATGTTTTGTTTTATTAGCTATTGGTTTATTTTTATTTGTTAATCGATTTAAATTTAAATTTTCAGATAATATGGAAGTAAATGTAAATGAACAAATTGATAAAAAATTGGTAACTGCTTGTTATGGTAATATTTTTAAATGTAATAAAGCAGATATTTCATTTAGTAAATTAAATGTTAAAAAAATTGGTAAATATAAAGTTAATATAACTGCTACATATAAAAAACATAAAAAAATTATAGTTAAAGAAATAAAAGTTGTTGATAAAGTCGCACCTAAAATTAAAGTTGAAGGAGATACTTTAACTGTGTGTCCAAATCAAAAAGAAATTGATATAAAGTATAGTGCTAGTGATAATTATGATGGTGATATAACTAAAAAGGTTGTTAAAAAGGTAAATAAAGATAATATTGAATTGAGTGTAAGTGATTCAAGTAAAAATTCGGATGTAAAGAAAGTTAGTTTAAAAAAGGAAGATACAACGCAACCTGAAATTACTTTAAATGGACAAGCAGAAATGTCAATTTTACTTAATTCAGGCTTTACAGATCCAGGTTATAGTGCTAAAGATAATTGTGATGATGTTAGTGATAAAGTTAAGGTCGAAGGAAGTGTTGATACTTCAAATGTTGGAACATATACTTTAACTTATAGTGTAAGTGATGAATCTGGAAATAGTACATCTGTTACTAGAAAAGTAAATGTATATAAGAAACGTGAAAATTATGGAACTGGGGTAATATATTTAACATTTGATGATGGACCAAGCGCATACACATCTGAATTACTTGATGTTTTATCTAAATATAATGTTAAAGCAACATTCTTTGTAACGGGAAGAGCTCCAGGATATAATTATAATATCACTAGAGCATATAATGAAGGACATGCTATTGGATTACATACAAATACTCATAATTATAATTATGTATATTCAAGTATTGATGCATACTTTGAGGATTTAAATACAATTAGTAATACAGTAAAAAATTTAACAGGTGTTGAATCAAAATTAGTAAGATTTCCTGGTGGAAGTAGTAATACTGTAAGTAGAATTACTCCAGGAATAATGACTAGTTTATCAGGTATGTTATTAAATAAAGGATACCAATATTTTGATTGGAATGTATCAAGTGGAGATGCAAGTGGATCTGTTAAATCAAGTGATGTTTATGCAAGTAATGTAATTAATTCTTTAGGAAGTGGTTCATACTATATCGTTCTTCAACATGATACTAATGCTAATAGTGTAAGAGCAGTAAGTAGAATAATTGAATATGGACAGTCTCATGGTTATACTTTTGATAAATTATCTCTTAGTAGTCCAACTGTTCATCATAGAATAGCAAATTAAAATGAGTTTATCTCATTTTTTCTTTATTTTATAACATATAAATGATTTAGTGTATAATATACATAAATATATTATTATTAATTATTTTAATTAAATATGTATTGATAATAAAAAATTTTAATGTTATAATTTTGGTATAATAAGAAGGAGGATTTAAATGAATAATGAAAATAATAATGTGGTACCAACACCACAAGAAAATAATGGTATAAACATTTCCCCTATGCCAAATGTTGATAATTCACAAACAGTGCAACCTGTTCCAAATGTTTTTACTAATCAACCAGCTCAACCTGTTAATGATATTTCTGTACAACCAGTTAATAATGTTGAGCCTGTACAACCTGTTGAAAATGTTGTACCAGTTCAACCAGCTAACGAAGTGGTTTCTCAACCTACTGTTAGTGAAAGTGTTGAACAAATTAATATAGGAGAAAGTGTTAATCCAGTACCACCTGTACAAGAAAGTCAAGTTAATAATGTACAACCTACAGTTGAACAACAACCAATTGAAAATAGTCAAGTATTAAATTCTGAAGAGGTTAAAGTAGTTGAGAGTAAACCAGAAGAACCAAAAAATGATACAATATCACAAACAGTTCAAAGTTTTTATAATGAACCTAAAAAGAAAAAGAGCAAGGCCGTTCCATTTTTAGTATTTATAATAGTATTATTATGCTTAGGAATTGTAGCCATGTATTTATATTATAATGGTTATTTAGATAAGTATATTGGTGGTTCAACTACTAATAATAGTGTAGAACAAAAAGATAATAGTAAAAGTAGTACTGAAGAGAGTAATGAAATTAAATCATTTTTAATTTATTCGGACAAAAAAATAGTTGATAATAATCAAGTTGTTACTGTTAAAAGTGAAACTGATAAGGTATCATTTGAATATAATTCAAAAAGTATATTTACATTCAATGGTGATTTAGGTACAATTGATGAAGTATATTTAGTAGGTGATTTGATTATGTATACTTTTATAGGTAGTGATGGCACTGTTGGTATAAATTTTATAGGTTTAGATGGAAAGGAAATAAAATCTTTATATAATTTTGGAACTGAAAAATTAAATTCCATGAAGATAAAATATAATCATAAAATTTTAGTTGAAGACAATGAAATAACAATACCGGTTGCTAAATATGGATTTAGTTGTAATAGTAGTGATTCTAATATTTCTGATAATGATATAGTTTTTGCTACATATCAATTGAAATATTTAGGAAATAATAGTTTTTCTGATTTAAAAGTATTGTCTTCATCTACAAAATCAAGTATTTGTAAATAAAAAGACTTAAATGAAGGAAATCCTTCATTAAGCCTTTTTTTGTTTGTTTCTTAATTATTATTCCATTGATAAAAAATAAATTAAATGTTATAATTTTGTATAATAAGAAGGTGGTTTAATTGAATAATGAAAATAATGGTGTTAATTCATTGTTACAAGAAAAAAATAATAAATCTAACGAATTATTATTACAATCTAACAACAGTAATGAAGTAACAGATTCAATTAATGATGAATCAATTGTTCAAGAACCACAAGAAAAAGATTCAGAATATATATCTCTAATAGAATATATTAAAAAAATACAAGAAGAACAAAAAGAATCTACCAATTATGAATCAGAAGATGAGAATTTTGAAACTTTAAATAAAAAGATTAATAATGAAGATTTAGAATCAAATAATAATGAATTAGATAATGAAATACAATCAATGCATATAGATTCATTAAGTGATGTAGAATCAACTGCCGTCGAAGAAGAAATAGAAGAAACTCTAACTTCTAATCAAAATGAAATTATCGAGAATCAAATAGAAACTGAACATGTAGAGTTTGTAAAAGAAACGATTCAAGATGAAGATTTAAAATTTAATAATAAAAATGATAGAAAAATATCTATATTAATAATAATAATTTGTTTAATTTTCGTAATAGTTTGTATTATTTTATATTTTAATAGAAGTGAATTTCGACAAAAAAGATTATCAGATGATGAATCTAAATCTTCAAATTTATTGAGTAATAGGGATGCTATGAAAATTGGAAAAAATTTATGGAATGACGCTTCAAAGATACTTTGGGGTGAAAGTATTGGAAAGAATTGTGATAATACTGATTTAGCGCTATCTAAATTTACGTCTGATTATAATTATAGTGTAATTATAAGAAATGAGGCAACAACGCATACAAAAGAAGAATTTGTTGAGCGTATAAAGGCAATTTGCGATGGTACAATTGCCAGGGGAGTTAATAATAGTTATATTAATACATCTTTAGATATTGTTTCAGTTGCAAAAGATGAAATAAGATACAATGCATCTTCTAAATATTGTGGTTGTGAACTTGATAATAATAGTTGTCCTGTTGATTGTATGAATTTTGATTATGAAGAAAGAGAATTTATAATAAAAAAAGTAAAAAATACATGGAAGATTGCTTTATTCTATTTACCAGATTAATAAAATATATTTTTGTTTCTTTATTTAATAAAGTAGATTATAAAAAAAGCATTAATTAATGCTTTTTTAGTGTTTCCATTAAGTTTGGTACCATTTGTTTTTTACGTGATACACATCCATCTAAATAATATCCTTGATATATATCTTCAACTTTATATCCTTCTGCAACAATATCTTTTGCTGAATCATTGAAGAATACATATGATCCATTATTTAATATATCTGTTGCAAATAGAGCAAGTAAATCGTAATCATTATTTGTTGCTATTTTATTTATCATTTCTACATATTCATCACTGTCTTTTTTGATTTCACTGATATCAAATGTAGATATTTGACCGATACCCATTTTTTTATCATCAAATTCAAAGTTTTTGAAATCAGTATATAGAATTTCTTCTTTAGTTTTACCTTTTAATGATGAACCTGCTTTTAACATTTCAAGTCCATATTTATACCAATCTACACCAGCAATTTTAGATACTTCTTCTAATGCATTTTTATCTAATTCAGTTGTTGTAGGAGATTTTAATAGTAATGTATCTGAACATATAGCACTTGTCATAAGTCCTGCTATATCTTTTGGTATTTTTACGTTATTTTCTTTATATAAAGTGTAAAGTATTGTACTTGTACATCCAACTGGCATTGTTCTAAAATTAATTGGAAGTGATGTTCCAAGTGAACCAATATTGTGATGATCAATTACTTCAACTACTTCTGCTTCGTTTATTCCATCAGCACTTTGTGTTATTTCATTATGATCTACTAGTATTACTTTTTTCTTTTTTTGATCTGCTATATTAGCAAGTTTAAGTAGTCCAAGTGAATGACCTTCGTTATCTAATACTGGAAAATTACTGTATTTAGTTTTACTTGCAATATCATTAAATTCTGTAACAAAATCGTCTTCTTTAAATGTTATTATATTTTCTGTTAATGTAACATTTTTTATGTAGTTAGCAAAATTAATAAATCTAACAGTTTTAAATGTATCAAATTTCGTTCTAATAATATTTACTTTATTTTTTTCTGCTAATTTTAAATGTTCTTCTTTTAATTCATGGTTTCCAGTTAAGATAATAAGCTTAATTTTCTTTTCGATTGCGTATTCTATTATTTTATTTCTATTTCCAATTATTAATATTGAATCTTTATTTAAATTAATTGTATCAATAAATGTTTGATGTTGATATGATGCTACTAAAGTTTTTCCTTTTATTTCTGTATCAAATTTAGTTAAAGATTCACCGTTTAATGTATGAATTATATTTGTATATGATGTATTTAATTCATTGTAATCATCATGTAGTGCTCCTTTAGCAATGTCTTTCATTGATACTATTCCAACAAATTTAGATTTATTATCAACAACTGGTATCATACTTACTTTATTGTTATTCATAAATACGTATGCATTATATATTGAATCGTATTCATTGAAATTTAAATCTTTTTGATATTTTAAGTCTTTTATTTGTAATTTAACGTCTTTTAATTCTTTTGGTGTTTCAACTTTAAAATAGTCTAGAACAAATTTTGTTTCTGAATTAAGACTTCCAAGAATTCTTGGTTCAGTTTTGTATCCAAGTTTGTTTTTTAAATAAGATAAAATTATAGGTGCAGTTGCTGCATCTGTATCTGGTTTTTTGTGTCCAAAAATATAAATGTTATCCATAAAATCCTCCTTCTTTAAACACTTAAGATATTATATCATCAAAATTAAAAATTAAAAAGTATAAATTTGTTAAATTTAGGTATTATATAGTTTAGAGAGTGAGGTAATTATGAAAGCAACAGGTGTTGTAAGAAGAATAGATGAATTAGGTAGAGTTGTTATTCCAAAAGAAATTAGAAAAACGTTAAGAATTAAGGAAGGAGAAAATTTAGAGATATTTACTGATTCTAATGATCAGATAATTTTAAAAAAATTTTCATTTATTAATAAGATTGAGGATTTTGCGCAAAAGTTTACAGATTCTATATATAGTTTTACCAAAAAAAATATAATAATTACTAATACGGATGAAGTTGTTGCCGCATCTGGTCCACTTAAAAAGACATATATAAATAAACCAATTAGTAAAAGTTTAGAAATATTTATGAATAGAAGGGAAGAATTGCTTGAAAAATATAAGAAAAGTATTGAAATAATTGATGGTAATGAGATTGAAGCTACATATGTAGTTAGTTCTATTATTTCAAATGGTGATGTTGTTGGTCTTGTTTTATTGTTTTCTACTGATGATATAGTAGATGAGAGTGATGAGAAAATTATTAAGATTGCTACTAGTTTTTTATCAAAACATCTTGAAGATTAGTGTAAAGTATGTTATAATACGCGTGTTTAAAGATTTTGAAAGAGAGAAAAATATATTAATTTTTAAAGAGAGTCTATGTTTGGTGTAAATAGATAAAATTGTATATTTTAAATGACTCTGGAATTGCTTAACCGACATTTAGGTTAAGACGTGTAAAGTGCGTTAAATGTTGAGATAGAATTTATTCTATAAGTAAGGTGGTACCGCGGTTATTCGCCCTTACATGGAGTAAATTTTTTTGTTTTAGAGGTGATATTATGCGATATTTTGAAAAAATAAGTTTTGAACAATTTAAAAAAGATGTTGCTGATGATAAAAAATTATATGATGAATATACTTTACCAAAGAGGAGTACAAAGTATAGTGCTGGTTATGATTTTAAGTCATTATTTGATTTTATTTTAAAACCTGGTGAATGTAAAAAAATTCCATTAGGTGTTAAAGTATGTATGAATAGTGATGAAATGATGATGTTACTTGTAAGAAGTAGTATGGGTTTTAAGTATAATGTACGAATGTGTAATCAGGTTGGTATATTTGAAAGTGATTATTATAATAATGAGTCTAATGAAGGACATGCTTTTATCAAATTACAAAATGAAGGTAATAGTGATTTCATTGTAAAAAAAGGTGATAAAATATGTCAAGGAATATTTGTTAAGTTTTTAACTGTTGATAATGAAGAAGAAATTAATGATATTAGAACTGGTGGATTTGGATCTACTAATAAGGAGGAATTATGAAAGAAAAGTTTTATATAAGTACAGCTATTGCATATACTTCTGCTAAACCTCATATAGGTAATACTTATGAAGTAGTTTTAGCAGATAGTATTGCTCGTTATAAGAGATTACTAGGGTATGATGTTTATTTTCAAACTGGTACTGATGAACATGGTCAAAAAATAGAGGAGAAGGCTCGTTTAAATAATCAAGAACCACAGGAGTTTGTTGATGATATTTCTCTTGAGGTAAGACGTATATGGGATTGTATGAATACAAGTTATGATAAATTTATTAGAACTACTAATCCTGCTCATGAAGAGGAAGTTGCCCGTATTTTTAAAAAATTATATGATCAAGGCGATATTTATAAAGGTTTTTATGAAGGGTTATATTGTACACCATGTGAATCATTCTTTACTGAAGGACAATTAGTTGATGGTAAGTGTCCAGATTGTGGTAGAGAAGTTCATGAAGAAAAGGAAGAAGCATATTTCTTAAAGTTAAGTAATTATTCTAAAAAATTAGAGGAATATATTGAATCTCATCCTGATTTTATACAACCTGAAAGTCGTAAGAATGAGATAATAAATAATTTTATTAAACCAGGATTACAGGATTTGTGTGTTTCTAGAACTTCATTTAAATGGGGAATTCCTGTTACATTTGATACTAATCATGTTATATATGTTTGGATAGATGCTTTAACAAATTATATTACTTTTTTAGGATATCATGTTGATGGTGAATCTAATGAGTCATTTCTTAAATACTGGCCATGTGATGTTCATTTAATTGGTAAAGATATACTTAGATTTCATACAATTTATTGGCCAATAATTTTAATGGCACTTGATTTACCTCTTCCAAAGAAAATATTTGGTCATCCATGGTTATTATTTGGTAATGATAAGATGAGTAAAAGTAAAGGAAATATTGTATACGCGGATGATTTAGTTAAGGAATTTGGTGTTGATAGTATCAGATATTATTTATTACATGAAATACCTTTTGCTAGTGATGGTACATTTACTTATGAATTATTAATTGAAAGAATTAATTCTGATTTAGCTAATACTTTAGGTAATTTAATTAATAGAACTATTAGTATGTGTCAAAAGTATTTTGATGGTGAAGTATTAGAGCCAAGTAAAAAAGAGGATATAGATGATGATTTAATTAATTGTGTTTTATCTACTCCAAGTAAGGTTGAAGCACATATGAATGAGTATAGAATTGCTGATGCGATAGATGATGTGTTTGAAATATATAGAAGATGTAATAAATATATTGATGAAACTACACCTTGGGTTTTAGCTCATGATGAAAGTAATAGAGATAGATTAGCAACTGTTATGTATAATTTGCTTGAATCTATTAGACATGCAACTGTACTTTTACAAGCATATTTACCTGATACTGCTGATAAAATATTTAAGCAATTAAATACTGAAAATAGGGATATTGAATCTTTGAAGGATTTCTCAGGTATGGATATTGGAATTAAATTAAATAATCCTGAACCAATTTTTATGAGAATTGATAAGGAAGAAAAATTAAAAGAAATAAATAAAAATTAGGAGTAATCCTAATTTTTTAATTATAAATTAAATTTCCATTTTGATCGGTTTTGAATGTGAAATCATTTACTATAATTTCAGAATTTTCTTGGATTTTGTCATTTTGGAATATTAGTGTTCCACCACTTGGATATGTACCTGTATAATATATTTCATATGTTTCATTTTCATTACTTAATGTTTTACCGTCTTTACTTATTTTATATGTACCATTTAAGTTATATAATGTACTATCTTTAAAAGATTTTTGAACTATTGATTTATTAATTTGATTTAAATATCCATATGCATTATCTCTTGCAATATTTATTGCAATTTTTTCAGTAGAACTTGGTTGTATATCAGTGTTTTCTAATTTTTTATTTTCTGAATTATTAGTTGATTTAGTATTTTCTTGTTTATTACTTGAATTTTCTTTAGTATCCACATTTTCAGTTGTATTATTATTTGGTGTTATATTATTAAAGTAAATAATTATTCCAGTTATTGATATAACCATGAATCCTATTAGAAAAAAAATTAATTGATTTTCTTTATTCTCCATTTTTATTCTCCTTTTTATATTTAGATTTTAGCACGTTCTTATATTAATGACAATAAACAGATTTATGTTGATGTAAAATGGTGTAAAATGTCGATGAAAAAATATGAAAATTGTTTGTAATTGATTTTTTAATATGGTATATTGTTAATGTTGTAAAAATAGAGGGAGAAATTATGAATATACTTAATAAGAAGAATATTGGTATTATATTGTCATTATTTATAATATCATTAGTTGTATTAGGTAGTATGTTTTCAAATTTTACAATTTTAGATTTTCTGTACTTAATTGTAACTATAGGTAGTATTATAAAATTTATTTTAATAAAAAAACATAAGAAAATTATACGTGATATGGTATAACTTTTTTGTTAGGAGTGATTTTATGATGATAGATACTCATTGTCATTTAGAAGTTATTGATTACCCAGATTTAGATGAAGTAATAAAAAGAATGGGTAATAATATAATAATAGTAAGTGGTGTTAATCATGAATCTATTGAAGAAGTAATTAGTTTATGTGATAAATATAGTAATATTTATGGTACTATTGGTTATCATCCTGAATATGCTTTAAGTATAACTGATGATGATATAAAGTGGTTAGAGGAAAAAATTAAACATCCAAAGATTATTGGTATTGGTGAAATAGGTTTAGATTATCATTATGATGGTTATTCAAAAGAAAAACAGTTTGATCTATTTATTAAACAGATTATGCTTGCTAATAAATATAATAAGACTATTGTAATTCATAGTAGGGATGCTATAGAAGATACATATAATATTTTATGTAAGTATAAAGATAGTAATATTAAAGCAGTTTTACATTGTTATAGTTCTAGTGTTGAAATGGCTAAAAAATTTATACCTTTAAATGTTATGTTTGGTGTTGGTGGAGTTGTTACATTTAAAAATGGGCATAAATTAAAAAATGTTGTTGAAAATATAGATTTAAAATATTTATTACTTGAAACTGATAGTCCCTATTTAACTCCTGAACCAAATAGGGGTAAAAGGAATGAGCCAGTTAATATTAAATTTGTTGCAGAAAAGATAGCTGAAATAAAAAAAATAAGTGTGGAAGAAGTATATTTTTGTACTACTTCAAATGCGATATCTCAGTTTGACTTAAATGTATGATAATGGTATAATATTTTTGTTAGGCTAGACGAGGTGGAAAATGAATATATACTTACTAAAAACAGTGGGTAAATGGTTGAGTTTTATGGTTCTTTCGCTTTCTTCTTTGATTGACGGGAATTATTATCATGAAAAGAATGTATCAGTCAACAATTTGAATAATGAAAAAAATAAGAGTGTAATTCATAATGTAACTAAATATAATACGGAAGTAATTTATGATCATAGTAAACCTAGTGATTATGAAAAGGTTATTACAGAGGGACAAGATGGTATAAGTTATTTTGATGGAAAAGAAGAAAAAGTAATTAAGCCAGTTATAAATAAAGTTGTTGAAAAAGGTTATGGTGACTTTGTTGGAAGGATAACTGGGTATGGACCTGATTGTGAAGGTTGTAGTAGTTATGGAAATGTTTCTTGTAGAACAAAAAATGGTGGTAAACATAGTTTACTTAATGATGGAATTTATTATAATGATGAAGAGTTTGGTAGTGTTAGAATATTAGCTGCTTCTCTTGATGGATTTCCATGTGGAACTATAGTTGAGGTTAGTAAAGACTCAACTAAATTTCTAGGTGTTGTTCTTGATACTGGTGGCAGTATGAGAAATGCTTGGAGTAAGGGTGAAGTATGGATGGATTTAGCGTATTCTTCACAACATGATGCTAGGTATAATGGAATCATTAGTGGAAGAAACATTAATTATAAAGTTAAAAGATGGGGATGGTAAAGTGCATATGCACTTTTTTTCTTTTTTAAAATATGATATTATTTATGTGGTGGTTATGTGAAATACTCTTATAATGAAATGAATCAAGTTTTAAAAAATAATGATTTTAGTTTTAAAAAGAAATTTGGTCAAAATTTTATAGTTGATTATAATGTTATTAATTCTATTATTTCAAAGTCATTAATTGATAAGGATACTTTGGTTATAGAAGTTGGACCTGGGGCTGGATCATTAACATATATGTTGTGTAAGTACGCTAAGAATGTATTGTGTTATGAAATTGATGATACTTTAAAGGATATATTGTCTAATAATTTAAGTGAATATGATAATTATGAAGTTATATTTTGTGATTTTTTAAAAAGGAATGTTAGTGATGATTTAAAAAAATATTCTTATAAAAAAGTTTATTTGATTGCTAATTTACCATACTATATAACAACTCCAATTATTATGAAGATTATTGATGATAAAATTGATATTGATAAAATAGTTATTATGGTTCAAAAAGAAGTTGGTGATCGATTTAAGGCTAAACCTAATAGTAGGGATTATAATTCTTTGTCTGTATTTTTAAAATTTTATTATGATGTTAAAAAGTTACTTGATGTTAGTCGTAATGTTTTTATGCCTGTACCTAATGTCGATAGTATAGTTGTTGAATTAGATAGGAAAAAGAATTTAGCTGAATTAAAAAATGAAGAATTATTCTTTAATCTAGTTAGGGATTCATTTAAACAAAAAAGAAAAAATTTAAGAAATAATTTAAAGAATTATGATTTAAATAAAGTTGAAAGTGTTTTAAAAAAACATAATATGGATTTATCATTTAGAGCAGAACAATTGGATATTGATATTTTTATTGAAATATCTAATGAATTATAAAAATACATTTTTGTATTTTTTTTTGACATTTTTTTATTATTATTTATTTTATAATGTGAATAATATGTATTGGAAAGTGTGATACTATGAAAAAAATATTTGGTGTAATTTTATCAATAATTGTTATTCCATATATAGTTGTAAGTGGTTTTGTAACTGATGAAAAAATTTCTGATTTAAGGTTTTATTATGTTGATAATTTATATGTAAGAGTATTAAGGAGTAAGAGTAATGTAATAGAAAATGTTCCTCTTGAATCATATGTTGAAGGTGTTGTTGCTGGTGAGATGCCTATTGAATTTGATGATGAGGCTTTAAAAGCACAGTCTGTTGCTGCTAGGACTTATGTTTTAAAACAAATGGATAATAATAAATTAAAGGATTATGATGTTGTTGATACGGTTATGAATCAGGTTTATTTAGATAGTAATGAATTGAAAGAAAAATACAGTGATATTGAAATTGATAAGATTAAAAAAATAGTTAGTGCGACTAAGGGTGAGTATTTAACTTATAATAATGAAATTGCACAAGCATTGTTTTTTTCTACTAGTGTTGGTAAAACTGAAAATAGTGAAGAGGTTTTTTCTGAAGCTGTTCCTTATTTAGTTAGTGTTGATTCTTCTTGGGATGAGGATGTTTCTCCTGTTTTTAATGATTCTAAAAAATTTAAATTAAATAATTTTTTAAGTTTACTTAATTTAAAAAGTAATAATAAGGTTGTTACTAAGGTTCTTGAAACTACTAGTACTGGTAGGATAAAAAAAATTATTATTAATGAACGTGAGTTTTCTGGTAGTGATGTTTATAAGAACTTAGGATTAAGATCTACATATTTTAAAATAGAACAAGAAGGTGAATATGTTATTGTTTATACTAAAGGATATGGACATGGTGTAGGTATGAGTCAGTATGGAGCACTAGCTATGGCTAGACGTGGACATAATTATAATGAAATATTAAATTATTATTATAAGGGCACTGAATTAAAAAAAGTTTAAAAAAATGTATAAAAAAATTTTCTTTGTTCAAACTTTTAATAGAGGTGAAAAAATGAAACAAAGAAAATTTAAAAGAGGTACAGTTTTTGCGATTTATGGACTTACTATTGTTGCTGTAATGGCACTTGTATATGGTATTGATTTTTCATTTAATAAAAAAGATTCAACTGATGAATCTAGTGGTCATGTAAGTAAGACTATTTTTGATACTCATATACCTGTTGTATCTACTGATGTAACTATTATTAGACCTTATACAGATAATGAAATAAAGATTGTTAAGAATTATTATGATTATCAATCTGATGAGGATACACAAAAAAATTCTATAATATATCATGATAATGTATATATGCAAAATAGTGGTGTATGTTATGGTGGAAAAGATAATTTTGATGTTGTATCTATTTTATCTGGTGAAGTAATTGATGTAAAAGAAGATGAATTGCTTGGTAATGTTGTTACTATATCTCATGATAATAATTTGATAAGTGTATATCAAAGTTTAGGTACAGTTGATGTTAAAAAAGGAGATATGGTTAATCAAGGACAAAAAATTGGAACTAGTGGTACTTCTAATATATCAGTTGAATTAAATAGTCATTTAAGTTTTGAATTAATACATAAAGGTATTAATGTTAATCCAGAAAATTACTACAATAAAAAACTAACTGAAATATAGGAGCGTTTGCTCCTATTTATTTGTTATAAAATCACTTCCTAATTTATATAATAAATTAGGTGGTGGTATTATTAATATAAGTGAGCGTGTTATTGAAGAAGCTAATTATATTATAAAAACAAAGAAAACTGTAAGGGAGATTGCAGATGTATTTAGAGTATCTAAAAGTACTGTTCATAAGGATTTGCATGAGCGTCTTTTAAAAATAGATAAGTATTTATTTAAAGAGGTAGATAAGATACTTAAATATCACATTGATATTAGACATATAAGAGGTGGAGAGTCTACTAAAAAAAAGTATTTAAAATTGGTAAAATAAGGTTGAAAAAGAGTTTTTATATGTTATAATCGAAATAGTGTATGTAGAAAAGAGGGATAGTAATGTTTGCAAAAGATATTGGAATAGATTTGGGGACAGCTAATGTGCTTATATATGTAAAAGGGCAAGGTATTGTTTTAAATGAACCAAGTGTTGTTGCTATGGATTGTGAAACTAAAAAAGCTCTTGCTGTTGGTCATGAAGCTCGTGAAATGTTAGGAAGAACTCCTGGACAAGTAAAGGCTATTAGACCAATGAAGGATGGTGTTATTGCTGATTTTGAAGTTACTGAAATAATGCTTAATCATTTTATTAGAAAAATAAATGGTAAGAGTTTTTTATCTAGACCGCGAATATTAATTTGTTGCCCATCTAACATAACTCAAGTAGAAAAAAATGCAATTAAAGAAGCTGCTGAAAGAACAGGGGCTAAAAAGGTATTTTTAGAGGAAGAACCTAAAGTAGCTGCAATAGGTGCAGGTATGGATATATCTAAACCTAGTGGTAATATGGTTATTGATATTGGTGGAGGTACTACTGATATTGCAATATTATCTTTAGGTGGTATTGTAACAAGTTCTTCTATTAAAGTAGCTGGTAATGTATTTGATAGTGATATTATTAAGTATATTAAAGATAAATATAAGTTATTAATAGGTGATAGAACAGCAGAGGAAATAAAGGTAACTATTGGTACTGTTTTTCCTGATTCTAAAAGTGAAAAAATGGAGGTTAGGGGTAGAGATTTAGTTACTGGTCTTCCTCATACTGTTACTATTTCTTCAGGTGAAATTGAAGAGGCATTAAGAGAGAGTGCTTATATTGTTGTTCATACTGCTAAAAATGTATTAGAACAAACTCCTCCTGAATTATCTGCTGATATTATTGATAAGGGTATTGTTATTACTGGTGGTGGAGCTTTAATAGATGGATTTGATAAGTTATTATCTCATGAATTAAAGGTTCCAGTGTTTGTTGCTGAGAGTCCTCTTACATGTGTAGCTGAGGGTACTGGAGTATTATTAGATAATATTCATTTAATTGATAAGTAATTATAAAAGTTATTTCGTTTTTGAAATAACTTTTTATATAATATTTTTTTGAAAATTGTATATTAAATTATCTGAAAATTGTATATTAAATTATCTGAAAATTGTATATTGAATTACTTGAAAATTGTATATTAATATGTTTTTATTAATTTTTTAAAGCTTCTTTTTTTTACTAGTATTTATTCTTTTAATATTACATTAATCTCATGATATAATTTTTTGATTATGAAAAATTGACTATTAATTAATAATTTTATATACCATATATAAATATATTTGGGGTGATTTATGGAAACAGAACATTTTCTTAAAACATTACCTCCTTATTTACAAAATGATATTAATAGTTTATTGGAGGAAATAAAAAAAGGAAATTCAACTATTGTTGACTATATACTTTGTGAGGTATATGGATCAATTAATTCAGCACTTTATAGTAACAAAGGAAGAAGCAGATTATTTAAGAGATAAGCATTATTTTAATGTATTTAGAGGAGATGATTAGATGTCAAGAATTGATTTTACAAATTGTCCTATTATACCAGTGTATACGTATGAAGGAGCTAATGGTAAAAAGATTGCAGTTAAATATGAAGATGAAATTTATGTATAATTAAAAATAATAAGTACGGTGGCGATCATCGGAATTTAAGGCTATGGAGAAGTCAGGTTATTTGGTCTGTGAAGTAGCAATTCTTGCATGTGAGTGCAAGAGAGTGTCAAAATTTATTTTGATACCTTTGTTCTACGTATGTTTTTAGTGTATAGTCTTAAGTTTGACAATATAATTTAAATTCAGGATAAACCTATCAAATATATTTCTTGCGTATGTATGTTATCTACAACTTTTAGTTGTAAATAAAACCTTATTATAATAATTATAACCATCTATTTTATGTATATTAGTATGTAATATAATCGAACTTTTATAGTTTGATTTATCGACATAGTGACCGAAAGGTGACCGAAAAGTGACCGAAAAATTACATTATCACTGAAAACATATACTTAGAAACTCAATTACAAGTGCACTATACATAAATTTTGTTATTAAAGAAAATCTCGGTAAAAGATAATAGTTTGCCGAGATTTACTATAATATTATGTTATATGATGTAAATGATTTATAATTACGAAGAAGTTATTTCAAAATATGAGGCTAATTATCAATTGGATAAGGCTATTGAAAACAAAGAAATCTTCAAAATTGAACAGGGATTATATTTTGAACAAGAATTTATTAATTCTTAATGAGAAATATCCAAATGCTATATTTACTGCTGATAGTGCTCTTTATTATCATAATTTAATTGATATGATTCCTCAAAGTTATTTTCTTGCTACGTATAGAAAAGCAACAAAAATAATGAATAATAATGTTAAATAAATATGTGTGCTGTAAGAAAAATTTGGAATTGGTATTCCTACAATAAAAGTAAATGGAATTGAAATTAAAATCTATGACAAAGAAAAGTTATTAATAGAACTTGTAAAAAACAGTGAAAAGATTCCATTTGATTATTATAAAGAAATTATAAATAATTATAGAAACATTAGTGATAAACTTGATATGAATAAATTATCTGATTACTTGAACAATTATAATAATGATATTAAGTTATTTTCTAAAATTCAAAAGGAAGTGTTTTAATGAATTTACAAGAGTTAAATGAACTACCCATTATCTAAAGTTAATGGGTAGTTCACTATATTTCCTTGTTGAATGATTACAATGTTATTTTAAACTCATAATAATAAAAGTATATAAACAACTAATCAGTAAAATAAGTGATATAGATGTTTTTTTACAATAATCAAGTATATTTTAAAAAAAAATACATACAATATAATTGACAGAATATTATTATTTATGTTAATATAATGTCAGTGAGTGAGTAGTTCGCTGAGTTACTGAAGGGTGCATTTAATATGTACCAGCAAGCTTGACTTGTGGGTTCCTTCAGTCAGGGGAAAGCTCACTTTTTTAATTATTTAAATAATTTAATAAATTTGTAATTTCGTTAACAATGACATTTCCTGGAACTAATTTAATACCATAACTCATTATTTTACCATTGTTTGAATATAATTTTTCTTTAATAATGTTTATGTATTCGAAATGAGTTTTGTTATTGTACTTTAGAGATTGAAATAATGCACTGCAACAACAATTAGCCAATTGCAGTAATTTTTTTCTTTCATTTGGAATAATTTTAATTGTTTTAATTCTTGATGCATCTATTTTAAATATGATTTATCATAAACCAACATATTCTTTCATATAAGTATCCACTAAAAAAATTATATATTATTTGAAGCAATATGTTTAATATTAGTTGTATCAACTATTATATTAATTATAGTAACATCTAATTTGCTAATTGTCTCCATAATCATTTTTTTATTTGGAAACCCTTTAAGTAATTTCCAATGTAATTGAGTTTTAATATTCATTTCAAGATTTTCTTTTATTTGATCAAATGATTTGGATATTTCTAAGTCTTTTTCTTTATCCACAATTGCAGTTAGAATAAAAAACTTTGAACCTTTATTTATGCCTTCATCGCCAGATTCATCAACATAAACATTATATTCTTTATTTGTGACCATAATTTAACCTTCAATTCTAAATAAATTATAACATAATCAATGCATAAAATTAATATGAATTATAAAAAAATAAATGATTTGACGTCTTTAGTCATTTCTAGTGCTTATAACTAATTAATATTAAGAATTATAGATGATAAGAATTTAAAAAACTAGTATACTTGTACTAGTATTTTTTGCGCTTCCATTTGTTATATCTTTAAAATAGTCATTTTATAGAAATTATTTTAGCGCATTCTATTAAAAATCTTGTTTATAGATTTTTTTCCCATTTAATGTATATTTAATTTATTATAAGGCATTATAAAAGTGATTATACATTTAAAATTTGTGTAAAAAATTCGACAAAATATTTTATTATTTATTGCTTATATCTATAAAAAATGATAAAATTATATATGATAGTAGACTATTCGGAGGTGTGTTATGCAGAAATTATATAGAAAAGTGATATTTTTACTGTGCATTATTTTTGTGTTATTTACAACTGTAGTTTTTTCTGCTTTATCAACATCTTTAGCAATTACAACAGATGTAGTTATAAGACCTATATCAGATATAAGAGTAGATAGTGTAGTACTATCTGGTTCAACTGTAGATGGAGCTACACTACAGTATGAATCAGAATTTAATATGGATAGAATTACAAATGGATTTATATTACCTAATGCTAATTCATCAATAACATATAAAGTAACTATATCTAATAATGGAGATTATGATCAAACAATATATAATATGACTACTAATAGTAATATAAATTGTAATTATGTTATTAAATATAGTAATGGAAATACATTTAATTATAAAGATATAATAGAAAAGAAAACAAGTGTAGATTTATATATAACTTATACACCTATAACACCATCAAATAGTGTTATAAATATAACACATAATTTTGATTTTAGAAAAGTATATAAAATTGTATATCAAGAACAAGGTGGAACTAGTGTAACAGATCAATATAAATATGAAAAAGAAGATTTAATATTAAATAGTATAAATAATGTAATAGAAAAACCTACTAAATCAGGATATAACTTCTTAGGATGGACAGATATAGAAAATAGTAATGTTGTTAAATTTCATGCAGGAGATACATTAACTATAGATTTAGATGAAAATCCAATATATACATTATATGCGATATATGAATTAAGTGAATATAATATAACATTTAATCCAGATAATGGAGAAAATAATATAGTAAGAACAATATCAGCAGGAGAATCACTTGGAACATTACCAGATGTTAGTAAAACAGGTTATACATTAGATGGATGGTATGATACAAGTGATAATCAAATAACATCATCAACTATACCTACAAAAGATGAAACATATAAAGCAAAATGGGTAGCTAATACTTATACAATTACTTTAGATAAAAATGGAGGAACTAATAATCCAACAAATAGTATTACAGCAACATATGATTCAAGTGATTTAGAACCAGCAAGAATAATATTACCAGAAAAACTTTATACAGTATCTAATTTTGGATTATCATCTACTAGAAATTCAGATGGAGCAACTGTATCAAGTACAAGTGATTTAACAACAAATTATTCATTTAGTGGATGGTATACAGAAAGTAGTAATGGAATACAACTAATGGATAATCAAGAAACTCCAACACTTTTATCAAGTATAAATGATTATACAGATGCAGAATCAAAATGGATACATGATGAAGATATAACATTATTTGCTAGATACACAGGAAATGGTAATATAACATTACCAACAATAGAAAAAACAGGATATACATGTGGATGGACAGCAAATGAAAATGGTACAATAATACAACATGCAAGCGGTGCAACAATAAGTAATGTAATAGCAAGTACACCAATGTATGGTGTGTGTGAAAAAATAATATATAGGGCGACATATAATGCAAACGGAGGAACTTTTGGTGATAGTTCTAGTAATATAGTTGAATATGATGTAGATTCTGAAAGCACAATTACCACTGTAACTAAGTATTCACATACATCAAATGTAGATGATACAGGTAAAAAGAATAGTGATTATGGAAATAGTTGGACAAATGCGAACATTACAGGAACAGATAGAGGAAGTACATCAGAAGCACATGTTGTAACTATACCTGGGGCAAGTACACTTAATGTAGAAGTATATTATAATGGAGAGTCAACAAGCTATGACTGGGTAAGTATATGGAGTGGATCACATCCAACATATACTGCTGCAAGTAATTATAGTGATTCATCAGCAGTAGCACAAAAACTAGGCGGATCACAAAGCGGATCATATACAGTAAATGGAAATAGTTTAACAAGTATGGGTAAATCAACATATACAATAACTGGAGATACAGTTACATTTGGATTTAAATCAGATGGTAGTTTAGTCGGTAATGGCTATGGATATTATGCAATAGTAACAGGAACAGTTGGTTCAAATACGGAAAATTATAAAGTACCAACCCGTACAGACTATATATTTAATGGATGGAACACAAGTAGTGATAGTACGGGAACGGTATATACTTTTGAACAAGATATAATAGACTATGTAAATTCCAATTCGCAAAATTTAGAATTATATGCTATGTGGAACTATGTTGAACAACCAACTATAACAAAAGTTGATTATAATACATTTAGTTACAGTGCTGCAGCAGGATCAAGTTATAAAATAACAACAAGTAATACAGAACCAGCAGCTAGTGATAGTGGATGGACAACAAGTACAAGCTATGATGTAACAAGTGCTGGAACATACTATGTATGGGTAAAAGATAGTGCAGGAAATGTATCATCAAATAATAGATCAATAACTGCTTATACGGTAAGTAGAAGTGCAAGTAATGCAACATTAACAACTAGATTAGATTCAACAAGTAGTTCAACAGGAACAGTATTTAGTTCAAATACTATAATGCTAAGAGGAACTAATGTATATGCTAGTTGTACAGCTGGTACTGGATATCAATCACCAACATTAAAACATGGAAGTACATCTATGACAGCAAGTGGAGCATACTATGCAGTAGGTTCAAGTGAAACAATAAGCTGTAGTGGAAGTGCTAAAACATATGCAATTACATTAAATAAAGGAGCATCTACAAATACTCCAACATCAAGTGTAACAGCAACATATAATTCAAGTAGTTTAAGTCCAAGTAGTATAACAGTACCAGTACAATCTTATAGTGTAAGTGGATTTGGATTATCATCTACTAGAAAATCAGATGGAGCAACAGTATCAAGTACAAGTGCATTAAATGCAACATATACATTTGATGGATGGTATAGTGCAAGTACTGGAGGAAGTAAAGTATTAAGTAATGCATCAAATCCTGTATTACAAGCAAATGTATCGGGATATACAGGAGCAAATGGAATATGGACAAAAGATGGTACAGCTACTTTATATGCAAGATTTACAGGAAATGGTAGTGTAACATTACCAACAATAGAAAAAACAGGATATACATGTGGATGGACAGCAAATGAAGATGGTACAACAATTCAACATGCAAGTGGTGCAACAATAAGTAATGCAATCACAAATACTACATTATATGGAGTGTGTGAAGATACTCAAGCTCCAACATTAAATTTGGATAAAGTAACATATAAAACAAATGATTTTAGTGATTGGACGTTGAGTTCCAATTCAAGTTTAGATAGTAATGGAGTATTAACAATAGGAACAGATGGAAATAGTGCGACAGTATCATCTGATTTTATAGATGTTAATGGAGAATTTTATTACATGACATTTGATGGATATACTGAAGCTGCAAAACCAAATAGTTCATTAGGTGGATTTTCCTGGACTACGAGGTATTATAATTCAAGTTTTGAGTCTACTCCTTCTCTAGAAAATTACAATTATAACGGTCATGCTAAAAGTGTATCTTTGTCTGAATGGCATAATAATATATTATGGACAGATATTGCTACATGGGAAAGTTATAAAAGATATGGACCAAATGTAAAGTATATAAAAATAGTATTTACGACAGGTGATAATTATAGTAGTTCGCCAGTAAAAATACGTAATTTAAAAGTTTATGGACAAATGATAAATTCATTCTATTTAATTAATGTAGCATCCTCAGACAATGTTGGTGTAACAGAGAAAAAATATGCAAAAGGTACTCAATCTGCTTCATATTTTGCATCAAATGGAACATCATTTACAGGTGATCAAATAAGTGTAACTGAAAATGGAGTATACACAGTATATATAAAAGATGCAGCTGGAAATGAAACTGTACAAACAATTGAAATAACAAATGTTGTAAAAACATATACAGTCACTTTAGATAATCAAAATGCAACTACTAGTGGAACAACAGAAATATATGAAAAATATGATACTGGATATTATTTAAATAGTAGTGCAACTACACAAATGACTACAAGTTTAAATGGTATAACAGTACCAACTAGAACTGGATATGTATTTGGAGGATATTATACTGGAACAAATGGTAGTGGAACACAATATATAGATTCAAGTGGTAAATTAACTTCAAATGCAAGTACTACAAATTTCACATCAAATGGAACATTATATGCTTATTGGGAAGAAACAAGTTTAACATTAAAAGTAGGAGATTATGTAGAAATGGCACCAACACTATCTACATATACCACAGATACAAATATGACAGGATATAGTAGTACACAAACAATAAATCCACAAGAGTTAAATCTATGGAGGGTAATAAGAGTAAATGGAGACGGAACCTATGATGCAGTATCAGATAAAGTATCAAGTGTAGATGTATATTTTGAAGGTACAAAAGTATATCAAAATTTTGTAGGATATTTAAATATACTAGCAAGTAAATATGAAAATTCTAAATATACAGTAGGATCAAGATATATGGGATATAATGGACAAACAGAATTTATAAGTGATACATCATATTTTGATGGAACAAGTACAAAAGCAGGTACTGAATGGACAAGTAGTACAAGTGGAACACCAACTGAAGAATATCTTGGTAGAGGAGATAGTTTATATACAACAGATACAAATTTAGTTAAAGCAGTATACTCTAATAGTTTAGTAGCTCAAAAAGTAGGAACTACTACTGCTACTGCATATTGGTTAGGCTCGCGTTACTATTACTATAACGGTTCGGCTGACTTAGGCTTCAGCGGGCGCATCATCAGCACCGGCGGCAGTATCATCGGCAGCGGCCGCTTGCGCTATTATGTTAGTGGCTGGGGCAACAACAGCTTTGCGTTTGCCCTTCGCCCAATTATAACTCTCCGCTCATCGCTCCAAGCAACAGGCTCTGGAACAAGTGGAGATCCATATGTACTTGAGTAATATGAAATGAGTAAGTGTGTCGTCTTTAGAATTTAGCTCTAGAGGCGACACACTATTTAATTTATAAAAGATTAATATAACAGATAATAAATAAAAAAATAGTTCAAAAATTACATATATTATGTAATTTTTTTTACTTATTTTATATTTTTATTGTTACTAATGCTTTTTAAAAATTAATTTTTTAATAAATTTTCTTTATTTTTTAAAATAATCTTAATCTTTTATTATATTACTTTTTATAATTGTTTTAAATATATGATGCTTTTTATATTGTAAAATATTGTAAAGTAAGGTATAATTATGTATAGCATAGGGTATAAAGATTAGGTGATAATGTATGAAGAAAAGGGGATTTACTTTAGTAGAATTGATTGCAGTAATTGGTATACTAGGGATAATAAGTTTAATTGTTATTCCTGTTGTATCTAATACTATTAGAAAATCAAGAACTGATTTATATGATGTTCAAATTAATAATATTAGTGATGCTGCTAAGTTATGGGCTTCTGATAATATGGCATTATTACCTACTGAAAATGATGATTTTTTTGTTATTAGTTTGGGTGAATTAAAGAATAATGGATTAATTGAATCTGATTTTAAGAATCCTAAGACTAAGGAAGAATTTAATGATGATAAAACTTGTGTTGTTATTAGCAAGAATGATTTAGGTTTTGATTATAATGTTAGTTTTGATGAAGAATGTGATGTAAAGAAAACATATATTGTTAATTTGGATAAGGGTGGATCTACTAATAATCCTACTAGTAGTATTGTTGTTACTAAGGATAGTAATGAGATTAGTCCTAGAGAGATTGTTGTTCCTATACAGGAATATAGTGTAAGTGGATTTGGATTATCTAGTTTACGTAAGTCTGATGGTTCGAGTGTAAGTAATGGAGGTATTAAGACTTCATCTTATAAATTTAGTGGATGGTTTAGTGAGTCTCCTTCTGGTAATTTAGTACTAAGTAATACTACTACTCCTATTTTAATTGACAAGGTAACCGGATATACTGGTGAGAATGGTATATGGATTAAGGAGACTCCTACTACTTTGTATGCTAGATTTAGTGGTGCTGGAAGTGTAGTGTTACCGACAATTGAGAAAACTGGTTATAAGTGCGGATGGACTGCTAATGAATATGGTACTAAGGTGCAACATGGTAGTGGAGCTACTATTAGTGGTTTAATAAGTGATGTTGTTTTATATGGTGTGTGTGAGGCTAATAAGTATACTTTAACTATTGATCCTAATGGTGGTAGTTATAATGGTAGTACTAGTAGTTTTACTAGTAGTTCTAAGTTTACTTATGGTACTGATGATTTAAATAGTATTGGTGTTGCTAGTAGGACTGGATATACTTTAACTGGTTATTATGATTCTAATGGTGTTAAAGTATATGATTCTAATGGTAAGGCTGTTTTAAATAATTCTTATTGGAATAGTGTTGGTCAATATATTTATACTGGTAATTTAACTGTTAAAGCACAGTGGAGTATTAATAGTTATACTATTACTTATAATTATAGTGAGAATGGTGGTACTAGTAGTACTAAGAGTACTGATGTTAAAAATTATATGGAGTCTATAGATTTAAGTGTTAGTGCTAGTAAACCTGGATGGACTTTTGTTGGATGGAATACTAATAAAGATGCGACATCTGGTTTATCTTCATTAAGTATGGGATTAAATAATGTTACTTTATATGCAATATATAAGAAAGAGGCTATTACTTTAACTGCATCATGGAATTCAAATGGAGCTACATTATCTAGTAGTGAGAATAGTAGTTGTACATTAGGTGCTGTATATAATAAGCAAGCTCAGAATACTAGTTGTGATGTAACTGCTCCAACAATTACAGCACCATCTAATACTCCTACTATTATTGGATTTAATACTAGCGCTGGTTCTAATTCTAATAATTCTAGTTATAATACTAGTACTGGTAAATTAACATTAAATTCTTCTAATAATGGTAGTACATGGTATGCTCAAACTAAAAAGGATGCTGTTACTTATACTATAACATTTGATAAGAATGGAGCAAGTACTCAAACTAATTCTAGTGGTACTTCAGTAAGTACTAGTACGGTAACAAGGACATGTACGATAGGTGCTACATATAATGGTGCTGCTCAAGCAAGTAGTTGTAGTGTTACTAGTCCTTCGTTTGTTGCTCAAAATGGAATGATAGGTATTGGATATAGTAAAAATAATAATTCAATTTCTAGTGATTGGAATCAAAATGTTTCAAAAAATATATCTAGCAATGAAAGATGGTATGCTATTTCATTGCAAGGAATTGCAAAACCATCAAGTAGTTTATGTGTTGCAAGAACATATAATGGAACTCCACAACAAATGACAAGTAAAACTAGTGATACTGGTTATACTTTAAGTGAATATAGCGCTACAGATGCTGGATCATATACAGTAACTGCAACTTTAAATAGTGGTTATTTATGGTCAGATGGTTCATCTTCAAATGTAACGTTTGATTGTAGTATTTCGAAGAAAACTTTAACAGTAACAGCTGAAGCAAAATCTAAATCATATGGAGATTTAAATCCAAGTTTAACATATAAATATAGTGGAAATGTAAGTGGACAAACACCAGGATTTAGTGGAGCATTAACTACTACTGCAGAAACAACAAGTGATGTAGGAACATATGATATAAAACAAGGCACTTTAGCTTTAACTAATGGTACAAATTTTAAAGTAAGTAATTATACATTATCTTATACAAAAGCAAGTTTAACAATAAATGCTAAAAGTGTAGCAGTAAGCTGGGGAACCGTATCATGGACATATGATGGAAATGCCCATAGTACAACAGCCTCAGCAACAGGAATAACTGGAGAAACAATAAATTTAAAATTAACAGGAAATAGTATTACAAATGTAGGATCAACAAATGTAACTGCAAGTTGTGATAGTGTAAGTGGAGGAAATGCTAAGTGTAATAACTATTCACTTACAAATACATCAAAATCAATTTCTATTGGAGTAAGAACATTAACAGTAACAGCGACAGCTAAATCAAAAACATATGGTGAATCAAATCCAAGTTTAACTTATACTTATAGTGGACAAGTAAGTGGACAAACACCAGGATTTAGTGGAGCACTAACAACAAGTGCAGGAACAACAAGTAATGTAGGAACATATGATATAAATCAAGGTACTTTAGCTTTAACTAACGGAACAAATTTTACAGCAAGTAATTATACATTATCGTATACAAAAGCAAGTTTAACAATAAATACTAAGAGTGTAGCAGTATCATGGGGAACCGTATCATGGACATATGATGGAAGTGCCCATAGTACAACAGCATCAGCAACAGGAATAAGTGGAGAAACAATAAAATTATCACTATCAGGAAATAGTATTACAAATGTAGGATCTACTACAGTAACAGCAAGTTGTGATAGTGTAAGTGGAGGAAATGCTAAGTGTAGTAATTACTTGCTAACAAGTACTACAAAATCAATTTCTATTGGAGTAAGAACAATAACAGTTACTGCAGAAGCAAAAACTAAGTCATATGGAGATTCAAATCCAAGTTTAACGTATAAATATAGTGGAAATGTAAATGGACAAACACCAGGATTTAGTGGATCACTTACAACAAGTGCAGGAACAAATAGTAATGTAGGAAGTTATGATATAACACAAGGAACACTTGCTTTAGC
>Ga0310691_10001376_pt1 | contig 37227 bp, 34 predicted proteins | sample 176DNAGHGlowgp2_FD_203887 | JGI IMG/M metagenome (GOLD analysis project Ga0310691, IMG submission 203887) | Sheep rumen microbial communities from Palmerston North, Manawatu-Wanganui, New Zealand - 1766 DNA GHGlow gp2 (v2) (version 2) | ecosystem: Host-associated > Mammals > Digestive system >... | reverse complement strand
CCCCGCAAACTTTTGAAAAAGTTTGATCAAAACTTCAAAAATGATTCTTAATGAAGTTTCTCGACAGACTGACGCCCCTGTAAGCACAGGGGCGTCAGAAAAATCAATCAAGGAAGAAGAGATCTGCATTCGGAAACGCTTCGCGTCCGGCTTCTTCCAGATGCTGCGGAATCACCGCGAGCTTGATATTGGTGCAGCCGTCAAAAGCCTCCGGATCAAGATAGGTCACACCGGCAGGAATCGCAACCGTTTCGAGACCGGTGCAGTCTGCAAACGCGCCGGAGCAGATCTTCGTCAGCGATTCGGGCAGTACGAGCTCTTTCAGATCCTCCATTCCGGCACAGGCACCGGCACGGATTTCGCGGTAGCCCTCCGGAATTGTCAGGGTTCCGGAGCCGTCGTATTCTTTCTCGCGTGATTTGAATGTATATTTTCCGTCACCGGTTACAACAGTCTGTGTATCGGTTTCCTCAAGCCAGTTGATCTGCACCTTTTCGGGGAACATATCGCCGACCATTTCCTCAAATCTGTGGGGAATTGTGACGGTTTCGAGCGATGAGCAGCCTTCAAAGGCATCCTCGCCGATATCCGCAACAGAATTCGGAATGTAAACCGATTTCAGATTCTCACAGTCAGCGAATGCGCCGTTGCCGATCCTGGATATTGTATCGGAAATCGTCAGTGCTTCGAGCTCATCAACCGCAGCAAAGGCACCGGCACGAATCTCACGATAGCCATACGGCACTGTAAAGGAAGGTTCGCCGTGGTAATGCTTTCTGCATTCTTTTACTGTAAACTTTCCGTCCTCAGGAATCTCGATTTCTGCCGTTACATTGATTTCGGCAGGCGTTTCGAGCACATCAGCGCTCAGATCGGGAATCTCCGGCATATTCTCAGCCGCGGGTTCGGGTTCCGCAGCAGGGAACGCAGGTATCTGCAATTCTTCGAGCGGTGCAAGATCGGGAATTGCAAGGATTTCCGGCTCCTGCGGGGCAGGCTCTTCAATCTCAGCGATATCATCCGGCATTACGGGCTCAGGCTGCTGAATTTCCGGCTCTGTCTCCGATTCAGCCTCCCCGATGACAGACTCCGGTTCTTCCGCAGCGGGCTCCGGTTCAACTGTTTCCGCAATCGGCTCAAAATCGCTCAGAATCGGCAGATCAGCCGGCGGCTCCGGCATTGCGGCTTCAGACGGCGTTTTTTCTTCCGGGACATAGTCATCAAAGCTGCTCAGAACCAGCATATCAGAAACAGGTTCAGGCACGGATTCTGCTGCAAAACGCGGTTCGGTTACAGTTTCATCAAAGCTGCTGTGTGCAGGCAGATCCGGCTCCGGCTCAGATTCCGCTTCGGGAATTTCCGGTTCTGCTTCAGGGTTTTCCGGTTCGCTTTCGGGGATTTCAGTTTCAGCAGCATCCGCCAGATCACGGAAGAATTTATCAAATGCGGCGGTTTCCGGTTCAGCGGCGATTTCAACGTCAGCCGATTCCTGTTCAGAGGTCTCCGCATCATCAGCATCCGCCTCAGCACGGGCGTCTTCTTCCGCAAAGAGCGAATCTGCAAGCGCCTGTACCTCAGGCGTATTAAAGATTTTGTCAAGCTGCTGTTCAGGCTCTTCCGTCTCAAAAGGCGCAGTGTTTTCCATCGGAGTGATTTCATCAACCGGTGCGGTTTCCTCAACCGGCGCGATTTCCTCTACCGGAGTGATTTCCTCAACCGGAGCGATTTTCTCAACCGGAGCGATTTCCTCTATCGGTACGGTTTCCTCAACCGGAGCGATTTCCTCAATCTGCGGGATTTCCTCAACTGGAGTGATTTCCTCAATCTGCGGGATTTCTTCAACCGGTGCGGTTTCCTCAACCGGAGCGGTTTCCTCAATCTGCGGGATTTCCTCAACCGGAGTGATTTCCTCAATCTGCGGGATTTCTTCAACCGGTGCGGTTTCCTCAACCGGAGCGATTTCCTCATCCGAAGCGATTTCTTCAACCGGTGCAGTTTCCTCAGCCGGAGTGATTTCCTCATCCGAAGCGATTTCTTCAACCGGAGCGATTTCCTCTATCGGTACGGTTTCCTCGACGGCTGCCTCATCCAGCCACTCGATCTTTACCTTCGGGCACGCACGCACGATTTCTTCTTCACGATCCGCGAAACGCTTCGGAAGCACCAGTTTCTCAAGCTCAGGGCATTCGAGGAACGGATTGACACCGAGAAATTCGAGTGTATGCGGGATTATAATGCGTTTCAGCGAGGGACAGTTGCCGATCGCTTCCGGCTCAATCGCTTTCAGTCCCGGCTCAAATTCGATTTCCTCCAGATTCCGGATATTGGAAATTGCATTGCTGCCGACCAGCTTGACAGTACCGGCAACCTCAATTCTGCGAAGCTCCTGCCGCCGCATGATTCCGTGATACATATAGGAACCAATCACAAGATATCCGTCGGGAACGCGGAGCGTACCGGTTTCTTCATTGATTTTCAGATCGGGCACATTGCCGGCGGAAAGAATCCACGGGCATTCAAGCATGAGCTGGCGGATCCGGACAGAGCGGGAATTGCCGAAGCTGACAAGAATCGACGGCTGATACATGAACAGAATCGCTGCCGTGTTCCGGTCAAAATCTTCAGGAAGGAAAACATCGCGGAGCTTGCTGCAACGATAGAATGCAGCATACTCAAATTCTGTCAGCGCCTTCGGGATGGTCAGCGTCATCAGGCGGTTATTGTCGCCGAATGCATAGCTGCAAAGGCGCATAACACCGAGCGGGATTTCAAATTTTGTCTGGTTTGCAATATCCTCAAGCGCATGGCTGCCGATGATAGGATGTGCGTGCATCGCCTTGAGACGCTCTGCAAAATTCTCACACTGTCTGCTGATCTCAGCGGTAAAGATACGCTGCTCGGCAGCAGGCGCAAACTGCGGCATAATTGCAGAGAGCAGCGCAGCAGGCGCACTCTCCTCATATTTCGCATCGGTATCCTCGTTATAGGTTACATTGATCTTGACAGGACCGTCGAGGATTGCAGGAAGCTGCTCGGCAAAACGCTTCGGCACGGTCAGATTCGTCAGTGCCGTACAGCCGGAAAGCGCCATATCGCCGATCCGATCGACCGAATCCGGAATCCGAAGGGTGACAAGCGTATTGCAGTTCGTGAAGAGGTTTGCCGGAATCTCGTGCAGCGTATTCGGCAGACGAATCTGCTCATACTGACACGGTGCAGCAAACGCATACGGCCCCAGATAGCTGACGGAATCCGGCAGCACCAGCCGGTGCGGGCCGAGACAGCCCGTAAATGCATTCATGTCTGCAATCTGCAAGCCCTCGGGCAGAACGATATGTTTCACCGTTTCGAGACCGGCAAAAGCGCGGGCACAGATTCTGCGCATAGACTGCGGGAGAGAGATTGTTTTCAGCACATGTTCCGGTTCATCGGCGCGAATATCAAGCTCCTGCGCAAAGAACGGCGCAAGTACGGTATAGCCCTCCGGGATTTCGAGCACATGGCTGCGAACCGTCAGCTTCTTCGCCTTCTGAGCGGTCAGGATCTCATCGTAATTTTCCATGAGCTCTGCAACGGTCGCAACTCTCGCTCGGGAGAGAATGCTCTTTTTCGGCCAGTGAAGCTTAATTTCAGGCCGGAACAGGAAGTATTCCACAGCTTTTCTGTCCGGGAAGCCCTCACAAAGATAGACGTCGGTCAGACGGGAGCAGCCGGAGAATGCGTCAGGCTCGACCTCCGTAAGCGATTTCGGAAGTTCCAGCGCAAGCAGTCTCGGACAATCCCAGAAAGCCTGCGTCTCAACTCTGCGGATTCCCTCCGGAATCTCAAAGCGCTCGCCGCCTTCGGACCCGAGAAAAGCGCGGGATGCAATGACAGTATACTCTTTCAATGCCGCACTGCGCTCGACCGGTCCCGGCATCGGCTTGGAAATCTCGTGCGTAAACACCTTGTCATCACTGCGGTAATCGCCGTGATTTACCGGCACAAACGAAATCGACTGATCGAGCTCGCCGTATTTCTGTTTATTCTCATTGGATTTGGAAGCATAAGCATAGGCTTCCTTCACCGGATTGATCGCTGTCTTCGCAGCATTGTCTTCGCTGTCCGCAGCAGCCGCACTGTTCTGAACGGCGCTTTCAACCTGCTCCTGCCGCTCGGAGATTTCGGCGACGGTCTGCTGAATTTCGGGAATCACGCTGATCTTCTCCTGAAGCTCCGTGATCGCCTCAACCTTCTCCTGCATCTCAGGAATCGCCTCGATTTTATCTTGCACACCGGCAATTGTATCGACCTTTTCCTGTATGTCGGAAATTGCATTTGCCATATCCTGAATGGTGCCGATGGTATCGGCTTTTTCGGAGATTGCACTGACTTTTTCGTGAAGATCGGACATTTCCTCAACCTTTTGCTGAAGCTCCGGAATCACGCTGATTTTCTCCTCGACATCGGAGAGCGCATCAACCTTATCCTGAACAGAAGAAAGCTTATCAACCTTCTCCTGCATCTTCGAGATTTCATCAACCTTGCTCTGCACGTCAGAAAGTGCATCGACCTTTGCCTGCACGCTTTCCTGATTTGCAGCGAGCTGATCCATGCGGGACTGCACGGCATCCATTGCCTCGACCTTTTCACGGATCGACTGAAGCTCCTGAGCTGTTGCCTGAACGGACTGTGCATCTGCAATCGTCTTTTGCAGAGAAGCAATTGCTTCGGCATCAAGGTCAGGTGCCGGAGCGGATACAGGCGCGGCTGCCTGCTGCTGTGCGCTCATTTCCGCCATCTGCTGCTGCATTACATTGATTGTCTGCTCAAGCCGACGAACCGTCTCGGAATCCACCGCTGACTGCGGCTGCGCTGCATAGGGTGCAGGTGCCGGAGCCGGTGCAGCAGGCTGCGGGGCAACAGGTGAACGAAATGCTGCCTGAATCGGAACATCAGAGGGAAGCGCCGGTTTTTGCGGCACAACGGGAACCTCCGGTACAGCCGGAACGGCAATCTGCTCTGTAATATCGGGTAGCAAATCATCGTCGCTCCAGACCGGCTTGGAGGAAATGCCGTCAAGCCAGGTGACGGTCGGATTTGTTACATCGCCGAAAACACGTTTATTTTCGTTTTCGTCATGAATAATGCGCGGCATATAGAGCGTCTGAAGCGCAGGACAGTTTGCAAGCGAAGACTGGCTGAGATGCTCACAGCCCTCCGGAATATAGAGCCGCTGCAATGCAGAGCATTCCCAGAATGCACTCGTTCCGACAGATTTGACGGAATCCGGCAGCATCAGGCTTTGCAGCGCAGAACAGCAATTGAATGCGCCGGCGCCGATCCGCTCAATTTTATTGCCCATCACAATTTTCTTGAGCTTTTTGTCTCCGCTGAAGAGATCGTCGCTCAGCTCCGTCAGATTCTGCGGAAGACGGATACGTTCAAGGCTCGGCAGATTCATGAATGCACCAGCACCGATTGCCTCGACTGTCTCCGGAATCTGAATAGAACGAAGCCGCTTGCAACCTGCAAACGCACCGTTGTCGATCACGGTTACGCCGGTTTCAAGAATAATCTCCTCCAGTGTATCCAGGAAGGAAAATGCGTTCGCTGAAATGATCCGCATACCGGACGGAATCATAATCCGCTTGATTCCCCTGCTTGCCAGCCCGCGCAATCCGTGCGGCAGAATGGCAAAATAGCTGGAGGGGATTTTCATTGTGCCGTCCTTATCAACAGTCAGCATCGTGCCGGCGCCCTGCGAAAGAATGCCGGAGGTTTCATCCATAACCTGCTGAACAGTCTTGGAACGTGTTGCAAACAGCAGTTTTTTACCGAAGTTCAGAGTAGCACCGGGGCAATGAAAAAACAGCTCCAGCGCTTTCTCCTCCGGAAAATCAGCCGGCAGATTGATCGTTTTCAGTGCATTGCAGTCATAGAAGCACCAGCGCTCAAATTCCTGTAACGAAGACGGAATCGTGAGCTTTTCCAGCATACTGGTATTCCGGAAACTGCGGGTAAAAAAGGCGTGTGTCCCGATTTTTTTGACGCCCTCCGGAATTGTCAGTTCCTTCATCTGAGAAAAGCCTGCGAGCGCGCCGTTCGCAATCGCGGTATAATCTCCCGGCAGTTTGACCTTATCCGAATTTGTACGGATCAGTCCTTTTGCATCCTCACGGGTAAATACTCGCTCCCCCATTTTTTCCTCCTTTGCAGATCAGAATTGTTATTACGGTTTCAAAAATCAATTGTTGTGCATAGATTATACCAATTAGGGTCATTATACCATTTTTTTGAAATAAATGCAAGGGGTTTTTGTTATTTTCTTATATTCTGCCGAAAAATTTTATCAAAAAAAGAGTGCCCGAAGAAATCCGGGCACATTTTTCAGATATTTCCGGCAAGAAATTGCAGCAGAATTGTCAGATCGTGAAGATTAAAATACTCGTCCTGATTTACATCAGACCGTGCAAGCATTTCATCATCAGCCTCCAGCGTCGTATCCTCTGCAATAATCCGGGCAAGGCAAACCGCATCCCGGACATCCTCGGCACCGTTGCAGTCAATGTCATAGTTGTAAACAATCGTATCATCCGGAACTGTCACAGGCTCAAGTGCCGTCAGTGTGTCGCTCAGGGTAATTACAGCGCAGTCCTTGCCGCCAACGGACAGCGTGTATTCGGTATCAGCCGAGAGATCCGGCGAGGAAATCATGACATAGTCGAATTTTTTATCAGGAATCATCTCAAAGACATTTGTGCTGCCGTCCGAGAGTGCAATGCTCTGATCCTTCACCTGCTCGGCAGTGGTCTGGAAGGTCACGACTTTCTGCGTCGAATCAATCGAAGCAATCTGATTATCCGTCGCGGTTGCAAGAATGGTTCCGCCTGTGATGATGACAGGACCCGCAGCATAGGTCAGACTGCGGTCGCCGTTTGCTTTCAGCGTTCCGCCGGTGATCTTCAGCGAGGTCTCGCCCTGCACTGCATCGTTGCTCGCTTTTATTTCAATTGCGCCGCCGGAAATTGTCACATCGCCTTTGGTGGATTTAATGCCGTCACCGCCGGAATTGATGTCAATATTTCCGCCTTTCACTTCAACGGATTTTTTGCCGCGGATCGCATCGGCAGCCTCTGTTTTCACCTTTATGGTTCCGCCGGTGATCTTAACGTCGTTGTTGCAGTGCAGCCCCTGCTGATATGCCGCTTCGATCCGGAGCTTGCCCTCGCCTTTGATTGTCAGATCGTCCTTTGCGTATACAACCGCAGTGGTAGCGGAATAGGTCTGTCCGTCATAGAGGAAGTTTTCTGTGCCTTCCACGAGATTGATCGAAGTATTCTCTGCATTCTCAACGAAAACTGCGGCATCGCTGACGCCGGTGATGCTCACGCCGTTGAAATAGAGCTTAACCGTACCCGGATCGGCGGTTAGATCCGGAACATTGACGATAATCTGACCGTCTTCCAGCGTACCGGAGAGTTCATATTGCCCGGAAGCAGAAATTGTAATCTTATTGCCGTCAACGGTGACATGATCGCCGGTTGCTTCCGCAGTTGTGCCGTTCAGTGTGATGACAGCGGTCATTTCAATCTCAGATCCGTCGCTGTCTGTCACGGCAAATACCGATCCTGCCGGCAGAACCGATGACATGAGCATGATGCAGCTTCCGGCTGCACAGGAAGTCAGTCTCCGAACCATCTTCATAAAAATCCAATCCCTTCTTTATTATCGTATTGTTTTTCTTCTGCGGATTTCCCGCTTTCTGATATCAGTTTATCATAAATGTCCGGGTTTGTCAATGCGATATTGCGAATTCTGCAACAAAAACGCAAAAATAATTCTGAAAATTAAAGGCGGTTTCAGATTTCTGTTTTCTGAGTTGAACCCCTTGCAATTTCAACAGATTTCGTGTATAATATTAAAGTATATCCGGCCTTTATACAATCCGAAGAGGTGATTTGTTTGATTTTGAAGCATCTGAAAAAATACTGGTATTTCGCAGTATTGGCATCTGTTTTCATGATTCTGGAGGTTTATGTCGATCTCTATCAGCCGCGCATGATGGCGGAGATCGTCGATCAGGGCATCTTAGGGCTGAACAATAACGGAACGCCCGATATGAATGTTGTGTCCGGTACCGGCATCCGCATGATTCTGATTGTGATACTGGGCGGACTCTGCGGAATTCTCAGCGGTGTCTGCACGAATATTTGCAGCCAGAACTTCGGCAATGACGTCCGCAAATCCGCATTCCGCCGAATCATGCATTTTTCGTTCTCGCAGACCGATGATTTCTCGGTCGGTTCGCTGATTACGCGCACGACAAACGATGTTTCACAGGTGCAGAACATGGTCTCACAGCTCATTCGCGGCTGTGTGCGCTGTATGATGTTCTTTGTTGCGGGCAGCATCGCGCTGATCTCGCTGGCAACCGATTTCGGTCTTGTGATTGCAATTGCGCTGCCGCTGATTCTTCTCGAAATCGCCTTTGTTCTGTGGAAGACCAATCCCCTGTTCCGGCTGCTGCAAAAGCGGATTGACCGGATGAACACGGTGATTCAGGAGAATGTTGCCGGTGCGCGTGTTGTCAAAGCGTTTGTGCAGGAGGAGCGGGAAAATACCCGATTTGCAAAATGCAATGATGATCTGGTTGATACACAGTTCCGCGTGCTGATTCTGATGTCCTATATGCGGCCGGTCATGAATATTGTACTGAATCTGGCGACAATCGCCGTCATTTACATCGGTTCAATCAGCGTAAAGGACGGCAATATTGCCCCCGGAACTGTCATGGCGGCGATCACCTATCTGTCTCAGATTCTCAACGGCATGATGATGCTTGCGATGATTTTCCAGACTGTGACAAGAGGCATGACCTCGGCTAAGCGGCTCAAAGAGGTGCTCGCAGCGGAGTCTGAAATCAACGACGGCAGCGGCGGCACCGCTTCTGAAACCGGTTCTGTTGTATTCCGCAATGTCAGCTTTTCGTATCCCGATCAGCCTGTTCCGGTGCTGCGCGATATTACGCTTTCGGTCAAAAAAGGCGAAACGCTCGCGATCATCGGCGAGACAGGCTCAGGCAAAAGCTCACTGGTACATCTGATTCCGCGGTTTTACGATGCAACCGGCGGAACTGTCGAGGTTGACGGCGTAAATGTGAAGGACTACACATTAGAACAGCTCCGCAGCAAAATATCTGTTGTGCTGCAAAAAAGCGAACTGTTCAGCACGACCATCCGCGATAATATCACAATCGGCAAACCGGATGCAACCGAGGATGAGATCAAGGCAGCGGCAAAGGCTGCGCAGGCAGACGATTTCATCATGCAGCAGCCGGAGCAGTATGATACACCGGTCGCGGAATCCGGCATGAGTCTCTCCGGCGGTCAGCGGCAGCGCATCGCCATCAGCCGAGGTCTCGTTAAGGATGCCGAAATCCTGATTCTCGACGATTCCACCAGCGCTCTGGACTTCAAAACGGAAGCGGCACTGCAAAATGCCCTCCGTACACAGTATCCGGAAATTACCAAAATCATCATTGCACAGCGAATCTCATCCGTTAAAAACGCGGATCGGATCGCCGTTCTTGATGACGGAACGCTCGCAGACTGCGATACGCATGAAAACCTGCTGAAGCGCTGTCCGCTCTATCAGGAAATCTACCGTTCGCAGATCAGAAAGGAGGATGAGCAGGATGAAGCAGAATGATGGAAACCAGACACTCCGTCAGGGCTTCGGACGCGGTCCCGGGCGTCTCGGCGCGCCGGTCGAAAAGGCGGAAAACAGCGGCAAAACCCTGAAACGCCTGCTCTCCTATTTCCGTTCGGAGCTGTTCTTTGTGGTTATTATGTCTGTGACGGTACTCGTCAGCGTCATTGCATCTGTTCTGGCACCGAGCTTCCAAAGCCGCTCGATTGACCATATTGTCTATGCGCGATACGGTCAGGTGCCGCGTGTTCTGCTCATTATGCTGATTCTGTACCTGATTCACGGCATTGCAACGCTGGTTCAGGGCTGGCTCAGTGCTTCGCTCAGTCAGCGGATTGTCAGCCGCCTTCGCAAACAGCTCTTTGATAAGATTGTGCATCTGCCGATCTCGTACATTGATTCTCACTCGCACGGCGATCTCATCAGCCGCATGACAAATGATGCGGAAAACATCTCCAATATCATTTCCTCGTCGCTAAGCTCGCTCTTTTCCGGTATCCTGACACTGATCGGTACGCTGATTATGATGATGTATTACAGTGTCCCGCTGGGATTTCTCTCCTGCTCAACTGTCATTCTGACGGTGCTGTTTACCGGTTTCATGTCAAAGCATATGCGAAAATTCTTTGTCAAGCGACAGGTGCTGCTCGGCAAGCTCAACGGAACCGTAGAAGAAATGGTGACGAACTACAAGACAATCTCCGCATACAATCAGCAGGAGCGCGTCATTGACGAGTTTTCCGATACTGCCGACCGCCTGACGAAAACCGGCATTATTGCAGAGATTATCGCAAACTGCATGGGGCCGGTCATGAATATGCTGAGCAATGTTTCCTTTGTAATTGTGTCGGTTTTCGGCGCATATTTTGCATGGAAGGGATATATCACGGTCGGTGTCATCTCCGCATTTATCATTTACTCCAAGCAGTTCTCCCGCCCGATCAATGAACTGGCGCAGCTTTACGGTCAGATTCAGACAGCAATCGCCGGCGCGGAACGCGTCTTCTCGGTGCTCGATACGGAATCCGAGGATTTCAGCGGCGACGATGTCGGCGAGGTCAAAGGCGTTATCGAATTCAAGCATGTCGATTTCTCCTATGTTCCCGGAAAAAAGATCATCTCTGACTTCAATCTCCGGATTGCGTCCGGAAAGAAGATTGCGCTGGTCGGCTCGACCGGCAGCGGTAAAACCACAATCATCAATCTGCTCATGCGGTTCTATGATATTGACAGCGGCGAGATCCGGCTGGACGGAAAGAATATCCGCGATCTGAAGCTCGGTCAGCTCCGCGACAGCATCGGCATTGTATTGCAGGATACCAAGCTGTTTTCGGATACGATCCGTGCGAACCTCTCCTATGCTGTTGAGGAACCGACGCAGGAGGAGCTAGACCGGGCAGCAAGATTCAGCCATTGCGACAAACTGATTGCGAAACTGCCGGAGCAGTATGATACAATGCTGTCACAGACAAGCGTCAGTCTCTCGCAGGGAGAGCAGCAGCTCATCGCAATCGGACGCGCCTTTCTCTCAAATCCGAATATTCTGATTCTGGACGAAGCAACCTCGAATGTCGATACGCGCACCGAGCAAAATATCCAGGATGCGATGAATATGCTGATGAAAGACCGCACAAGCCTGATTATCGCACACCGCCTTTCGACAATTCAGGATGCCGACATGATTATTGTCATGGATCAGGGCAGAATTGTCGAAGCCGGCAGCCACCGCGATCTCCTGCGTCGTTGCGGAAAATATCACGCACTTTATATGACGCAGTTTGCAGGACAGGCTACCTGAGAATTCTATACTAAAAATCCCGCAGATTTTGCTTCTGCGGGATTTTTATTACTCATTTTTCAGCAAGCCTTCCTCGGCGGCTTTCTGTACGATATCACCGGCGAGCGCCCTCAGCTTTTCCGAGCCCTCCCCGATTTTTTCTATTCTCCCTTCGACCTGAGAACGGCGCGTACCGTGCTCTTTCCATGACAGCCCGTGCTTGGTATAATTCAGCAGAAGCGGCTGAATGCGGTCAAGAGAGGCGGCAAAGCGCGCCTCGGGCGTCGATCCTGCTTCAAACTCATCCCAAAGACGCCGCATATATTCTCCCTGATCCGGCGGAAGCATCCCGAACAGTCTGTCGGCGGCTTTTTGCTCACGCGCAGCCTTTGTCACGTTCCCCGCTTCGTCATACGCGTAGGTATCCCCCGCGTCAATCTCCACGACATCGTGAATCAACACGGTTGCAAGCACTTTTTGCAGATCAACCGGTTCATTTGCGTATTCATGCAGCACCAGCGCAAGCATTGCCAGATGCCAAGCGTGCTCTGCATCATTCTCCTTACGGTTTTCATGCAGTACATAGGTCTGCCGGTAAATATTCTTCATTCGGTCCATTTCAAGCAAAAATGCAATCTGATCCGAAAAGCGCGCATCTTCTGGGATATTCATATCAAAAAGCCTCCGTTTACCGGGATAATCTGCCCGGTGATAAACTTTGCCTGATCCGATGCGAGAAATGCGACTGCATCCGCAATATCCTGCGGTTTCCCGATCGTGCCGAGCGGCGTCTGATCGGCAAGCGCCTGCATCGTTTCCGCATCGTACATCCGGTTCATTTCCGTATCAATGACGCCGGGCGAAACACAGTTCACCCGGATTCCGCTGGGGCCGACCTCCTGCGCAAGTGCTTTAGTAAAGCCGATTACAGCAGCTTTTGCAGCGGAATAATGCACCTCACAGGCGGCGCCGCACTGCCCCCACACCGAAGAGATATTGATGATACACCCGCTGTGCGAACGGATCATTCCGGGCAGAAAGCGCTTGGTTGTGTGCATGACGCCGCCGACATTGACAGCGAACAAACGAAGCGCCTGTTCATCCGGAATGTCCTGATATAAGCCGGTAAGTGCAATTCCGGCATTATTGACAAGCAGATCGAGCTTGCCGAACCGCAGCCTGATTTCTTCTGCCATCGCATCAATCTGCGCAAAGTCGCCGAGATCAGCATGAACCGGAATTCCGCCGATCTTTTGCGCGATTTGATTTGCAGATTCCGATGAATTATGATAATGCACAAGAACGGTATAACCGTCCGCAGCCAACCGTTCCGCAATCGCTGCGCCGATTCCGCGTGATGCGCCGGTTACAAGGGCAAGCATCCGATTTCCTCCGCTTCAAACAGGAATGTCAGAAGCCGTTTGCTGTATCCTGCTTTTTTCATCTGCACCCATTGTGTTTTCCACCATAATATGCTATAATCGGGCAGTACCCGGCTCCTTTTTTACTCCCCGGAAATTCCCCGCAGGAATATTTTGCCGGCGCCCATTGCGTTTTCTATCATAATATGTTATAATGCAGAAAACGGAAAGGATGGTAGGAAATGGAAAAAAAGCTGATTGACCGCATCAATGAACTTGCACACAAAGCCAAAACCGTCGGGCTGACCGACGAGGAGCTTACTGAGCGTGAAAGACTGCGAAACGAATACCGCGCCGCATTCCGCCGGAATCTGGTCGGCACACTGGAGCATACCGTCATTGTCGATTCGGAGGGCAATGTCATCCGCAGGGTCGCCGACGCACATAAGGATAAGCAGGACAAATAAAAAAGCGTTCCGGGTAAAACCGGAACGCTTTTTGCGGTACACCGCGATCATGCTGCTGACCGGACTTGAACCGGTACGGTGTATCCACCGAGAGATTTTAAGTCTCTTGCGTCTGCCGATTTCGCCACAGCAGCTTCTGCTTTATTATTATAACACACTCCTGCATAATTGTCAAGACTGAATCCGGCAGCAGAAGTATCATGCCTTCTGCTGCCGGAGTTTTGTTATGCCGATTCCTCAGAATGCTCGTTTACATCGCCTTTTTTCTTGAACACAAACAGCTTGCTGATGACAAAGTTCAGCGCGAGAATGATGAACTGAGACAAAATCGTCATCAGAATATAATTCCAGCCGAAAATTGCAGGAAGCTCCATGATTCCGACTTCAAGCACATAGGTTGCGGCTCTGCCGCCGAAGAAGGTTGCCATTTCACGCAGAACGGTCTTTTTCTCATGAGTTTCACTGTGGAATACATATTTTTTGTTGACAACAAAAGCAAACGTCGCACAGATCAGCCATGAAACCGTTGTATTCAGCGCACTTGGAATTGCCTGATGATCGACGGAATAGCCGCCGAGTGCAAAAAGCTCTCTGCCGATCAGCTTGGTCACAATAGAAAGCAGCGTTGTCCATGCGCCGTAGTAGCAATAGCGCCAGACATCTTCGTATTTATACCAGAGCTTTTTGATCGGCTTCGGCATCAGTTTCAGTACAAATTGGAGCAGTGCCTCCAGCATGGTGTCAAACCCCCTGTCATGTTTATTCGAGCTCAAACGCACCGGTATAGAGCTGATAATACATGCCTTTCTTTGCAAGCAGCGCATCGTGGCTGCCGCGCTCGATGATCTTTCCGTGATCGAGCACCATGATAACATCGGAATTCCGGACAGTCGAAAGGCGGTGCGCAATGACAAATACCGTTCTTCCCTTCATCAGTGCATCCATGCCGCGGGATACAATCGCTTCCGTTCGCGTATCAATCGAGGAGGTTGCCTCATCCAGAATCATGACCGGCGGATCGGCAACGGCGGCACGCGCAATTGCAATCAGCTGGCGCTGTCCCTGCGAGAGATTCGCACCGTTTCCGGTCAGCATGGTATTGTAGCCCTTCGGCAGTCTGGTGATGAAATCGTCAGCGCCGGCGAGCTTTGCGGCATCCCGGCACTGCTCGTCGGTTGCATCAAGTCTGCCGTAGCGGATATTATCCATAACCGTTCCGGTAAACAGATTTGTCTCCTGAAGCACGATACCGAGCGATCTGCGCAGATCGGATTTCCGGATCTTGTTGATGTTGATGCCGTCATACCGGATTTTACCGTCTGCGATATCATAGAACCGGTTAATCAGATTGGTAATCGTCGTTTTTCCGGCACCGGTTGCGCCGACAAATGCAACTTTCTGACCGGGCTTTGCAAAAACGGTAACGTCATGCAATACGGTTTTGCCTTCTTCATAGGCAAAATCGACCTCATTCAGCGTCACCTCACCCCGAAGCGGCGTATAGGTCACTGTGCCGTCCGCGCTGTGCGGGTGCTTCCATGCCCAGATGTGCGTTACCTCATCGGTTTCGGTGAGATTGCCGTCTGCATCGTATTTCGCATTGACCATCGTAACATAGCCGTCATCGGTCTCCGGCTTTTCATCCAGCAGCTTGAAAATTCTGTCCGCGCCGGCAACTGCCATGACAATCGCATTGAGCTGCTGTGTGAGCTGATTCAGATTGCCCGTAAACTGCTTCGTCATATTGAGGAACGGGACAAGAATACTGATGCTGAGTGCCATGCCGGAAATCGAAAGGTTCCCGACATTTTTCAGCAGGAGCAGACCGCCGACCGCTGCAATCACAACATACAGAATATTGCCGATATTCAGGATAATCGGGGCAAGCGCATTTGCATAGGCATTGGCGCGGAAGCTGTCCTGAAAGAGCTGCTCATTGACTTTGTCAAATTCCTTTTTGCACTGCTCCTCGCGGCAGAAAACCTGCACGACCTTCTGACCGTTCATGATCTCCTGCACATAACCCTCTGCCTGACCGACCGATTTCTGCTGCCGGACAAAATACTTTGCAGAGCCGCCGCCGAGTTTCGCCGAGACCATCATCATCAGCGCGACACCGAGCAGCACAACCAGCGTCAGCCATACGCTGTAATAAATCATAATCGCAAACACAAACAGCACAATCGCGCCTGCTTGAACCATAGTCGGCAAAGACTGTGAAATGAGCTGACGCAGCGTGTCGATATCATTGGTGTAGTAGCTCATGATATCGCCGTGCTGGTGGGTATCGAAAAACCGGATCGGGAAATTCTGCATCTTGCCGAACATTTCGCAGCGCATTTTATTGAGAAAGCCATGCGTCATGACAGCCATAAGCTGCTGATAGAGCGTCATCGCGACAATCGACAGCACATACAGACCGATCAGCAGCCCGACCTTCGGGAGGATTGTTTCTTTTGCGGCTTCCCAGTCGCCGGTTGATGCCCATTTTTCGATATCGGCAATGACCTTTTGCACGAATACAGCCGGTATCGAAGAAACCGCAGCAGAAAACAGGATACACAGAAGCGTAACAGGCAGCATCACCGGATAGAATCCGCGGAGCATTTTCAGGACGCGGAACAGTGAACGGAATGTCGAGCCCTTTGAAGCAGGCGGTCCGTAAACCTTACGCGGCATCGCCATCACCTCCGTTCGTCTGCTGCTCATAGACCTCGCGGTAAATCGGGCTGTTCTGCATGAGCTCATCATGCTTGCCGATCCGCTCGATTTTACCGTTGTCCATGACGATAATCATATCTGCATCCTGCACAGAGGCGATTCTCTGCGCAATGATAATCTTGGTTGTCTCGGGAATGAATTTTTTGAATCCTGCGCGGATAAATGCGTCGGTTTTCATATCGACCGCACTGGTCGAGTCATCAAGAACGAGAATCTTCGGCTTTTTCAGCAGTGCGCGGGCAATGCAGAGACGCTGCTTCTGTCCGCCGGAAACATTGCTGCCGCCCTGTTCAATCATCGTATCATAGCCGTCCGGAAACGCGGTGACGAAATCATGCGCCTGTGACAGCTTGCACGCCTCAACCAGCTCCTCATCGGTTGCATCCGGATTGCCCCAGCGCAGGTTCTCCTTGATTGTTCCGGAGAACAGCACGTTCTTTTGCAGCACCATTGCAACATTATCGCGCAGCGTATTGAGATCGTAGCTGCGGACATCAACACCGCCGACCTTCACGCTGCCCTCCGTGACATCATAAAGCCGCGCAATCAGCTGCACGAGCGTTGATTTCGAGGAGCCTGTGCCGCCGATGATACCGACGGTTGCGCCGGAAGGAATATGCAGGTCAATGCCCGAAAGCGCATATTTCTGCGCCTTGCTCGAATATTTGAAACTCACGCCGTCAAAATCAACCGCGCCGTTCTGCACAGCGTTCACGGCATTTTCCGGATTGTGAATATCCGGCTTCTCATCCAGAACCTCAGAAATACGCTTAATTGATTCAGCAGACATGGTCAGCATGACATAAATCATAGAGAGCATCATGAGCTGAATGAGGATCTGGAAGCCATAGGTCAGCATTCCGGAGATCTGTCCGACGTCGATGCCCTTTCCGGTAATGATGAGCTTTGAGCCGACAATCAGAATAAACGCCATGTTGAAATAGAGGCACATCTGCATGAGCGGGCCGTTCAGGGCAACAATCCGCTCAGCTTTTGTAAAGTCCTTCCGGATATCGTCAGACGCTGCAAAAAACTTCTTTTTTTCATATTCTTCCCGAGAAAAGCCTTTGACAACACGCATTCCGCGGACATTTTCCTCAATGGATTCATTCATCCGGTCATATTTCTTAAACACGCTGCGGAACGCCGGCATTGCGTGCTTTGCAATGAGAATCAGACCGAACAGCATCACCGGGATCACAATAACAAAGGTCGTGGCGAGCATACCGCCCATGATAAACGCCATCGTGATGCTGAAAATCAGCATCAGCGGCGCACGAACCGCAATTCTCGTCATCATCATGAACGCCATCTGCACATTCGAGATATCGGTCGTCAGTCTGGTAACGAGCGAGGAGGTCGAAAACTTGTCGATATTGCTGAACGAAAAGCTCTGCACCTGCTCGAAAATATCGTGGCGGACATTTTTCGCAAAACCGGCAGATGCCTTTGCTGACGTCATGCCCGCGCCGCCGCCGCATGCCAGAGAAACGATTGTCAGCAGCAGCAGGATCAAACCGATTCTGAGAATATAGGACATATTCGCACCGGCTTTCACCTGATTGACCAGATCGGCAGTCAGATATGGGATAAACGCCTCAATTATGACTTCGCCGGTAATGAAAATGATCGTGAGTATGGTCGCCATTTTGTATTCCCGCAAACATCGGGCTATGGTACGAAACATAAACCGCATTCTCCCCTTTCAGGTTTCATTGTTGAGATTGGACTGCATTCTATTAAGGAAGCTGTGCAGCATTGCGAGTTCCTCCTCCGAGAAACCGCGCGTCAGAGCTGATTCGAGCTGTTCCGATTCCGAGCGAATCTGCTCAATGATCGCTTTGCCGCGCTCCGTCAGGACGATTTTCTTGACTCTGTCATCGCTTGCGACTTTCGACCGCTCAATCAGCTGATTCTGCTCCAGAGACGCTACCAGCTTCGATATTCCGGAGCGGCAGATATGGAGCTCCCGTTCCAGATCACGCTGATAAATATCCTCGCCCTCGTGCTCTGCGAGGAATCCCATCACCCAACCGTAAGCGGCAGCTTTACGGTCAAGATCATGCTGGAGCTGCATTCCTTCCACTTTATGCTTAATTGCGCCGTTCAGATGATGCAGCGCGATAAGTGTTCGCTGATTCATGACCCACATCCTCTCAGTTTTCATGATTTCAGACTGTTCACCATGAAACATTATACAGCGATTAGCCCAAAATGTCAAGTGAAAATTTAGTGAAATGCACTATGCCCTCCCGACAAAAAGCTTGCCGAAAATCCGGTTTCCGGCAAGCTTTTTTCATTTTCAGTGATTGCGCGGGCGTTTCAGATCATCGGTATCCAGCCAGATCGTGAAGGGGCCGTCATTGAGCAGCGAAACATCCATATGCGCACCGAACACGCCGCTGTCAACGTGCGGGATTACTGCACGGCACTGCGCAAGAAACAGCTCATAGAGCCGGTTTGCCTCATCAGGCTTGGCTGCATGGGAGAAGCTCGGACGGGTTCCCTTCCGGCAATCGGCACACAGCGTAAACTGCGAGATAACAAGCAGCGAACCTCCCACATCCTGCAAGCTGCAATTGGTTTTTCCCTCTGCATCGGAAAAAATCCGCAGTTTCAGTATTTTCTCGGTCAGCATCGTGACCTCGGCGTCGGTGTCTTCTTCCGTCACACCGAGTAAAATCAGATAGCCCTGTTCAATCTCGCCTGTTTTGGTGCCATCCGCGACAACCGAAGCATGACGCACTCTCTGTATCAATGCACGCATATTATCTCACTCTCCGTAAATCATTCTTGCATAGTCAACCGTTGCCTTGGCATCCTTTGCATAGCAGTCTGCGCCGATTTTTTCTGCATAATCTCCGGTTAAAACGGCGCCGCCGACAACAGTTTTGCAAGCAGGGTACTGCTCATGCAGCAGCCTGATCGTTTCCTCCATTGCACCGACCGTCGTGGTCATCAGCGCGCTCAGCCCGACAAGCGAAACCTGCTGCGCAACAGCGGTATCCACGATCTTTTGCGGCGGTACATCCTTGCCGAGATCAATCACATCAAAGCCGTAGTTTTCAAGCAGCAGTTTCACGATATTTTTGCCGATATCGTGTACGTCGCCCTGTACGGTTGCAATCACGATTTTGCCCTTTCCGCCGCTGCTGCCCTGATCGGACATATGTGCCTTCAGTACACCGAAAGCACTTTGTGCGGCGGTTGCTGCCTGAATCAGCTGCGGCAGAAAAACCGTTCCCTTTTCATAATCGGCACCGACCGTATCCAGCGCCGGAATCAAGAGCTGATTGACAATATCCAGCGGCTCCATTGTCGTAAGCGCCTGTTCGGTCAGCCGGGCTGCATCCTGTCTCAGGCCGCGAATTACGGCACCTTCCAGTGTCAGCGACGCGGAGCTCTGAGCAGCCGGTGCGGAAGCATCCGGATTCTGCACATTTTGACAGGCAGTGATATACGCCTCGCAGTTCGGGTCAAATCCCGCCAGCATCCGGAATGCGCGGACGGTATCCATCATTCCCTCTGCCATCGGATTCAGGATCGGCAGCGTCAGCCCGTTCTGCATCGCAATGCTCAGAAAAGTCCGGTTAATCAGCGGCCGGTTCGGGAGCCCGAAGCTGATGTTCGACACGCCGAGGACAGTTTGCAGCCCAAGCTGTTCATGCACCATATTGACGGCACGGAGCGTTTGCACGGGGCCGTCGCCGCCGGTCGAAGCCGTCAGCGTCAGACAGTCAAGGAAAACATCGTCCTTCAGAATGCCGAGCGTAGTTGCCGCATCCAGAATCCGTTTGCCGATTGCAAAGCGCTCCTCCGCAGAATTCGGAATGCCGTTTTCATCGAGCGTCAGCCCGACGACACAGGCGCCGTAGTGCTTGACGAGCGGGAGAATCTCTGCGATTGACGCGGCTTTTCCGTTGACGGAATTCACAATCGGTTTGCCGGGATAGATGCGCAGGGCAGCCTCCAGTGCAGCCGGATCGGAGGAATCGAGCTGAAGCGGAAGATCCGTGACCTCCATGATCGCCTGCACAGCCTGCGGCAAAACCGCTGCTTCATCAATACCGGGCGTTCCGACATTAACATCGAGAATATCAGCATCTGCGTCAGTTTGCGCGATTGCTTCGCCGCGCAGATAATCAAAATCCATTTCAAGAAGCGCCTGCTTCATGCGCTTTTTGCCGGTCGGATTGATCCGTTCGCCGATCACACGCGGCATATCGAGCAATACCGTCCGGATGCCGGAGCAGACTGCCGGCGGCCTATGCGTATTGGGTGCAGCCGGCTGCACATCGCGCAGCACATTCCGCATCGCCGTAATGAATTCCGGTGTTGTGCCGCAGCAGCCGCCGAATACGCGCACGCCTGCCGCCGCAAAATCCGGCATATAGGATGCAAATTCCTCCGGCGTGATCGAATACGCACCGGTAACAGGATCGGGCAGACCTGCATTTGCCTTTGCAATCAGCGGCAGGGTTGTCCATTTGGAGAGCGACTGAATCAGCGGCAGAATTTCATTCGGTCCGAGTGAGCAGTTGATGCCGATTGCCGCAGCGCCGAGCGCTTCCAGCGTCACAGCCATTGCCGAAATCGGACAGCCGGTGAAGGTGCGTCCGGTCTCGGTAAAGGTCATGGTCACCAGAATCGGCAGCGCGGTGTTCTCTTTTGCAGCAAGAAGCGCGGCTTTCGTCTCAAGCAAGTCACTCATGGTTTCAATCACGACCAGATCGGCGCCCGCAGCAGCACCGGCTATGCAAACCGTTTTATATGCTTCATAGGCAGCATCGAAGGTCAGGGAGCCGGCGGGCTGTAAAAGCTGACCGGTCGGGCCGAGATCCAGCGCAACGGAAACATCTGCCGGAACCGCTGCCTTTGCAAGCCGGACAGCAGCACGGACTGTTTCCGCAGTATCAATTCCGGTTCCATCCAGTTTCAGCGGATTCGCCCCGAATGTATTGGCATAGACAATCTGTGAACCGGCTTCGGCATATGCGCGGTGAACCGCCGCAACACGCTCCGGCTCCGTCAGATTCAGCCGCTCCGGCAGCTCGCCCGGCTGAAGGTGCAGCATTGTGCCCATTCCGCCGTCGAGATAGATAAATGCATTCGATTTCAGTAATTCCCGGAAATTCACAATGTGCGCTCCTTTTCATTTTCTTGATCTGCCGCAAAGACGCAGCCGGAACGGTTCGGGCATTCGGCGCAGGATTTTCCGCAGCAATATCTGCGGGCGTCCTTCACCGGCTGATGCGATAACCCGATTATCGCCGTCACGGATTTCATAGGCAGCAGTGTATTATGCGGTGTAACGGTAAGTCCGATCTTACGCGGCGCATCCAGCATCGCAATCAGATCCTTTTGCTGACCGAGCGGAAAATCGCCGTAACCGGCGCTGAAACGTGCCGTAAAATACGGAAAATCCAGTATTCGCTTCAATTCTTCTTCCAGACTGTTGCATACGGCTTCAATCGCAGCGCCTGCAACCGCATCGTACATCAGTGCCTGCATCATATCAGATGATTCAGCCCGGCGAATCAGCGAATCGACCGGAGCGGAGAGCGTTGCGGCGAGAAGCACAGCCTGCCTGCATCCAGTCAGATGCAGTGCGATATCCTTTCCGCCAAGCAGCAATCCCCCGACGCGAACGCCGTCATCGCCGTGTTCCACCGGCAGCATCCGCCAGACAGTCCGCGGCTGCGCTGCATCGCAGAGCGTTTTCATGCAGCAATCGAGTACCGCCTCAAGCTCCGGATCAAGTGCCGGCGTGCGCAGCAGCATCAGAATCTCATCACGGCTCAGATCAGAGGGCTTCATTCTGCAATTGCCTCGACAATATACCGCGCAACATCCGGATTGTTCATCGTATAGAGATGAATGCCGTCAGCGCCGTTCTCCCGCAGATCAAGAATCTGCTCGATTGCATATTCGAGTCCTGCCGCTTTAAGCGATGCGGCATCGTTGGCGTAGCGCGCCATGAGCTTCGCAAGGCGCTTCGGGATGCTCGCGCCGCAGAGCGAAACCATGCGCTCGATAGATTTTTTCGAGGTAACGGGCATAATGCCGGCTTCAACCGGAACTGTGATTCCGGCAGCCGCGATCTTCTCGCGGAACAGATTAAAGTCTTTATTCGAGTAAAACAACTGCGAAATCAAATGCGTTGCACCCGCATCCACCTTTTCTTTGAGATGACGGATATCCGTATCGAGATCGGGTGTCTCCGGGTGTCCCTCGGGATAGCAGGCAGCAGCAATGTCAAAGTCACCGTTTGCCTGAATATACCGGATCAGATCGCTCGCATATTGAAAATCGTGCTTCGGTGTTACCGCGGGATTGCGGTCACCGCGAAGTGCAAGGATATTCTCGATGCCCTTCTCCTGAAATACACGCAGCTTTTCAAGGACGCTTTCCTTTGTCTCATTGATACAGGGCAGATGCGCAATCGCCAAAATCTTCAATTTATCCTGAATATAAGCACAGATTTCAGCCGTTGAAGCGCCCGGAACGGAGCCGCCTGCACCGTAGGTCACGCTGATAAAATCAGGCTGCAAGTCTTTGAGTGCATCCAGCGTCTGATAGATCCGGTCAATCGGAACATCCGGCTTCGGCGGAAAAACCTCAAATGACAGAAGCTGCTTTTTGTTGAATAAGGTTACTGCTTTCATATGGCACCTCAGTTATCCTATTATAAAGACGATTTTTACAATTTCCAGTCAATCGGCTGCATCCCGTTTTCTGTAAGAAATGCATTGGTTTTGGAGAAATGACGGCAGCCGAAAAAGCCGTGATAGGCAGAAAGCGGACTCGGGTGCGGACATTGCAGAATCAGATGCCGGCGATTGGTAATCAGACCGGCTTTTGCGCGGGCATTTCCGCCCCAGAGCAAAAATACCATCGGCTGCTCCCGGTCATTCAAGTGCCGGATAATCGCATCGGTAAGCTGCTCCCAGCCCATTCCGTGATGACTGTTCGCCTGTCCGGCACGAACGGTCAGCGCCGCATTCAGCAGCAGAACGCCCTGTTTTGCCCATGCAGTCAGATCGCCGCTGCCGGACTGTATATTATCGACGCCGAGATCATCGCGCAGCTCCTTGAAAATATTGACAAGAGAAGGCGGCGGCTGAATCCCCTGCCGGACGGAAAAGCTCAGACCGTGTGCCTGCCCCTCTCCGTGATAGGGGTCCTGCCCGAGAATCACACATTTGACCGCTTCATACGGCGTATATTTCAGTGCGTTGAAAATATCGTACATATCCGGATAAATCCGCTTTGTCCGATACTCCTGAATCAGAAACTGCCGCAATTTCTGATAGGATTCGCTCGCGAAATCATCCTGTAAAATGCTGTCCCAATCGTTGCCGATATGCACCATATGCATCACCTTTTCCAAATATTATCCGAAACATCAACCGGAACGCCGTCTTTCAGGAAGAAGCGCGGGACGCGCTCACCGACAGCGCATACAACCTCGTAATTGATTGTACCGGTATTTGCCGCGATCTGATCTGCGGAGCAATGCCCTGCGTCATCACCGAATACTGTCACGATATCGCCGGTGCTCAGTCCCTTTGCATCCGTAATATCCAGCATCAGCTGATCCATGCACACTCTGCCGACGAGCGGACAGAGCTGATCGCGCACAAGCATCTTACAATTGCCGTTGCTGTTCAGCCGCCAGAAGCCGTCAGCATAGCCGATCGGAACAGTTGCGATCACACGCGGGGAATCTGCGGTGAAGGTTCTGCCGTAGCTGACTGTATCCCCTGCCTGAATCGTTTTGATATGCGAGATCACGCTTTTCAGCGCCATAACCGGTTTCAGCTCCGGAAGATTCCGCGTCTGATCCGAAGGCTTTAATCCGTAAAGCACGACACCGGCACGCACCATATCCAAATGCACATCCGGCAGCCCCGGAACCTCCGGTTTATCAAAAATCGCGGCGCTGTTTGCACAATGCCGCAGCGAAAACCGAATTCCTTTGCTCTCAAGGAATTCAATTGCTTCGATAAAATTCCGGTACTGCTCGGCAGTAAATGCAGCGCCGTCCTCGCCGTCATCCGCAACAGCGAAATGAGTGAAGATGCCCTCTGCCTTCAGACAGGGCAGCTTGCAGACAGCCAGTGCATCGCTCAGCTCAGAATGACCGCCGCGATGCTGAAACCCGATTCTGCCCATTCCGCTGTCAATTTTAATGTGCATTTTCACACGGACGCCGTCCGACATCGCCGCCTGTGACAGCGCCTCGCCGTAGCTGCGGGAATAAACGCACTGTGAAATATTCTGTTTTGCAAGTACTATCGCGCATTCCGGCGGTGTGTATCCGAGAATGAGAATCGGCAGTGTAATCTGATTCTGCCGAAGCTGCAATGCTTCCTCAAGATTAGAAACCGCCAGAAAATCAGCGCCGAGTGTCTCATAAAGCGCGGCAAGACGCACCGCGTTATGCCCGTATCCGTTTGCTTTGATGACACAGCAAACCTTTGCATCCGAACGAACTGCTTTGCGGATCTGTGTATAATTCCATGCGGCATGATCCAGATTGATCTCTGCCCATGTCCGCTTCCTGATTCCCTGCACGAAATCATCTTCTCCCTTCAATGGATTATCGCATCTATTATAACACAATTCTCTTAAAATGTAAAGCAAGAGTCAGTAAAAAACAAAACGCCGCAGCATCTCGGCATTTTCTTGCTGAGATGCTGCGGGTTTGTCAATCAGGAATCCTTCCCGAGCGGGAAGATCAGGTCGGAAATCTGCTCCTCCATATGTTTGGAATACGCAGTGACCTCCTCGAAGCCGCCGTTATCATCGGTTCCGGTCGAGGTCCACGGGAATACGCCGTCCCAGCCGTTGTCATAGAGCATCTGCCCCGCCTGCACAAGGTCGATGCCGTCCTGAACGGAGCCTTTCGCAGAGCATTCACCCAGCACATTCGGTTTTGATGTAAGCAGCCCATAATCGGCAGGCGACATTTTGAACGGGTCGTTATGCCACTGAATCATCCAGTCATAGAAATGCACCGAATAGAAATCCATATAGGAATCTTCGCCGGCGTAATATTTCAGCAGATCGTCGCTCATGACATTCGTGCCGCGTTTGTCGGAGTTGTTCGGGATATAGGCGATGCCGGTCGTAACCAGTATGTCGCTGTGCTGATGAATTCCCTGCGCACATTTCCCGAAAAATGTGACAAGCGGCTTCCAGTCAATCCTGCCGGACTCTTCGTTCTCGTGAATCCAGTCCGGCTCATTGCACAGGTCGATGCTGAACAGATAGTCGTTGCTGTCGTACCGTTCGGCAAACGGAATAATGTAATTATCCACATAACTCTGCGTCAGGTCAGCGTCCTGCATCATCGCACGGAATTTCTTGTGATTGCGGTTTCCGGTTTTGCAGCAGTCAAATGACATCATCGTCGCCATGATATAGATTTTATGCTTTGCGGCGACCGACATCAGCCGGTCTGTGTCATTCCAGAACTGCTCTGTCATGCCGGTAACTTTTCCGTCCCCGTCAAACTGAATGCCGTAATCTCCGCTGCACAGAATCCATACGCGGGATGAATTGATGCCGGCATCATGGAGCGCCGCAAAGTGCGTGTCCCAGAAATCGTAATCGAAATCGTGACCAAAATCATTCCAGTTATCCCACGGCGTATTCGTGCCGCAGAGCCAGAGTTTTTTGCCGCCGACCTGAAAATGTGCGTCGGCGATTGTCACCTTTGCGCTGCCGTCTGACTGCACCAGATCGACCGGTACAATAGAATTGCCGGAGCTTTCAGCGGAAGAAACGCTGCCGGAATCGGCTTCACTTTTTCCGCTGTCTCCGCAGCCGCCCAGCCCGGTCATCATCATCACCGCGCCGAGCATCCATGCGGAGAGCCGTTTGAATTGTTTATGCATGGGTACCTCTCACCTCAGAATTCTCTTTTTATGAATCATACTTCCGCACGCGCAGCGGAATTTGCAGACTGTCGGCAAGCGCCTGCGCCGCGTCGATTTCCTCTTTCGGGATCACATCGACTACCGTAAACATCACACGCTTTACATACTGCTTGCAGTCAACGGCAAACTGCTGCATTGCCTCAAACGCATTGTCCCACTTCGGGCGCGTGACGGCAAGGTATGCATCTTTCGTGCCGGCATTCAGGCTGATCGAAACGGTATCAAGCAGACCGGCAAGCAGATGTGCGGTCGGGACACCGTGAATCAGATCGGAGAGCCCGTTGGTGTTCAATCGGATCGGCGGACATCCGGGAAGCGTTTTTGCAAAGCGTGCTGCTTCACAGAGCAAAAGCAAGGCTTCGGTCGGTTCACCGTAACCACAGAAAACCAGCTCCGTAAAATCCGCCAGATTCCAGTTTGCAAACGCCGCTTTTACTTCATTGAGATCCGGGTCATGCTCCAGCCAAAGGCTGTCTGAGCCGTAAGCGCCGTCGCCGTTCTGACGGATGCAGAAGGTGCAGGCGCATGGGCAGCGGTTTGTCAGATTGACATAAAGATGCTCTCCGACCGGATACAGGATTGTCATAGCCATTCGAGAATCAGATTCCTTTCTGTTTGAAATGATTTTATGCAAAAAACGTATCGCCGTTTGCGCGGTCAACTTCATACGAGGCAAGAACACGGATTCCGCCGATCAGATGCTGATTGAGGATATCAATTTCCTCAGCAGGGATCCAAAGTGCGCGCCGGTCTCTGTCCTCATTATGCTGAATCGGAAACTGCCGGATATAGGCGTCATCAACCAAAAAGCTGACAACGTACACAGTCGGTTCAGTTTGCTTTGCAATTCTCATGTGCTTCGCAATCTGTGAAGCGCCCTCCTGCGAAAGCAGTGCAGTAAAGAGCGGCTGATCGGCTGTACGCGGCGGGAATCCCTGAAAGCTGCGGGATTCCACTTCATGATATTCTTCTGCACATAGCGGGCGGTATAGTTCCATTGCAGTCCTCTCTTTCTTTTTTGTTCAATGCCTGCGGTTCTTATTTATTCGGGCATTGATCTCGTCGTGAAGAAAATACATCTTCTGTACGGAATTCTCTAAAAAGTAATAATGCGAAATGTACGGGATCAGCAGTGCCAGAATCAGCAAAAGCAGCAAAGACAGCGCGATGATATTCGTGACAAGGAAGATGCCGAGCGCGATAAAGAAGCAGATTGCAAACAGCATCGTGACCAGAAAATGAACCAGCCGTTCATGCTGCATAAACTGAATCATATGAAGATGCGATCGGAGCAGTGCCTCATAATTAAAATCGTCATCCTGCTCCTGCGCCAGCAGCGCTTCGAGCTCTTTGAGATACTTTGTCAGATATTTCCGCATTCTGCGCCTCCGTATCAGCTTCTGCCTTCATCCGAAGAATCCGCGCTCAGAAACTCCGCCAAAGACATTGTCCCGTTGTTGAGCGCTTCAAAACGGTCATTGTATCGGTCAACCGTCTCAGCCGAGACATACATCAGATAAGAGTACAGCTCCTCACTGAGCAGCGCACCCTTATAGCAGCTCGTCAGGCGGAAGCGGATCTCACCGGTTTCGGGGTTCAGGTCAAAGGAGCCGTCGATCAGCCCGTAATTCGCAGCAGCAACCGCAATTGCCGCCTCCGGAATCTTATCCGCTGCCATGCGGAACGGCATTGCGGAAAACACCGTTGCAATCTGTTTGTCGGCGCGCAGAATAATATGCAGCGTCATCGGCAGATCCTCGCCGGTAAAGCCGATCCGAATATGCGTTCTGCCGGGCGTTTGCTCTTCAATCTTATATTTCAGCTTTTTATGATTCAGCATGGCAATCAGGACAGCGGCATTCTGCTCTGTTGCATCAATCCGCTCCTGATTCAGTACAGATTCCATCGGGAATCCCTCCTTTGCTATCATATTTATGAATATTATACCATATCTTTCCTGATTTGTCAAGTTTTCAGGAAAATTATTACAAATCCGTCACAGTATGGCGCTCGCATGCCTTGTCACATGACATCCGACATTTACGGCAACCGGCAACCCGGCAATATGCGTTGCGCCCTGCTCAATATTGACAGTCAGTGCGGTCACGCTGCCGCCGAATCCCTGCGGACCGATGCCGAGCCGGTTGACCGCTTCGAGCATTTGCTGCTCGAGCTCTGCATACAGCGGCTTTGGGTTGCGGATTGCCACATCGCGGCAAAGCGCCTTTTTCGCCAGCATGGCACATTGCTCGAAATCGCCGCCGATCCCGACGCCGACGACAATCGGCGGGCAGGGATTGCTGCCGGCTTTTGCGATTGTATCCACGACAAATCCGACAATATCCTCTTTCGATGCAGCCGGTGTAAACATTCTGACCGCACTCATATTTTCACTGCCGAAACCCTTGGGACAGACGTCAATGCGAATCTGATCGCCGGGAACAATATCAAGATGCAGAACCGCCGGCGTATTGTTTCCGGTATTCACGCGTTCGAGCGGATCCCCGACTACGGAGCAGCGCAGATAACCCTCGATGTATCCGTCCGCTACGCCCTGATTGACAGCCTCGCGCAGATCGCCGCCGGTAATGTGAACATCCTGTCCGATCTGCATGAAGATCACCGCCATACCGGTATCCTGACAGATCGGAAGACCGGTTTCCCGCGCCGCATCAAGATTCGCGCAAAGATCCTGAAACACGCTCTTTCCTGCGTCAGACTGCTCCTGCTGTTCGCCGCAGCGAATGCACTGCTCCAGCGATTCAGGCAAAACCGTATTTGCCTGAATGCACAGATCCCGCACCGCCTGACGGATCTCTCCGGCACTGATTTCTCTCATATCGTTTTCCTCTTTTATCATATCATATTTTCCCTGTTCCGGGAATAGTCAATTTCTGCACAATGTATAAAAAACGGACGTCTTTATCTGAAAAGACGCCCGCTTTTTGAATCCGGATTACAGAGCTACTTTATCGTTTTCATCGCCATCACCGTTCACGGTGAAATATGCTGCGTTCTCTTCCGGTTTTACATAAACAACAAACTCTTTGACCACTTTTCTCTTGTGTACGGACTTGTATTTCTTGAGAGCATCCGCAGCAACAGTGGTGACGTCAATCTCCTTGCCGTCATACTGCAAAATGGTCTTGATAACGGGATCTGCCTTCTCAGCTTTCTTTGCAGCAGGCTTTGCGGTCTTTGCAGCCGTCTCAGCCTTTTTCGCTGTCGTTTTTGCCTTAGCGGCGGCTTTTTCTGCCATCGGTACAAACATCCTTTCATCAATTTTTTGCGGATATCCGCTAATGAGATTATAGCACATCTTGGCCTGATTGTCAAGCAATATTTTATATTTTCCCGCTGTATCCGCGATTATTCATGATATTACAACAACGCGACGGAATCATTACATTGCAGTTGGTTTTTTTGATACGGTTACTGCTTGTATTTTTCCATATCCTGCGCACGCATTTCCGCACGGCGAATCTTGCCGCTGCCGACGGTTTTCGGCAGGCTTTCGGGGAATTCCACGACACGCGGATACTTATACGGTGCGGTTGCCTTTTTGACATAATCCTGATTTTCCTTAACCAGTGCATCCGAAGGAACCGTGCCCTTTGTGGGTGGAATTTTCAATGACTCCGAAACAGACATAAAACGCTGTATCGTCATGATTTTTCACTGTTTTGATGCCCTTGAACTTTGCGGAATCAGGAGAATTTCATGGTCAATATTGTCAAAACACCCCTTGATGTCGCCCTCTGCAAACCACCTTGCACCGCCAAACTGCCGCTTGATCGTTTTCAGTGCAGTATGACAGCTTCGGTTCGGTCTGAAGCCATGGGATTCATTCAGAAAAATTGGTTCATAAATCGCCTCTAAAATCATTCGCAGTGCTTCCTGCACCAGCTTGTCCGAAAAGGTCGGAATCCCAAGAGGGCGATTTTTTACTGTTCTTTTTCTGAATGTAGGTTCGTCTGACGGGGTTCGGTCTGTAGCTTTCGCTCCGCAGAGATTCGATGATTTTTTGAATTTTTCCTCTCCGAAACCGTCCGCCGTGTCGTTATTGATGCAACAGGTTTTAGGCACTTTCCTGTCTCTGCACATAACAGAAGATCGAAACTTGCATTCGGCAAACCCAGCCTATACCTTGTATCTAATTCACATTGCGGTTCAGTCGTACCCGATTGCCTTTGAGTAACTTTCCGCTTTCCGTTCGTGCTGTGTTCCCGTGTCAGTTTTCGCCTTTCGGTTAGAACGGCTGTGTCCTGCGCTGTTTTGCAGGGTAGTTCCTTTTTTCTACTTTTCTTTATGCCCTTTCCGGGCGCACGGCGTGGATATGGTCATGATCGGTGTGTACCGAGGCGCTTTGCATTCTCTTTTTTAGTGGTCATACTGCTCCACCCCCTTCAGGTATATCCTGCACGAAATGCGGTATGACAGAAAATATATCACAAGTACCGAAACACTAAGGATCCCGAATATCATAGACAGATTATCACCGCTGAACAGCTTTTCGGCTGTTTCAAACAAGGCATCGCTGAAATTACAGAAATTAGTAAGTATCATTACAGATATGATGATGGTAAATACAAGAGAATATATCAGCTTGATAAGGCTGCCTTTTTTGTTGCCGTAACGCAGCGTGAAGGGGGTATCAATAGCACGCAGAAGCAGCTGTACGAATATGAGCGGCACACTGATATTGCTGAGGTCTTTGATCTCTGTGGTACCTATATCGAAAGCAACAGCACAGAGTAATCCATCAAACATTTGCAGGCTGAACATAAACAGCACGACCATACCGAAAACCATTTCATATTTCACACGCAGAAACCCCTTGTAGCCGTCAGAAGTTGAAGTGATCCAGTACCCCCACAGCTTTCGGTCATCGCCTCTCAGCACCATGGTTTGCAGACCGCCTGCAACCAGAAAAGCGCATATCGTTCCGAATGTGCGGACTGTATTGATGTTACCGATAATATCCTTTTCAAATAAGAATACCAGAGGCAAAGCACCGCAGAGTATCATAGAGAGGATAAACCAGCGGTTCTGCTTCCATTCCTTGTAAACAAGTCCCGTCATTACGGCTCTCTCCTTTCGTGCGATCTCCACATCGCAAGGAAGAATAATGCACATAAAACGACAAAAACAGCGAATATGCAGAGCAATGTTTTTTCGGAGCATAAAATTTTTTCAATTTTGCTGACCGTTTCCTGCGAGATCACAGCACCGCCCTTGGCAGACTTCTCATCATGATTCATCCTGGGAAACAAGTCAAAAACTCTGAATACAACACCTGCACCGACAAAAGCAATTACGCCTATGATCTTCAGCTGATTTTTATCGTTTGCAAACATCATGATATAGCTGTAAGCAATATCGACCAGCATCACGGCACAGACAGAGCCGAGATAAGTATTCAGCATCCGGCAGACAGGGTTGAATCCCTCTACGACAGTGTTGATACCTGATACGATGCTGCATATTATTGCAAAAGCCGCTGATAACAGTCCGAAGAACAGAATATAGCATAGTTTTACCAGCAGATCGGACACTGCCTGCTGTTTTGCAGTGGCTGGCAAAATAAAGGAATACCGTTTCCATCCGGAATTTATATCTGCTTTCTGCAAGCCGTTGTTCGTACCTGCCATAAAGCCGCCTGTCAGTGTAACAACACCGGAAGCAAATATAGCTATGCTCAGCAGATCCTCGTTCATTTCCGAAGTTCCTGACAGTCCGCCGAGCATGATCGGTGTCAGCATCAGCAGCGACAGCAGAAGAAACAGTATCAGCATCAAGAGGAAACGCTTGCGTGTCAGCTTCAATTCACGGTAAATTAGTGATCTGTATAATTTCATTATGACCACTCCTTTACGTCACGGTGAACATAGTACAGCATAATATCGTCAAGGCTTGCAGGATCAATCACGCAGTCACGGTATTTATAGGACGCATTTTCACGGTCATGCACCATGACCTCAGCACCGAAATTGTTTGTGCGTATGCTGACAATATCCGCAGCGTCGATCTCCTGAATCTTCTCTTTATCGCATTTGAGGATACCGTGCTGCTCAATGATCTCGTCCTTATATCCCGTGAGAAGTATCCTGCCTTTGTCAATGAAAGTCACCATATCTGCGATTTTTTCAAGATCGGAGGTGATATGCGAGGACATGAGGATAGAGCGCTCGCCGTTTTGCAGATACTCCATGAAAATGTGCAGTATCTCGTCACGGACAACGGGGTCAAGTCCCGTTGTTGCTTCGTCCATGACAAGCAGCTCCGCATTATGAGAGAGGGCACAGGCGATCTGCAATTTCATCTTCATGCCCTTGGAAAACTGTCCGATCTTCTTTTTAGCAGGAAGCTGAAAACGCTCTAAATACTGCGTATATACGGCATTGTCCCATTCGGGGTACATCCCCTCAAAGATGCGAGCCATATCCTTTGCAGTAAATACATCATGAAACGGCAGCTCGTCAAATACCACAGCGATACGCTTTTTGATCGCTGTTTCGTCCTTGATATGGTCAAGGCCCAGCAGACATATCTCGCCGCTGTCAATGTCCGTGATATGAAGCAGACTGCGGATCGTTGTGGTCTTGCCTGCGCCGTTCTGCCCGATAAAGCCCATGATACAGCCCTTCGGCACATCAAAGCTGATATTGTCGAGCGTGAAGCCGTCATAGCGCTTGGTCACGCCTTTCATTTCAATCGCATTTTCGTATGCGGTCATGTTAATCCCCTCCGTTGCGGGCAGTGCCCGCCTCCAGTATTCAAATCTTGCATTTTCTTGTTGTCACTTCAAATTTACTGTCGGGGCAGTTAAGGCAACATCGCACAAAGCCCGCCTGACGACCGGAGCCCGGCTGGCAGCTTGGCAGCGCATCTACTTGCATATTTTCCGTCATCTTGCACGAAAACTCCTTGCTGGGCGAATGTTTCGCAAAGCGAAACTGCGCAGTTTGCTGTGCAAACGTGCGTCAGCCCAGCGGCGTCATTTTCATACAATCTGACGAAAAATCTGACTGCGTATCTGCACCGCCAGCTCTGTGCGGTATTGCCTTAAATTTACTCTGCACCGTTTATGAGGTCAAGAAGCTCATGAAGCTCCTGCATCGTGATACCTGCTTTTTGCGCCGTATCACTTGCTTCTGTCAATAAAGATTCGATCCGCTTGATCTGCTCCTCACGATAAAGCTCCAGGTTCTGTGCCTTGACAAAAGAGCCCCTGCCCGTGTAGCTTTCAATAAAGCCGTCACGTTCAAGCTCCTCGTAGGCACGCTTTGTAGTCATGAAGCTGATACGGAGTTCTGACGCTAAAATGCGCATTGAGGGCAGCATTTCGCCCTCTTTCAGCTTTCCCTCCAGTATCAGCGTCTTGATCTGGTTTGCAATCTGCAAATAGATCGGTTCGCCAGATGCGTTGCTGATGTTGATATTCATTTAAGTGTACACTCCTTTGGGGTTAAGGCTCTCACAGCATTTGCAACTACCGCAAAAGTCTAAATTGTATAACCTCTATGTATACAATTATAGCAGGTGCGTTACAATTTGTCAAGGGGTTTTTGAGAATTTTTTGAAATAACATAATATAGACAAAAAGCGATGTCCTCCGAATATCAGAGGGCATCGCTTTTTTATAGCAAAATCGTCTGTTTATCGCATTTTCAGATTGTTCGTAAGGTGTTCGGGCAGGCTTACCGGAATTTGACACCCCAGTTTGATTTCGCGCTGACCTTACTGTATAGCTTGGTCATCGCCTTTTGCTTACCGGTCTTGAACATAAATGTAATCACAACCACAAGCAGAACAGATGCCACTGCGCCGAGAATCAAAGCGGTCTTATCGCCCTTCAGAATGACCAGCACAGCCGCCCATACCAGAATCAGCGCAACAAGGATAATCGGCAGGCAGAAATTCGTAAAGCTTCTGTCCTTGAGCTTGATATACCTCTGAATATCTTTTTTGCTGAAGCTCTCATAGTGTCTCGCAATAAAGTTATCCGGTCTCGCCCATTTGCAGAAAGACTTGAGATCATCGAACTTGATCGTATAATCCTGCCGTGTATAGGTAATGCGATAGTATACAGTCACGCTGCCGTTTTTTTCCTGCTGGGCATCCATAATATGAACGATAGTGCCGGCGGGAACCTGATTGCTGACGCTTTTCGTCACCAGAAACTTCCGGTCGATCGCCTCGTCAATATCATTCAGCATATAAGTCATAATAGCCACCCCTCGAACCAAATGAAATTTTCCTGATTGTTCTGTCTCATCAGATATGAACCTACATATGCTTTATTATACCATATCGTCCGCAAAAATGCAAGTACCCTAATCAACTTTTTGCCTAAATCGACACACACATAGCCCGCCTGACGGCATGGCGGCGTATCTGTTTGCGCTTTTCAGTCATCTTGCACAGAATTTTCCTGCTGAATGTCAGCCGGCGGCATCATTTCTATTCAATCTGACGAAAAAACGGACTGTGCATCTGCGGTGCCCGCTCTGTGACGCATTGCCTCAGGAACCGAATCACGCAAATTCCCGGTGATTTCCTCTGCAAAACGGAAATACTGCTTCTCACTTGACAAAATACTTGCTTTGTGGTAAAAAAAGAGAGAACAGCTATACAGTATTTTAACAGATACGATTCATACAATTATACTCTGAATGCATAGAAAACCGGACACGGTTTGGGCTGCTTTGATTCTGGCTTCCGATTATTTGACGGTTTGTCAGATTTTGCGGCGGATGCTGTGTATATAGGTGAAGGGCAATCACAGAGGAGGTGATACACTATGGAAGACCGGGAGATTGTGCAGCTTTATCTTGACCGGAATGAAAAGGCCATCACGGAAACCGCGGCAAAATACGGTGCGTACTGTGCGAAAATCGCGGTCAATATCCTGAGCAGCCGAGAGGATGCGGAGGAATGCGTCAATGAAAGCTATCTGCACACATGGAATGCGATCCCGCCGCACCGCCCGAAGATGCTGTCTACATTTCTCGGCAAAATCGTCCGGCGCCTGTCCTTTAACCTTTACAAGTCGCTCCATGCGGAAAAGCGCGGCGGATGTGCGGTCAATGCGGTGCTCGATGAGCTGGCGGAGATTGTCTCAGACAGCGAATCCGTCGAAGACAGCGTAATGCGGAAGGAGCTGATCGGACAGATCAACGCCTTTCTCGCAGCACTCCCCGACGAAAAACGCCGGATGTTTCTGCGGCGCTACTGGTATTCTGACAGCATCACAGAAATCGCGAAATTGTACGGAAAAAACGAAAACACAGTGTCCGCTGCGCTGAGCCGTATACGGCAGCAGCTTCGGACATATCTGCAAGACAGGGGGTATGAGATATGAAAGCAGCAGAACTTTATGAACTGATCGGAGAGGTTGACGAGAAGGCAGTACAGGATGCCGCAAAGCCGGACAGACGCAGCAGAAAGCTTTATGCAGCCGTTCTCGGAATCGCTGCAGCAGTGTGCATAGGCGCGGCTGGTGTATGGATGCTGCACAGAAATGCAGCTCCGGTGCCGCAGGATGCAGCAAGCTCATGTGCTGAAACCGCAGTTGAATCCCGCGATATCCGAATCTATTATTACCGGGACGGCGAAATGCACAGCGAAACGAAGTTTTTGCCCTGCACCCCGGAGCAGGTCTTCGGCGAATGGAAAAAGCAGAACGGCATCGGCGACGAGGTCAGGCTGATCGCCAGCCGTGTCGAAAACAACGGCATGGAACGCATAGAATCCGGCGTTGCAGAGTATTCCGCAGGCGACACCTTTATCCTGCATCTCACCGTAACAGAGAATCTGAAGTCATATTACAGTCTGATTCCGGAAAAGCAGCTTCTGGAATCGCTGCGGCTGACCATGACCGGATATTCTTACATTGAATATGACGATTTTGATCTGACGCTGGAATAAAAGCAGCAGCACAGGTGTAAAATGCCTGTGCTGCTTTTTTCGTATTTACGGGCGAATCATGCCGACCGCGGCAGTCATGCCGGTAGGAGAAGTATAGCTGCCGATCGCATACTGATAATCGCCGATCTGGTAGAAACAGTCGATTGTCAGCTTGCCGTCACCCTCGGCATAAATGCCACTCCCCAATTCATATCCTTCGAGAATGCCGTCATCAAGATCCTCGTCATTGATCGGCTTCTCGCCGTTATACCAGGTCAGATACCAGTCAAGATTAACACGGACAGAATCGCCGCCGTCTCCGATCATGACATTCAGCAGCATGGTCGTTGACTCATCAAAATACATCCGGCATTTCCAGCCGCCTAAGCACTGATAACCGAAATCCAGATAAGAAGCGCCTGCCGGAACTCCCGCCTCCCGGATATTGGCAACCCACATCATCTCATCAAGAGTCGGGCGGTCAAAGGTAGAAATCGCAGGATAACCGTCCGTATTGATCTGCTCAGGCGGAATCAGATCGGTGCTGTCGGCGGGCTTTGCGGACTGCGTCACAACAGTTGTTGTAACAGTTGTTGTAACAGTCGTTGAAGCGGTAAAGGAAGACCATGTGGCTTCGGATCCGGTTTTGATATCAGTTGCAGTGCTCAGTACACTGCTCTCCTCGGCAGTGCTGGAGCCGCCTCCCCCGCCGGTTACTCTCATATAAATAATGCAGATCACCAGCGCGATAATAACAAGCACGAGAAGGATAATGACAACGATCGGTGCAGAGCCGGATTTGTTATTCTGCGGGACAGGCTGCTGAACCGGAACCGGATTGGCATACTGCGGGGTCTGCCGCACCGGCGGGGGTTGCTGCGGATACTGAACCTGCGGCTGCACAGGCTGCTGCGGCGGAACAACACGGGTTCCGCAGTTTTCGCAGAAGGCTGCCCCCGGTCGAAGGGGCTGTCTGCAATCAGGGCAGAATTGGCTCATCACATACTCCTTTCTCAATCAGGCGAAGGTGCGGAATCGCGCACCGCTCTCTTATATTATACAGTATAACATACCGCGCCGGTCAAGTCAAGTATTTTTACGAATTTTGCAATCTTAACAATTGAACAATTCCTCCGTGATTCGTGTATGCAGACAAGATAAAACGGAGGCTGCGCACCCTTTCGGTTACGCAGCCTCAGTCTGTCGATAAAGTCATTTCAGCGAAATGAAGCGCCTGTCAAAGCGGAATGAAAGATTGGATAATGGGGGAAGGAAAACTCTTGTTTTCCTTCCCCCAAGCCCCCATCTTTAGCGCTTTTTAACGTAAATAAGAGAAGTCCGCTCGGTGCGACGAGCGG
>Ga0310691_10001374_pt1 | contig 37324 bp, 24 predicted proteins | sample 176DNAGHGlowgp2_FD_203887 | JGI IMG/M metagenome (GOLD analysis project Ga0310691, IMG submission 203887) | Sheep rumen microbial communities from Palmerston North, Manawatu-Wanganui, New Zealand - 1766 DNA GHGlow gp2 (v2) (version 2) | ecosystem: Host-associated > Mammals > Digestive system >... | reverse complement strand
TGCCGGCGAAATAGGAAGCACGCTCGGTAGCGCCGCTGACATTGACCGAATGCTTCTGGGTAAATGCCGAACTCCAATACTTGTCGAGCAGGTCATAACTGAGGCCCTGCATGGCTGCAAGTTCATCCGACTGGAAAAGGTCGGTCAATCGGTTGAGTGTCGTATTCTTTGGGTCAGCAGCCTTCACGGCATTCCACAAGCGACCATAGTTGTAGGCCGAAAGCATCTTCGGACGAGCCACTTCGTCGGTAACACCCACCGAGCCCGAGTAGCTGATCTTCGGAGCACCCTGCTGACCCTTCTTGGTGGTAACAAGGATGACACCATTGGCAGCACGCGCACCATAGACAGCAGCTGCGGCGTCCTTCAGTACGGAGATTGACTCGATGACGCTTGGGTCGAGATTGTTGAAGGCAGTTGCGCCGAGGTTCTCGGTGGTATTACCTACTTTCACGTCATTCGGATAAATATATCCGTCGATGACGTAAAGAGGTTCCTGAGCAGTCACACCCACGTCGCCGAGCGTATTGGTGTCACGGATCTTGATGGTGGCATTCTCGCCTGGACGAGCATCACCACCGCTCACACTCACACCATTGACCATACCGCTGAGGGTGGAAGCGAGGCCACCGCTCGAAAGGTCCTGGATGTCGTCCATCTGTACCGTGGCAACAGCACCGGTGAGGTGTGCCTTCTTCTGTACGCCGTAACCAACGACAACTACGTCTTCGAGCTGCTGGGCATCCTCCTTGAGGACAACCTGCTTGGTATCACTGGGCACAGTTTCAGTAATATATCCGAGGAACATCACCTTGAGGGTCGATTTCTCGGGAGCTTGAATCACGTAATTACCGTCGATGTCGGTAATGGTTCCTGTGGTGGTTCCCACTACTTGAACGGTTGCGCCAATGATGGGTTCTCCCAACTCATCCACTACAGTACCCTTGACTGTACGGTTCGTCTGAGCCATGACTGAAATGGTCAGAAGGCTGTAAACGACTGGCAAAAGTATTCTTCTGATTGCGCTTTTCATAATCATTCAAAGTATCGTGGGTCACCAAACTGCTTGGCAGCAGCAATGCCCTTGGTTGGGGTAAAATAGGACTTCAAACCATAGTAGGGGTCACCAAAGTTGATAGCCGAAGAAGACGGCATGGTCATACCGGGGTCATCTTCGGTAGCAAACTTGCCCTTGTCAGTGGCATCCACTTCGTTGCTTACGCCCCAGATCACATTGTCATCTACCGTGAAATCTGCAGTGTTGTTGCGGATGGCCTTCTGAAGGAGATAGGTGTCGTAGAAGACATTCTTCTTCAAAGTGAAGGTAGTTCCGCTCTGGGGATAGTTGTTGAACCAGTGTGCACCGGAAAGCATACGCACGAAAGTGCTGTTCTGTACGACTACGCCACCTCGGCCTGCATAGGCGGGGCCATAGATCTTCTGTGGTGTTGCGTTCGAAGCGTTAGAGAGGCGAAGGAAGTATCCGCTGGCATTCTCCTGCAGATTGTAGAGTGTACTGTTGGCAACGGTGAAGTTGAGGATGGTTCCTGTCGAAGCACCATACATGCTGATGAATGCAGGGTTGGTGCTGTAATCAGCCTCAATGACACAGTTGTTGATGGTGAGATTGGTAAGTGCCCAGTTGGCCTTGCTGCCGCTGAAAAGGCTGCCCTTGACCTCGCGGAAGATGCAATCCTTGAGGATGACGTCGCCATCGAGGAAATAGACTTTCTGAGTGCCGCCATACTTAGCCTGCCAAGTCGGCTGGTCGTAGTAGAGCGAAGCATCAGGATTGGGATCGAGGCTGATGGGGGCAGCTGTGGTGTTCTCACAATCGAAATTGAGGAACTTCACGGTCAAAGGAGCCTGTGTGGTGATGCAGGCCTTGTCCTTTAAGACAATAGTGGCATGAGAATTCTTATCACTGCGAAGCTGAACGGGCTGCAGGCCGAATGCGACTGTATCACTCACCTCATAGGTTGCACCTGCCTCCAACTCGAAGGCCTGTACATCCTGGGTTCCTGTCTTCAGATTAGCCTTCACAAAGGCGGCCAGGTCCTGGCCACGAGGCACGATGACAGCAGCCACGAGGGTGGTGTAGTCGTTATAGACCAGGACATCGGAAGCCGAATTGCCCAACTTCTCATTGGCCATGGTCTGGATGGAAATCTGATACTTGGTGTCTTCCTGCTGCACAAAAGTGAGAGAGCAGCCATCGACAATGCTGTCATTGACTACGGCTATCGGGTTGGACGGGTCATCGACGATATCGACATTGACCAGATAACCACCGGCGCCATAGACCACTGGCCACGACATGACGGTGTAGGTAGCATCGGTGCTATTCTGCGTCGTGAAGCATGAGGCATCCAATTGAGGAGCACTCAACTGCTGGTTACGTACGCCAGAATCATAGCTTTCGAGCTCTACGCCATCAGCGCAGGAAGTGGCAACCCATGCCAACGAGACACAGGCTGCAGCCATTAAAAACTTCTTGGTGATGTACATAGTGTGTGATGATTTATAATATGTGTTGAAAAGAGGGAAAAGACCCTTGGCGAGGGCACAGGATGTCCAGCCAAGAGTCTTGTATTGTCAGATCGGACTATTAACGGATGACCTTCTTGCCGTTTACGATGTAGATCTGGCCAGGAGTCATCTCGTTGACACGCTGTCCACGGAGGTTGAAGATCGCGCCATTGGCAACCACATCATTCACGATGGATTCGATACCTGCGCCCTCGGGAACGGCGAGACGGACACAGTAGAAGTTGATAGCGCCATCGGGATAGGTGATGTCAGCTGTGCCAGCCTCAACGTTGGTCTCATGTACCTTGAAGACCTTCTTGGCAGCACCTTCAATCTCTACCTCGACATTGCTTTCGTCGAGCAGACCATTGTAGATCTCAGCCTCGTTCTGGGTAACGACGAGAGCGCGAACCGAAGAGCTGGAAGCTGAACGAGCCATAATCTGGAGCTTGCCGGCTACTGGGATGTTGACGGTGATGAAGCTGTTGGAGCTGCTCTTGCCACCGGTCTTCAGACGAGTGGTAAACTGCTCGTAAGAGGTCTCGTTGCCAAAGTACTGCTTGTTTTCGTCTACAGTGAACTTGCCATTGTTGTCGGTGATAACCATTGAGAAGTCACCATCAGCGTAAGATTCCTTGACCTCGGGGAAGGTGAGGGTATAATAGGTGTAGTTCACCTGTGGCTGCTCACCACCTGCGAATGTGAACTCATAGCCACCGAAACCGATCTGTGAAGAATCCTGGAAGAGCCAGTAGGTCTTGCCAGCCTCCACCTGAACGAAGAGGTAGCCCCAGAATGGCTGGTTGCCGGCACCAATTACGTAAGGAGCGGTATCAACGCCTTCCTCGTTCACCTTGGCTGCATTGTGGATGTCCTGAATCTCCTCAGCGGTGAGGTACTTCTTGGCATTGTAGGTCACGGTCTCGCCATTGATCACAGCTTCCTTCTGCTCGTTCTGGCCATTGATGTAGCCTTCAGCGGTGTAAGCAACAGGCTGCTTGCTCGATTCCTCAACAACGTAGGTGTTGCGGTTGCCCTTGTTCGACCAAACCTGGATCTTCAAGGTACCATCTACCTTGGGAGTGAACTTGTAGTAAAGACCCTGCATTGGCATCTCGTTCTTGTAGTTGTCGCCGTCCTCGGGACCATAGTAAACGTAGGTTGCACGATATTCGCCAGTGGGTTTGCCATCGCGAATAATCTCCTCGACGCCCATATCTACGCAAGGATTACCTGTGCCCAGTACATAGAAGAAGTAAGGAGTCTCAAGACCGTCTTTTACGTCCTGAAGGTTGGTGTTCTTGGGCTGCCAGGAGATGGCATTCCATTCAGTAACAGTGCCATCGGCAAGGATGGTCTTAGGAGTAGCTCCTCCCACAGCGAGAACGTCCATGTTGGCTGTGCCGAAAGAAACTACAGACGAGCCACTGGTAATTTCTTCAACTGGGAATACACTTGCCATGGTGCTTGCATCGATGGCTGCAACATAGCTTTCGGTGTCAGCCATAACTGCGCTGCCGGTCATGAGGGCGGCAGCAAAGAGGAAAAATTTCTTCATGAGCTAATAATTTTAATTATGTGGTTAGTAATAAAGGTATATTTCTTTGTGTATAAATACTTTTGCGGTGCAAAGATACAACTTTTATTTAAAAGTAATATAGAATTTTCGTTTTTTTATCAAAAAATTTGTCTTTTCTTGCACTTTAGGGCAAAAACGCAGTGTTTTTGCCCATTTTTTTTTGTGAAAACAGATAGACCTATCGGATTCCATACGCATTCAGCGTATCATAATTGTTGGCAAGATTATGCCAATCGATACGGCTCGAAGTAGGTATGCCATTGATCCACTTTTCGATGTTGGTGTAGCCATCGCCGTTGATGTCACCATTGGCATCACTCGGGTCATTGGGATTGAGACCATTGGCCTTCTCCCACTCGTCGGGCATGCCATCGCCATCCGTATCCTGACGAGGTTCTCCCTTGTATTCCGGATAACCGCCCATCTGTGCAGGATCGACAATGATGCCGAGCTTGTAGCTATCCTTGCCCATACGGCGGAACTTGAACGATCCATCCTCAGCCTGTGACTTGGGCGAAAGGCCCGACACATCGCCTTGATACGATTCGGCGTCCGCAACATAATAAGGAGTCTTGGTGCGTACCTCCTCGATGATGCGCTCATCAACGATGTCACGACAAGGAACAGTGGCTCCGGCGTGTTGCAGTACGTAGTCGTATGCCTCCTGGGCTGACAAGATATGCAGGAAAGGCATAGCAGCGGGACGAGTCTGACGCATGTACGACTCATGGCCATCGCAACCATCATTGTCTTCCACCTGGATGCCTCCTGCCCAGTTGTCGGCTGTAATGGCAGGGAAACCTTCCATTATATTACCTTCGGCAAATACGCGGCCATAGACATGATGATCGAGTTTCGAACGTCCTGACTCTGGCTTCAGGATGCGGTGGCTGATGGGGCCTTCTGTTGGCGTAGCTGGACCCGGACGATAGTAGTTGTTGATGAAGTTGAACTGAGCCGAGTAATCTCCGCCATCGGCTGTGCGATGTACCCAGTTATAGACTACATTGTTGACAAAGTTGAAGATGCCGTTCCAGCCGATCGATGGATTACGTCCACAGTTCGAAGCCCACAAGTTACGGATGAATGCTGCATTCTCACCACCCAAGGTCGAACCGAAAGCGTGATTGTAGGTGTCGAGCGCCTTAGCCGAAATGGTGTTCTGAATGGTCACATTCACCGTGGGATACTTATAGGGCGTGGTCTTGTACTGTCCCTCCGATTCGTCATACATGTGACGATAGAACGAAATGTTCTCGTCCAGTCCCCACTCACACGAACAGTGGTCGATCATAATATTTCCTACGGGATTACCGCCGAACGAATCCTCGCGATGTTCCACACCCGTTTCACCACGACGGAAACGCATGTGACGAACGATGACGTCGTGTGTATTGACTGCGAACGATTCTCCTGCAATGCAGACGCCATCGCCAGGGGCTGTCTGTCCTGCTATGGTGATGTAGGGAGCCTGCACATTGATGGGTGTTTCCAATCGAATGACACCGGCGACATTGAATACCACAATTCTCGCGCCACCTGCCTCACAAGCCTCACGGAAAGAACCAGGACCACGGTCATTAAGGTTCGTTACAACATAAACCTTGCCACCACGACCTCCGAAAGTGTACATACCCCCGCCTTCGGCACCAGGGAATGCCGGGATATCGGCCTGTGGCAGATCGTAAGGACGATGTGCCCACTTGACATAGGGACGACCTTCGCGCGCCTCCTCCTCGATGATGGGGAGCGCCTTTTGCCATGCGATATTCGACATGGAATCCTCATACTGGGCCTTCGCTGCCCATCGGGCATTGGCTTCGCTCGTCACTTGAGGATACTGAGCTCGCAGACCCAAGGAACAGACTGACAAGACAAGTGTCAGAAATAATGTGCGTTTCATAAAAGGGGAAAAATAGGTTTTTGATTACTTGTTCTTCTCTGCGCGGCGTTTCTTCACGTAGTCTGAATACATTTGTTTCCAATTGCGACCATGTGTGTTGAAGTAGAGCTCGCATTTGTCCTTGGCAATGCCGAAGATCTCGGAAATCTCCTTCATCGACTTGTAATCGATGGCGGCCTCGCGTGCCTCCTTCAGATATGCCAGGCAGACACTGTCCTCCTCGGCAGTCATCTCGGGTACAATGTCGTGGTAACCCTTCAATGTGAAGGCCACCTTGCCGATGGTGTATTTGTCGAGCACCTGCTCGACCAGCTCTTCGGTAAGTTCCCTACGAAGTTGAGCCATGATGCTGTCGTGATAGGCTCGAGGCTGGGCACCATCGGCGATGATATCAAGATCGACGGGACGCAGACGTTCTCCTGTGCGAGGATTGATGCCGTGGGGCACTGTGGTCTGACCGGGATGATCGTTATGCCACTTGGTGACTGCCTTGAGATGATTGAAGATATAATTACGAACACGCTTGGTCTTCTGTGCATCACCGAGATTCAACGAAGCAGCCCACTCGTCGGCCTTCTCTTCAAGCCCGGCAGTCCAGCGCAGGTCGAAGTAGAGTTGCTTTCCATCCTTGTCGAAATTCTGCTCCACGAGGTTCTTCACATTGGTCTCGAAGTTGGCTGGAGCTGTTTCGCCCGTAGGATACCAACGGCCCTCGGCATCCTGTGCACCACCGAAACTGAAAAGCTTGTCGTAGGTCTCGATGGTCACAGGTTCCTCGTTCATATTTTCTGTCGGGAGGTTCCAAACCTCCTGGAAGAACGAATAGACGGCGTTGCGCTTCTTGGGCTTGAAGTCGTGGCGGCCATTCTCTTCGAAAAAGAATGACAACTGATCCTGTGCATCATAGAAGCCATAGATGCGGCGCATATAAGGCTCCTCGATGGTGGGATAGGTGTGCGTCCAGTCGCCATCGTCGCCAATCAGGCGCATAGGCTTGGGTGCAAAGGTGGCAGCAAGTTCGATGTTGCAGGTCCCTCCCTGGCTATATTGGATGGGCATTCCGCTCTCGCAGGGGCAACCTCCGTCGAAATGACTGCACACCGAAGCCACGGGACAAAGGGCAGTGAATCGGTCGTCGATGGTGGCCAAAAGCACGGCGTGTGTGCCACCGCCCGAACCACCATTGGCGCCCACACGGGCAGCATCGACGTCACGGCGTGTCAAGGCATAGTCGAGCAGACGCTCTCCACAAAGTGCCTGATAGGTGTGGGCCAACGAACTCTGATGCGCATCCTTGCCCACCTGCAGTTCCGATTCGCCCCAACCAAAGGTATCATAGCTGATGCAGATGGCACCCATGCGGGCCAATGTCGCAAAACGCACCTGCAGATCCTGATTGTAACGACCATCAGCCCAATGTCCGTTGGGACAGATGATGACGGGATAACGACCATCACGTGTAGAAACAGCCTTCTTGGCAATCTTATTGTTGGGCAAATAGATTGAGCCGCACACATAATATCCAGGCAACGTCTCAAGAGCGATGTTCTGCACGGTATAGCCGTCATATCGGCGCGGCTTGCCCAGAATGGGTTGGATGGGCACACACTTTTCGAGCAACGGGTCGATACCGAGGCGCTCGCGCACTTCACGACGCAAAGCCACACGTCGGACCTCCCATTCCTCCTTGTTGCTGTAGAGTGTGGTCAGATAGTTGACCATCTTCTCGCCATCCTCGTCAAATCTGCGCGGATATTCGTAGGGCTTGATCTTATAGACGCCCTTTCCCTGGTCCCACGCCTTGAAGTCGAAGACAGAAAGGATGTTGCGCAAGGTCTCGTCGAGGCTATAAGGACGGATGCGCGAGTCGGCATAATTCAAGACCAATCCTGTGGTATCGACGTTGTATTTGAAGCGCACACCGAACTGCTGCTCAACACGATCGAGCACCTGGCCCAAAGGCCGTGCCATCTTGTTGTCAGAAGCCATCGGCTGCGCCTGCAAAGCGGCCAACGAGAGGGTGGATGCAAAAAGAAGCGAGAGTAAGATGGATTTCATGTGTGAAAGGAATGGTATAAGAGAATAATAAAAGGAAGAGCCTTCGGAGTATTCCGAGCACTCAGAGTATTCCGAATATTCAGAGAACTCCGAGTAATCAGAGAACTCAAAGCCTTCGGAGCATTCAGAAAAACTCCGAATACTCCGAAGGCTCAAGGTTTATTACTTCACTGTGGCGAGGAAGTAGTTCTTCTTGCCCTTCTGGGCCACAAGGTACTTGCTCTGCAGAAGGTCAGCGTCGGTGAGCTGCTGGTCGAAAGCAGTAAGTTTCTGCTTGTTGACCGAGATGCCACCACCCTGGACGAGTTTGCGGAACTCACCCTTCGAAACACCCATGCCCTCGGCAAGGATATCGACGGCACGACCCTCGTTGAACACTTCGCGGCTCACCTCGAACGAAGGAACCGACTCGAAGATCTGGAGCAAGGTGGTCTCGTCGAACTGACGAAGCTGCTCGGCACCGCTGTTCGAGAAGAGCAGTTCGGAAGCGGCTACGGCAAGTTCCCAATCTTCCTGCGAATGTACCATGATGGTCAGTTCCTTGGCCAGACGCTTCTGGAGAGGACGGAGGTGCGAAGCCTCGGCCTGCTGACGCTCCAGCTCCTCAATCTCTTCGCGCTCGAGCGAAGTGAAGATGCGGATGTAGCGCTTGGCATCGTCGTCGGCCACGTTAAGCCAGAACTGGTAGAACTTGTAGGGAGAGGTGCGCTTGGGGTCGAGCCAAACGTTGCCCTGCTCGGTCTTGCCGAACTTCTTGCCGTCGGCCTTGGTGATGAGGGGGCAGGTAAGTGCGAAAGCCTCGTTGCCGGTCACTTTGCGAATCAGTTCGGTACCTGTAGTGATGTTGCCCCACTGGTCGGCGCCACCCAACTGCAGTTTGCAGTTCTTATGCTCGTTGAGGTAGAGGTAGTCGTAGCCCTGGAGGAGCTGGTAGGTGAATTCGGTGAACGACATGCCCTCGGCACCATTCTCGCCCGTGAAACGACGCTTTACCGAATCCTTCGACATCATATAGTTGACGGTGATGAGCTTGCCGATGTTGCGAATGAAGTCAAGGAACGTGAAGCCCTTCATCCAGTCGTAGTTGTTGACGAGCTCGGCGTGGTTGGGAGCATCGCTCTCGAAGTCGAGGAACTTGGCCAGCTGCTTGCGGATGCATTCCTGGTTGTGACGAAGCATCGGCTCATCGATGAGCACGCGCTCCTTCGACTTGCCCGAAGGATCGCCAATCATACCCGTGGCTCCACCAATCAGTGCATACGGCTTATGACCACAACGCTGGAAATGCCGGAGCATCATCACGCCAACAAGGTGGCCGATGTGCAGTGAATCGGCTGTGGGGTCAATACCGAGGTATGCGGAGGTCATCTCCTTCTGAAGCTGTTCTTCGGTGCCAGGCATCATATCCTGAATCATGCCGCGCCATCTAAGTTCTTCTACGAAATTCTTCATCGAATGAATCTAATATTTATTTATTAAATTTATATTGTTTTTAAATAATGTGTGCGCAAAGATAGTATAAATAACGCAAAAAACCAAATTTTTGAACAAAAATAAACCTATTGCATCATTTTTGGCATAAAAAAATCATTCATTGTCAAATTTATTTTGTATCTTTGTCGCGAAATAACACTAAAAAATTACGTTACTATGAAAAAGCTACTGACTGCCTTAAGCATGCTGATGCTGTGTGTTCCTTCCTTCTCGCAGGAGGTCGAGGAAATCCATGTCTATGATGCCATCTCGTTCGTCCATGCCCTGCGCAGCAACCGTGTCGTCGTGGTGGAAAACAACATCGACTTTGAGAACGAACTCGAGAACCTTGCGAAGTACAACCCCGACGAGATCAAGGTGTATCGCGAATATGACAAGGGCGACCTGAAGGAACTCGTCAAAATGACCAACTATCCCTATCTCACAGAGGAGAACGATGGCATGCAGCTCAATCTGCGTGAGGTTCACAACCTGACCATTCGCGGTCCCAAGGGCACCAAGCCCCTGCTGCGCATCCAGCCCCGTTATGCCTACGTGCTGCGCTTTACCGACAGCGACAACATCCGGCTCGAAAATCTCGTCATGGGACATACCGAAGGCGGCTACTGCGAGGGTGGCGTAGTTGCATTCGAGGACTGCCGTGACGTTACGATCGACCACTGCGATCTCTATGGATGCGGTATGGAAGGCATCAACTTCACCCGCAGCATGGAGCTCAAGTTCACCAACAGCATCATCCGCGACTGCACCTATCAGATCATGGATATCGACACGAGTCGCGACATCTTGTTCGACAACTGTATCTTCACCCGTAACAAGGAATTCACCCAGCTCATCCTTCGTGGCAGCGTGAACATCCTTTTCCGCAATTGCCAGATCCTCAACAACCAGGGTTCGCTCATCAGCGTATCGGCTTGTGAAAATGTCAAGATGGAGAATTGCAACATCAGCCACGACTTCGGCCATCTTGGCGACATCGAGGATATCGTACTCGAAGGCTGTACCATCTGGGGCAGCTTTGGCGTCAAGGAGGAGAAAGAATAAAAAAACGTAACATCATGAAGTCAAGAATTTTCAACCTCATCCTGTTCTTCGTGCTCTTTACCTTTGGCGCTCAAGCCCAGGTCAAGGGACATGAGTATTACTGCTGGACGGGGTCCCTCGCCAAGAACATCGACTGCGAGATTCGTATGGAGCACGACAACGACCATCTTGCCCTAGGCGAGATCATCTACTTCCGCAAGAAGGGCAACACATCGAGTATCTCGCTCTACGGCACCATCAAGCAGACCGGCAAGGGCCTCAACGTCGATCTCTTCGAGTACCTGCCCAGCGGCAAGAACACCGGCATCATCAGCATCACGATTCAAAACGGACAGCCCCAGTTCTTTACCTGGAGCAGTCCCGACAGCAAGACGCGCTACAACTTCAACCTCAAGGAGACACGTGCCTTCCCCTTCGACGAAGTGCAAACCTATTTCCAGCCGCTGAAGGAAGGTGAGGATGCCGATGGTGTCTATGTCAGCACCAATCGCTTCGATGCTTCTACCTCCCCCTTCACCCGATTGGAACTGAATCGTACCGGCGATGCCTATTTCGCCCTCAATTTCGTCAACCCTGAGTCCGGAAACTTTCACCAGATGGTAGCTGGGCGGACAAGCCCAAGCCGCATATACGTACCACAGGACCAGAACTTGCAACCGACTGCAATGGAAGTGCGTCTCTTCCGCAATTTCGTCTATGTTTACATCATTGCTGACCCGGAGAAAGCATTGAGCAAGATAGGACCAATCAGCAATTTCTATTTCCGAAAGCCCGACGAAAAGATCATCAACTGGCCCGCTTTCCATGAGGATCATTTCGAGAACATCACAGCCGCACGTCTCGTGGACGGTGTGGTCAGCATCTACAACAACCCCGAACTTGTGGTTAGTTCGTCCTACTTGCAGGGAGATGACATCATGGCCAGCAAGGGTTGGGTAAATCTTGAAAAAGTGACACCCGGCGTGAAAGACATCTTCGTTGCCGACATCGGACAGGACACCAACCCCGTGCTTGGCATCCTCAACCAGGACGGCACCGTCCAGATTCTTTCGCTGATCAATTCGGCTCCGAAAGGAATCACCTGGGTTTCACACCCGCTGCCCGACCAGAAGGATATCGTGCGGTTTGCTTTCACCGACCCCGATGCAGAGGTTGATTATTCGACATTCTATGGCATTGACAAGGAAGGAAAGTATCACGAGATATACATCTGCACCCTCGATGGCGACTGGGAGATGGACAAGGTTGTTCGCGAAGACGGAACTCCAGCTGGTTCCTGGATCTGCATCTCGCCCGAATGGAAAATCGATTTCCACAACGATGTCAATTCAGACAATGGCGGCTATATCCACAACTACTATGGCACCATCTGGCCCGCCGACGAGAACTTCGAGACCTTCGAATACCACTTCACCGAGCAGAACGACAGCCGCGACAAGTTCCAGCAGATGGAATGTGACATCAAAGGCACGTTCAAGGTCGAAACGGGATATGACCCTGAAGAGGAGGTCTTTTTCCTCATGATCACCCCACTCACCGGCCTGAATTTCGAAGTCCCCAAAGGCCAATCAGGCAAGTTCAAGAAGATTCATGTAGTGGGATAGAGAATTATAGAATTAGAGAATCCTATGGACGAAATTATGACGTATAAAAATAATTCTTAAATTCTCTAATTCTTGATATAAAAATAAAAAAACAAGGTGCATCATCGGTCATACGACCTCGATGATGCACCTTGATTGTATTACGTAATATCAGAGACTACGCCTTGACCTTCACCACCATTCCCGGCGTGGTGTCAATCTCGTAATCGCCATTCTCGAGCTGCTTCACACCTTGACCGGAAAGTGCGGTCTTGCTGCGGAGGATGAGCTTGCCGCCGATCTTCGACTTGATGGAGGCCGAAGTGAGCTTGCCGTTCTTCCAGCTGATGCTGACCTCGAAGCCGCCACGGGCACAGAGACCTGAAACACTACCCTCCTTCCACGCATCGGGCAAAGCGGGGAGCAGATGAACGAAGCCATCCTGGCTCTGCACGAGCATCTCGGCGATACCGGCAGTCACACCAAAGTTGCCATCAATCTGGAACGGTGGATGCGCATCGAAGAGGTTGGGGAAGGTGCGTCCATCGGGATATTCACGCTCCATGCCCTCGTTGGGAAGGATACGAAGCATATTGCTGATGATCTTGAACGCATGGTTGCCGTCCTGCATACGCGCCCAGAAGTTGGTCTTCCAGCCAAGGCTCCATCCTGTGGCCTGATCGCCGCGCTGTTCGAGCGTCTTGCGAGCTGCGGCGAACAGCTCGGGAGTACGCGTAGCACTTATCTGATTCGATGGATAAAGGCCGTAGAGGTGCGAGATGTGACGATGCTGGTCGTTCGGATCGTCGATGTCCTCCAACCATTCCTGCAACTGTCCATACTGGCCTACCTTCATCGGAGGCAATTGTGCGATGGTCTTTTGGAGTGTTTCCTGATAGGCTTCGTCACGACCGAGGATACGGGCTGCCTGCAGCACATTGTTCATCACATCGAAGACAATCTGGTTGTCCATCGTGCAACCTGCACAGAGATTCGATTTGCGGCCCACGCCACCATGCTCGGGACTTACCGAAGGAACCACCACCAGATAACCCGAGTCGGGATGCTGCACCAGGAAGTCGAGGAAGAAGTCGGCGGCACCCTTCATAATGGGATAATACTCGGCGAGGAACAGGGTATCACGTGTAAACTGATAGTGCTCCCAAAGGTGCGTGGTAAGCCAAGCGCCTCCACTGGGATACATACCCCATGGAGCTCCATCCACGGGTCCGGCAATGCGCCAGAGGTCGGTGTTGTGGTGAGCTACCCAGCCCCCGCAATCATACATCACCTTCGCCGTCTTGGCGCCCGTTTCGCTCAAGTCGCGAATCATCGAGAAGAGCGGCTCGGCAGTCTCGCTGAGGTTGCAGACCTCGGCCGGCCAATAGTTCATCTCGGCGTTGATGTTGATGGTGTATTTGCTGTCCCAAGGTGCATTCTTCTTGTCGTTCCAGATGCCCTGCAGGTTGGCTGGCTGTCCGTCCTTGCCCCAAGATGACGAGATGAGCAGGTAACGTCCGTAGTTGAAAAGCAACGACACCATACCCAGGTCGGGCACTGAATCCAGGCTGTTGTAGAACGAGGCCAGACGTGCATCGGTTGCCAACTCGTAGTTGCCGGTATGACTGCCAAGATCAAGTTTCACACGATTGTAGAGCGACTGATAATTGGCGATATGACGCGCCAGCAGGTCATCGTAACTATGGCGACGGGCAGCGGCAAGGCGACGTGCATTCTTGGCAGCAGGATCACCGCTCACATCATGATAGTTCACAAAGTTGGTGGCTGCGCTGATGTAGAGGGTCACCTCCGTAGCTCCATCCACACGAATGCACTGGCGTCCATCGATCTCTCGGGTTGAAACCTCGCCATCGCATGCGATTTCGGTGCGGCACTGGGCCGTCAGTTTCGACACGATACCTTCGTGGTCCACACCTTCGATGATGGCAATCAATGTATCGCCATCGACCACCGTCTCGTAGTCGTAGTCACACTGGTGATCGAGGAAGAAGCTCATTCGTGCCGGCGGACCAGCCTTGAAGCGAACCACGATGATGCTGTCGGCCATCGAAGCAAATGCCTTGCGGGTGAAAAGGGCATTATCGGCACGGAATGTCACTTCGGCAGTTGCATCCACAAGGTTGAGCTCGCGTTCATAGTCGGTGATTTCGCCAAGGCTGTCGTTCAGTATCTTCAGACTGCCCAGCGTGAGATACTTCATGCCGTGGGGACCCACGATGAATCGGCGGTTCACAATCTTCTGTGCCTCGTCCTCACGCCCCTGGAAGATCAGGCTGCGCACCTGGCTGAGGTAATACTTCGACATGGTACTGTTGTTGTCATGCGGTCCACCGCTCCAGAATGTCTCTTCGTTGAGCTGGATTTCATCCTCCTGCACGCCACCATAGATCATGGCTCCCATGCGGGAATTACCCAACGGGAGCGCTTCGAGCCACGTCGTAGCAGGCGCGTCGTACCACAGGCGCTGGTCATTGTCCTTCGGACTCTCTTCGGTACATGCCGACAAAACAAGCGCTCCAGCCAAAGCCAGAAGTAAATGCTTCTTCATAGTTATTAATTGAATCCAACAATTGTTGATTGTTAATTATTCATTGTTAATTGCTAACATTATTTCTTGGTTTCCTCTGCGCGGGGTGCGCCTTTACCGAAACGCTTATAGATATACGATATGGCACTTCGACTATTATATCCCGTTGCCTTGGCAACCTGGTCAAGGGTCTCTTCGGGATGTTCCTTGATGTATTTTTCTACGCGAAAGAAGACAGATGCACTGACAATCTCTCCCAAAGTGCTACCAACAAAGACCTGCAAAGCATGATTGAGCTTTACTTGTTCAAGATTGAGATATTCCGCCACCTCCTTGGCTGTCGTAAACTTATGAGTATAGATTGCCTCGCTGACGGCATCAATCAGCTGATTGCCGGTCACCTTTTCCGGATAGCCGAAAAGGTCACTAAAAGAGTAGGGTGTAATGAAAGGTTTACGGTCTTCTTGATCAACCTTGTGAGGACGACGCCCCACAGGCATACTTGATGTTCCCATATTTTTTTTATTCTTAATTTGGGCGCAAATATACGGCTTATTTTCAATATCTCCAAATTTTTTTAACAAAAAATTGGACAAAATCTACTAATAGACATCTTTCCATCATTTGCGTCCAATTTACAATCGTAAAATGGACACAAACAATTGGACGCGTCCAATTCGCAATCCTAAATTGGACGCAGACAATCGGGAACGTCCAATTCTCGATCCTAAATTGGACACAGACCGTCGGGAACGTCCAATTCGCAATCCTAAATTGGACACAAACAATCGGACGCGTCCAATTCGCAATCCTAAATTGGACACTGACAACTGGGAACGTCCAATTCACAATCGTAAATTGGACACTGACTATCGGGAACGTCCAATTCGCAATCGTAAATTGGACACTGACTATCGGGAACGTCCAATTCACGATCGCAAATTGGACACACACAACTGGGAACGTCCAATTCGCAATCGTAAATTGGACACACACAATCGGACGCGTCCAATTCGCAATCGTAAATTGGACACACACAATCGGACGCGTCCAATTCACAATCGTAAATTGGACGCGTCCCCAAAAAAGATGAATTCCGATTTATTATACTACTTTTCCACCTTCGTGAGAATACCTACGTAGCCTCCCGCATTGGCAAGTTTCAGTTTCAAAGGCTTGTCGGAACGGACGACTACGCTTTTGTGTTCGCAGGAAGTAGCCTCCTTGTTGGCCTGCTTGCCATCGCGCCAATATTCAAGGCGATAGGTTCCCGTGGGAAGGAAACTGAGGTCGAGATTGAGGTCGCGCTGGATGCTGTTGTTCAAAACACCCACGAACCACTGCTCTCCACTCCTTTTTGCAAGGGCCACGTATTCGTCGGGAGCGCCTCCGAGGAAACGGATGTCGTCCCAGACGACGGGGACAACCCGAACGAAATCCGAACCTACCTGTCCCAACACGTGATCGGGATGGTCACAGAAACACATGAACGGACTCTCATAAATCACGAACTTCGCCAACTCGGCACTGCGCGTATTCATCACGAGGGCGGGCGACTGACCCTTGAACTGTTCCTTTGTCACGTTGAGGAAGCCTCCTGGTGTATAATCCATCTGCCCTGCCAACAGGCGGGTGAATGCCAGCGTGACATTGTGTTCGGGAGTCATACGGTCTGACCATTTGTAATATTCCGACCCCATCACACCCTCGCGGGTAAGGAGGTTCGGGTAGGTGCGGTCGATGCCATCGGGACAATAGGCACCATGCAGATCGACCATCAGCTGGCTTTCGGCAGCAGCCTTGACCACGCGACGATACCAATTCACCATATCCTGGTCATCACGATCCATAAAATCGATTTTCACACCTTTCACGCCCCACTGATGATAGAGCGGGAAGGCGGCCTTGTACTGGTCGTTGTGATTGGCGTCTTCACAGCGCAACCACAGCCAGATATCGACGTTCTTCGACTTGGCATAGCGCAGAATCTCAGGCATGTCGAGCTGCGGAGCGGGTTTCACGATGTCGGCCTCAGGTGTGGCATAAGGTCCGTACCAAGTCCAGTCGATGAGCATGTAGGGCCAGCCCTGCACGGAGGCGAAATCGATGTATTGCTTAATCACCTCCTGCTCCATCAGCACTTCGCCGCTCCACCAGTGGTCCCATGCCGACATGCCAGGCTTGATCCACGAGGGATCCTCGATGGCACTGGGAGCGTTGAGCGAACGCAGGATCTCCGATTCGATGAACTTGCCAGGATGGTGACCCACCATGACGACGCGCCAAGGCGTGTCCTGCTGCTCGCTGAAGCGTGCCTTCACACCGTCCTCTGTTTCGCCCCAGATAGGAGTGAGCTTGGTCTGAAGCAATTGAAATCCATCCTTCGGAGCCTCGCTGCGTCCAAGATAGAGGGCGGGGAAGTTGTCGAGTGCCGCATTGAGGATGGCCAGGCAGTGGTTGTCGTCGATCTCGATGAGTCCCGGCAGGCCGCAGTGCTGGTCGCTATTGATTTCGGAAACCGGCGTCTTGACATACTCTCCTTCCTGCGACGACTTGTAGCTCCTGCCTTCGTCCTCATAGGCAAAATTCGGAATACGCAAGGTTGCCTTCTCGGGTACAGCGAAACCTGTCACTTCGCGGGTAATCTGGCGATTGCCAAGCACTGGCGTGCCGTAAAGGGTGTAGCGAAATGCGATGCCATCGTTCATCACGCGGAAGGTAATGTCCATCTTGCGATAGGGAGTATCCTTCTCCTGCAGATTGAGCACCAGCTCGCTGTAAGGCACACTGATGAACGAATGCTTGTTGGCCACCACGGGCGTCCACTCCTCCACCTTGCCTTGTTGCTTTGGCTCACCCAGCACCTTGAACCCTCCCGTCATGGGTGCCTCTCCCTTGAACTCGAAGCCCATGGGCGATGGTGCAATCATCACGTCACCCTCAAGGCTCACACTATATTTGAGCTCCTGGCCATTGTCGATGGTAAGGACAATGTTCTTATCGGGCGAAAAGACCGTGTAGGTCTGAGCAACAACTGTCTGACCCATGGCCAGACAGCTTGCGATTAGGATAGGAAGGATGTTTCTCATTTTTTTACATGGTTGCTGTAAGGAATGTGCCGTTGCCCACGAAGTGCAGCTTGTTGTCGCAAGCTGGCACCAGGATGGTTTCGCCCTGGCATACATCCACGCCATTGACGTTGGCCTCTCCTCTCATACAGAGGACAATGACGAACGAATCAACCTGGTAATCGACATCCATGGTCTCGTGCACCACCACACGATTAACATTGAAATAGGGGCAATGCACCAATGGCGCATCGAGAAGAGTACTGTCGTAGGTGCTGCGATATTCGGGATAAACGTGATAGTCGATGGCATCCTTCGCCTGTTCGATATGGAGTTCACGCGTGTTGCCATAGGCATCGCGACGGCCATAGTCATAAACGCGATAAGTGATGTCGCTGGTCTGCTGTATTTCGGCAACGAAATTGCCAGCACCGATGGCGTGAAGGCGTCCTGCGGGCAGGAAATAGACATCGCCTTGATGCGATTCGTATGTAGCGATGACATCCATGATGGGTGAATATCCGCCAACGGTCTCCGTGGTGACCATCTGCTCATATCGTTCGGGGGTAATCTCCTTGCACAAGCCTGTATAGATTCTGGCACCCGGCTCGGCCTTGATGACATACCACATCTCGCTCTTGCCACGACAACCATGACGCTTCATCGCCAGTTCGTCGTTGGGATGCACCTGCACCGAGAGGTTCTGATGAGAATCGATGAACTTGACAAGCAATGGGAAATGATTACCAAACTTTGCATAGACCTTCTCGCCGACGAGCTGTTCCTTGTATTTCTCGACCAGAGCCGACAGATTGAGCCCCTTGTCTTCTCCAGTTGCCACGACACTCTCTTGCCCTGGAAAGTCGCTGATTTCCCACGATTCGCCGACATTATGCAGGTCGGTATCGATTCCCTTGAACGCAGCTATCTGTTCGCCACCCCAAATGGTGGTTTTCAAAAATGATTCAAACTTATATGGTTTCATCCAATATATATAGATTATCTTGCTCAATAACGTGTATTGTTTTGGGGGTGCAAAGATAAGGAAAAAATTGGGATGTTGCAAATAGTATGACTGTTTTAGCCGATATTTTTGAATGTTTTGGCAAAAAAGGACAAGTCAACTTACTGATTATAGGTCTTTTTGATGCGGCGGAAAGCATTTTCGAGGCTCTCGGTGGGCAGCAGAATGTTGTAATCTTTCCAGAAATCCGGATCATCGAAATCGTTCAGTTGTCGTGCCAAGGTGTCATGATGACGGAAAGCATCATGCCGGTTGGGGCGAACTGCCACTGGCTTGATATCGGTAATCAGCATCTCGGAATTAGCCTCATAATGGGTGGCGAAACCACGTTTCTTCCAGTCGCAATCGAACATGTAGGTTACGCCAAGGTAACGCAGATAACTGAGCCGTCCATCGTTGTGATAATTCATCACGATGTGAAGGCCACGAGCCTTGAAACGCATACCGAAAGGTTTCTTGGCAAGGATGGCAGACGATGCCTTGGCCACATCGCTCATATCCATATTATATTCTATGCGTGTGAACGTGAGGTTGGCATAATCGATGAAGATTTTTCCGGAGAACAACGGATCGATGTATGTCGTGGCAGGACGGAACGAGATGACGTACTGGGGACGATTGTCGATGGTCTGCGGCGTCTCAATCTCCAGTTGATAACGCAACAGCATTTCGGGATTGAGGAACAATTCGCGGTCCTTGACCAAGTCGAGCATCAGCGACTCCAAAGGTCCTCCCATCACGTGGACAGAAATGGTATCCTTGGCACGCTGGCTGATCAAGCTGCGTCCCTTGACCATAACGGCCATGTCGCGCTGTGGACTGTCCTCATAGCTCGTCTTGTAAAGCTCCATCACGGCCTCCGAGACGCTTACGTACTTGCCACGCTTCTGAATCGTCTCGCGATAGAAGGCCTCGTAGCTTTGTGGCGTGGTTGGGAAGTTCTGGGGGATGCGTTCGATGGCAGCATTCAGGATGTTTTCGGGCGAATAGACAAAGACATCGTTGAGGAACGTGAAACGTGGCTGCAACGAGATTTGCAGCTCCTCCACGGGCTTTCCTTCCTTCACCTGCTGCGTCTTCTCAAGTTGGTCACGACCGACCACCACCGTGGCATAGCCTATCGATGAAAAGAGCAGTTGCTCGGGCATCTGAGCAAGTCGCAGGCTGAAACGCCCATCGGCATTGGTCATCGTGGCAATATTCGTACCACTCACATGTACCTGCACATCGGGCAATCGCCGGCCATTGTCATGGTCGGTGACGATGCCGCGCAAGGTCACAAGCACACTGTCCTGCGCCACGAGGGAGCAAGGCAGTAGAAGCAATAGCGCGAGAAGAAAGTAAAAACGTTTCATTTTCTCTTGGATTTAGAAAATTTATATATTAACCCCTCTCCTCCAAATACCTTGCCAACCCCTTTCGGATGGAGGCGAGGCCAAACTCTTCGAGGTTGAGATTCTTGAGCGGAATCCACTCAAGCGAGGAGATGTCATCGAGGCCGCCCACACGGAGACGCCCTTTGACACGCACTTCGAAGAAAAGATCGATGGTGCGGCACATGATGCCCGAATAGGGATAACGATTGGGCTGACTGAAGAGGTAGTGCAGGTCTTCGGGCTTGACCTCCAGACCTGTTTCCTCCTTTATTTCGCGGCACATCCCTTCTTCGGCCGTCTCGTCGAGGTCGAGGAAGCCGCCCACCATGTCGCGTGTCCCCTTGGCGGGATTGTTGGCACGCCGCCCACAGAGGATTTCGCCCTGATCGTTGACTATCACGGCGACGGTAGCACCGCGAGGATTGGTATAATATGTAAAGCCGCAATCCTCGCAATGCCTTGCCTGTGGGCCATGCTCCACAAAGCGATTGCTGCCGCACAACGGGCAGTAGTGGAAGCGATAGAAAGGATGATCTTCGGTGAACATCGAAACAATTAACAATTAATAATTAACAATTAACAATTGATTGTTGTTCGTATTTTATTTCTTAAATGCTCCCGACTTCACATAGATGCGATAGTCGCAGATGCTACCTGGAGCGCCAGCTTCGGCACGAGGCAGATACTGGAATCCGCCAAAGGTGTAGTCCTTGCCCAGGTCGATGATGAGCTGGTGTGGGAAGGCCGACTTGCGGTTGGTGCTCCAATAGGTGCTCTCCTGCAGGTCGAAGATCTTGTCGGCAGTCTGGTTGCCATCAGTGACGTTCTCGTCGTCGGCATAGTCAGCCTGCCAAGGCTCACGACTCAGACGTTTACCCTGCTCGTCGAGCATATACCACTCTGCGATACAAGCGATACCCTTGGCCACCTTGCCTTCGGCGGCCTTTGCATCGTGCACATTGAGCGCCTCGATGCAGACATAACGACCCGAGACGGGCTGATCGAAGCGAACTTCCTGCCAGCCATTCCCGGCAGCGAAACTACCTTCCTTGACAGGCTTCTCGCCACTGAGGTCGAGGTTCTCGCCCTGCTTGCGGTGCGTCTGTGGACCCTTGAGATTGAGACGGTCGATGATGGGCTCCTTGAGGCCTTCAGCCACAGGATCATCGGGACCAACGATATCGACTACGATGATTTCGTTCTCGCCTTTCTTGAGCCAGCAACCTGGCATATAGAGTGTCTGCTGAGGACCAATTTGCCAGAAGCGACCCATCGGATGTCCGTTCACATAGAGTTGACCCTTGCCCCATGTCTCCAGATTGATGAACGTATCACCTACCTTCTTTAATTTAAAGGTAGCGCGATAGGCTGCAGCAGGATATTGCTCGGCCTTGACGAGAGACTGCCAGTGCATGGCCTTCACGGTCTCGTAATCATCATTGATATTATACACCGTCCAGAGCTTTGGCTCCACAGTAACTGTAGCCGACTGCTCGGCACCAATCTGATAGATGAACTCCACCTTTTCGGTGATGCCCTTGAAGTCCTTGATGGCACGTCCGAAGTTGATGCGTCCCATGGCCTCCACGAAAATGTCGAGACGGTCGCCCTTCTTGACTGCAGGCATCTTCATTTCCTTCTCGTGCTCACGGCGATCGAGAGCACCGACCTTCACACCATTCACGAAAATCTGTGCATAGTCGTGAGGCTCGGTCACACGAAGCACGCTGGCAGGAATATCCTGATCGAAAGTGTAGCGATAGATGATGCTACCCCAACCCTGGTCGAACTCCTCCATCGTCTTCAGTCCGCTGGTAATCTTGGGAGCTGGAAGGTTGTCGAAGATGGGAGCCACCTCGGTGAACTGGATTTTGGGAATAGCGATGGTGGGGATGGCAGCAGGTACCTTGGCCTGCTTCTGTCCGTTCATATATTTGGCCATCATCGTGCGCAGCTCATAGTATTTGGGCGTGGCCTGACCTGCCTCGTTGATGGGAGCATCATAGTCGTAGCTGGTCACGTCGGGTGCAAAGCCAGGACTGTTGGCACCAGCCCAGTGTCCCCAGTTGGTGCCACCATGGGTCATATAGAGCGAGAAGGAGATGCCCTTCGAAAGCATTTCGTCAAGACCTTCGACCATATCCTTGGCTCCACGTGTTTCATGCTTGCCACCCCACTTGTCGAACCATCCGCTCCAAAACTCGGAGCACATCTTGGGCGCATCGGGACGCAGTTCGCCAAGACGACGGAACTCGTTGTCGATGTTGGCACCCGTGCCGAAGTTCATGGTCCAGATGAGGTCATCGAGACCATTGTTGGTGAAGTTGCTCGACCAGTCGCATTGGAACAACTGAACCTTGTCGAAACCGACTTCGCGCAAGGCATCACGCACAGCACTCACGTAAGGCTTGTCGACACCATACGAACCATATTCATTCTCGACCTGCACCATAATGATGGGGCCTCCCTTGTCGATGGTGAGATCGGCCACCTGCTCGGCCACCTTCGACTCGAAGATCTTCAGGCGCTCCATGAAATAGGGGTCGAGTTCACGCAGACGGATGTCCTTCTTCTTGAGCAGCCACCATGGCAGGCCACCCATCTCCCATTCGGCACAAACGTACGGGCCAGGACGCAAGATGATGTACATTCCGTTCTTCTGGGCCAACTGGATAAAAGCGCGAAGGTCGTTGTTCTCGGTGAAGTCGAACACTCCTTCCTGTTGTTCATGGATGTTCCAGAAAACATAAAGGCACAGCGTGTTCATGCCGAGTGCCTTGCACATCTGGATACGATGTTCCCAATAGGGACGGGGGATGCGAGGATAATGAACCTCAGCAGCCTTGACAACAAATGGTTCGCCATTGAGCAGGAAGGTTCCCTTGCCGGCCTCGAAGGTGCCAGGTGTAGCCTGCACTTTCTTCGGTGCACCCGCAGCCTCTGCCGACATAGCAGATCCAAGCAGACCTGCAACAAGCAGCAATGATATGATAACGTTTTTCATTCTAAAAAGGTTATTGGTTCTTGTTTTATGGTGCAAAAATACTATTATTTGTTGATATTTCCAAATTATCAGTGATTATTTTAACTTTTTTATTTGCAATACTAAGAAAAATCGCAATCTTTGTGAGTTATGAATAATCCAATTACAACTAAATTTCTTGGCCATCGGCAAGATTTCATACCGATTTCTTGCTTTTGTCAAAAAATAGCACTTACTTTGCAGCACGGTTGATTCAAAAAAATGTCATATCCTAAAAGACCAAATCGAATGATTGAAATACGTCCAGCAACATTGGAAGACTGCCTGTTTGTAGCACGCTGCATCGGCATGGCTCTTCACATTGAACTGCCAGAAGAGCGGCTCCCGGGAGTTGCTTCAATTTGTGCACGCGAAGACGTGCTCTATAGTTACCGACATGCCCTCATTGCCTGGGAAGACAACAAGCCAATGGGACTTTGTCTGGCCTACGATGGGAACAACTATCATGAAATCCGACAGAGGACATTTGCACTCTTTGCCGCACTCGATGACGAACCAGATGATGACATGGACCTCGAACATGCCGAAGACGAGACGCTAGCTGGCGAATATTACATCGATTCATTAGCCGTCCTACCCGAATACCGCCGGCGTGGCATCGCACGGCAACTGATGCAGGCACAAATAGAACGGGGCCGACAGCAGGGCTTCACGCATTTCACCCTGCTCGTCGATCCCGTCAATCCGAATGCCCAAGGACTATACTCCCAACTCGGCTTCCAATATGAATCAGATTGCTATGCGTTTGGGCAGAAGTTTTGGAAGTGGGGAATGAATTTGTGATTTTCTTTCTCTATTTCGTGATTAAAATAACACGACCGTCTTGACATTTGAAAGTGCGGCTTAAATCATTGGTGATTCTTCGACCATGCAGGTCGTAAGCATAGAGGATTGAACCATGAGGATTTGCATCGGGAAGAATTTTCTCGATGCCTTCTTCTGCAATGGGTAAGAAGCGACGCTCATATTCGGTAGAAGCGAGGATGAATGCGCCAAAGACCTTGCCTTCGGTCTGTGGATTGTCGATACTCGTCACGCTTACGTCGCTGCCCAGAAGATAATAGGCTGCCGAGCCGTCGCGTCGAGCCGATCCGCCCAAGCCTGCCGAACGACACGAACTGATGAGATGAACGTCTTCCGAATCCTTCGTGTTTTTCACCAAAAACTGTTCAATGATCCCTTGATACGCCTTCTTTGCCACTTCGGTATAATCGTTGTCGAAGAAGCCAAGGCGCATACCTTTGAGATAAGCGGCAGTAAAGATGCATGTAGCCGAAGACTCCAAGTAATTATAGGTCTTGGGATAGGGCCAACCTTGATAACTGTCGGCATAGAACGAGCCATCGTGTCCCAAAAGCTGATACCAGCAACCTGTCGCAGCGTCTTGCCGCGCTGCCAAGCCTGCAGCCAGTTTGTTGAGCTGGGTACGCAGTTTTTCTCGAAGTTCATCATCCGCCTCTTCGTCTTTAGCTGTTGCGGATATCTCCCATTGCTCCAGCACATCGACAAGCGCCAGGAAATACCATCCGCAAGCACGTCCCCAATATTCGGCCGAATGATAGATGCCTTCGGCTGCCGACACGCCCTGCCAGTCTCGTGAATAAGAGTCACCGGGCGAAGCTGTCATGGCGTGATAAAGCAGTTTTTCCTCGTCATTCCAAAGATAATGCCAGCAGATTTCAAATTGTCGGGCAATCAGTTCGGCATCGTTGGTGCCATCGATACCATATCCGTAATTGTTCAGTTGTGCCAACAAAGCTGGCCCCATATATTGCCCATCGAGCCACATCTGATTGACATAGCTTTTCTTATGGAACCACCCACCTGCAGCACCTTCGAGTGTCGATGCTGTTATCGAATAGCGATTGTTGTGGTCGGAAAGACCTTTGACGGCTGTCTCCATAGCAAAAAGAGCATTCGATGCCGTCGTTTCGTTTTCGAAAGCCTTGCCTTCGGAAGTCAGTTCATAGAGTCCGAAGTACATCTTCGTGGCATTCAGGTCATCGAGACTTCCACCTGCCGAGGGAACACCATTCAAAAAAGTATTTCCATACCACTCCACGCTATAAAACCAAGGACGAGCCCACGACTGCGTCTGATAATAATCAACCGCCTCGATAAGCGCTTTGGCCACAAGTCCTGGCACATAATCGAACTTCACCTTTGAACCACCCTTGGGTGCGCTGACCACAGCACCATCCTCGGTGTAAGTCTGGAAGCCCATCTGATTCTTATTGGCATAGAAATCGTTGAGCCGAGCATCGATGACGAGGCGGGAATAACGCTGCGTGCTGTCAAATGAGACATGCTCGTAAGAAGCAGCATCGGCACCTGCGCAACACGATGCGCAGATGCCGATAAATAGAATGGTCTTGATTTTCATGAGTTGTTTGAATTTTGTCAAGGCCTAAACATTTATAGTCACTATATAACTATAGTCACTATAGTAGCTTATGAAATCAGGCACTTGCCTGTCATCTCCTTAGGCTGTGGGATACCCATAATCTTGAGGATGGTAGGAGCCACGTCGCAGAGCTGGCCATCAGCGATCTTCACGCCCTTGTTCTTGCTGATATATACGCAAGGAACGGGGTTGAGCGAGTGAGCGGTGTTGGGTGTTCCGTCGGGATTGATGGCATAGTCACAGTTGCCATGGTCGGCAATGATGAGCACCTCGTAGTCGCAAGCCTTGGCAGCCTCAACTACATCGTGGCAGCAGAGATTGATGGTCTCGACAGCCTTTTGGATAGCTGGATAAACTCCCGTATGACCTACCATATCGCCATTGGCGAAGTTGCAGGCAATGAAGTCGTACTGCTGCGTCTTGATAGCATCGACGAGCTTGTCCTTCACGATGAGGGCAGACATCTCGGGCTGCAGATCGTAGGTAGCAACCTTGGGTGAAGGAACGAGGCAACGATCCTCACCGGCATACTCTGCCTCACGACCACCGTTGAAGAAGAAGGTCACGTGGGCATACTTCTCGGTCTCGGCAATACGGAGCTGCTTGAGACCTGCGTTGCTGACGATTTCGCCCAGCGTCATCTCGACATTCTCCTTCGGGAAGAGGATGTGCAGACCCTTGAACTTGGCATCGTAAGGAGTCATACAGCAATAGTAGAGCGGGATGGTCTTCATACCCTGCTCTGGCATATCCTCCTGGGTGAGCACCGAAGTAATCTCCTTGGCGCGGTCGTTGCGATAGTTGAAGAAGATGACGGTGTCGCCAGGCTGGATGGTACCCACAGCCTTGCCGTCGCGTGCCAATACGCATGGCTCAACGAACTCGTCGGTCACACCATTATCATACGAGGCCTGCATGCCTTCAACAGGATCGGCATACTGACTGCCCACACCAGCGGTAAGCTGGTCGTAAGCACGCTTGATGCGGTCCCAGCGCTTGTCGCGGTCCATGGCATAGAAACGTCCGGTGATGGAGGCGATTTCGCCACAACCTACCTTGTCGCAGTGATCCTTGACGGTCTGGATGAAGCCAATGCCAGAGTGTGGGTCGGTGTCACGACCATCCATGAAGCAGTGGAGGAAAGTCCTGCCTTCGAGACCGTATGCCTTGGCAAGGTCAACAAGTTTCAGAAGGTGAGCGAGGCTCGAATGTACACCACCGGTCGAAGTAAGACCCATGAAGTGGATGCTGCCACCCTTCTTGGCATTCTCGAAGGCGCCTACAACTTCAGGATTCTTGGCGATGGAGCCATCTTCGCAGGCCATATTGATCTTCACAAGGTCCTGATAGACGATGCGGCCACCGCCGATGTTCATGTGTCCTACTTCCGAGTTACCCATCTGTCCGGCAGGCAGACCCACGTTGAGGCCATCGGTACGGAGTTGTGAATGTGGATAATCGGCAAGGAGAGAGTCCCAATATGGTGTTGGTGTGCTGGCGATGGCATCTGATTTCGAACCGTCGCCGATTCCCCAGCCATCGAGGATGAGCAAAAGTGCTTTTTTAGACATAATATTCAAATAACAATTAATAATTAATAATTAACAATTAGGAGTTTTGACGAATTCCCCTATTGGGGAAATGTGCTGCAAATGTAGTTTATTTCAGCCAAAACACCAAATATCATTGGCATTTTTTTATAGCTATATATATAAATAATGTACGGGTGCAAAGTGGGGTTGCTTATTTGCCTCCAAGCCAAGCTCCAAGTAGCACAGCCCCCAAGCCCAGCACCAAGGTCAAAAGGAAGTATGCCGCGAAAAGTCCGGGATGTCCTCCTCGCAACAAGTCGATGCCCTCGCTCGAAAAAGTGGAGAAGGTTGTAAAGCCTCCACACAACCCCGTGGTGAGGAAAAGACGCACCTCCGGACTCATTCCCGTCCGCCCCGAAATGCTATAAAATAAGCCAATCAGCAAACAGCCCAACACATTGGCCACCATAGTGGGCCATGGGAAAATGGTTTGTCCCAATGTGCTTATAGGATTGAGGCTAAGATGCGTCTGGACAAGTTTGACACCATAACGAAGCACCGAACCGATACCTCCGCCGAGAAAAACGAACAATAATTCACGCATAGATTATATTTTTTCTTCACGCGCCTTGCGCACATACTCCGTAGGAGTCATACCGAACTGCTGTTTGAAACAACGACTGAAATAGAACGGGTCGCTGATGCCCACCTGGTAGGCGACAGCCTGTACTGTAAGCCGACCTTCGGTGAGCAACGCAGCTGCACGCTTCATACGACGGATGCGCAGATACTCCTTGGGCGAAAAGCCCGTCACCCCCTTCACCTTGCGGAAGAAGATGGTACGTCCCAAAGCCATCTCACCGGCAAAGTCATCGGCTCCGAAGTCTGCATCCGAAATATGCTTGTCGATCACCGCATCGAGTTTGTCAAGGAATTCGCGATCAAGTTCACTTGTCGTAATCATTGTCGGCTGCAAACTCTTGTCGGCGCTGAACTTCTCCTTCAATCGACTGCGCTGGTTCATCAGATTGATGATGGTAGCAAGCAGAAGCTGCGTACTGAACGGCTTGGTGATATAGGCATCTACACCAGCCTGCAAACCCTTGATCTTGCTTGTCGTGCTGTCGAGGGCTGTCAACGCCACGATCGGAATATGGCTTGTATTGAAATTCTGACGTAAGAGCTGTATCACCTCAATGCCCGAAATGTCGGGCATCATGATGTCGGTAATCACCAAGTCGTATCCGTCTTCTGCACTTTCAATCTTTGCCAATCCTTCCCGACCATCCTTTGCCGTATCGACATTGAAATAGCGCATCAACTCGGTCTTCACAAATTCGCACAAGTCTTCATTATCCTCGATGAGCAGCACATGCTGGCTATTGATAGGTGCAATAAGCGTCGGCAACTCGACATTTGCCGACTCCGGTTCGGCAAGCAAAGCGTCGGAAGCAAGATAATCCTCTTTCGAATAGTTTTCTTCTCCCAAGGGCAAAGTGACCGTGAAAACCGACCCTCCTATCGGATTGGGACTATACCTGATGGAGCCATGATGCACTTCGACAAGGGCGGCACACAGGTTGAGGCCGATGCCCATACTGCCACTTAGGTAATGACTGCGGTTGAAACGTTCGAAGAGATGGTTTCGCTGTTCTTCGGGAACACCCACACCATCGTCAACGACACGTATCGTCAATTCATTGACTGGTGCCGGATGGGCTCGCACTTCCAACAGTATATGACCACCTTCGGGTGTGTATTTGATGGCATTCGAAAGCAGGTTGTAGATTACCTTGTCGATGCATGAACGATCGAAATAACCCATAAGGGCATCGGGCTGTGTGGTAATCCTATAATCAAGATGCTTTTGTTCGGCCACGTCATGGAACGAATTGAAGAGTTCGCGCAGCAGACCCATGATGTCCATCTTCTCCAATCGCAGGCTCATCACGTTGTTCTCCATTCGACGGAATTCCAGCAACTGGTTGATCAGATGCATCAATCGGTCAGAATTGTGCTCCAACAACGTCATGGGCTGCTCCAAGGCGTCGGGCAACTGACGACTCTCGCGAATGCGCTCCAATGCGCCACGTATCAGCGTAAGCGGCGTTCGGAATTCGTGGCTCACATTGGTGAAAAACACCAGCTTGGCCTCATTCAGTTGCTCCTGCATACGGATATGCTGACGCAAGCGCATACGATCACGTATCTGGCTGTAGGCAAACCACGCAGCACCCGCTAAGAGCAAGGTCCAAAGACAGATGGCCCATCCGCGCAGATACCATGGCCATGCGATGTCGAACGAAACGTCTATCGGATCGCTCCAATGCCCGGTCTCGTTGACAGCACGCACCAACAGAGAATAATGCCCGGGGCCGAGATGTTTAAGATCAAGTCTGCCGACGGGAGATAACGGACTCCACTCATCACTTCCCAGACGATAGCTGTAACGTATCGCCATGGGACGAATATTATAGTCAAACGTAGTGAAGTTGACGCTCATATTGCGACCATCGACCTCCTGCCCGACCACGTGCACCACAGGCTTCTTGCCTTCTCGATTGTTGATGCTCTCTGTGTCGATGATTACAGTTCCTCTGTTGCTACCAAAGACTATCTGTCCATTTGGTAACATACTACTGCTACCCTCGCTGAAAACATTGCCGCTCATTACAGGCGATGGGGTAAAACTCTCCTCCAATCGATTATCCATAGGGTCAAAACGAGAGAGCCCCAGTTCCGTCGATATCCAGATCTTGCCGAAACGGTCTTCGCCGAAACACTGCACCATGTCGTTGCACAGTCCCTCTCCACTGCCAAAATGTTCGAATCGAAGCGACCTATATCCTTCTTTCGATTCGGGCACCTGCGTGATGGCAAAGCCACTGCCTAATTCCGAGATAAAGACCTGACCATGCCTTGTGACAAACAGGCTTCGCACCTCGTTGCTTTTCAATTGTCCTTCTTCGGCCGTCAGTCTGATGATGCCGTCCTCCCCTTCGTCCAGATGTTCAGGGTCGAAAACCATCACACCATGGCTGGTTCCAGCCCAAATCATCCCGTTGGCATCCTGAGCCAACGAACGCACACGGCGTTCTCCATAACTTTCCTGGAAGAATCGGTCGAACTCAACCTTTTCGGCCCTCCAATCTCGGGCTCGGCAAAGGCCGCCGCCCAAAGTTCCCACCCAAAGGGTTTCTTTCCGGTCGAAGAAGACTGAATAGATGTCATTATCTGACAAAGAAGAATCATCGTCGGGACTATGGCGCAAATATCTGCCTTCATGCCAGATGCCCGACCCTCGCGTGCCCAGCCAGAAGCCACCCTCAGGGTCCTGCGTGATGCAATAGACATTGTCATCCATATGAAGAGTGCGCCGCTTGTTCAATGCGGAGTCATACCAAGCCACGCCATGTTGCTTGTCGGCTATCGCCAAAAGGTCGGCTTGCTCATCATAATAGACAGCACGTACCGCTTCGGCTTCTGTGCCAAGAGAATGTTTGTTGCCCGAAGGATAGACGAATCGGAAGCCCTTCTCTTCGGAGACTTGCAGTTGAGTGATTCCCATCAACTCATAACCCAACCACAGAGAGCCAGTACGGTCCTCCATAATTGAGATGATGTTATTGCCTGCAAGAAGGGATGTGGGATTCTGCTCTTCACACACGAAATGCTCCAAATGGCTTGTCTCGGGGTCAAGGATGAAGAGGCCGTTGCCTGTCGTAGCTATTGCTATCAGGCCCTTGCTGGTGTAACATATTCGGAAAATGGAACTGCTTCCGTACGATATTCGGTCGTCGATGACCTGAGGAAGTGTAAATTCCTTGTTCTCCTTCACCATGACGAACCGCAGATCCCCATCGTCTTCCAGTCGCCACAAGTTACCATTGTCATCCCTGATGTCACTGGCCACATAGTCGGCTCGAGTCTTTCTGCGGGTTTCGATGATACTGTCGGCTATCGTCGCATTCTTGGGGGAAAAGATTGTATGGCCAGTCTGCTTGTCCAGACAATAGTAACCGCCCTGAATGGTGGTGATAAGGATGTGATGCTCTTCGTCTTCCTTCACCTCCTTGATGCGCAGGTCTTCGATGCCTGCTTCCTGACGGTAATTCCGGAAGGTGTAGCCGTCATATCGGCTCAAACCATTGTTGGTACTGAACCAAAGGTAACCCTCTTCGTCCTGGAAGATATGGCGCACAGTATTGGCTGCAAGGCCGTCGGCGGTTGTGAGGTGACGGCTTTGCAGCACATGTTCTGCCCTAAGGCCGGAGCAGAAGCAAAGTATAATGGTGAAAAATGAAAATATTTTCACAAAAAATTTGGAGGTATGGAATAATATGCGTATCTTTGCAGTACCAACAGAGAATAGCACGAAAACAAACTATCAAAAAACTATAGATATGTCTGAAATCGAACTTAACAAATGGTACACCTCACTTACAATCGCCGACAAGGAGGCAATCACTGGGAAAAAGTATCCTGCATGCTCCAAGGTATGGAACGAATGGACCCTCGAACAGCGCACTGAGGCCAAGGACAAGAGCAGCATCTTGCGCGACAGGCGAATCAAGGAGAATCCGATGGGGCATGATTTTTGAATCAGCCCATTTATCCCCCTATTCAGAATAGGGGGATTTTTTATCCTTTTTTGGTTTTCTTTCCTTTCTGAACTGCTTCCTTCACGGGCTTGATGTAACCGCGAATGTCAAGCTTGTTGGAAGGATGGTCAAAATAACGCTCCACGGAGAAAAGGTCCTCGATCACCATGAAGTCGCCCTGATTAGGGCACTTGCGCAACAGGTCCTTCAGTTCCACAGCTTTGCTGAAATCGAGCTGCGAGACCCTGTTGTTGTGCGAATCGATCAGTTGGGCATGAATGTTGAACTTGCCATCCGGGAAACTCGTGGGCACCAGCCAGACGTCATACATGCACTCAATGTCATCCACTGGAAAATCGAAAGGCACATTGTTCCTCACCAGTCCCACCGATGCAATATAGTAATGGTGGTCGTCCTCGATTGGGACACCGAGAGTCTCCAGTTCAAGACGGGAGAGACGAGTGACCGTACACATTCTGACGAAATAATATTTCGAAAGGTCACCACTGAAAAGATAAGGGATCTTCTGGGGATCCTGCTTGGGTACAAAGACACTGTCGGCCACAGCTTCTTCCACATTGTCGGCTGTGGGTTGGCCGTCATTGTCGGAATTGCCCTGTCGGCAGCCTGCAAACAGCAGCAGGCCACAAACAGCGGACAAGATTGTTAGTCTATTCATTGTATTCTATTTAAATATACGTTGTGCAAGGTTATACAGGTCGGCGCGCCAGGTTCCCCAGCTGTGACCTTCCTGAGCATTCTCTTCATAGAGATACTTCACGCCAGCCTTGTCGAGCTCCTTGCGCGTATTTTCGCAGTTGCGATAGGCAATGTCCGATGGTCCGCCCTGGGTGAAGACGAGCACCTTGAAACTCTTGTTCATCCTGGCGGCATTCTCGGCCACCTTCAGACGTGCTGCTTCCTTGGCAGGTTCGGCCATCGGACTGAAACTGCTGCTCAATACCCACACGTAAGAGAAGAGATCAATGTTCTGGAAAGCAGTCTCCATCGTCTCCATGCCGCCCATCGAAAGACCTGCGATGGCGCGGTGATCCTTGTCGGTAAGCACGCGGTAGTTGCTTTCGATGAAAGGAATGATATCGGTGATCATATCCTTGGCAAACGGAGCCACCTCGTCCTGCACATTCGGTCCTGCAATGGTACCGTTGGGCATCACCACAATCATCGGCATGATCTTGCCCTCAGCCAAAAGATTGTCGAGGATGTTGCCTGCAGCTCCCGCATTGGGCCAGCTCGTATCGGTGTCGCCACCTCCATGAATCAGGTAAAGCACGGGCAGCTTCTGCTTACCTTTCTCGTAGCCCGCAGGAGTCCACACGCGCATGGTACGCGTTTCGCCAATGGTCCTCGATTCATAAGTGCGCACCGCCATGGCTCCATGCGGAATGTCCTTGCGATAGGCAAAGAACTCCTTGCCGGTAGGGGCAACGGTAGCGACGGCCGTCAATTCGGTGGTTGCCGGAGCCTTGGGATCATAGACGGGCAGGCCATCCACTACGAAGTGATAGCGATAGACACCCGGCTTGACGTTGGGCACCTCGATGGTCCAGACGCCGTTGTCATGCTCCTTCGCCTCAATCTTTTGTCCCCACGGCATGGCATCGCCGGCAAGCGAGACGATATGCGCCTTGGGTGCATAGATGCTATAAACCACATTGCCGTTGTCGAGCACGCGCACCGACTGCAATGTGTCATTGGGAGTGGGTTTGCGAAGCCACTGCGCCGAAACGGCAAGGCAGCAACTCATCAGAAGAACAAGTGTGAAAAGGAATTGTTTCATGATCTATAATATTTAATGGTATTATTACGGGTGCAAAGATAAGGTATATATTTCAAATATGCAAGAAAAAAACATTTTTTTTGACTTTTGTCACCCGTAAATGAAAAAGTAGAGCAGGGAGACCTCACGGCCTCCCTGCTCCTCTAACACACATTATTATAAATTCTTAACACATCTTTATAATCAAATTTTTTCATTTTTCACGATGCAAAGATAAGGAGTTTTTGGATGTAATGCAAATAATTATGTTCCAAATTTCCCCTTATTTGGTTACATAGATGAAAAAAGAATGATATTCTATACCAAATGATATAAAATTTGCATAAAAAAAAGCATGGCTGCCCGAAAAAAACGGACAGCCATGCCACATCAGAGGATTATTAAAGAAGCACAAGCAATCATTTGAAAAGAAGCGGAGCCATCTCCTTCAGGCTGCGGCGCCAGGTCAGGAACTCGTGAGCAGTGCCTTCCGAGATGTAGCTGGTGGCGCTGAAGCCCGCGGCCTTGAGGCTCTCGACGGCGGCATTCACGCGATCGGGACCTTCCTTGCTGCCGCAAGAGATGAAGATATGGTGTGGAGCTGCAATGCCTTCCAGATCCTTGGGTTCGTAGATACCTCCACTGAGCAGGCCCCAATAGCCGAACATCTCCGGTCGTGCCAGTGTGGCCATACGTGTCTCCATGCCGCCCATCGACAGGCCGGCCATTGCACGATGGTCGCGATCGGCGATAGTGGTGAAGTGCTGGTCGATGTAAGGAACAAGTTCATCCATCAGGACGCGCTGGAAAGCGGTCCAGTCGAACTCCTGCATATGTCCCCATTTCAGCTCGTTGGTCATACCGTAGGTCATCACCACAATGAAAGGAGCAATCTTGCCTTCGGCAATGAGGTTGTCCATGATCAGACCCGTATGACCCTGACGGCTCCATGCGGTCTCATCCTCGCCCCAGCCATGCTGCAGGTAAAGGACAGGATAACGCGTGGGCTTCTTGGCCTTCTTGCCCACCTGCTCGCCATAGAAAGGAGGCGTATAGACCATGGCACGACGTACGGTCTGTGTGCTCTCGCTCCAGAACAGTACCTCCTGTATGCGGCCATGAGGAACGTTCTTCATAGCATAGAAGTCACGGTCGTGAGCAGGAATCTCGATGCCCGACTCCCAACGCACCGATCCGTAGTAGTTGCAAGCACCGGGATCGTTGAACGTGCCGCCGTCGATGGTAAGATGATAATAATGGAAGCCTTCATCCATAGGAGCTTCGGTGGTACCAGTCCATACGCCGTCCTTGTCCTTGTGGAGCACGGTGCCGCCACGTCCACCAAGACCGAGGCTGACGATCACCGAACGAGCCTGTGGAGCATCGACACGGAAGCGGGCATAGCCCTGCGAATTCACCATTGGGTACTCCTGTCCGGGCTGATTGAGCTCCGATGGCTTGAAGTCCTCGATGACAACTGCATTGTCGAGAGCTGGATCGAAGTCTCGCACGGTATAATAGACGTGCTTGGCCTTGAGGTCCTTGTCGAACAGAAGCGGATAGTTCGAAGTGCCTACCCAAGAATCCTTGTCCGAAAGGTTCCAGAAGGTGACTACGTCAATCTTGTCCTTATAGCGACGAAGGGTGCGGAAGAGCGAGTTGTACTGGTCTTCGTGCAAGGTTCGCACATAAGGCTTGATCTCCATACCCTGACGGCTGAACTGCAACTGACCGCCCATCTGCTCATTGGCACGGATGTCGAGTTCGGTGACGTGGATGTGGTCGACTATCGACGCATAGAGTTCGATGGCTGCTGCGACGTCCTCCATCGAAGGGCCATACACGTTGTAGTGTCCCTGCATACCGATGCCGTCGATGGGCACACCTGCCTCCTTCATCTTCTTCACCATGCCCGCGATGCGCTGGCTCTTGCCGGGGTCGCATTCGTTGTAGTCATTGTAGAAAAGCAGGGCGTTGGGGTCGGCTTCACGGGCAAACTCGAAAGCCTTGGCAATGAATTCGTCGCCGCACAGTTTATAAAGCTCCGACTCACGATAGGGGTAGGGAGCCTCGCCCCAACGACGTGGACGTCCGTCGTCCGACATGGCCTCGTTCACCACGTCCCAGCAATATACCACGTCCTTGTAGCGGTTGACTACGGTGTGGATGTGTTCGCGAATCAATTGATAGAACACTTCCTTCTTCACCGTGTTGCCTTTCTTGTCCTTCAGCATCCAGTCGGAGAACTGGTTATGCCAAACCAGGCAGTGTCCACGCATCTTGATGCCGTTACGACGACAGAAGTTGGCAATCGAGTCGGCCTGAGCCCAATCCCATACGCCGGGTGCTGGATGTACCGATACGGGCTTCATAGCGTTCTCGCAAGTCACGCTGTTGAATTCGCGCACCACGATGGCTTCCTGTTCGGGGGTGAGGTTGCCGACGTTGAGCGCCACTCCCACCTTGAAGTAGTCCTTATAGGCATCCTTGAGGCCCTGGGCAAAGGTGGTGGGGAAAAGTGTGCCTAGCACACAGAGGAGTGATAAAATACGATTCTTCATACCTTTAGGAATTAAAACAAAAAATAAGGTGTATATATTGTGTTGTAAATCTCTTCCTATTTGATCACGATGATGAAACCTCCTCGTGGAAAGCAAGATACCGAGGTGGGGACACTTGTAGGATGCGTGATCTTCCACGGTTTGCCATCGGCAAAGAAGGTAATGTCGGTTCCGAGGTTCTGGAGTCTTGCTGTTGAAAAGGTGAGATTCTGCTTCTTGTCAGTACCATTGATGCCGCAGATGTACCAAGTAGTACCCTTGCGACGTGCCATGACGACAGACTGTGCAGGATAGCCGGCGAGAAGAAGTGTCTCATCCCAAGCCGTAGGAAGTGTACCAAGATAATCTTTCACCTCTTGTGGCTGGGCGAGGAAACTCTCGGGACGATCGGCTAAATGCTGTATGCCTGATTCGAAAAGGGCAGTGAGAGCCAACTCGTGGGCATGGGTAGTGATGTGCGGATGCTGCGAATCGGTAAAGGCGCAAGGTGTATAGTCCATCGAACCGATGACATTGCGCGTGAAGGGCAATGTGGCATTGTGGGCGGCAGCACGCTTGGTAAGCGTGGGACGATTGTTGTACCACTCTGCTCCATAGACGGCCTCAGTGCTCAGTAGGTTGGGATAGGTTCGTTGCCAACCACGCGGTATGGTGGCTCCGTGGAAGTTGACACAAAGATGATGACGAGCGGCACTCTCAAGCAGGTCGATCATAAAGGCCATATTTTGATTGGTATCGCCCGAGAAGAAGTCAATCTTGACACCTACTACACCAAGCCCAGCGATATATGCGAATTCACGTTCACGGTCTTCAGGTTTATTGAGTCGGAACTTAGGTCCTGGAGCACCATCAATCCAACCAATGCTGCTACTATACCATATCAAGGGCTTGACACCCTTCGAAACTGCATAACGCACGGCATCCTCCATGGTCTTTCCGTTCTTCATCTCGTCCCATTCTGCATCAATCAAGACGTATGGAAGATGAAGGGTTGCTGCCATATCGGTGTACTGCTTGATGATGTCATAGTCGTTTGAGCCATGGTTGTATGCCCAATAGACCCAGCTGGCCACACCTGGATGAATCCACGAAGTATCGTCTAACTTGCAAGGTGCAGCAACATCGGTAATAAGGGTGCTTTCTACCACATCCGAAAGACTTCCTACGATAGCAACCTGCCACCCGCCATCCTCTTCA
>Ga0310691_10001371_pt1 | contig 37365 bp, 31 predicted proteins | sample 176DNAGHGlowgp2_FD_203887 | JGI IMG/M metagenome (GOLD analysis project Ga0310691, IMG submission 203887) | Sheep rumen microbial communities from Palmerston North, Manawatu-Wanganui, New Zealand - 1766 DNA GHGlow gp2 (v2) (version 2) | ecosystem: Host-associated > Mammals > Digestive system >... | reverse complement strand
GCAGCAAAGCCAGAACAGCGATGGGCGTTGTCGGTATCATGGGTGCAACATTGATTATCGTCCTTGCTTTTGGTATGATGGATTCCTTTGACCGCTATATTCAATGGAATTTCGATGACATTTCTCAATACAAATACTCCATGTCCCTGTCAAAAAACATTACTGATAAAGAACTGGATGCTCTTTACGATTCGTATGGCGATGCTACGGCGGAAACAGTTGTTATCACCTATAAAAATGCAGACGGCGAGCTTGTGGATGCGACAGTGACTGTCAATGATTCTCACGGTATGCTGCGTGTCAGTGATAAAAATATTCAGACACATGATATTGAAGACGGAATTCCGGGTTCTACAGTCGGAGATGTGAACGATGAAGGTGCAATCATTGTCACGGGGAAACTTCTGGAAAAAATGGGAATGCGTTTAGGCGATACGGTGGAATGGAAGCCCGCCGGCAGTGATGAATGGTACAGCAGCAAAATCATTGCACAGGGCCGTCACCCGCAAATGCAGCAGTTCTCTATGACGAGAAAAGCCTATGAAGGATTGGGACGAACCTATGAACCGGACACAATCTTCACCGATGCGGATCTGTCAGATGCTTCCGCCAGCGACATTGAAGGTGTAGAATCCATTGCTTCATTGGCTTCTTTGAAACAGCAGCTACAGGATATGCTGGGTACATTTAAGGTTATGATATGGATGTTTATCATCCTTGCCGGACTGCTCGGACTGGTCATCATTTATAACATGGGTATTCTTTCCATGAGCGAAAAGAACTATCAGTTTGCTACGCTCAAGGTACTGGGATTCCGTGTTCAACGGATTCGCAGAATCTATGAGATTCAGAATATCTGGATTGCCATTGTAGGTATTATCCTCGGTTTGCCAGCAGGATTCTATTTTACCGATTATATTTTCAAGTATTCAATCGGTGACAACTATGACTTTTTCGCTACCGTTGATATTTCCACATACTTGATTGCTATTGGTTTCATGTTCGGCGTCACGTTGCTGACAAACTGGATACTTGGACGAAAAATCAAAACCATAGATATGGTGACTGCATTGAAAGCAAATGAATAAAAATGCTTTGTTGAGAAAATTAGGGAGCTATACTTCAATTTGCACCCTTTCCTATTTTTAATCCGAAACGATAGATTTCAGGCAAAACAAGAATGCCCCCTTTTCAATTAGAGGGCGGATTGTATCAAATAGGAGCCGTTATCCTCTTAAAAGCGCGATAATACGCTGTTTCTGAGATTTGTGAACAGATATTATGGATAATTCCTGAGCAGTTTTTTCCGATATTCACACTAACTGCAACGACTGAAAGGAAGTATCCCTATGATTGATGAGATTTATAACTACCGTCTGAATGCAATAGAAGTTCCTCACTCCGCAGATGAGTGGGAGAGGCTCTGCAAAGAGTTTGAAGATACGTTGACGGAAGAACAGCAGACTGCGTTCCGTGATCTCTGCGATATGCAAAGCTCCTCGGCTGCCGATGATATGAGGACCGCTTATAAGGCAGGCTTCAAGGACGGTGTGGCGTTGATGAAGGAAGTTCAGGAATAAGGATTTTACAGTATTATCGAGATTTTTAGCAAGATAAGCGTTTCGGTCTTATGTGCTGAAACGCTTAGGCTTTGTATAAACAAGAAAAATAGCTGACAAAGAAAGGGACGTTTTATCTATTACGCCTATTTTTGATGAATACATCTAAAACACTTGACAAAACGGTTAGTGCGTGCTAATATAATAATTGCATTATCGGTAATACGAATTTCAATGAGAGGAGGATACCTATGTCAGTACCCGACAGAAGTATCGATCCACGCCTGCTTGCCAGTGCGGAGGCTGAATTTCTTGACAAGGGATTCAGCAAGGCGGAGCTAAAAACAATCTGCGAGAATGCCGGCATCACGACAGGTGCAGTCTACAAACGCTACAAGGGCAAGGAGGACTTATTCTGTGCGCTTGTTGACGATATAGCAGAGCGGCTCGATCAATTTATTGAGAAACGCTCGGATATCGACTTTTCTGCGCTTTCGGATAAGGAGATATACGATTCATGGCAGATGACCTATGATTCGATGTTACCATTGTTCAGCTTGCTGTATAAACATCGTGATACATTCACCCTTTTGATTGATAAGGCTGCAGGAACAAAGTATGAGAATTTCAATCATGATTTTGTGAACAAAATGAGCAATGCCTATGAGCAGTTTTACACAGAAGCGAAAAAGCGTGGTCTTGCGCAGGCAGAGGTCACACGGGAAGAATTTCATGTGCTGCTTTCCTCGTTCTGGACTTGCATCGGCGAGCCGCTCATTCACGAAATGTCATGGGATCAGATCGAGGAGCATTGCAGAATCGTTTGCCGCTTCTTCAACTGGAAAGAGGTCATTATGTTAAGGAAAGGCGATGAAAACTTTGTTTAACAAAGTCAAGCCCTACATGGGCACTTACATTAAGTATACCTATGCGGCTTTGGGAGCGATGTTGGCGGGACTGATTGCTTCCACTGTACCGTTTTTTATGGTGTACCGCATTATCAAACCGCTGATCGACGGTGAAAAATTGTCGGTCAGCTACACAGCGATGCATATCGCTATTATTTTTGTATGCGAGTTAGTCTATGCTATCTTCTATGTATGGGGACTGAAATTCTCACACATCTCCGCATACAACACACTGAAAAATATCCGTATCTCATTGCAGAAAAAGCTGGAGCGTCAGCCCCTCGGTGCAATTCAGGATATGGGAAACGGCAAGATAAAAAAACTGTTCACCGACGATATTGACCAAGTCGAGCTGCTGCTTGCACACGCTATCCCCGAGGGTATCTCCAACCTTGCAATGGCGCTGATAGCTATTGTTTGTATGTTCTTTGCCGACTGGAAATTAGCATTATTATCGCTCTGCTCTCTGCCTTTGGGACTGTTTGCTATGGGAATGATGTTCAAGGCAGGTATGGAACGAATGAATGCCTACTACGCCGCTTCTGCAAAGATGAACGCTACGATTATTGAGTACGTCAACGGTATGGAGGTCGTCAAAGTATTCGGGCGTGATGGTGAAAGCTACAGAAGATACGAAAAAGACGTTAAGGATTACCGTGATTTTACCCTTGCTTGGTACAAGGTCTGCTGGCCTTGGATGTCGCTGTATAATGCACTCATTCCCTGCGTCGCACTGGTGATGATCCCCGTAGGTACGATATTTGTTATCAACGGCACATCAACTATTGCAGATCTGGTGCTTGTATTCTGTCTGTCACTATCTGTGGGTATGCCGCTTCTGAAAGCTCTTGCCTTTGCGGGAAAGATACCTCAGCTCGGCTACAAGATTGATGAGATCGAAAAGGCTATGGATAATGAGCCATTAAAAGCTAAAGATAATCAGTTTATCGGTAATTCTCATATCGTTAATTTCAACGATGTTCGTTTTGCCTATAAAGAGCAGGAAGTCCTACACGGCGTATCCCTTGAACTCGGCGAGGGTACGCTCACGGCTCTTGTGGGAGAATCGGGCAGCGGTAAATCCACCCTTGCGAAGCTGCTTGTCCACTACTATGACTTAAACGGCGGCAGTATCACGCTCGGCGGTCAGGACATCACCAACATGAGAATTGAAGCACTCAACGATAATATATCTTACGTTTCGCAGGAACAGTTTTTGTTCAACACCACGCTTTACGAGAATATCCTCATAGGAAAGCCCGATGCGACCCGTGATGAAGTCATGGCAGCTGCCGAAAAAGCGCAGTGCGGTGAGTTTCTTGCCCGTCTGCCAAAAGGCATTGACACAATGGCTGGCGACGGCGGTAAAATGCTTTCGGGCGGCGAGCGCCAGCGTATTTCCCTTGCGAGAGCTATACTGAAAAATGCTCCCGTGATCGTTCTTGACGAAGCGACAGCATTTATTGATCCCGAGAACGAGGAGAAGATGAACGCCGCTATTGCCGAGATCATCAAAGGCAAGACGGTACTTGTCATCGCCCACCGCTTACAGACCATAGTGAATGCAGATAAGATATGCGTGATGAAGGACGGCAATATCATCGCCGCCGACACACACGAAAAGCTCCTGCAAAGCTGTGCGGAATATCAGAAGCTGTGGAACAGTAGTGAAGCAAGAGCAAATTGGCAAATCGGGAATGAGGTGAGAGCATGATAGGTATGATAAGACGTATTCTCAGTGTTTCGGGGAAATACAGGGGAAGGATATACGGTGCAATGGGCTTTTCATTCCTGAAAGGCTTGCTGATGAAAGTGCCGATCATTGTGACCTACTTTGTTGTCACCACATACCTTGATGGTACGATCACCAAGAAATCAGCTCTTTACGGCGCAATCACATTATTAGCGAGCGTGATACTCCAAGCAGTATTCCAGTATCTTGCCGACCGTCTGCAAAGTGCGGCGGGGTATATGATCTTTGCCGATATGCGAATGAAGCTTGGTGAGCATCTGCGCCGCCTGCCTATGGGTTACTTTACCGAAGGCAATATCGGCAAGATCAGTTCGGTGCTGTCAACAGATATGGTGTTTATCGAGGAAAACTGCATGATGGTGCTTGCGGATATGATGAGCTACCTGTTCTCGCAGACTATCATGATCGTGTTCATGTTTGTTTTTGACTGGCGGTTAGGCATTGCTTCCCTTGCTGTCACGGGCTGTATGGTGCTGCTCGGCAGAGGAATGATGAAAAGTGATCTTGTACACTCGGACGAAAAACAGCAAGCCGCCGAAACGCAGACGCAGGCTGTACTTGACTTCACCGAGGGCATCGGTATCATCAAGACCTATAATCTGCTTGGTGAGAAGTCAAAGGAGCTGACCGACAGCTTTGATACCAATTGCCGTGTAAACCTCGACTTCGAGTTCTCACATCACCCCTATAAGCGAGGAGTTTTCCTGATCTACGGTATCGGTACGGTGCTGATGCTCACACTTTCGGCTTTTCTCTATACAAAGGGCTTTATGGAACTCGGTTTCTTCATCGGAATGCTCCTGTGCCTGTTTGACCTGTTCGTCCCGATAAAATCCTTCTACGATCAGGAGGCAAGACTCACAGTCATGAGTGCTTGTATGGACAGAATAGAAGCACTCTTTGCCGAGAAAGAGCTTGAAGATAACGGCACACAAACGCTGAATAACAGCAATGCTCCCGAGATAGAATACAGAAATGTCACTTTTGCCTACGATAAAAACGACATACTTAAAGATGTTTCATTCAAAGCCAATAAAGGCACGATGACTGCACTTGTCGGACCTTCGGGCGGTGGTAAATCTACTATTGCAAGTCTGCTAACTCGGTTCTGGGACATAAAATCGGGCGAGATACTTCTGAGAGGTACCGATATACGAAAGATACCGCTTGCGGCACTTATGGATAATATCAGTATGGTGTTCCAGCGTGTGTATTTGTTTCAGGATACGGTCTACAACAATATCGCTCTCGGCAGACCTGATGCAAGCCGTGAAGAAGTCATCGAAGCGGCGAAAAAGGCACGGTGCTATGATTTCATTATGGAACTGCCTGACGGCTTTGATACCGTCATTGGTGAGGGCGGTGCGAGTCTTTCCGGCGGTCAGGCACAACGTTTGTCGATAGCAAGGTGTATTCTCAAGGATTCCCCAATTGTTATTCTCGACGAAGCCACCGCAAGCGTTGACGCTGACAATGAAAGTTATATCCAGCAGGCAATCTCGGAGCTTTGCAAGGGTAAGACTTTGCTCGTCATTGCCCACAGACTGAATACCATTGTAGGTGCTGATAACATCATGGTCATCAAAGACGGAGAGATAGCCGAGTCGGGTAATCATAAGAGCCTTATGAATATAGGCGGTATCTATCATAATATGGTGACAAAGCGTGCAATAAGCACGGGTTGGAAAAATTAAGTTTGAAGGAGTATATTTATGGAAAAGAAATTTGAGGTCAAAGATCTTATCACGGTAGGTATTTTTACCGCACTGTATTTTGCGATAACATTTGCAGTCGCTTGTATCGGATTTATCCCGATATTCATGGTATTTATGCCGCTGCTTGTTCCGATATTTGCAGGAATGCCGCTTATGCTGTATTTTTCAAAGATAAAGCATTTCGGAATGGTCACAATTACAAGCGTTATCATTGCAATTCTCATGTTCATTACAGGACACCCTTATCCGATTTTTATCTTCTGTATCGGTGCAGGATTGCTGACAGAGATCGTACTGAAACTCGGTGATTATCAGAGCATCAAGTCGTGCGTGATCGGTTCTTCGACATTCAGTCTCTGGCTGCTCGGTATGGTCATTGCTTTCTTCTTCGGATTCCGTGAATCATATCTCAATTCGCTCGCTGACGGATACGGTCAGGAATACGTCGATAAAATGTCGGGATATACTCCGACATGGGTGTTCTTCACTATGATAGCTATGTGTATCATCGGGGGACTGATCGGCGGTCTGCTTGGCGCAAAGGTACTCAAAAAGCACTTCCGTAAGGCAGGTATGGCTTGATGGAACTCGGACTTTCATCAACTTCGGACAAAAGCGTACTGAAACTCGATCCGAGAACAAAACTTTGTCTGCTGATAGCGATCAGTCTTATTATGGTGGGCGGAAAAACAGCCGGCGTGGAATACATTCTGAGAGTGATATGTGCAGCAATTCCGTTTGTGCTTCTTCTGACAGTCAGGCACATAAAATCCGCACTTATTTATGTCGTACTTATTGCTTTTTCTGTATTTTGTGAAGGCAGTGTGATCCCCAATATCAGCGGAGCGCCTAATCTGATACTGATGATATTATGTGGTATCATATCAAGGTTTGTTCCCGGATATATGATGGGCTGGTACACTGTACGCTCAACCTCTGTCAGCGAGTTTATGACTGCAATGGACAGGATGCACGTTCCGTATTTTATCACGATACCGTTTTCTGTGATGTTCCGTTATTTTCCAACACTTAGCGAGGAATACCGTAGTGTCCACGATGCCATGAAAATGCGTGAGATCGGGCAGAGCGTGAAGAATCCGTTCACTTATATCGAGTATGTGCTTGTACCGATCATGATGTCAACTGTCCGTATTGCGGACGAGCTTTCAGCTGCTTCACTGACAAAGGGACTGTGTGCAGGCGGAAAGCGAACGCATATCTGTCAGATCAGTATCAGGTTGTACGATTGGCTGCTGATGTTCGGCACACTGGCTATGATCGTTTTATTCTTTGCATTTTAGGGTGAGAATATGATAGAATTCAGGAATGTAACATTTGCATACAGCTCGACAGATGCCAACGGCAGGGCTATTGAACAAGGAAGTATCAACGGTCTTGACCTGACGATACAGAATGGCGAGTTTATCGTTCTGACCGGCGGCTCAGGCTGCGGAAAAACAACGGTCACAAGGCTTATCAACGGGCTTATTCCTCACTATTACAGCGGAACTCTGAATGGTGAAGTGATGATCGACGGAAAGAGCGTTCCCGACACACCAATATTTGAAACTGCTAAAAAAGTCGGAAGTGTTTTCCAGAATCCTCGTTCGCAGTTTTTCAATGTGAATACCACTGACGAGATCGCATTTGCCGCTGAAAATCAGTGCTGTGAGCCTGCTGAAATATCAAAAGCGATAACTGCAACAGCAGCTTCCATGCACATAGAAAAACTGCTTGATCGCAATATATTTGAGCTTTCGGGCGGAGAAAAGCAGATCATAGCCTGTGCAGGCATCAATGTTCTGTCGCCTGATATCATCGTACTTGACGAACCGTCATCTAATCTTGACAGCGAGGCGATAGAGAAGCTGAAAGCCGTGCTGACAGACTGGAAGTCACAGGGCAAAACCATAGTTATCGCAGAGCATCGTCTGTATTTTCTGCGTGAACTTGCAGACAGAATGCTGATACTTGAAAACGGCAGAATTGCAAAAGAACTGCGCTCCGATGAGATAAAGACGCTGACCCTTGCCGATACTGAGCAAATGGGGATACGTCCGCTGTCGCTTACAGATGTTACATATACTCGTGAAAATATTTCAAAGCAAGATGAAATGCTGACACTTGAAAATTTCGTATTTTCCTACAAGGACGGCAAGCACGGTATCAATATCCCGAAATTGGAACTTCCAACAGGCAGTATCATTGCAATAATCGGACACAACGGCGCAGGAAAAAGCACCCTTGCCCGAAATATCTGCGGACTTGAAAAGAAATGCAAGGGTGTAATAAAACTGGGTGGTAAAACGCTCAAAGCAAAAGACCGCCTGAAAAACTGCTACATGATAATGCAGGACGTAAATCATCAGCTCTTTACAGAAAGTGTCAAAGATGAGGTAATGCTGAGTATCACCGATAAGCAGATGACTGATACCGATAAATTGCAGAAAAGCACCGAAATACTCACCCAGCTCGATCTGTCTGCTTACAGTGATACGCACCCTATGGCGCTTTCAGGCGGACAAAAGCAGCGCACGGCTATCGCTTCGGGCATCGCATCCAGCAAGCCGATAATCATATTTGACGAACCTACCAGCGGGCTTGACCTTGCACATATGAAGCAGGTAGCCGCTGAGATACTGAAACTGCATGATATGAGCAAGACGGTCTTTATTGTGACACATGATTTGGAGTTTATATTGTCATGCTGTGACCACGTTGTAAGATTGGAGGAAGGACAGGTAGTCGAGAAAAATGCATTGGATAAAGATACCTATCTCAGACTGCGTCAGTTCTTTGAAAAAAATTGAGAAATTAAAGTATAGCTTAATGGCGCACTCACTTTCCGTTCCGCATAAGTTGATATTATGATTATGGCGTGCGCGTATTTCGTATTCATATCGACCTTGGACACTACGGAGATATTTTTGAGGGGCTCGCTGTTTTCGGCGAACCCCTCATTTTTAATTATTCTATTTTAAGCATACAACTAAAAATGGTTTTCTAGGCGTCGAAAAGCGAACTCAGCAGATCGAAGATGCGGTCGTTGATTTCGATTTCCCATTCATTGGGGGTGTCTACTTGAGCGAAAACATTTTTCAAGAACACATATGTTCTCCTGCTTTGTCCATGGAAGAAATACGGCAGCGCATCATAATTATAATGAACAATGCACTCTGTCCACCAATGAGAACCGCCGTCACAGAGCTGATAATAGATATTACCCTTTGAATAATCAGAAGTAAAGGTGAATGTATCTGTCAGCTTTTTCATAGATTCAATCTGCGGATTCATGCCGCTGTATGCAATGTCCTTTGTACCGGTGGCTGCGAGTATGAAGTATTCGTTTTTCGCATAACCTGACTTTTTGCACGCATTTTGCAACCGTTAAGCGGATTGATTATGACTTCTTCAGCGATGATATATAGTATGGGAACCGACAAGCGCCGGTTCCCGTTTCGTTATACCCTTTTGCTTAGCTTCATCTTCTCCGTCGAGTGAACTGCACCCTTTCCGGAGGCGCATCCGCATCAGTCTGACCGTTCGGAACAGCGCCGGTCTCTGCATTGCGCCGCTGCAGCTCCTTTTGTGCCATCGTTTGCAGGAATGAGCCACCGAGCACCTGCTCACAGGTTTCAAGCATATCAATCGCCTCGCGCAGTTCCGACTCTGCTTTTTGCAGACAATCCGCCGTATACTGACAGGATTCTTTCAGGCTTTCGAGGTGCGGCTCCCAATCCCGCCAATTATATGACGTCATACGAGGGCATTCTGCAAGGCGAGCTGTTGCCTGCTTCGGTGTGAATCGCGTAGACTGTTTTCCGCAGAACACAACTTGCGCACATTCCAGCAATTCGATATCGTTCTGCACATAGCCATCATATTTCTTCAACTGCTCTTTCAGCTCTTCGACTTCCTGCTGCTTCAAATCTGCATCCCGCCGCAGCGAGAGCTTTGTCGCACCTTGATTGAGTTTTTCGTTCAGCGCGGTCAGCTTGTCCAGTACCGCATCGTTCTCCCATGTCAGCAGACCTTTCGGATTTTTCTTCCTGACCGGGAAGTACCCCTCTGAAAAGTAGAGGATGTAGTTTTGCATGACTATCAGTACGGTGTATCCGGGAGCACGACTTTTCTTTGCGTTCTCTGTCTTTTGCAGGAGATCGTTCTCATACGCCTGCTTAATACCGATTCGTTTTCTCAGCGCAGTTTCGTTATACATATTGCCGAGCGATTTGAGCCGGATGAAGTTCTGTGCGTTCTCCGGTTTCGCAGCGATGTACTTGCCGCGCTTGATTTCGTATCGCTCCGCTTCCATCCGTTTCAAAAACTCATCGAAGTCCCGCGACATCATCAGCACCCGGTCAATATCATCGCGGAGTTTGTCACGCAGCGAGTGCGGCGGCTCTTTGTAATGCGCTTCGATCTTCCGGATCGTTTCGACATAGCACTCCTGTGCCTCAAAGCCGTTGTCGGTTTCGCGATACGGGATTCGTTCGCGGTCGAGTGCAGCCTGTACAAATGCCTGCTTGTCCGGATGCGGATAGAAGAACGATTTATATGGCGAATACATCTTCTGTTCCAGCGATTCGTTTCTGCGCGTGAGCACTTCGATCTGCTCTTTCATATGAAGCGCTTTCCGGACTTCCTCCGGCTGAATCTGACGATGCTCCTTGAAAACACTCATGTACCGCCGCGCGTCTTTCCATGCTTTGTATTCCTCAACTGTAAGATGCGGATGTGTCGCGTGTTTGTCCTCGCGCTGATACTCTCTGCGGAGAAGCAAACGCTCCAGTTCTCTGCGCTCGCGTTTCTCCCAGATCACAAGCTGATTCGTGCCGCTGTTCTTCGGCGCGATTCCCATTTCCTTCAATGCCGCTTTCATCGAAACACCTTTGCTCAATCCTCGCTGTCTTCCCTGCGTGTAAAACGGAATGAAGTCAATGTGCATATGCGGCGACGCTTCGTCCAGATGCATGACGCTGTTGAACACATAAAGGTTTTTGTTGCGCGCCTGAAACATCTCAGCGTACTCCGAGAGAATCTTCTGTGCGATCTCCGCACGGGGACTTCCGCAGGGTGTGTCTTTGCAGTCACCGAGCTGCACGATCACTTCGTAGTAAGGTTCTTCACGTTTGCCTGACGAAATGTGCGCGTAATAATCTTTGATTCTTCGGCAGGGCTGTTTCTGTTTTGCATTATACTCCGCAACTGCATCGTCAAACAATTCCGCATAGGCTTCCTGAACATCCTGCTGCTTGAACAGAATGTTTTGCGGGATCTGATCGCGGTGAACATTTTGCGCAATGAAGTTGCGGTTGTTGTGTTCGAGGTTTGCGCCGTGGGGATTGCTTGCCTTGCCGAGTGTGACGCTGATGCTGAATCTCTCCATTCGTCCTCCTTTCTTTTTCCGTGTGTTCGTTATGTGAAAAGGAGCTGTTTTGTGCTGTGGAGCAAACTTTATGGATTGATTACCCAATATCCGTAGTGCATGACCGTTCCTGTCCTGCGCTACAGACCGCTGCGCTCATTGGGTGACTGTCTTCTGCTCCGCAGCCTGGGATTCTCCCAAACCCTGACGATACCGAAGACCGATTTCCGGATAGTAATCTTCCAAATCCCTTGTGATAAGCGCAAGGTACAGACTGTTCAGCGCGATCAGTTTCTCAGCTTCGTTGTCGTAAAAGTGAATCACTACTTCATCCAGATCGCCGCGCCGAATCGGCTTTCCGTACTTGATGATTTTGTCGCGGAGCGCTTTCGCCATGTCGCCGAACGAGCAATCGTATCCGCTGACGATCATCGTATTGAGCATCATCAGCAGCGCATTGACCTGCTCGCGTGTGAGGTACACTTCAATCGGACCGAGCTTTTTGTTTCTCATGTGATCCCTCCCGATGATTGTGCAGCAAGGGGGTGAACAATTTGGGCGCCCCCTTGCCGCAACTGTTCAGTCAGTTCTTGCGGCTCTCTCTTTGAGGGCGGCGAAGCGCCGGTCTTCTCCTTTCACCTGAAATGTTGTGACGCGCTCGAACATTCTGCTGACGATTCGTTTCTGCGTGAGATCTTTCGGTGCGGCAAAATCGTTCATCGAAAGATTGGTCGTGATGACACAGGGCTTTCCGCTTCGCAGTCTTCCGTCGATCAGATTGAATTTGATCTCGTCCATGTACTCGGTTCTGCGCTCGCATCCGAAATCGTCAATGATGAGAAGTCCGACTGAATTGAGCTCGTCATACACCGCAGACTTATCATGCTCTCTCCAAAGCTGCTGCTCGATCTCCGGCACTGTAATGAACCGCACACTCATTCCCGCATCAATCGCTGCGTTCGCTATACACGCTGCCATGAATGACTTGCCGGTTCCGCAGTCGCCCCAGAGCAGGAGCCACGATGAACTGTCGTTGAGGTTCGCTGAAAAAGTATTGCATACTTTGCTCAGCTTCGGATTCTTTCCGTCATCTTCTGCAAAGGATGCGTGGATCAGGTCGGAAGTTCCGAAACAGATTGCCCGCCGCTGTTCGATCTGATTCCGCCACAGTCGTTCCTGCATGAGTCGGTCTTCCTCCTGCTGGCATTTGCAGAGGCAGTATACCGCAAGATCGGAACCCGGAAACGGTCTGCACTGCTTCGGCGTATGACACTTGCCGCATATGAGCAGTCTGGTTGTTTCATCTGTGTAGTCGCAGTCATGAACCGGAATCGCTTCTTCAACTCTTGCTGCAAGGATGCTGAACACTTCTTTTACCGCACTCATGTGAACACCCCTTCCAGATCATAGACCGGCGGAACCTGTGCCTCGTTTTGGGGCACTGGTTTCTGTTCTTTCCTTGCCCATGCCCGGATGACTGCGAGATAATTCCGGTAGGTCTTCCCGCTGCTTGCAACATACTCGGATACTCTTTCAATCCGCTGCTGCCAATCGTTCGGAAATTCGCTTTGGAGTATACTCAGCTCCTCGTCAGTCAGGTACACATTTTTATATTGGCCGTATGTATGACGGGGAGGCTTTGCACTCTCCTTATCTATACTAACCTTACCTATACTATACTTACCTATACTAGGTTGACAGTTGGTTGACGTTTGGTTGTCACTTGGTTGCCAAGTGGTTGTCATTTGGTTGTCAGCCGGTTGACAGTTGGTTGTCAGTCTGCTCTCGGCACAGAGATAGGGGAGCATTTCTCCGCTGCGATACTGTGCGAGCAGGTCTTCATACATACTCGGCTGGCGCCGGTCGCTGCGGATGGCATTGTTCTTGTCCCAGTCGCAGATATATGTCACCAGCTCAGCATTCAGAATGACGATGAAGCCCTTTGCAGCCAGCAGCCGCAGATCATCCTCGCTTGCGCTTGTCATCCGCATGACTGTGAATGCCTCGACAACACCGGAATCATCCGCGTGCATACCCAGATCATAATAGAGCAGCCGTGCAGTCTGTCCCATTTGCAGAAATCGTGCCGAACTGACGATTGCTCCTGAAAACATCCGTCTGTTTGCCACTTCTGCACCTCACAGTCTGACCGGGATCGGCTGGATGCCTCCCTGATTCGGGGACTCATCCTCTGGGATCGAAGTCCGGTTGAAGTAGTCTGCCATGCTCTGGACATTGACGAGGATCTTGCCGCGTCCGACGCGCACCGCACGGACGGCGCCGGTCTTGGCGAGTTCGCGGCAGTAGCGCTGGCTGATGCCGAACATCTCAGCACATTCCGCGATGCCCTTCATAACGGGGACATTGACATTGTAGTTCTGCATCATGTTCATAGTACCTCTCTTTCTGTTGCGGCAGTTCAGGGTTTCCTTCTCTGCCATGACTTGAACTTCTGCTTCACTTGGGACAATCATTCACTCTGCGACTTGGTAGCTGCAATGTCGCTGATGACCTGTTCGATCTCCCGGCGCTTATCCGCCGACAGCTCGACGCGCATCCAACGGGTAATGGTCGGTTCAGAGATACCGAGCTTCATTGCAATCTCCCAGAAATACACCCCTCTCTTAGCCGCATAATCACGAATGTCCTGATTTGCTTTCTGCATTTTCAGTCCCCCTTCCTATGGTTCCTCAAAACTTCTGAAAAATATTTGATCCACCTCCTTGACAAGCCAACCATAATGTGATATAATGACAATAGTGATGATTGGCGATAATACCATTGTATCACACGGAATTCAAGTTGTCAAGCACTTAATCCAATGATGTATATTTGGATTATACCAATATTAAGATACGCCATATGTATATTATTTTTTGCTCACATAACGGTGAACGATTCGTTCAGCGTGTCAAAACTGCCGTTTTGACAGCTTTGAAATACGATTTTCAAAAAAAACACCTGCCCCGAAACAGGGCAGGTGGATGGGGTTGAGAAATCCGACCCCATAAAACCAGTGTCGGGTATCACGACACTGGTTGAGCGAAAGGAGCTGCTTCACAATGGACATTGGAGTTTTCACAGAACGTCTGCGCAAGCTGCGCGGAGAACGTTCTCAGCGCGAAGTTGCGGAGGGCATCGGCATTACGCAGCAGACATACGGGCGCTATGAAAACGGCGCACGCAAGCCTGATCTGGAGATTATCGAAGCAATGGCGCGGTATCATGAAGTTTCGGCTGACTATCTGTTAGGACTGAATGAAGACCCGACACCTGATTACGATATGCAGATTGCTGTCCGTATTACCGGCCTTTCACAGGCAACGATTGAGCATATTCAGAACCTGAACCGACCGCCGATGCCGCCGGAAGCACGCCCTTTGCTGAATATGATTATCCAGCATATTCCGTATTCGCTGATTTCTGATACGATCAGGGCGCATGACGCTGCAATCAAGGCATATGAAATGCGGAAAATCCTCCTAAGAAAGTATTGCAAGGAGAATAATGTCCGTATACCGGAGGAACTGCTGACAACGCACGGATATAATCGTGCCAGAGCGCAAACACATATGCTTGCAAGAGAAATCGAGGATTTTGAAGAATACCTGAAAATAGCGCTTGCAATGTATTATGAAAAGGTTTGGAACGGGAAAGAAGTGGATTCTGAGGATTCAGATGCACCATTTACTATTCAGAGCTTAGAATATGCAAAACTGCTGCTTGATCTTCCGAGCCTTCTGCAAAGTCGGTTGGAGCAGGATGTAATGATGTCTGCGCATAATCTCGGTGATATTCTTGCCGATCATGATGAATTCCTGAATGAACAGGCAAAGCAGGAACTGCAAGCTGTTTGTGACGGGCTGCTGAAGCTGAAAGGAGAAAGCGTATGGCAAGCATTGATAAACGTGGAGATTCCTATAGAATAAGAGTGTGCCGCGGTTACGATGAAGCAGGCAAAAAGCTGAAACCATATGTAATGGAATGGACGCCTCCGGAGGGAATGACCCCAAAGAAGGTCGAGAAAGAATTGAACCGCATTGCCACTGAGTTTGAGATGAAATGCAAGAACGGCGAGATCTCTGCTGCTGGAGATCCGAAGCTCGCCGACTTTTGTAAGACCTATCTCGAAATTCAGGAGAATAACCTCTCACCGCGTACATATGAATACTATGAGAATCTGATTCGTGACCTGATTGTCCCGATGCTTGGTCATATTAAGCTGTCGGAGCTCCGTCCGGCTCATGTGCAAAAGTTCGTTCAGCACATTCAGACCATCCCGAAAAAGGATGGTTCCATGCCATCAGCGGCGACCGTCAAGCGGAAAGTCGCTTGTTTGCAGTCTATTCTTCGGCAGGCAGTCAAGCTCCAGATCATCAAAACGAATCCGGCGGATGCAAAATGCCTCACCATGCCACAGGTCGTGACGAAGAAAGTCGAGATCTTTACCAAGCAAGAAGCTGCGAGGATGATCGAGTGTTTGATCAGCGAACCGATCGAGTTTCAATGCGCTATTCAGCTTGCTATTTCGTCCGGCGCCCGTCTCGGCGAGATCGTAGCCCTGAAATTCTCGGATTTCGATTATGACAGGTGCAAGGTTACATTTGAACGGAGCGCCTACAAGGTCAAAAGCAAGCCGATCGGCTTGAAGCCGCCGAAAGATAACGATGTTCGCACCGTGACGATTTATCCGGAGGTCATCGAGCTGGTAAAGCTGCTTCATGAGGAACGCCAGCGTGAGGCACAGGAGCTCGGCACGGCATGGCAGGGCGGGGAATGGCTGTTCACGAAATGGGACGGCTCAATCATGCACCCGCAGACCCCGTCTCAGCAGTTTGCGAAGTTTCTCAAGCGGCACGATCTGACGCATCATAAGTTTCACAGCCTTCGTCACACGTCAGCGACTTTGTTGCTTTACTCAGGTGTTAATATCCGGCAGGTGCAGGAGCGCCTCGGTCACGGTTCACTGAAAACAACGCAGATTTATCTTCACAGCATTCAGGAGGCGGATGAGCAGGCAGCGAGCGCGCTGCAATCCCTGCTCATCACACAGCATAAGAAGCCAGAGGCAGATGCCGAAGGCGAAAAGCAAAAAGCCGAATAAAACGAAGAGGGGCTTACCGAAAAAGTGAGCCCCTCAAAATTTTTTTGCGAAATGCGTCCAAAGTGCGTCCAAATCGTCTGCAGCAACGAAATACGCCGTTCTCGGAACATTCCGAAAACGGCGTATTTACGATATTTCTTATGGTGGAGCATACGGGATTCGAACCCGTGACCCCCACACTGCCAGTGTGGTGCGCTCCCAGCTGCGCTAATGCCCCAAATTGGCGGAGATGGTGGGATTCGAACCCACGGAGCGTTTTACCGCTCAAACGATTTCGAGTCGTTCTCGTTATGACCACTTCGATACATCTCCGTATGACCGAAATCCAAACCAGTTTTCCGTCAGCCATATCAGTATACCACATTCGGAGAAAAAAATCAAGACCTTTTTGAAAAAATTTTCCGGGAGCGGTGTTTCGGTGCAGAAACCGGATCGTTTCATGCATTGACAAAGCAGGAAAAACATGGTATGATTAAGGTATAATATAGTATCTTGCGATATTCGGGGAAGGGGAGGATCGAAAAGATGAAAAAGCGCATTCTTTTTTCGGCGGCGGTGCTGATGCTGGGCAGCCTGAGCGGATGCGGAACTGCGGGATCGCAGCGTGCGGCAGAGAGCAGCAATGCGGATACCGAGGAGCCGTCGCTGTTTGAGAAATACGTCTCCAACACCTTCATATCGACCGGCAACAATCAGGTTGTGCACCCGACGGAGGGTGCGTCTTACCGTGCTTATCTGCCGGTTGAGGCAGCAGGGGAGTATGAATACTGCTTCTATTTCTCCAATTCGGTGGATTCGACATGGGGAGACGGCAGGGATGCGCACGTCGGGCAGGCGGGCAGCGCCTATCGGATCGACAGTGCCGTTCTCGGATACGCAGCCGAGCCGGAGGGCGCCGTGATGAACGAAACGCCGGTGACCTTTGACGGCGCCGCACAGCGGACCGTGACGCCGGAGGAGACATTCTGGAGTGATCCTGTGAAATTCAATGTGCCGGAGGGAAACTGGCTCGTCTGGACATGGAAGGTGACTGGCGAGACGGTTCCGGCGAATGAGATGTCGGGGCTGGCGCCGGTTTATTGCGAAAATAACGGGAAATATATCTATACCGGACAGATTCCGCTGCCGCAGATGATCGGCTGCGACCGGAAGGTCGGGCAGAGGGTTGCGTTTATCGGCGATTCGATCACGCAGGGCTGCGGTACCTCGCAGTACGGCAATGCGTTCTGGGCGGCAGATATTGCAAAGGAGATTGCGGGTACATCGAGCGTCTGGAATCTCGGGCTGGGATATGCGCGGGCGAGCGACTGTATGCAGAACGGCGACTGGCTTCAGCGCGCCGCACATTCGGATGTGGTATGTGTTGCATTCGGTACAAATGATATGGTCGGCGGGCAGTACGGCGTCGGGGCACCGAACGCTGCTTCTGCGATCGACAAATGGCTGCGGCAGATTGTGACGGTGCTGAAGGATGCGGGCTGCGAGGTGATTCTGTTCAATGCGCCGCCGTTTGATTTTGCGGAATTGCAGGAGGGCATCCGCACCGAGCTGAATACGCTGCTGCCTGCTGCCGCATCGGAGTGCGGGGTGCATTTTTTTGATTTTGCATCGGTTCTGGCAGATCCGGAGAATCCGCAGAAGGCACTGTACGGCGGGCATCCGGATGATACAGGCTGTGCAGCAGCCGCGAAGGCGATTCTTGCGGAATACGGCGGTCTGATGCGGAAAGCAGACGGTGCATCATGAAGAATTCTGCGCCGCATGAGGGGCACCGGGCGAGGATGCGGACACGCTTCCGGGAAACGGGGCTTGTCGGATTCCACCCGCATGAAATACTGGAAATGCTGCTGTTTTATGCGATTCCGCGCAAGGATACCAATGTGATTGCACATAAGCTGCTGGATGAATTCGGGTCGCTGGAGCATGTGTTTGCGGCAAGCCCGGAGGCATTGCGCCGGGTTCCGGGAATGACCGAAAATGCAGCGATGATGCTGTCCTTTCTTCGGGCGGTATATCTGTCGTTTGAGGCAGAGCCGCAGACTGCCGTTCTGCTGGATTCCGGGCAGCAGGCAGGGGAATACTTCCTTCGGCTGTATCGCTTTGAGCAGCGTGAAATTGTGAGGCTTGCCGTTCTGGATGACAATCTCATTCTGAAACAGTGCATCCGCCTTGCAGAGGGGCATCCCTCTGCCGCGGCGCTTTCTGCCCGTCAGGTTGAGGAGGCAGCTTCCGCAGGCGCGGGCAGCCTGCTGATTCTGGCGCACAATCACCCAAACGGCAGCGCAAAGCCCTCTGATGTCGATATCAGTACAACACGGATTCTTGCTGCGGCATTGAAAGAGCACGGTATTGCGCTGATGGATCATATCATCATCGGCGGCGGAGAATACTGCTCGCTGCGGGAATGCGGCGCATTTCTGGGGATATCCTGAACCGGCGGACAGAATAAAGGAGGAACCGCATAATGGAACAGATTCCGTTTCGTCTCCATGCACCGTATGCAGCGGCGGGCGATCAGCCGAAGGCGATCCGGCAGCTTGTTGAGGGCTATGAGGCAGGCATAAAGGAGCAGGTTCTGCTCGGCGTCACAGGCTCGGGCAAAACCTTTACCATGGCAAACCTCATTGCCAAAAGAAACAAGCCGACGCTTGTTCTGGCACATAATAAAATTCTCGCGGCGCAGCTCTGTTCGGAATTCAAGGAATTCTTCCCGGAGAACGCCGTGGAATATTTTGTGTCATATTACGACTACTATCAGCCGGAAGCGTATATTCCGAGTACTGACAGCTATATTGAAAAGGACTCCGCAATTAACGATGAGATTGACCGGCTGCGGCACTCGGCGACGATGGCGCTTGCAGAGCGGCGGGATGTCATCATTGTCTCATCGGTTTCGTGCATCTATTCCCTCGGCTCGCCGGAGGAATACCGCGGCATGTCCGTTTCCATGCGCCCCGGCACTGAAATGTCCCGCGAGGAGCTGATTGAGGAGCTTGTGCGCATTCAGTATCAGCGCAACGATATTGCATTGGAGCGCGGAAAATTCCGCGTACACGGCGATATTGTCGATATCTGCCCGGTCAATACAGCGGAAAACGCAATCCGCGTGGAGTTTTTCGGGGATGAAATCGACCGGATCAGTGAGATTTCGCTGGTCTCCGGCGAAACGCTCTCCGTTCTGCGCCATGCCGTTATTTTCCCGGCGAGTCATTATGTCGTCTCCGGCGATCAGCTTGAGGAGGCAATTGCCGATCTGGAGGATGAAATGCGGGAGCGCGAGGCGTATTTTCTTGCGAATAACCGCCCGCTTGAGGCGGAGCGCATCACACAGCGCACCCGCTACGATATTGAGATGCTGCGGGAGATCGGTATGTGCAGCGGCATTGAGAATTACTCGCGGGTTCTGGCGCGGAGAGCGCCCGGCTCGCGGCCTTATACGCTGCTCGACCATTTCCCGGAGGATTTCCTGCTGATTGTCGATGAATCTCATGTAACGCTGCCGCAGGTCGGCGCGATGTATGCAGGAGACCGCGCCCGCAAGGAGACACTCGTTGAATACGGCTTCCGGCTGCCGAGCGCCTTCGATAACCGTCCGCTGAAATATGACGAATTCAGAGAGAAAATCAACGAGGCGCTGTATGTCAGCGCGACACCCGGCAAGCTCGAACGCGAGTATGCGGGACAGGTCGTTGAGCAGGTGATCCGCCCGACGGGTCTGGTCGATCCGCTTGTTACCGTGAAGCCGGTTACCGGTCAGATCGAGGATCTGCTCTCTGAGATCAACAAGCGCACAGACCGCAATGAGCGCGTGCTCATTACGACGCTGACCAAGAAAATGGCAGAGGATCTGACCGCGTTCCTCAGCAATATGAATGTGCGGGTGCGGTATCTGCATCATGATGTAGACACCGTGGAGCGCATGGAGATTATCCGCGACCTCCGACTCGGCGAGTTTGATGTGCTGGTCGGCATCAACCTGCTGCGGGAGGGACTCGATTTGCCGGAGGTCTCACTGGTCGCGATTCTCGATGCGGACAAAGAAGGCTTCCTGCGTTCGGAAACCTCGCTGATTCAGACAATCGGCAGAGCAGCGCGCAATGCGCACGGCGAGGTCATTTTGTATGCGGATGAAGTAACCGGCAGCATGGAGCGTGCCCTGCGCGAGACCGAGCGCCGCCGCACATTGCAGATTGCATACAATGAGGCGCACGGCATTGTACCGCAGACAATTGTCAAGGATGTGCGCGAGGTGCTGGAAATCTCGACGAAGGAAAAGACCGAGAAGAAGGTTCACAAACAGATGAACCGGCAGGAGCGCGAGGCACTCATCAAGGAGCTGACTGCGCAGATGAAGGAGGCAGCGCGTCTGCTGGAATTCGAGCACGCCGCCTATCTGCGCGATAAAATCAAGGAGTTACAGGGATAATGTATCGGTTCAGCGATATGCGAAAAAAGCTGGAAACAGAGTATCTGGCAGAATCTCTCCGCGGGCGGCTTACCTATTTCGTCACAAATTACCACAGTACCCATGACGGCGATGAGGGCAGAGTTGCAATTCGGCTGGACGGCAAAGAGATCCTGAAGAGCAACTATTTCGACCGCATGGCTCTGCACTGGCGGTATTATTGCGAAAACCCGCCTGAAGCCCGTGAGACCGATCATACAGCACTCTGGAATGCGGCAAGGCTGAAAACGCTGCAAGACGGCGAATTCTATCAGAGGGACTTTTACCGCGCCTTTGCCGAATTTGATGCGCAAAGCATCACGGAGAGCCTTGCCTCGGAAAATGCGCTTGTGCGGATGTTCGCGCTGCTCGATCGCCGCACCGGAAAACGTACCCTTGAAAAGCGGCGCCCCGCGATGCAGAATGCACCGCAATGGCTGCAAATGATCTATTTTATCAGACTGGAAGCAGAACATCTGCCTGTCATCATAACGGAGAACCGAATGAAAAAAGGAATATTATTTGATCTTGACGGTACGCTCTGGGATTCCTCTGCGGAGGTGACCGAAGCATGGAATACCTGCCTGCGTGAGAAAACCGACCGCCCCGAGCAGTTCACCGTCGCGGATATGCACCGTTTCATGGGCAAAACGCTTGATGTGATCGCTGCCATGATGTTTCCCGCATTGCCGCAGGAGGAGCAGCTCAGGCTGATTGCCATGTGCGAGGATACCGAACAGGAATATCTGACCGCGCACCCCGCCCCGCTGATGCCGGATTCCCGTGCGGTATTGCAGGCGCTTGCACAGGAGTATGCGCTCGGCATCGTCAGCAACTGTCAGGAGGGGTATATCGAAATATATTTGAATCAGTGCGGCTTTGCCGGGCTGTTCTGCGATTTTGAAAGCGCCGGAAAAACCGGCCTCTCAAAGGGACAGAATATCCGACTGGTCATGGAGCGGCAGGGCATTTCAGACTGCATCTATGTCGGCGATACGCAGGGCGATGCCGATGCCGCAAAGGAAGCAGGCGTGCCGTTTGTCCATGCAGCATACGGCTTCGGAAAGGTCGATGCCTGCGCCGCCGCCCTCGCATCGCTCAAAGACCTCCCGTCTGCCGCAGCCCGCCTGCTGAAATAGCCCGAAAGGAAAGAGGTGCCCTTCCGCGATGGGCAGCGGGGGACGCCGTCCCCCACACCCCCTGCCATAGGGCCACTGGCCCTCTGGACTCCCGCTGCAACTTTTGTCTGCCCCAAACGGGGCAGACAAAAGTTGAAATGGGTTTCCAAAGGGGCAATGTCCCTTTGGCGGGGTTTGGGGCGGAGCCCCATTACCGATCCGCCGGAGGCACTTCTATTCCTTCGGGATATCTTAACAGAAGGGGGTGCGGCAAATGGAGCCGTTTGTGCATTTGCACGTTCACACGGAATACTCACTGCTTGACGGCGCCTGCCGCATTGACCGGCTGATGGAGCGCGTCAAAGAGAACGGGCAGACTGCCGTTGCGATGACCGATCACGGTGTCATGTACGGTGCTGTCAATTTCTGGCAGGCTGCAAAAGCAGCGGGCATTCATCCGGTTATCGGCTGTGAAATTTATGTTGCGCCGCGCTCGCGCTTTGACAAAGAGACGCCCGCCGACCGCAAGCCGTATCATCTGACCTTGCTCTGTGAAAACAACACAGGTTATCAGAATCTGCTGCAAATTGTCTCGAAGGCGAGCATTGAGGGCTTTTACAACCGCCCGCGTGCCGACCGGCAGCTTCTTACGCAGTATCACGAGGGGCTGATTGCGCTTTCGGGCTGCATGAACGGGGAAATTGCCCGGCTGCTGCGCGATGACAATTATGATGCGGCAAAGCAGGCAGCGCTGCGGGATTATGCTCTTTTCGGCGAGGGGCATTATTATATTGAGATTCAGAATCACCTGACAGATGACGATCTGCGGCTGCTGCGCGGACTTCGCCGCATTGCGGAGGAGACCGGCATTCCGCTTGCCGCGACGAACGATGCGCATTATCTGCGGCGCGAGGATGCACAGCTCCAGCGGCTTTTGGTCTGCATTCAGACCGGCACCTCGCTGGCATCGCCGTCCTCAATGGCAATGGAGGGCGAGGAATTCTACCTCAAATCGACCGAAGAAATGAACAGCCTGTTTGCAGATTGCCCGGAGGCGCTGCGCAATACTGCGGAGATCGCGGCACGCTGCAATGTGACATTTCAGTTCGGTGTGATTCAGCTTCCGAAATACAGCGCGGAGGGCGTCACTGACACAACGGCATATTTCCGGCAGCTTTGTTCGGAGGGGCTTCGTGCGCGGTACGGTGAAAATCCGCCGCAGGAGGCAGCAGAGCGGCTGGAATATGAAACCGGTGTCATCATCCGCATGGGCTATGTGGATTATTTTCTGATTGTGTGGGATTTCGTGCATTTTGCAAAGTCGCATGATATCCCGGTCGGCCCCGGCAGAGGCTCCGGTGCAGGCAGCCTGTGTGCATACTGCATCGGCATCACGAACATCGACCCGCTGAAAAACGGGCTGCTGTTTGAGCGCTTCCTCAATCCGGAGCGCGTCAGTATGCCGGATTTTGATATTGATTTCTGCATTGAGGGCAGGCAGCGCGTCATTGACTATGTGACCCGCCGCTACGGTGCAGATCATGTGGCGCAGATTATTGCGTTTGATACGATGAAAGCGCGTGCGGCGATCCGCGATACCGGCAGGGCAATGGATCTGCCCTATGCGCTCTGTGACAGCGTTGCAAAGCTGATTCCGCAGGATTTCCGCATCACACTGAAGGGCGCGCTGGAGCAGTCGAAGGAGCTTCGGACGCTCCGCGACGAAAACTTGCAGGTGCAGCAGCTTCTGCGGCTTGCAATGCAGCTTGAGGGGATGCCGCGCCACGCCTCGACCCATGCTGCGGGTGTCGTGATTTCGGCGGTGCCGGTCGCTGAGCAGGTTCCGCTGCAAAAGAATGATGACGGCGTCGTGACGCAGTATACGATGACAGTGCTCGAACAGCTCGGTCTGCTGAAAATGGATTTCCTCGGGCTGCGCAATCTCACGGTCATCCGCGAGACCGAGCGCAGTATTCAAAGCCGCAATCCGGATTTCCGCATGGACACGATTCCGGAGGATGACGCTGCCGTATTCCGGATGCTCGGGCAGGGCGACAGCATCGGTGTATTTCAGATGGAGTCGGACGGGCTGCGCAGGGTGCTGCGGAAGATGCAGCCGACCTGCATTCCCGACCTGACGGCTGTGATTTCGCTCTACCGGCCCGGCCCGATGGAGTCGATTCCGCAGTATCTCGCCGCACGCGCCGATCCGCATCAGGTGCATTACGATCACCCGCTGCTTGAGCCGATCCTGCGCGAGACCTTCGGTGTCATCGTCTATCAGGAGCAGGTCATGGAGATCTGCCGGGCGCTCGCGGGGTACAGTTACGGCAGAGCAGACCTCGTGCGCCGCGCAATGGCGAAGAAAAAGCATGATGTCATGGAGCAGGAGCGGGCGGTTTTTCTGTACGGAAACGAGACCTGTCCCGGCGCCGTCGCAAACGGCGTGCCGGAGGAGACTGCCGGCGCGATCTTCGACCGCATGACCGCATTTGCAAGCTATGCCTTCAATAAATCGCACGCAGCAGCCTATGCGCGGCTGGCTTATGAAACCGCGTATCTCAAATGCCGGTATCCGCGTGAATATTTTGCCGCGCTGATGTCCTCGGTGATGGGCTATACGGCGAAGCTGCTGGAATATATTATGCTCGCGGAGGCGAACGGCATCAGGGTGCTGCCGCCTTCGGTCAACAGCAGTGCCGCGGGCTTTACTGCGGCAGGCGAGGGGATTCGCTTCGGTCTGCTCGCAATCAAGGGCATGGGCTCCGGCGCGATTCAGACAATCCTCGCCGAGCGCCGGGAAAACGGCGCATTCCGCTCGCTTCAGGATTTCTGCGAGCGCTGCACCGGCAATGAGATTAACAAGCGCTGTGTCGAGAGTCTGATCTCGGCAGGCGCCTTCGACGGGCTCGGCTGGAACCGGCACCAGATGCTTGATTCCTATGAGCAGCTCATGCATTCCGCCGGCAGCCGTCAGCGCAGCGTCATCAGCGGGCAGCTTTCGCTCTTCGGCGGAACGGAGCAGGCGGAGACGGTGCAGATGCAGCCGCCCGCACTGCCGGAATTCCCCGAGCAGATTCTGCTGCAAATGGAGAAAGAGGTCACGGGGCTGTTCCTCTCGGGGCATCCGCTTGCACGCTGGCATACCGCACAGACGCTTTTGCATATGCCGGAAATTGCCGATCTTGCGCAGAAAAAGGACGGGGCGCCGGTCATGCTGCTGTGCATGGTCACAGAGGTTCGCCCGTATACAACCAAAAAGGGTGATAAAATGTGCTATCTGACCGTTGAGGATTTCACCGGAACGCTGGAAACGCCGGTGTTCCCCTCGCTGTATCCGCGTGTGCAGAAGCTGCTGCTCCCGGATCAGGTCATCTGGATCAAGGGGAAGCTCTCACGGAATGAGCGCGAGACCAAAATCTTCTGCGACGATATTTTAAGCGAGCGCATTTTTGCCGATTATGCGGCGGGCAGACAGCTCTGCTGCAAAATTGCCGACAGCGAAACGGATACCATCCGGAAAATCACGGAGCTTTGCAGCCGGTTTCCCGGCGAAACGTCCTTCTGCATGTTCCTGACGGAAAGCCGGAAATATCTGATTCCGCGCAGCATACGGGGCGTTGAGATTAACAGCGCGTTTTATAAGCTGCTGACTGAGATTCTGCCCGCTTCACAGGCGGCGCTGATCGAAAAACGAACACAGAACAGGGGCTGAGCATATGCCGAAATACGAAGATTTACCGCAGGAACTCGAACAGGAGATTCTGCACAATCAGGAGCAGGGCTGGGTATCGCCCTACGCCTGCAAAAACAGCGATGTCATCCGGCGGCTCGACCGCCCGTCTGATGTGCCGAAGATTTACCGGCAGCCCTTCTCGAAGGACGCCGACAAAATCCTCAACAGCGCATTCTATAACCGCTATGCCGATAAAACGCAGGTGTTCTCGTTCTTCCGCAACGACGACCTCTCGCGGCGTGCGCTGCATGTGCAGCTCGTCTCGCGGATTGCCCGCAACATCGGCTCGGTGCTCGGGCTCAATGCCGATCTGATCGAAGCCATTGCAATCGGGCACGACATGGGGCATACGCCCTTCGGCCATGCCGGAGAGCACGCGCTGCACGACCTCTATCACGGGGCGACCGGCAGATGCTTCCGGCATAATCTGCACAGCGTCCGCGTGCTGGATACGATCATCCCCTACAACATCTCATTGCAGACGCTCGACGGCATTGTCTGCCACAACGGTGAGCTGCCGATGGCGGAGTATTATCCGCAGCCGCTCTCCGGTTTTGCCGCATTCGACCGGCGCATGGAGGAGAGCATCTGCGACGAGGACGGCGACCGCAGGCTGATTCCCGGCACGCTTGAGGGCTGCCTTGTTCGCATCTGCGATATGCTTGCCTATCTCGGCAAAGACCGGCAGGATGCCGTCCGTGCGCATCTGATTGATTCGGAGGATGATTTCGAGCTGACCGCCGTCGGCAAGACCAATGCCGAAATGATCAACAATTTCGAGGTCAATCTGATTCAGCACAGCTATGGGAAGCCGTATCTGAAAATGGATGAGACGCATTTTCAGGCGCTTACACAGCTCAAGCAGGAGAATTACAAAAAAATCTATTTTCAGGAGCAGGTGCAGAAGCAGGTGCGCGACAGCGTTGTGCCGATGATGGAGCAGATGTACGCGCAGATTTACCGCGATGCCGCGGAGCACAACCGGAACTCCTGCCTCTACCGGCATCACATCCGCACGGTGCTCGAAAAGCAGAAGTGGTATCCCGCCGCGCTGCCCTATGAGGAGACCGATCCGCATGACCTGACGGTTGATTTCATTGCGGCGATGACCGATGATTATTTCGTCGATTATTACCGCGAGCTCTTCCCGAAGAGCCCGTATCAGATCGCGTATGTCGGCTATTTTGACTGAGAGCTGAGATGCGGCGGCGGGGAAATGACGCTGCCGAACACAGAAAAAAACAGTTTCCGTGGAAACTTTTTTTGACGCAGCTATTGCGTTTCCCGCTGTAATATGCTATAATAGAGGAAACGGACGGAGTCTGCGGCGGGCTTCTGCACCGAAGGGGGCAGACCCGCTCCTTTCCGCAGGGCAGGCTCCTGTATTGATTTGTGGAGTGATGAAATGGTAAGAAAGATGTTCCGGCAGATGCTTGTCGCGCAGATCATCGCCTCAATGACGGTAATGCTCTGTATGCTGATCGACAGCATTATGATCGGCCGTTTCCTCGGGCTGGACTCCATGACTGCCTACGGACTCGCTTCGCCGGTGCTGCTGGTTTTTGCAGCGCTCGGCTGTATGATTGCCGCGAGTGTTCAGGTGATCTGCGGCAGATCCTATGCCAGCGGCGACACGGAGCGCACGAATGCCTGCTTTACCGTAGCGGCATTTTCTGCCGCGGCTATTTCCGTAATCGGTATTGCGGTCATTCTGCTGTTCACGGATCCGATCTGTACGCTGCTCGGCGCCGGACGCGCTGCACCGGATAACAAGGTTTTCTACCTGACGCGGGATTATCTCCGCGGCTTTATCATCGGCGCACCGGCTTTCATCTCGGCACAGATTATGGTACCGTTTTTGCAGATTGCAGGCAGCCGGATCCGGCTGATTGTTGCGGTGCTTGCAATGACAGCGGGCGATATCGTGCTCGATATTCTCAATGTATTTGTGATGAAGCAGGGCACATTCGGCATGGGTCTCGCCTCCAGCATCAGCTATTACATCGCATTTGCAATCGGTATCGGCTATTTCCTGAGAAAAAAATGTCTGTACCGGATCCGCCCGTATCTGTTCGGGCGGGGCATTTGCAGAGCAATGTTCCGCAGCGGTGTCCCGACTATGATCAATCAGGGCTGTCTTGTGCTGCTGACATTCACGCTGAACAAGCTGCTGCTCCATGTCAGCGGGGAGCTCGCAGTTGCGGCGTATTCGGTCATTATAACCGTCGGTAATATCTGCTATTCGTTCAGCTCAGGGCCTGCGGCAGTGACGCTGACGCTGTCCGCAATGTACTATATTGACAGCGACCGTGTTTCGCTGATTCAGCTTGTCCGCACTATGACCCGGTACTGTGCAGCAATCTGCTGCATTGTGTCAGCCGCAGTGATCGCATTTGCAGAGCCGCTGGCATGGCTCTTTCTCGATAATCCCGCCGCGACCGATATTACGGTCACGGGACTGCGGCTGTTTGTCCTCTCGCTGACGCCATGCGGCATAAACACCTGCTTCAAAAATTTTTATCAGGGCGTGAGACGGGTTCCGGTGACCTGTGCGATTTCGCTGTGTCAGAATTTCCTGCTGACAGCGCTCTCGGCAATCGTCCTGAGTTCGCTGTTCGGCGTGACGGGCATCTGGCTCGGATATTTCGCTGGCGAGATGCTGACGCTGACGCTGATTTCGTGCTATGTCTTTTATAAGAACGGCAAGATCTCGTTTACTGAGGCAGCATATTCGCTTCTGCCTGCTGATTTCGGCAAGAAAAAAACATCACAGTCACAATAAACAGATCATCATGCCCCCGCCGGAAGGATCCGCTCCTCCGGCGGGGGCTTTCGGTAATTCTTACAAATTCGGTCTGGCGATTTCGTGCGAAACACCGAAATTCCGGAAATGTCCGGAAAGATATTGACACTGTGTCAGAATTGTGCTATGATATGGATAGTGACACGGCGTCAGTATACGGAAAGGAGGAGCGCAGATATGCCGAAGGGTTCACCGGAGCTGACAGCATCCCGCAAAGAGGAAATTGTCAATGCCTGCGAACAGCTCTATAAGACGATGAGCTTCAAAGAGATTACACTAAAGGAAATCAGCGTAGAAACGAGCTTTTCCCGCCCGTCAATCTACAACTATTTCCAGACGAAAGAGGAAATATTCTTAGCGCTCATGCAGCGCGAGTATGAGCAGTGGGCAGGGGAGCTGTATGCGCTTGCTGCGGAAAACGGGTCGATGACCGCCCGCAGCTTCGCGGAGGCGCTTGCGCATTCGCTTGAGCGGCGCGAACAGCTTTTGAAGCTGCTTGCGATGAATCACTACGATATGGAGGCGAATTCCCGTCCGGAGCGGCTGACCGAGTTCAAGATCGCATACGGCGCCTCGCTCGATGCAATGCGGGTCTGCCTGCAAAAATTCTTCCCGGAAACCGACGCAGAACGCTTTATTTTCGTGTTTTTCCCGTTTTTGTTCGGGGTGTATCCGTATTCGGTCGCGACAGAGAAGCAGCTTGCCGCGATGCGTTCGGCAAAGCTGAATTTCAGAATGCACAGCATCTATGAGATTGTATTTGACTGCGTGATGCAGCTTTTGGGAGGGGAATCATGAAATACACAAAACTCGGCAATTCCGACCTGAATGTGTCCCGAATCTGTATGGGCTGCATGGGCTTCGGCGATGCGGCAAACGGTCAGCATTCCTGGACGGTCGATGAGGCACATTCCCGCGAAATCATCAAACGCGGGCTGGAGCTCGGCATCAATTTCTTTGATACGGCGATTGCATATCAGTCCGGCACGAGTGAGCAGTATGTCGGCAGGGCGCTGCGCGATTTTGCAAAGCGCGATGCGGTTGTTGTCGCGACCAAATTCCTCCCGCGGACACCTGCGGAGATCGAAGCCGGCATCACCGGTCAGCAGCACATTGCCCGGATGCTCGACAAAAGCCTTGAAAATCTCGGCATGGATCATGTTGATTTGTATATCTATCATATGTGGGACTGGAATACGCCGGTTTACGATATTCTCGAAGGGCTGAACAATGCGGTAAAAGCGGGAAAGACGCGGTATATCGGGATTTCCAACTGCTATGCATGGCAGCTCGCGAAGGCGAATGCGCTTGCCGAACGGGAAGGCTTTGCGAAATTTATCAGCGTGCAGGGGCATTATAACCTGATCTTCCGCGAGGAGGAACGCGAAATGGCGATGCTCTGCGCGGAGGACAATATTGCGATGACGCCGTACAGCGCGCTTGCAAGCGGCAGACTGGCAAGGCTCCCCGGCGAGACCACCAAACGCGCCGAGGAGGACAGCTACGCAAAATTCAAATATGATGCGACCAAAGAGCAGGATGCCATCATTATCAGGCGCGTATCGGAAATCGCGCAGAAGCGGGGCGTTTCGATGACCGAGGTCTCGCTTGCGTGGCTGCTGACAAAGACCGCGGCACCCATTGTCGGCGCGACAAAGCTGCATCATGTTGAGGGTGCTGCGAAGGCGGCAGAGCTGGTGCTGACCGCCGATGAAATTGCGTATCTTGAGGAGCCGTATGTTCCGCATGCGCTGGTCGGCGTGATGGCGCAGAATAAGCCGGCAAATAAGAATGAACAGCATGTCTGGTCAACAGGCAGCCAAAAAATATAAGGAGGTATGCACAATGTATGACAAGAAACTCACACTTGCAAACGGAATTGAAATTCCGCAGCTTGCGCTCGGCACATGGTTGATTGACGATCAAACCGTCGTCGGCGCGGTGAAGTCCGCGCTGGAAATGGGATACCGCCACATTGACACGGCGCAGGCTTACGGCAATGAGCGCGGCGTCGGCGAGGGCGTCCGAGCGAGCGGAATTGCCCGCAGCGAAATCTTCGTGACCTCAAAGGTTGCCGCCGAGCATAAGGATTACCGCACTGCGGCGGACGGCATCGACGAAACGCTGCGTAAAATGGGGCTGGATTATCTCGATATGATGATTATTCATTCTCCGCAGCCGTGGAAGCTCGTGAATCAGTCCGATGACCGTTTTGTCGAAGGCAACCGTGCGGCATGGCGGGCGCTGGAGGATGCGTACCGGGCGGGCAAGCTCCGTGCAATCGGCGTCTCGAACTTTTTGCAGGGCGACATCGACAGCCTCTGGGAGACCGCAGAAATCAAACCGATGGTGAATCAGGTGCTCTGCCATATCTCCAATTCACCGCTGGACCTGATCGAATACTGCACCGGAAAGGGCATCGTCATGGAGGCGTATTCTCCGGTTGCGCACGGCGAGGCGCTGAAAAACCCCGCGATTGCCGAAATGGCAGAAAAATACGGCGTTTCCGTGCCGCAGCTCTGCATACGGTATGATATTCAGCTCGGCATGATCGTGCTCCCGAAAACCGCGAATCCGGCACACATGAAGATGAATGCAGCGCTTGATTTTGCAATATCGGACGCAGATATGCAGATTCTGAAAAACATAAAGCATATCGAAAGTTACGGCGACCACAGCTTTTTCCCCGTTTTCGGCGGAAAGCTCTGACGCGGGAAGGAGGGCGCTGTGAAAAAGACTGTTTCCGTTTTGGCTTCTGCGTTCATGATGATGAGCCTGTTCGGTGCCGGATGCACCGGCATCAATGCTGCTTCGGATCCGGCGCCTGTACCTGCATCTGCACCTGCACCTGCCTCCGTTGAGGCGGAAAGCTATACTGCCGAAGATGCGCGGAATTTGCAGCAGTATCTGCTCGCGCAGGATGCGGAACAGCAGACAGACCGGGCATATGATCTGAACGGCGACGGACGCCGGAATGCTGTTGATCTGACCCTGATGAAACGCGGAATTCCGGTTACAGGGGAGCAGAGCGATACGATTGTCGTATATTTTTCCCGCACCGGCAATACCGAAAAAATCGCGGAATATCTGATTGATCTCACCGGAGCGGACAGCTATGTGATAGAGGCGGCTGTGCCGTATACCGATGACGATATCGCGTATCAGGATTCGGGCTGCCGTGCAAATCAGGAGCAGAATGACAAGAACGTCCGTCCGGAAATCGCCGGGACGCTCCCGTCGCTTAGCGGCTATGATACGGTATTTCTCGGGTATCCGATCTGGTGGGGTGAGGAGCCGCGTATTATTGACACGTTTCTGGAATCCTGCGATCTCTCCGAGAAGACTGTGATTCCGTTCTGCACCTCGGGAAGCAGCGGCATTGCAGCAAGCGAGCGGAATATCGCGGCGCTTGTACCGATCGGCAGGCAGCTCAGCGGCAGAAGATTTGCCGCAGGTGCTGCAAAGGATGATGTAAAGGCGTGGTATGATACGCTGCCGCTGACAAAGGAGGATGCAGAAGTGAAGCTGAATCTTGCGATAAACGGTCATGTGCTTACTGCATCGCTTGCGGACAGCACCGCAGCGAAAGAACTTGCTGAAAAGCTGAAGGCGGGCAAAGTGACGCTTTCACTGAATGAATACGGCGGATTTGAAAAGGTCGGAAAGCTGCCCTGGGCGCTGACGAAAAGCGATGAAAGCACCGTGACCGAGGCGGGCGATATCATGCTGTATCAGGGCAATCAAATGACGGTATTTTACAATTCCAATTCATGGAGCTATACAAAGCTCGGACATATTGACAGTGTGACACAGGACGAACTGGCGGCGATTCTCGGCAGCGGAGATGTGACCGCGGAACTGTCATTATCAGAATAACGGAGGGATCGAATATGAGCGAAAAAATCGTACAGACGGCAGGCAGGGAGCAGCTCGGCGGTTTTGCACCGATGTTTGCGCATCTCAATGACGATGTGCTGTTCGGCGAGGTGTGGAATGAGCAGGCGATTGATGTCAAAACGAAGTGCATCATTACGGTCGTCTCGCTGATGGCATCGGGCATCACCGACAGCTCGCTGACCTATCATTTGCAGAATGCAAAGGCGCACGGCGTCACGAAAGAGGAAATCGCCGCGATCATCACGCACGCGACCATGTACGTCGGCTGGCCGAAGGGCTGGGCGGTGTTCCGTCAGGCAAAGGAGGTCTGGAATGAGACAGTGCCCGCGCAGACGGACAAAGACCGCTATCAGAATACCGTTTTCTTCCCCGTCGGCGAGCCGAATCCATACGGCAAATTCTTTGTCGGGCAGAGCTATCTGGCGCCGGTGTCATCCGCACAGATTCCGGTGTTCAACGTGACCTTTGAGCCCGCGTGCCGCAATAACTGGCACATTCATCACGCAAAGAGCGCCGGCGGACAAATGCTGATCTGCGTCGGCGGCAGAGGATATTATCAGGAGTGGGGCAAGGATGCCGTAGAGATGACGCCGGGCACGGTCATCAATATTCCCGCTGAGGTCAAGCACTGGCACGGCGCCGCACCGGATAGCTGGTTCTCGCATCTCGCGCTCGAAATCCCCGGCGAGGAGGGCAGCACGGAATGGTGCGAGGCGGTATCCGATGAAGACTACGGAAAAATGAAATAATCAGGGGAGGTATCATCATGAGCAAGAAATTGGTTGCATATTTTTCGGCAAGCGGCAATACCGCGAGCCTTGCGAAAAAACTTGCGGAGGCGGCAAATGCCGATCTCTGCGAAATCAGACCTGCGGTGCCGTATACCGCAGCAGACCTGAACTGGCAGAATAAGCAGTCGCGCAGCAGCGTGGAGATGAACGATCACAGCTCCCGTCCGGCAATTCTTCCCGCAGAGGCGGATATCTCCGCATATGATACGGTTTATGTCGGATTCCCGGTCTGGTGGTATATTGCGCCGACGATCATCAACACTTTCCTCGAAAGTGCCGATTTTACAGGGAAAACGATCATTTTGTTCGCAACTTCGGGCGGCAGCGGCTTTGGCAGGGCTGTTGCGAATCTTCAGCCCAGCGCACCGGGCGCAAAATTCGTTGAGGGCAAGGTCAATCCTTCCGCAAAGGATATCGAAAAGCTCGCATCAATGGAATAATCGGGAAAGGCACTCTGCATCGCAGCAGGGTGCTTTTTTCATATCCGGAAAAAACAGGATAAATTCCAAAAAATGCTTGACAAATCAGTTTTTCTGTGCTATAATGTAATACTTTCCCGACGAACGATCATATTGTGCGGGAAAAATTTTCCGTTACGGAGGCGCGTTATGAATTACGAACAACTGTTGTTTTCCGAGCTTCGGCTCGTTGCTGTTTCCCTTGACACGGCGCCGCTGTGCGAGGAAAATCTCGTGAAAGCCATGACCGTTAATGAGGAGCTGAAAGCGCTCGGCTATACCCTTGCGCCGAAGGATATCGTGACACTCGCGAAATCGGAGGACATCCGCGATTTTGCAGCCCGTGTGCGCAAATATATCGGCGATGTCAAGGCGGCGCCGATGTACCCCGATTTCCCGGCGCAGGTCATGGAGATGGACGAGGCAGTATTCCGGTTTCATCAGATGCTGCATTATCTCTCGACCTACGGCGTCGAGGAGATTTCCGGCATTCCCGTCTCAAGGGGCTGGCTGCCGGAAACGCAGAATACCGAAAAAACTGAGCCGGATGAGACGCTGCTCAGCGCGAAAACGCTTGCGCTGATTGGCAGAAATGAACAGTACAGCATCCCTTACCGGAAGATCATGACCAAAACCGAACGCATGACGGATAAAGAGCTCATGATAATCCGGGAATGCGCAAAGCAGCTTTCCGCCGATGAGCTTGCCGGCGTGACCGTGACATTCAAGCAGAATCTCATGGTCGTGTATTACAGCATTTTTACGGATGCTGCACTGGAAAAGCCGCAGAAGCTCACCTGTCTGCACGCAATCTGCCAGCACACGGGCGATGTCTGGAAATGTCTGGATTACACGCTCACACGGTCGCGGTTCCATTTCAGAACCGCGCAGAAACGGCTGACCGTCAGGCTGCTCGAAAGCTACCCGATCGGCGATTTCCGCGAAAACCTCATAATCTCCGGCAAAAAGCGCGAGCGAACTTTGCTGATGCTTAAATACCTTGACTACAATATGTATTCGCAAAAGCCCGAATTCAAGGAGGCGGTCGCAGCGCTTCGTGCGGGCAGACTGCGCTCATGGGAATCGCAGGTCAAGCAGATGGTCGCGGAAAAAGCGCCGGAGGTTCTCGATGCCTATGCGGCTCGCCCCGGCATGATGCTCCGCCACCTGACCTATCTCATGCGGAACGGCTATGCGCTGACGGATATCTACGGAGTGCTTGCGCCGCAGGCCGCAAAGCTCAAAACCCAGACCCTTGTCAGCCTTGCATCGTTCTTCTCGCGTGCTGAGGTCGATGAACTGCCCGAGGCGCGCTATCAGGAGGCAATCCAGCTCCGGATGATGGTCAGACAGCTTCTCCGCAGCCGGCTTTCTGCCAATGACACAGCGCTGAAGCAGAAAAAGGTCTGCATCCGGATGCCGGACTATGACCTCGATGCCTCAACGATCCGTGTCGGGGACAAGTCCGCGGAGGGCGGCTATATCCGCTCCGGCATTGCGTACCGGATACCGGAGAATGTCCGGTGCATCCGCTTCTTTGTCTACTGGAATGACCGGGAGCGCGTGGATGTGGATCTGCACGCCGCAGCGTTTGCACTGAACGGCGACCGGATCGACATCGGCTGGAATGCGAAGTTCAAGTCCGGCGAGCTGGTCTTCAGCGGCGATATCACACACTCCGATGCCGCAGAGTACATCGACCTCGATCTCGACAAGGCAAAGGAGAGCATCCGGAATGTCAGCTTGAATATCAATCTATACAGCGGATATGACACCTTCGGCGAAATCGACGAGTGCTTTGTCGGCATCATGGCGGTTGCAAATACAGGCGCAGACATCAAGCTCTATAACCCGAAAAACTGCTTCTTTACGCATTATCTCACCGGCGGCTGTCAGAAACTCAACTACGGCTATATTGATGTGCAGCGGCGCGTGCTGGTCTTCGACGGCATCCCAAATGCAGATCTGAGCTATTACACGAAGGCGGCGCGGAATGATGCATTCAGTCTCTGCGAATATCTGGAATTGCTCTTTGCATCGCAGGGTGCAGAGGCGGTCTCCGATCCTGCGGAGGCAGATGTGATTCTGGTTATGGGCAAGCCCTCTGACGAAAAAGAACTGAGCCTGATCGACCATAATTTCTTTATGGAATCCGAGTAAAAACCCTTGCATTTTTCCGGATTATGCTGTATAATAATATTACAGCAAGCGTGTCGTTGCATATTTCCGACAGCTTCCTTTTCTTTAAGCTTCGGTATCCCCGCTCGGGGATACCATCATGGTGCAGATGACTGTTCGCTGTCAGATTGCTTGCTGTGCGCATACAGGCGTTGCTTCGGGGAAGCGGTCTTTTGACCGCTTGTGACTTCCTTTTATCATTCATGGAGTTTTATGATTTCCCGAAGTTCAGTTTGTCACAGGATAGCCTGTATATTTTTGTAAGCGTTCAGGCGCCGACGCCCCGGGGGGCACAAATGACTTCCTTTTCCCACCATTCTATTCTAATGGCGGCGCACTTGAGCTTGTCATAAGATAGCTTGCAAAAAAAGACCGGTACGGTTTAATCGCCGTACCGGTCTTTTTCTGTGATTATTTCGAGAAAGCGCTGCATTCCAGCCGGAATGTCAGCCGCAGCATCCAGCCCGGTATCCCCGAGCGCAATCTGTTTGTTTGTGCCGTGATAGTCGCTGCCGGCTGTGACATACAGCCCGAACTGATCTGCGAATGCCAGCATTTCTCTGCGGATTTCCTCCGAAAAGCAGGAGTAGAAGCACTCCATTCCGGCAAGCCCGAAGCCGGTCAGCCTTTGCAGGCGCTGCGCCATCTCCGTGCCGCGGATCATCTGACTGCCGCTTCCGAATGCCGGATGTGCCAGAACCGGAATCCCGCCGCTCTCCAGTATTGCGCTGATCGCATCCTCCGGCGGAATATAATCCGTGCGTTCATGCAGCCGGTTGAGATACTCTGCGATTGCCTGCCCGATTGTTTCGGCAAAGCCGTACCGCACCAAAAGACTGCCGATATGCGGCTTGCCGGGGTTGTGCATCGCATAGAGCTCCTTTACCGCATCTTCCGGGAATACGATGCCGAATTCCTGCTCCAGAAAGGTGAGCCGTCTGCCGAGCTTTTTCATGCGGTAAGCGTGTCCGCGTGCGACAAGCGCCCGGATCGGTTCGGCTTCCGGGTCATAGCCGTAGCCGAGAATGTGATACTGCCCCAGCGAATCGCGGCACGAGAATTCGACGCCGGCGAGATAGAGCGGGTCATCCGCCCTGCGCAGTGCCGGGAGCAGTCTGCTGCTCTCAATTGAATCGTGATCGGTGACCGAAAACAGCCCGATTCCGGCATCCCGGAGACGGTGCAGGAGCATCTCAGGCGTATCGGTGCCGTCCGAGAGCACCGTATGCATATGCAGGTCGATTCTGCCGCGGATCTGTTGGAATTTCATCGGTATCTCCCGCTTTCATGAAACTGTATGTTACGAAGAAAAGAGTCTCCGGCGGATGAGAACGGGAACGCCCCGCGTCGCCTTTTCTTCATTTTATTATATCATATTATACCGAAAAACGCAATGGGAGCGGACAAAAAAAGTCTTTGAAGGAACTGCCGGGGAGTAAAAACGGAGCCGGGCACTGCCCGCCGGGCTCTGCGCAGGCTGCACGCGAAAGCGTGCCATAATATTCGGCTGAGAGAAGCGGTACGGCTTCGCTT
>Ga0310691_10001370_pt1 | contig 37369 bp, 24 predicted proteins | sample 176DNAGHGlowgp2_FD_203887 | JGI IMG/M metagenome (GOLD analysis project Ga0310691, IMG submission 203887) | Sheep rumen microbial communities from Palmerston North, Manawatu-Wanganui, New Zealand - 1766 DNA GHGlow gp2 (v2) (version 2) | ecosystem: Host-associated > Mammals > Digestive system >... | reverse complement strand
GCTTTCATGTCCTGAAGATAGGACGCCGCATCGAAATCTTCGACTACTCCACTGTTCAAGCCTTCTTGCATGGCGGAACGAAGCACGGCCATTTGCTGTTCTTGGAGCTCGAGGAGACGAAGACCGGAGCGCAGCACTTCACTGGCGTTGTTGTAGCGGCCAGACTGGATGCTGGCCTGGATAAAGTCCTCGAAATGAGGGCCGAGTGCAACGGATGTAGTTTTCATGGTCAACTCACTTTTTATGCAAAGTTACCAATATTTCATAACAATGCAAATAATTTGAGAGATTCTTCGCTTCGCTCAGAATGACATAACACAAAAAGCCCGAAGATGTCGGGTATGATAATAACTTTATTTACAAACTTTTAACACAAAAATTATGAGAAAAATTGCATTTCTCGCGGCCGTGGCCGCAACCCTCTGCACCGTGGCGTGCAACAAGAACATGGAGGCTCCTATTAATCAAGAGATTGCTGGTCAGGCCGGCAATGACGGACAGTTATGCGAACTGCGTGTGGGCATCAAGGGCGCATGGGAGACGAAGTCCACAACCATCACGGCGGCCGATGAGGTGAAGGTGAACAACCTGCAGGTGCTGGCGTTCCGCGGCGACGCACTGGACGCCTATGGTAGCGTGGACGATGCATCTGAAATCACCCTGAGCTGCACCGCTGGTGAACGTGATGTGTACGCGGTGGTGAACGCCCCGAGCCTGGCGGAAATCAGTACCAAGACCGCCCTGCTGGCGACTACTTCGCTGCTCTCCCAGAACAGTGGAGATTCGTTCCAGATGATTGGCAACAAGGCGGTAACCCTTCCGCAGGCCAACACTATTACGGTGGATGTAACCCGTATGGCAGCTCGCATTGTGATTAAGAAAATCACCCGCGCCTTCACGGTTTCTTCGCTGGCCGCCAAGACATTTACCGTGGATGAAATCTTCATCACCAACGTGGCCGGTGACATCAATTTCGGCAAGACGGCAAGTCCTTCTGTTTGGTTCAACAAGCAGGCCTATGCCAGCGAGCAGGCGGCGTTCACCTACGACGCTCCGGCGGCCAACATTACCAATAATGCCAACTATGACACGGCTCATACGTTCTTTGCCTATCCGAATGCGGCTGACGATAGCTCAGCCGCTGTATGGAGCCCTCGCCGTACGCGTCTGGTCCTGAAGACCACCCTGGGCACGGACACTTACTATTATCCCATCACCCTTCCGGTGCTGGAATCCAACAAGAGCTACGAGATTGAAAACCTGACGCTTACCCGTCCCGGCTCCGACAATCCCGACCAGCCTGTTTCTTTCCAGGATGCTACCTTTGAGGTGAATGTTCTGCCTTGGACGGTAGTTCCTGTTACCGAGGGGGTTAACATCTAAACAAAACAACCATGAGAGGAATTTTACATGTAATATCTTCTCTCGTTATCCTGGCAGCCGGGGTCTCCTGTAATAAGGAGATGCCCGGTGGAGCCGGGAATGACAGCTATCTGCCAAAGGAGACCGAACTAAAAACCGTCAGCTTCCACCTCCATATTGGGGATGCAACCAAGGCAGCGGCCATTGGCGCCACTGATGAAGATGCCATCAGCCGGATTGATGTGTATGAGTATGAGCCCTATGGCAGCAGCAACTATCCGGCGCATTATCAACTCACCGCTGCGGAGCTCGCAAGCGGAGAGTTTCACCTTCAATACCCGACGGGAACAACCCGGCAGTATCTGTTTTTTGCTAACCTTCCGGAGAGCGTGGCCGATAAAATCACTAACACCACGGCTTATAACCTGTCCGGAGTGCAGGTCAGGATGCAGGACCTTTGGGACGGGGTGCATTTCCCGATGGCCGATTTCGCCTATGTGAACTACAACAACGACAAGACGCTGAACATATACCTGAACCGTTACCACTACCGCGTGGATGTGGGTGATGTGAAAATTTACTTTGACGATGCGTCTTGGATGAACAAGACCGTGTACGTGAAGACCGTCGCCCTAATCAATGTTGCCAATACCTACGTATTCAGTTCGCTGTCGAACAGTTGCTATTCCCATGATGACGGACTCACCATGTTGTTTGGAGACTCCCGTACTGCCGAGGACGGAAAGCCGTATTTCGGCGGACTCACCAGCGGGCGACGCGGTTTTGACGCGTACAGCGGTTATAGTGGGTATACCTATTGCTTCAACTTCTCCGGAGGAAGCAGCATCTCCACACCGAACCTTTACAACAACAATATATACAAGGCAAAAGGCGTGTTCACGCTTGACGCGCCCTCGACCGCTTTAGAAAATGCTGTTGTACAGCGCTACAATACGGGCTCAGGCGAAGGCAGGATTACAAGTACACTCAGCGTGAACCGCAGTTTCTACGCCTGGGCGTCCGCCTACGAAAGCGGTTCGTGGGGCATCCTTCAGACCTTTTCCAATCAGAACACGTACACCAAGTTGGTGGTAGAACTGCTGATTGACGGGGTGTCTCACTTCTATCCCATCCAGATTTTCCGCCCTCAGCCCAATACCATATACAAGCTGGACCGTATCACCATCCGGAGCGAAGGGAGCGAGTACGCAAACTTCTTTGAAAAGCTCATCAGTATGGATGCCGAAATCAGCGTGCTGCCTTGGGAGGAAGTTGATATTGCCAATATCGATACTGGATATACTGACGAGCATCATACAGGCACCTATAATAACAGTTAAGATTATGAGAAAGAAACTGATGCCTCTACTATTGATGACATTCCTTGCCGGCGGATTGCTGACGGGATGCAACAAGGAGATAGCCAATCAGGTCGGGCATGACGGCGGAGAAGAGCCCCTTGTAAAGATGGAGCTTCGTTGCCAAGTGGCGCCGCTTTCACAGGTGGAGACCAAGGCCGAGAGTGCCGATGACAAGGTTTACCGGCTGGATATCCTTGAGTATACGTATACATACACCCTGCTGGAACATCATACTTTCCAGGATGCAGAGGGAATAGACATGGACAGTTTTGTGTTTGAGCAGTGGTATCCTGCCGGGAACGAACGCTACTATTGCCTGCTTGCGAACCTGGACGAAGATACGGTGAATTTCATTAAATCCAAGAACACCGATTACTGGAGGTCTTCCAGTAATGCGGTGCCGCTTAGTGCGGGGAACTACTCGGAAGGGCATATTCCCATGAGTGGCTGGGCGTATTGTGGCTTCAACGGCACGTCGCCGACAGTGCAGCTGCGCCGCTACATGTTCCGCATTGACATCGGGAACGTTACGGCCGACTTCGGAGAAGAGCTGATGGCCAAGACAGTCAGGGTGAAGAGTGTTTCCATCATCAATGCCTGTCAGCTTTTTCTACTGGCAAACGTAGCATACTCTACATCATACGGTTTTCGTACAGACCCGATGGGATACGTGACAACCATCTCAAGCGGAAATCCATTTGGAGGCATAACCCAGGGATATACCTATATCAATGAAATCTCCCGCTCTTTTACGGAAAGCTCCGAATGGGACTGTTCCCAGAAGGGAGGAGAAGGTGCTCTGGCAGCTTCTTTCCCCGTGCTGTATAACTACAATGCGTATAAAGAAAAACACGTACTGAACATAACGGCAACGGGGGTTCTCCGGGACATAAGCTACTACAGCGTCCCTTCGGGAAGCGGTTCTCTTGCGCCCGGTGGCACGCATGTGTACAATGTGGGCAGGAGCCTTTACGGTGTTCCCTGTGTTATGTTAAGCGGCTACTCTCTCCTGGGGAATTATAGCATTCAGAGCCTGGACATGAAGCTGGTGATTGAGGTGGAAGTGGACGGGGTGAGTTATTTTTATCCCATCCTCCTTAACTACATGCAGCCTAACGCCCTGTACACCATCCGCAATATTACCCTGAAAGGGCCCGGCAGTGAGTACAGTAACTTTTATGAGAGACAATACTACGGCAATCTGAACGCCCCCACCGTTCTGGAATGGACAGACTGCACGATTGACAACATCGATGTGGGTTACAAGGATTACGAAGGAACCGAAATCTACTAGCCTATGAGACCACTGATCAGATATTTGTTCCCGCTGGCGCTGATGGCGCTGGCGGGATGTAACAAGGAGATGCCCGATCCAGTCGGGCATGACGGAGGAATTGGTCATGACGGAATGGAAGTGCAACAGGAAGTGGTAATCTCTTTTGCGGTTCAGGAGTATGACGATGCCGAGACCAAGGCCAACAATATCGGCGTATACGACAGTGGCGTGGACCGGATAGACATCTTTGCATACAACGACAACGGGGATGCCGTGGGCCATTCGGTTTTGGGCGGCTCCGGTAGTGCGCTGGATTTAACCACTGTGACGTTCCGCGATGGCGGAGGCTATGGCGAAAAACGCTATTACCTGATTATGGCCAACTTGGATGCCGACAGCGCAGACTACATTGCCACGCTGAGCGGTTCAGAAGTGTGTTCATACCCAAAAGGGTTTATCCCGTGGAGTGCAGGCAACTGTCGGGTAAATCGGCCGCTGATGTGTGCGACAATGTACTGGACTTTCTCCTCCAGCGGGACACAAACTGCCAGCGTCTCATTGATGCGTATAATGGCCAAACTGGAGATTGAGAAGATTACAGCTCAGTTCGGCGGCGCTCCGGATCTGTGGCGGGATGTTGTCCTTCGATACATTGTCGTGACAAACGGCTGGGACCTTATCCGCATCTGCCAGAGTAATCCCAAGTACTTCACCGGTGACCCTCAAGACATCTTCGGGATGCGCGGCTGGACAACCGGCGAAGTGCTGGGCGGCATGAAAGATAATATATACACTTGTCCCAACCTGTTCATGGGGCAGGATGACTGGGGCAACTATGGCCTTACATACACCGTGATGGACGGGACATACAACCCCGGTGACTATGGCGGCAAGGGAAAGCTGAATGCGGACTTTTCCTATTTGTATAACAACAATTACATGAACACCACCAAACACAGCATCAACGTGAGCGCCCCGCCGTCCCTGGGTGTAGTATCTACGCATAGTTATGACCCGAGTACCGTTATGGGGGTTATCTGCACATCCGACGGAGAAGCCGACAACTACGTTAATGTAAACAAATCGTTTTATGTGCTTCCGTACTATTATACTGCATGGGCCAGTGATGTGGGAATCAATACAACGAGCCAGGACCGTTGCACCAAGCTGGTGCTTGCAGTCAAGTTTGATGACGTGCTGTATTTCTATCCCATGCGGCTATATAAGCTCCAGCCCAACATGGTGTACAGGATTAAAAACATTACCCTGAAAGGCGAGCCCAGTGAATATGCCAATCTATGGTTGAAAGGCGGTCAAGTGACCAAGGCTGGAGAGATGCCCGGTCAGGCCGGCAATGACGGAAGTGCCGGGCATGATGTTAACCAATGGAAGGTCCATGGGAATGTAGCCGAGATTGAGGACCTGGTGCTGTATGGCGCCGATGCTTATTCAGAGGAGGAAGGCCTATGAGACGGAATAGATTCTTCGCTTCGCTCAGAATGACAGCAGGGGTGATTGCAGGGCTGGTGGCCCTGGGTTCCTGCTCGGTCAAAGAAGACCGCAGCGACGCTGCTTGTTGGATAACCGTGACTGCCGAAGAGACCACCTCCATCAGCGCTTGGTACGGTAGTCAAAGAATCCTTGACAGCCACCTTGGTGGACTAGTGGATCACATGGTTCCAAGGGGAATCGTGGATCTTGTGGCTAGCGATGGTGACTTCACTGCCCCAGAGGGGCAACAGATGAATGAGCTGTATGCTCAACTGATAAAATTGGACACCGATGGCGAATTTGCCTATGCTGGCATTGAACTGAAAAAGCAGTTCGCCAATGTGTTTCTGGATTTCAAGGAAGAAGATAATGGCCGTACCGAATACGACCTGCAAGTCACCGGAACGGTTTCCGGTGCCGATATCCATACCCTGAAACCAGTGGAAGGCCGTTTCCTCTGCGTACCGGAAGAATTTCCGGACCGCGGTTACAGATTCCGAGCACCACGGCAGAGGGATGAGTCGATGGCGCTTCTGCTCCAAAAAGATGGAAAAACCGTAGATACAATTCCCCTTGGGGAACTCATCCGAAAGGCCGGTTTTGACTGGACCCAGGAGAGCCTTGGTGATGTGTCCATCATCTGCGACCTCCCTGCTCATACGTTCACCATCACGGTGATGGAATGGGGTGGGACGGTAACGTTTAATATCACGATTTGAAATTAAGGCGGAGACAGAAGGTCTTCGCCTTTTTTGAACACATAGGGTGGCTTTGAAATGTCATGTAAAAATAGTATATTTGAAGTGGACAAAACTAATTAAGCATGAGGCAATTATTCGCATTGCTTGTCATTGTATCCTGCTTGCAGTCGTGTGCAAAAGATATAATGGATGTAACCTCCCCCGACGGAAGTATTCGCCTTGGTATCTTCCTGACAAAGGATGGTGTGCCTGGATATACAGTTAATGTGGATGGAAAACCATTTATTGGCGAGTCTATTCTTGGAATAGCTTGCAAAGATAGCACAATAGGACTTGGTAACGGTTTTAGCTTATTATCGACAAAGGTTTCATCATTTCATGAGTATTGGACCCAAACTTGGGGTGAGAATAAAAGAATAGATGATAATCATCGTGAACTGGAAGTGAGATTGGCAAACGGCGATTGCAAATTGACGCTACGTTTCAAGGTTTTCAATGATGGGGCTGGATTTCGATATGAGTATGAGACTCTTCGTAGTGTCCAGAATGACAGCCTTATTATCACTGACGAATTTACTCAGTTCAACTTAGCACAGGATGGCGTTTCATGGTCAATCCCTGCTCATTTTGACACATACGAGTTGGAGTATCGGGAAATGCCTATCTCTGCTATTGAGACGGCTAATACGCCACTGTCATTTCGCACCGATGACGGCATCTATGGCAGTATCCACGAGGCAGCCCTTGTGGACTTCCCTGAAATGACACTGAAAAGTGACGACGGAATCCTTACAGCAGCACTTGCGCCGGACGGCCCCAACAACTTGGAGCAGAAGGCCGTCGTGCCCCGGACATTCATAACGCCTTGGCGCACCATCCAGATTGGCAGGAAGGCCGTTGACCTCATCAATTCCAGTCTTATCTTGAACCTGAATGAGCCATGCGCAATAAAGAATGTCTCCTGGATAAAGCCGGCCAAGTACGTGGGCGTATGGTGGGGTATGCATCTAGGCCTCTATTCCTGGGGCAAGGACGCTAGGCATGGCGCCACGACTGAAAGGGCTAAGCAGTATATCGATTTCGCCTCTGCGAACAACATAGATGCTGTACTCTTTGAAGGCTGGAACGATGGATGGAATATTGCAAACGCCCAACACGACTTTGATTTCACAAAACCCGCACCGGACTTTGACCTTGACGCCGTTCTTGCTTATGCTCGTGAGAAAGGCGTAGATTACATTATTCACCATGAGACCGCGGGAGAAGTTGCCTGGTATGAACAGCAACTTGAAAATGACCTCGACTTTGCCGCCGAAAGGGGCATTCACGCCCTCAAGACCGGCTATGCCGGATGGCTTCTGGACGGGCACTATCATCACAGCCAGTACGGGGTGAGGCACTATGCCAAAGTGGTCCGGGAGGCTGCTGAAAGGCAAATAATGGTAGATGCACACGAGCCCATCAAGGAGACGGGCCTCCGGCGCACCTACCCCAACTTCATGACACGGGAAGGTGCCCGAGGCATGGAATGGAACGCCTGGAGTAGCGGCAACAAGCCCTCGCATCATGAGATCCTGCCGTTTACCCGCCTTCTTTCCGGGCCGATGGATTATACCCCTGGAATCTTCGATATAGAATACCGGACCATTGCCGGAAACCCTGACGTGAAGGTATGGAACAATGTCCATTCGTCGCAGTGCCGTGTAAACACAACCCTCGCCAAGCAGATTGCCCTCTGGGTGGTGCTTTATTCGCCGATGCAGATGGCTGCGGACCTCATCGAAAACTATGAAGGTCACCCGGCTTTCCAGTTCTTCAGGGACTTCAACCCGGACTGCGACTGGTCCCGGGCCCTGCAGGGGGAAATCGGCGAATATGTTGCGATAGTCCGGCGCGCCGGGGACGAGTTCTTCTACGGAGCCGTGACAAACGAGGAAGGCCGGACGCTCATGCAGCCGCTGTCCTTCTTGAAGCCCGGTGTCCTCTATACCGCCACCATTTATGCCGATGCTCCGGATTCCGACTGGCAAACCAACCCTTACGCTTACACTATTGAGACTAAAGAAGTAACATCGGCAGACACCCTCTCAGTAATCCTTGCCTCAGGCGGTGGTCAGGCCATAAGTTTCCTTCCTGAACGATGAAAAATTGGTCTCTCATATTGATTGCAGCCCTTCTTGCCGGATGTGCTGGGAGTGCTGATGATACCTGGACAGTGCACACTGTAGACTATGACGACACTGAGTACTACGGCATTGCCATGGCAAATGGCAGACTTGGTATCCTGGCAGGGAAAGAGCCGTTCAGCGTGAAGGAAGTAATCCAGAACCAGGTGTTTGCCTACGACCATTCAGTCGGCGTAAACGCTGTGGTCAAAGCGCCGGTTCCATTCAAAGTATCAATGTGTGTTGATGGGATTATGGATTGGAAAGTGTCGGATTGGAGCCAGACCATAGATATGCGGAGAGCCGAGCATCGGACATGTTTTATTGCCGATGAAAAAGTGAAGGTGGATTACCGCATCATCGCTTTCAGGGACAATCCGGACTGCCTTCTGATGGAAATAAATGCAAAGGCCTTGAAGCCCTGTGCTATCGTCTTTTCAAACGGCTCGGACAGTTGCCCTGACGGGATGAGAATTGCGGTAAGATATATCGGCCGAGATGAGGCAACTCTCCGTGCAGGAGAGACCTTGAAGTACACGCTGCTTGCCTGCATTCAGACATCGTCTCAAGAAAAGACGCCAGAGGAGGTGATAAACGGCTTGGATGTGGCCGATGCCATTAAACGCCACCGGAAGGCGTGGGAGGAACTGTGGAAGGGCGACATTGTAATTGAGGGGGACCCAAAGGCGCAGGAAGTGGTTAGGATGGCGCTTTTCAACCTGTATAGCTCCTGTCGGGAGGGTTCTGGTCTGAGTATTCCGCCTATGGGGCTTTCGGCAAGGGGATACAACGGCCATATCTTCTGGGATGCGGAAATGTGGATGTATCCGGTTCTCCTCCTGATGAATCCTGGAATTGCTGATTCTATGCTCCAGTATCGTCTTGACAGGCTGGAAGGATCCTGGGCTCGTGCCCGGGAGTTTGGCTACGAGGGCCTGATGTTCCCTTGGGAATCCGACATAGACGGCAATGAATCCACACCGTCCTGGGCGCTAACAGGACCACTGGAGCATCATATATCGGCCGATGTTGCCATTGCCACGTGGAACCGGTATCTGGTTACGAAGGATACTAAAAGGCTTCGCGAATGCTGGCCCGTTCTGAGAGGCGTGGCCGAGTTTCTGATGAGCCGTGTGACGGAGAATCCAGACGGCAGTTACTCTATCCTGGATGTCGTAGGAGCCGATGAATACGCGGAGCATGTGAATGACAATGCCTATACAAATGGTTCGGCCAAGGTAGCTCTCCGCGCTGCCGTTGAAGCTGCCGGAGTTCTTGGAGAGAACGCGTCTTCTCGCTGGACCGATATAGCCGACGGACTCCGGATTCCGAAGAAGGACGGCGTGACAATGGATTACGAAGGTTACGATGGTCGCCTTACAAAACAGACCGATCCTAATCTTCTCGCCTATCCTCTGGGGCTGGTTACAGACCCTGAGCGTATCCGGAATGACCTAGAGTATTATTCCTCAAGGATTGACATGAAAGATGGTCCGGCCATGACCTGGGGCATCTTTGCGGTGCAATATGCCCGCCTTGGAGATACGGAAAAGGCTTATGAGTATTTCCGCCGTAGCTATGAGAGCAATCTCCGTCCTCCGTTTGGCGCACTTGCAGAAACCCCAGTTTCAGGAAATCCCTACTTCGTTACCGGTGCCGGAGCGCTGCTGCAGGCGGTCATTTATGGCTTTGGTGGGATTGCGATTGGGCCGGAGGGCATCCATTGCTTGAATACGCCAATCCCGAAAGAATGGAGCAGGGTATTTATAAAGACTCCTTGGGTAATAGTCGATAAGGATTGAGTTTCATTAGACATTGTGGTTTTATCGATAAAGTGGCAGAAAATTTGCAGATAACTAAGAAAAAAAGTAAGTTTGCAAAAAATAACGCGTTATGTGCACAATTACATTATCATACGATAGGAACAATGCTCTGGCAAGACGCAAACTTGCCGCCTTGCTTAAAACAGGCCTATTTGAACAGGGTGAAGTGAAAGATGCTTCATCGGTTTCGCTTGAGGCATCAAGTGCTGCACATAAGCAGGAAGTTCAAGAGTTCTTGTACGGATCCAAAATATTAGCCTCCCAGGCCTTTGCCAAGCATCTATGAAATATCATCAGCGAGATTTAGTAAAAATTAATTTCCCTATCCCCGGAGAGGGCTATAAAGTTCATCCTGCAATTATTGTCTCAAATGATGAATTGCAGATGAACGAAGGATTTGTCTATGTCGTGATGGTGTCCTCGCAAGATTTTGAATTTAGCCGTCAATATGCTTATCCTTTGACTGAAGAAATGTTGACCTGTAAGTTGGATAAGCCGAGCTGGGTTAAATGTCAATTGGTTGCAGCAGATGTTGAAACGTCCATTCTTGGACGTCTGGGAACCGTAAAGGAGAACTATTTCAACGAGATTGTCGACAAGATAATAGAGTCTATTTTTTAGTCTCTTGATTGTTTAATCCGTATTGTGATCTGATGTTCTAAAGGTCACGTGAGCACCATTCTTGAGTGGGGCAATGTCAACGTAGTTGTTATTAATAGGTTTACCATTAAGGCGGATATCATCGTAAACCGGTCCGGGGCCTTTGGCAGTGATTGTGAGCGTTTTGCCGCCGGGAAGGGAGACTTCGGCCTTGGGGAAGAGGGGTGTGCCGATGGCGTACTGCCCGCTTCCAGGACAGACGGGGTAGAAACCCAGGGCGGAGAAGACGTACCAGGCCGATGTCTGGCCGTTATCTTCGTCACCGCAGTAGCCGTCGGGTGTGGCGCTGTAGAGGCGGTCCATAGTCTCGCGGATGCGCAACTGGCCTTTCCAGGGCTCCGAGGTCCAGTCATACAGATACAGCATGTGTTGGGCGGGCTGGTTGCCGTGGGCGTAGTTTCCCATATCGGCCACCTGCATCTCGGTGATTTCGTGGATGCGGTAACCGTAGTAGCTGTCGTCGTAGATGGTCGGGACCTTGAAGACGGAGTCAAGCATTTCGGTGAAGGAGTCCTCGCTGCCCATCGCCTCCATCAGCCCCGGAACATCGTGGAAAACACTCCAGGTGTAGTGCCAGGCATTGCCCTCGGTGAAGGCATCGCCCCATTTGTAGGGGCTGAAGGGCTCCTGAAAAGAGCCATCGGCATTGCGTCCTCTCATAAGACGGGCCGACGGGTCAAAGACATTGCGCCAATTTCCGGAGCGCTTCAGGTAAAGGTCGATTTTCTCCTGCGGACGGTCCAGAAGCCGTGCGATTTGGGCTATGCACCAGTCGTCATAGGCATATTCCAAGGTGCGGGCAACGCTCTCGTTCACGCCCACGTCATATGGAATGTAGCCAAGGGTATTATAATACTCGTGCCCCTTTCGTCCGGAAGAGTTCACCGCTGGGTGAACGTTCTCTGTTCCGTGAATAAGGGCTTTGTACAGGACTTCAAGGTCTTCCCGGGAGGTGATGCCCTGCAGGGCGGCATCGGCAATCACTGATGCCGAATTGTTTCCTATCATGCAGTCCCGGTGGCCGGGTGATGCCCATTCGGGAAGGAAATCGTTCTCACGGGCAACATTGGCAAGGCCGGACTGGATTTCTGCATTGACATCAGGATAAACCAGATTCAGAAGAGGGAAAAGCGCACGGAAAGTGTCCCAGAAGCCGGTGTCGGTGTAGAGGTAACCGTCGTGGACTTTGCCGTCGTAGGGACTGTAGTGGATGGGCTTCCCGTCCGGGCCGATTTCATAGAACTTCCTGGGAAAGAGCGTACTGCGGTAGAGACAGGAGTAGAAGGTGCGCATCTGCTCATTAGTGCCTCCGGAGACACGGATACGGCCAAGAACCTCATCCCAGCGGGCCTGGGCAGTAGCTTTCACCTCGTCAAAGGGACGGTCAAGAACTTCGCCAAGGTTCCTGTATGCCTGCTCGGTGGAGATGAATGAGGAAGCGATATAGAGCGTGACAACCTGTCCGCGGGTGGTCTTGAACGGTCCTCCAAGTGGTTCGGAAGACTTGATTACGAAATAGTTCCTGAAGCCTTCCGGCACTCCGCCATGATTCTGCATTGTATATCCGTTAACCCACTCGTTTTCAAAGCTCACCACTCCGTCCTTGAAGGGATTCACCTTGATATCAGCATCATCGCTTTCCGGGAAGGTGATGCGCATGACGGCGGCTCGCTCAGTGGGCGTTATCTCCACGCGGATGTCATAATCGGCAAGATACACGCTGTAATAATAGGGCCTGGCCACCTCGCTCTTATGGGAGAACCAGCTGCCGGAGGCGTTCCCGCCCGTAAAGGGCAGGATGGAAAAGGCGCCGTAGTCGTTGATCCATGGCGATGGCTGATGTGTTTGCTTGAAGCCGGTGATCCTGTGTTTGTCATACTGATATGCCCAGCCATCATCCTCCCGCTCCGCTGTAACCGGCGTCCAGAAGTTCATGCCCCAGGGCAGGGCTATCGCCGGATAGGTATTGCCCGTGGAGAAAGTCCAGTCGGACTGGGTGCCGACAAGGGTTGAGACGTAGTCTGAAAGGTGAACTTCGTCCGCAGGGCGGCAACATGCCGAAAGCAATAGTATCAAAGGAATCAGGCGCTTCATATTATGCTATTCAAAAGGTCAAGTTTGCCGTCATTGACGAGTTTGAGGATGAGCTCGCCGAAGAGGCTGTTCTGCCAGGCGAACCATTCGCGGGTGAAGTGGGAGGCATCGTCCTTGTGGAAACTCTCGTGTATGAAGCCGGTGCCGGCGTCGGTAGCAAGGAGCGTGGCGATGCAGTTGCGGATCTCATCGTCGCTGGTGGAAGTGAAAGCCCGCATCATTATGGACATGGGCCAGACCATGTCGTAGCCGATATGGGGGCCGCCGACTCCCTCACCGGCGGCGCCGCTGAAGAAGCAGGGGTTGTCTTCGGAGAGGACAAAGCGGCGGGTGTTCTGATATACGGGGTCGGAGTCCATTTCAGGGATAAGGTACGCGAGGGATAGCAGCGACGGCACGTTGGAATCGTCCTGAAGGAGGGCGTTCCCGAAGCCGTCAACCTCGTAGGCGTAGATGGGACCGTACTTGGGATGATTGACAACGGCTTGGGCCTTCAGGGCAGCTTCAACTTCGTCTGCAAGAGCGGTGCATTCGGAGGCTAAGGCGGCCTCTCCATTAACATCGGCAAGTATCTCGGCAGCCTTTCGCAAACTACTTACAGCCATGAAGTTGGAAGGAATCAGAAAGTCCAGGATGGTGCTGTCGTCGGATGGACGGAAGGCCGATGCAATAAGTCCGCAGGGCTTCAGTGGCGCTCCATAGCCGTCCCAGCCCTTGGTGTCGAACTGGCGGTCCGTCTCACGGAAGAAGCGGTACTTCCCAAGGCCGTCGAACTTCTGCTGCTCCCGCATAACGCCAAGCACCGTGCGCATCGCCTCCAGCCAAAGGTCTCCAAAGACCGATGTGTCTCCGGTCTCCTTCCAGTAGCCATAAGCCAGACGGATAGGATAGCACTCCGAGTCCAGTTCCCACTTGCGCTCGAACACGTCCGGGACCATATAGGTTCCGTCCTTGTGCCAGCCATCGTTGGTGGGCCCGGGGTTGAACGCGTTGGCGTAAGGGTCTATCACAAGGCATTTGAGTTGGCGTAGGATTGTGCCCTTTATCATGTTGGCAAGGTGAGCATCCTGGGATGCCAGCTGCACGTAATGCCAGACCTGAGCACCGGAGTCCCGGAGCCACATGGCCGGGATATCGCCGGTCCATACAAAAGTATCCGGAGTTCCATCTTCATCCTCGGAGTAATGGACAGTGGTATCGATGGTGTTTGGGAAACAGTTGATGAACATCTGCCGGAGTTTTGGATTCTCCAGAAGAGCGGCGGTCTCTGTGATGGTTTTCTCAACGGCTTCTGACATGAAAAGACGCTTTTCAGGAACTGGACGCCGGTCTGGAGTCCCATTGAAAAAGTCCTCCCAGGCGTACCATACGGCAGGCTCCGGTCCCATTTCAAAGATGAGCGTTCCGCCTGCCTTAATATCGGCAAACTCGATGTAAGGCTTGGTATAAAGCTTTCCGTTCAGGTAAACGCGCTGAATATAGCGGTTGGTATCGCTGGTAGTTGGCGCTTCAACAGTGAAGGTGCCGGCGGAGACGGCAAGTTCCGCTTTTTTGAAGAGAGGAGAGCCAAACCAGAAGCGCGTACTGGCCGGTTCCACCTGGTAGAAGCCAAGGGCCGACAGGATATACCATGCGCTCATCTGCCCCACATCCTCGTTGCCGGAAAGCCCGTCATAACCGGTGCCGTACTGCTCTGAGAGTATCTGCCTCACCTTATCTGCGGTTTTCCAAGGCTGCCCCATCATGGTATAGAAGTAAACGATGTGATGGCTGGGCTCGTTCCCGTGAACATATTGGCCGATAAGACCGGACATATCAGGAGGCGCCCCGGGGCCGAGGGTTTCAGGCGCGGTAAACAACGAATCCAAATGTTCCAGCGTGGCATTTCGGCCACCGAAACATTCCATAAGGCCGCTCAGGTCCTGTGGGACAAGCCATGTGTATTGCCAGGCATTGCCTTCGCAGTAGTCGTCTGAGCGGTGTAGAGCATAGAAGGGATTGAACGGTGTGCGCCAGCCGCCATTGGAGGTACGGCCGCGAACAAATCCGGTTTCCGAATCGAAGAAATGCCTCCAACTATGGCTCCTTTCAGTGAAGAAAGCAGCGTCTTCGGTATGCCCCAGCACCTCTGCCGCATGGGCCACGGCGGCATCGGCAATGGCATATTCCATATCGTTGGCACAGGCCTCACCATAAAGGTCGCAGGGGATGTAGCCGTACTTTTTGCGAATGTCCTTCCCGCGTTCATCCAGCATCACTGAGGCCTTGCAGGCCGCGTATGCACGTTCATGGTCAATGCCGGAAATATGTTTCACTATGGCATCGGCCACGGCAATTACGCCGGGGTTTCCCACCATGCAGTCCGTCTCGCAGCCCATCAGGTGCCAGACCGGGATCTTTCCCTGCCTGTCGTAGATATCCAGCATGGTATTCACAACGTCGGCCCGTAGCTCCGGATGGATGATGTAGTAAAGCGGCATGGCCGCGCGGTAAGTATCCCAGAGGGAATAGGTTGTGTATGAAGGCCTTGTACCGATGTCCGAAAACAGCGACGGAGCTATCATCGTGTGATAAAGCGCGGTGTAGAATATCTTCCGGGCTTCGGCATCATCGGTGTCTATACGTACTATGGATAAGGCGTTATTCCACTTGGCACGGGCTTCTTTACAGACGGCATCAAAGTCCCAGCCGGGAAGCTCAGCTTCCAGTGCGGCTTTGGCGGCCTCGCAGCTGCTGGGAGAGAGTGCCACCTTCAGAAGGACTTTTTCTCCGGCCTTCGCCGTAAAGGAGCACCGGGCGTACATGCCTTCTTCCTTCACGCTCACCGGCTTCGAGAAAACGGCATAGAAGTACTGCTTCTGGTCATTGGCCCAGCCCTTGGAGAAACGCCAGCCCTGGAGGGTCACATCGTCCACCACCTCGAAATGCGTGTCCGTGGCTTTGTCCCAGCAGCCGCCGTTTTCGAGGTCGAAGACCAGCGCGGCATCGTCAGAAGCAGGGAATGTATAACGGTGCATGCCCACCCTCTCAGTGGCGGTCATTTCCGCAGTAATGCCGTAGCGGAGCAGAGGAACGCTGTAATAACCGGGCTCCGTAACCTCCTTGCTGCGTTCTGCATAGGACCACATTCCGTCACGGGAGTAGGTTACTTCACCCACAACCGGCATTACGGTGACATCGAACAGATCCCCAATGCCGGTGCCGGACAGGTGCGTGTGGCTGAAGCCTATCACGGTTGAATCGGAGGCATGATAGCCCGATGTCCAGTCCCATTCCTGCGGAATGCTGGTAGGTCCAAGCTGCACCATCCCAAAAGGCACATTTGCTCCCACGAACACGTGCCCGTGCCCTCCGGAGCCGATGCGCGTGTCCACGTAAGAAACGAGGTCCGTTTCAGGCCTGGAAGTGCATGACATCAGGAGATTGCCGGTCAAGCCGGCAATGACGGCTGCAATGGCTGTCATTCTGAGTTTCCCTTTTGTCATTCTGAGCGAAGCGAAGAATCTCATATTATGCTGGTCTTTTTTGTAAAGTTAACGATTTCAGGGATATAACCAAAGGAAAGCCCCGTGACAGTGTCTGCGCAGCCATAATAAACGGCAAGCCGGCCGGTGTCAGGGTCATGCAGTGCGGCGCATGGGAAGGTCACGTTAGGGACATCACCGGTAAGTTCATAGATTTCCCGCGGGCTGATGAGATACTGCCCGCTACGGGCAATAACCTTCCAGGGGTCATCCAGATCCAGGAGGGCGCTTCCAAAGGCATACACATAGCCGTTGCAGGAGCGTAGCACACCGTGATAGATAAGCAGCCATCCTTCAGATGTTTCAATCGGCACAGGGCCAGCGCCAATCTTCATACACTGCCAGGCACTCACTTCAAACGGTGCCGGAGCCATCACATGCCTATGCCTGCCCCAGTACTCCATATCCGGGGACTCGCTGTAGAATATGTCCCCGAAAGCGGTATGACCGGTATCTGACGGTCTGGAGAGCATTGCAAACCTGCCTCCTATCTTACGGGGAAATAGAACGCCATTCCGGTTGTACGGAAGGAACGCGTTTTCCAGCTGGTGGAATGTCTTGAAATCATCTGTCCATGCAATGCCGATTGTGGGTCCATGATAACCGTTGCACCATGTGACGTAATAATGGTCATCTATGAATGTCACGCGTGGGTCATAGCCGTATACCCATTCCGCCACTTCCGGGTCTGCCCCTTCAAAACGGATGGTGTCCGGGCATATCTCCCACTTGAATCCGTCCTTGGAGAACCCCGCATGCAGTGTCATCCTTCGGTTCTTGTCATCCACCCTGAACACCCCGGCAAAGCCATTCCCATAAGGCACTACGGCGGAATTGAAGATACTGTTGCTGTCCGGCAGAAGGTCTCTGGGAATCACAGGATTAGCAGAATAACGCCACAAAACGTCCTTGCAGCCAGAAGGTCTTTCTTCCCAAGGCATATCGGGCAGCGCAGCGCCCTTGATAGTAAGCTTATCCATTGTTATGTGGTTCTTTTTCATATATAATATACGAATTACTGGTCCGGCCTTTCCTATAACTAAAACTAATTAACTCCGCCAGAGGATGGCGGAGTTACAAGCGATTAGACGTCTTCCTCTTCACGTTTAGGAAGTGCATCGTTTGATATTTGCCTTATTTGCGCAGACCCAGGATTGTTAACATTCAAATGATGTTTTGCAAGGCCTTTCTTAATTAACAAGGCTATTTTTCTCAATTGATTCTCATCTACGAATGCATACCGGTACTGAGCTCTCAATGCGTTCACCGTATCATAGAGAAAGAATGAATCTTTCGGCAAACCAGTTATGTATTTATCTATTTCCGAATGCCAGTTCTTGGGACGGCTCGTAATTATAAGAAGTGCAATCTCATGTTTAAGTATCGGATTCGCTTCCGTGCTGAATCTTTTATATAATAAAGGTGCAATCTTTTCGGAATAAATATCTTCTCTGAAAAATCCAACAACATTTATTGGACTGCAAAATAGAATCGTTCTTAGACGATCTTGATATGTTTCACCAAAATCACCTTTAAGGACAAAACTTGCACCTCCATATCCGGCACTGCCTTCACTTGCAAGCATCGGCGTTAAAGCAAAGAGAACTTTTGAAATCTGCAGCCAACTCCGTAATACTTCATCTAATAGCTGAATCTTTTTTTCCGGGCTCGCATAGTCACTGTTGCGCAGAGCTCTGGATGAAGACTTGATACTCTGCATTAAGTTGTATACAGAATATGTTTCCAGGAAATCGTGGATAACCACACTCTGGTTGTAAGGTTTGAGGGCATTATATTCCCTATCAGCATATCTATCCTTTATGTCATTCGGCAGTTTGGATGCCATGATGTTTTCCCCCAACTCCTCCTCCATTTTCACAAGGTATTCATCTGAAGGGTGCCATTTGGCTCCGGCATAAGGATTAATACTGTCAGGAATGCCAATCTTATCATAAACACTAGTGCAGGTTGTACTGATATCGTTAATCATTATCTCCAGAGCATCTGTACGGTTTCGGTCAATACCCGTGTAAAATTCAATGATTTCAGGGTAGTCCAGGTATAATTTTTCTTTGAAGATAAATCCAGCAAAAGTCTTATCGGTATGCATGCGTTTTGCCGTGAAATAAAACACCCAGAATGCAGACCTGAACTTGAATCCTTGTTCATCGCTAACAATAATACTATTACTGCAGAGTATATCAAAAAGGGCCTCTGTATCCAAATCGATGAACTGTTTTTCACAATAGTCGTTAATGGTTTCTTTCAGGTATTCCTTCGAAAAAATAAAGTAGCGGTCTTTATCTCGCATCAATTTCTCACAAAAATACCCCAGAACATGTTCACAATCTTTCACATCTGGCTTAGAACGATATTGCGGGACTTTTCCGTAGTCGAACAGAACCATTAGAACCATATCCAGCATTCTTGTTCTATTTACCGGGGTCTCGTCAAAATGGTGCTCATCGACCTTCAAGAGAGTCAGACAATTGTACGCAGTTCTATGGATGTTTAATACCTCAAGATCTGAGACCAATTTACTTACAAGTATATCCTCATCTTCAAAGCGGTTATCTTTATTGTACTGTGAAACTAAATCTCTAATCTGATGTCTTGTCATTGCGACAAGATGTAATGTTTTGAAACTTCTGTCGATACTAATCAGTTCCGGTTCCTCTTTCATTATTTGAACATCATCTTTTGTTCGCATTACGATGATAGGAATGCTTTTGTACTCTTCGGTAAATGCCTTAAGTTTCTTCAAGGCCTCCTTGTCATTCTCTTTAAACTGGTCAAGAACAATACATTGAACGTTACTGATTTTGAAATCTCCGCCGAGTTCGCCAAGATAGTTCTGAATTGCCTTATTAACATGCCTTAGTTTAATTGCGCTAATATCAACTCTTGCCCAGATGGCACCTGCTTTCCAGGCTTTAAGAACTAAATAATGAGAAAGGCTTGATAGTCCAAATAGAGGTGGCGCAATTACATTGTAAGACTGCGGATTATCTATCAATGAATCAATGGGAATCTTGTTGTCATAAGCTTCATCTGGATCCATAGAAAGGTCACCTTCGTAAAGGACGGGCTCAATCCAAATGTTCGGCTGGTCTTCATACATTTTCAAAGATTTGTTGAAACGTTCCTCCAGCAGCGTTGCAATACGAATACTTTTTTCTGTCTCAGAATGTGGACCATACATTCTAGATAAATATTGAATCAAGTGCTTTCTAAGATAATTCGCGAATTCTTCCTGACCGTCATAGTCCCAATAGAGGCAGCCGGCATCCCTCACTTTTTCCTTAAACGCCTTTACTTCAAATAACTGAGTAGCATCAATATCACTGATATTAGAAGCCTTATTGTTAAAATAGAACATAATCTCAACATTATTATTTGCTTGGTGTAGAGACACGGCCCTATTAAACTCTTCTTCGGTTCCAGAACCGGCACGAGGAGTAGGCGTTCCAAATCTCATATACATAATCCCGATGAAAATATCGTAATTGAGGCCAAGTTGCTCATTTATTACATCTTGCCCATCAGTCCCGATGGCGGGATGAACATTGTTTTCCCACTTAACTGTCTCTAAGCGGAATCCAAAATAACTACCCATTGAGGTGTTAATATCCTCAATAACTTTATCACAGAGATCTCGTTCTTGAAATGTATCTCCAGGAGATGCAATAAAGCATCTGAAAATCCTTATATTATCCATAGCTGATTGTTTGATGGTAATTGACTAAAAACCTCTGCGGGATACTTTTCGTGTACGCCGCATCTTATCAATAAAAAAGAATGTAAGTGAAAATCAGGTCGTTATCCCGATCAGGCGATTTGTTATAATGCATTGGTTCATCGTATTATAGGGGTATTTCTACCTAATAATACGATGAAAAGGGAAGATGTTTCGCAAAAATAAGTACTTTTATTGCTGTAGCTTGAAAGAAACTAGTTAAGTTCCTTGAGGAGAGTGATAAGGATGATGAGGGACAAGTAGTCTTTCAATGAGATGCGGAGCCGTTTGAGGACAGCATGGATATCTTTTGCGACGCGGCTATACTGGATTCCCATCGCCTGGGCAATCTCTTCGTAAGAGAGGCCTTCGACGCGATTCTTCAGAAACGCTTGCTTTTGTTCGTCAGGAACTTTCTTTAAGCTTTCGCGTGCAATAGCTAATATGTCTTCTGTAAAGAGTTCTGATGGATCGGTGTTTTGAATGGTCTCGGTGAACAATTCCATCAGTTCGCCTTCTTTGTTAAGAAGCGATTCTCTGATTTCATTGTTGTGACGTGCCGATTTACGGTAGTCAAGGCAAGCATTCTTGACAGTCTTGTACATATAAGCAAGAACACTTTCCGAAATGATAGAGTCTCTTTTTTCCCATAATTTGGCGAAACAATCGCTGACGATATCCCTGGCTTGTTCATGGTCTCCCACATATGAATATGCCAAAAACTCGAAGATCTCCCGATTCTCTTTGAAGAGGTCTTCATACAACTTCTTGGATAATGTTTCGTCTCTTAGCATACAATTAACAAAGATAATAAGATTTTGCCAAATCTGTAACATTCTTTTGGCCAAATTGGTCATGGTAAAGAAGTTGCGGCTAATTATTTTCGACAAACCTTGCAATTATAGAAGGAATGTGAAAAAAAATGTAGAAATTCGGGAAACCTTGCCAGACTTTCTCGTATTATAAGTGAACGCGGGAAAGATGACAAGTTCAAAACAACTTGAAGTCTTAAACCATTTTGATTATGAGAGTAGATAACGAATTGCTTTACAAGTTCTTCGCCAAAGAAACTTCTTTGGAGGAGGCTAATTCTATTGCGGCATGGACGAAGGAGAACAAAGCAAATGAAGAACAGTTCCAAAAGGCGTTTAGACTCTTCCTTGTCAGCCAGATGGCCTTAAAAGGAAACACTGTGGAACAGGTGACCGATAAACAGTCTAAACGCAGACATTCAAAAAAGATTATTCTCACATTTGCAACTGTTATGGCCACCGCGGCAGCTATTGCTGTCGGAGTATTCATTGGCGGCCATCTCCAAGATGATTCAACGCTTAAGGATTCCGTTTTGACGACAGAAGCCAAGTTGGGGAAGATGCTTACGCAAACACTCTCCGATGGAACTGTCGTAGAAATGAATTCCGGAGCGAGAATTGAGTATCCGGCAGTATTCCTTGAAAAAGAACGCAGGGTTAAACTTGAGGGGGAAGCGGTTTTTGATGTTACTCACAATGAAGATCGCCCGTTTGTAGTTGAAACGTTTGCATACGATGTCCGTGTTTTGGGGACCAAGTTTGACGTTGTTGCCAACCAGAAGGACAATGAATTCTCTGCAACTCTTATTGAAGGAAGCATTGAGGTTATTGATAAGGCCCAGGTAGTTAAAGCAAGGCTCGCCCCCAACCATGTAGTCAAAATGGATGAGAACGGGAACTTGTATTCCGCAGATTTCTCTGAGGCTAAAGACAATATGGCTTGGCGAGATGGTCTGATCTCTGTTGCCGGGGTTGGATTTCTGGATATAATGAAGCGTCTGGAAAAAGGTTTCGGAGTATCCATCATGATTGACATGGCCCATATTCCGGATGAGGTACTTCCTTACGGCAAAATAAGGATTAATGATGGCGTTGTGTCGGCGTTTGACGTCCTGAAGCATCACTACGATTTTGAGTACGAGTACGACGTCCAAAAGAACTTGTATATAATCAGGTAGCTGAATTTGAGGCCGCCGGCTCCTTTGATTGCTGGATGGCAGGTAGGAAAGACTGCCCCGCATTAAAACACTATAATTAATAAACAAGCCTATGAAGAAAGGTCTTCTTCAGTGTTTTTGTTTGGTGGTTTCAGTGGGACTCGCCTTACTGCTTCCATCAGGAATTGTAGCTGCGCAAGATGTCCAAGTTACTTTGGACATGAAGGATACTTCCCTTGAGAAAGTGCTTGGCGCTATTGAATCGCAATCGAGGTATCTTTTCTCTCCATCTTCAGATGTGAATGTCAAGCAAAGTGTAACGATACAAGTATCAAATGCAGGGATAAAAGAAGTCTTGACATTATTGAAAGCGCAGACCGGTCTTGACTTCTCAATAGAGAATGCCACAATATTTATCACAGTTCCCAAGCAGCCCGTTTCCAGGACCGTGCGTGGTAAAGTGGTTGACACATCAAATATTCCTGTACCAGGGGTGTCTGTCTTTGTGAAAGGAACAACCCTGGGTACAACAACAGATTTGGATGGTTATTTTTCACTTACTATTCCAGGTGAAATGCTCGGTGGCCGGTTAGTTTTTTCTTCTATCGGTTATGCCGAAGTTGAAATGTCCATAGGCAATCGCCGTACATTTGATATTACCATACAGGAGGCGTCTGAAGAGCTTGAGGCAACCGTTGTTACTGCTCTTGGGATCAGAAGAGATCAAAAAGCGTTGAGCTACAATGTTCAGGAGGTAAAATCCGACCAAGTTACCACGGTGAAAGATGCCAACTTCATCAATAGCCTTAACGGTAAAGTTGCGGGCGTGACCATCAACGCCAGTTCTTCCGGTGTGGGTGGCGCTTCAAAAGTGGTGCTGAGAGGTAATAAGTCAATCTCACAGTCATCCAATGCCCTCTATGTAATTGACGGTGTGCCGATGTACAACTTCGGAGGCGGTGGCGGAACTGAATTCGATTCAAAGGGCGCTACGGAATCTATTGCCGACATCAACCCGGAGGATATTGAGAGCATCTCGGTCCTTACCGGTGCAGCGGCCGCAGCACTTTACGGCAGCGAAGCTGCCAATGGTGCCATTATGATAACTACGAAGAAAGGCCAGGCTGGAAAGATGAATGTCACTTTCAGCAGCAATACCGAGTTCCTGAGCCCTTTTGTACTGCCTGAGTTCCAAAGCCGGTATGGAACAGGGCTGAATGGTAAATCCGGCGACCAGACTTTCAGCTGGGGAGCATATCTTCCGGAAAATGCCCGTTACAATTACAATCCGCGCGATTTCTTCCGGATTGGCACCACTTTTACCAATGCCTTCTCTCTGTCCGGAGGAACGGATAAGAACCAGACCTATTTTTCCGCGGCTGCGGTTAACTCCGACGGTATCATTCCCAACAACAAGTACGACCGTTACAACTTTACATTCCGGAATACCACCTACTTCCTGCATGATAAACTGCGTTTGGATTTCAACGGTAGCTACATCCTGCAAAAAGACCAGAACATGACCAACCAGGGTGTGTATGCCAATCCGCTCACGTCAATATATCTTTTCCCCCGCGGAAACGATTTCTCCATCTACCAGTCATACGAGCGTTACAATCCCGGAACAAAGATGATGGAGCAGTTCTGGAGTGATGCCCTGGCCGGAGACCTCCGCATGCAGAATCCATACTGGATTGCCTACAGGAACCTGCGTAATAACAACAAGCATCGTTATATGCTTAACTTAACGGTCTCCTATGATATTCTGGATTGGCTTAACGTGTCCGGGCGTATAAAGGTGGACAACGCATCCAGCATTTATACCCAGAAACTCTATGCCACAACGGAACCCACCATTTCCGAAGGCGGCACCAACGGTCACTACACCGAGGCCAGGACAGAGGACGGCCAGTTCTATGCCGATGTCATTGCCTCTGTAAACAGGACTTTTGGTGAAGACTGGAGCCTGGTAGCCAATGTGGGTGCTTCCATCAATAACGTCAAGACCAACACCATGACCTACGGCGGCCCCATCCAGGCCGACGGTCTGGCCAACGTCTTCAATGTCATGGACCTTGACAATGTGAAGTCCCGCGCAAGCAAAAGCGGTTGGAACGATGAAACTCAGTCCGTATTCGCCAGTGTCGAAGTCGGATGGAAGAAGATGCTGTACCTTACCCTGACCGGGCGTAACGACTGGGCCTCCCAACTTGCTGGCTCCAGCTCCATGAAGAGTGGTTTCTTCTATCCTTCAGTAGGTCTCTCATGGGTTCCAACATCACATTGGGAACTTGGTCCTGTCACTTATTTGAAGGTAAGAGGTTCCGTTGCCGAAGTTGGCATGCCTTATCAGCGCTTCCTAACCATTGAAACCTACGAATACGATGCTATCTCCCGCATTTGGAAAGACAAGACCCACTATCCAATAGGAGACCTCAAGCCGGAGAAAACCCGCACCTATGAAATGGGTCTTGAAACACGCCTGTGGAAGGATGTCAGTGTGAACGCCTCATGGTATCTCGCAGACACATTCAACCAGACCTTTGATCCAGCTCTTCCTCCGTCTTCGGCCTATAGTACGATGTATCTTCAGACCGGAGCCGTCAGGAATACCGGCGTAGAACTAGCCCTTGGATACAATCATACATGGGGCAGGTTTGGATGGGACAGCAATTTCACATGGTCCTGGAACAAAAACAGAATCATGGCCCTTGCGGAGGATGCCGTGAATCCCGTCACGGGAGAGAAACTCAATCTTGACGAACTCAGAATCAAGGGCCTTGGTAAGGCCATGTACATCTTGAAGAAAGGAGGCACACTGGGAGACTTGTACACAACCTCCAGTATTGCATCTAATCAGCATGGCTATGTGGAGATTGACAACGAAGGAAAGCCTCTTATGATTGAAACGGATAATGAAATACTTCTTGGAACTGTTTTCCCTAAATACAATCTTGCTTGGAGGAATGATTTCACCTTTGCCGGATTACATCTGGGGATACTCTTCTGTGGACGTATCGGGGGTATCTGCTATAGTGCCACGCAAGCGAACCTTGATTTATATGGAGTTTCTGAAGCATCGGCTGCCGCAAGAGATGCCGGAGGCGTTTTGGTAAACGGTAGAGATTGGGTAGACCCGCAGAAGTGGTATCAGTCATTAGGTTCGCAGAGTGGTTTGCCTCAGTTCTACACTTATAGTGCAACAAACTTCAGGTTGCAGGAGGTGTCCTTGGGATATACTCTTCCAAGAAAGTGGTTCCGAAATGTCCTGTCTGCCACTGTTTCTCTTGTTGGAAACAACCTATGGATGATATACTGCAAAGCGCCGTTTGATCCAGAATCCGTTGCAACCACCGGTAACAACTATCAGGGCATCGATTACTTCATGATGCCCAGTCTCCGCCGCATTGGCTTTAACGTGAAACTTAATTTCTAGGAGGAGATGACAATGAAAAAGATACTTATAATCACCGTCATTGCCGGCCTGACCGGCAATCTCCTCACCAGTTGCACCGGCCGCTTCGAGCGCCTTAACACAAACCCCAATCAGGTCACGGCAGACCAGATGGAGGTAATGAATTACCGCACGGGGACAAAGGTTACCAACTTACAGAATCTGGTTATCCCTGTAGAGGAACACATTTACCAGTTTGTAGAAAGCCTCTCAGGCGGGCCGTTTGCCGGTTATATCGGATCAACAGTAAACACTTGGCAAGACCGTTTTGAAACTTTCAATGAAAGTACGGACTGGCGAAAGTGGCCATTCTCCAATGTAATGACGGAGATGTACGCTCCCTACCGCGCCATCATTGCCGAAACTGACGATGAAGTTGCTCTTGCCTTTGCCCACCTCTTCAGAGTAGCAGTAATGCACCGGGTTACCGATTCTTATGGTCCTGTACCTTATAGTGATGCAGTCTCCAATGAAGGCATCTTTGTGAAGTATGATTCACAGGAGAGCGTTTACGACCAAATGTTTGAGGAATTGGACCTCGCCATATCACTATTCAAGGCAAATGAAGGACTGGACCCTTCCGGATGGACATCCTACGACAAGGTTTATTACGGCAATATGGCTCAGTGGAGCCGCTTTGCCAACTCCCTTAAACTTAGGATGGCCATGCGCCTCAGTTATGTAAAGCCGGAACTCAGCAGGCAGAAAGCGGCAGAGGCCATTGCTGCAGGAGTCATTGAAAGCAACGCCGACAATGCCGCCATGCATGCCAGCGAGAACCGTACCACTCTCATCTACAATGACTGGCAGGATCATCGCGTGGCAGCTGATATCATCTGTTACATGAATGGTTATGAAGACCCCAGGAGGGAAAAGATGTTCCTTCCGACGGTCAGAAATGCAAATGCATTCGCTGGCGTCAGGGTGGGCTCTGTAGTATCCAGTAAGACCGATTTCGTGGAAGCCTATTCCAATATGATTGTTGCATCGGATACACCTTACCTATGGTTCAACGCTGCAGAAGCCACATTCCTCCGTGCCGAGTATGAACTTCGCTGGGGTAGCGCTGAAACTGCCAAGCAGCTATATCAGCAGGCCATACGTTTGTCCTTCGAAGAGAAGGGAGCAAGCGGAGCAGACTCCTACATCTTAGACAACACCAAACGTCCAGAAGCCTACACGGATCCTCTTGGTGCATGGACAGTAGGAACTCGCCCCAGCAGCGTAACCATCGCGTGGGACGATGCCGCCACGGACATTGAAGTGAATCTTGAGAAAATCATCACCCAGAAATGGATTGCCATCTTCCCGCTTGGCGTAGAGGGCTGGAGTGAGTATCGCAGGACCGGTTATCCCCGCTTGTTTGATGCCGCCCAGGATCTTTCCGGAGGAGCGGTTAATGTGAGCCATCACGCAAGAAGGCTTCGTTACCCCGCAGAGGAAGCAAGTCAGAACCGGGCAAACTATCAGGAAGCTGTGTCTATCCTCGATAAGGAAGCAACAGGGGACCAAAGCCTCACGGGAGACAACTACTCCACCCGCGTGTGGTGGGATGTAAAACCCTTTAACGACTAAGCGCTATGAAGACATTGAAGTATTTATTCATCGTTTTGTCATTCATGGCATTTGTGTCTTGCAGCAAATGGACGGAGACAGAACCTATCAGTATAAACTACTTGCGTCCCTGGGACCAAAATCCCGCCCTGTGGGAAGCATACAGGTCTTCGCTCTGTGCGTACAAAGAGAGCGACCACTACCTGTTCTATGCTCGTTTTGAGAACGCTCCGGATAAGGCCACAAGTGAAAAAGATTTCATGCGTTGTCTTCCGGATAGCCTTGACTTTGTAAGTCTGACAAACGCAGATAATTTCTTAGAGTCTGACAAAGAGGATATGGCATGGATGGAGAGTATCGGAACTAAAGTCCTTTACCAAATTGATTTGGACAAAAAAAGATTTGCGGATGCCTTATCCTTGAATGCCTATTTGGAAACCGTAATTGCATCAGTTAAGGAATTAAAACTTAATGGCTACTCGTTTACCGGTTCTTACAAATTGGGCAGTGTAGAGAATGAAGCACTGGCTTCTGCCTTGGTAAACAAGTTATCAGATGCAAAGGATGAAGGGCAGGTATTGGTTTTCGAAGGCAATCCTCTGTATGTGCCCAAAGCAGACAGAGATAAAGTAGATTTCTTTGTTCTGGACAGCGAAAGTACGTCTCACGCTCAGGATCTTCACTTTCAGATTCTGACCGCAATTGACTATGCCGGAATTCCGGCTTCAAAGCTGCTACTTGGTGCAGACATGGATGGAACTATCCAGAATGAAGCACGTGAAAAGTGTAATGATGTGGAGGAACTCTCCAAACGAGTTATATCGTTTGGACCCTTGGCCGGACTTGGAGTGTACAATATCAAGTCAGACTATTATTCCTATGATGGAAACTATGTCGTTACCCGTAATGCAATTCAACTTCTGAACCCTTCAAAATAAGAGGAGTATGAGAATGATGAATAAACATTTATACTTGACGGTTATACTTGCAGTTGTGGCGCTGTGCGGTTGCGACCGCTTTGCTGTAGCCGAGCACACATTTGAGAACTCCGTATATCTGAATGTAAGTGCAACAGACCAGGTTCAGCTGACCACTTTCAGCAACAACCTCCAAGAGTTGACAAAGGAGGTTATCGTGACTTTGGCATATCCGGCTAAAGAGGCAGTGACTGCAACTGTATCAATAGATGAAAGTCTTATTGCAACATACAATGAGAAGCATGGGACGTCATTACGCATGCTCCCTTCGAAGTATATTGATTTTGCGAGCGCGAATGTAAGTATTCCTGCTGGGAAAACGACATCAGAAACGGTAGCAGTGAAACTAAAAGGTCTGATGGGCGAGGGAGAAGAACAGGCGGGAGCTTTGGCGGTTGATGAGACATATATTCTTCCTTTGAGGATATCTTCCTCGAGTATGAAGATAATGGAGAGCAGCGCCATTGCTTATTACCTTGTCCGCCGTTCTTCTGCAATTACTTCAGCTGCGTCATTGCACGATAACTGGATTAACTTCCCTTTGTTGGATGTACCGGATAGCCCCCAGGCAAATGCATATAATGGACTTACGGCCGTCACCTATGAGGCGTTGATATACCTTGACCAGTTTGATTTGACAAACGACTTCGGCGCCTGCAATATCTCCTCTGTCATGGGTGTAGAACAGTATCTGTTAATGCGTATTGGGGATACCAATTTTGAGCGGCAGCAGATTCAGTTTGATGGCTCAGGCGGTGGTTCCGCCTTTGGCAAGTTCCCTGCAAGCGACCCTACGAAGAAACTTTATGAAGGACAGTGGTACCACGTTGCCTGCACATACGACCAGGCCGCCCGTCAGGTAAGAGTATATGTCAACGGCAAGTTGCAGAGCGAAGGCAATGAACAGGGTATTTCCGTGATGGGTGCTGACAACAGAATTAACCTCGCTCAGAGGGCTCTTGGTGTCGGAGAAGCATACCAATTCTTCCTTGGAAAATCTTATAATGACTTCCGCCCTCTCCAAGGGAAAATGGCAGAAGCAAGGGTCTGGTCCGTGGCCAGAACACCGGAAGAGATTTGGGAGAATATGTACCGGATAAAGAACCCGAAGGACCTTCCGGAACTTATTGGCTACTGGAAATTTGATGAAGGTAAGGGCAATACAATCAAGGACTACTCCATGTATGGAAATGATGGCGTGGCGGAAAAAGACATTGTCTGGCCCGCCGGCATTGAAATCCCGGAGATTAACAAAGAGGAGGAATAGCGTATGAAACAACTGTCATATCGACCGCACACCACCCTGTCATTTCGAGCGAAGTCGAGAAATCTCATCCTTCTCGCCGTCATTGCTGGCGTGACCGGCAATCTCCTTCCCTCCTGCGAAAAAGCTAACGTGGCAAAGCTCCAGATGGGACAGCTTCCTGATGAAGAAGTCCTTACTGGCCTCCCCGCAATTAACCTCCGCGCCGTGGGCAGTTCTGACAACATCGTCAGAATCAATCTCCCCGAAGGCGGTGACTTTACTTCCGTGAAAATCTATCTCCAGGCCTCAAGAGAACTTGAAGCCTCCCAGACAGTGCTTCTTTCAGTAGATGAGGAACTCCTGGGCACATTTAATACGCAGAACAAAACAAACTTTACCTTGTTGCCTGATCCATTCTATTCTATTGATAATGGTGGCGTTATAGATATCACGGCTGGGACAAAAGAGAGCGATGAGAAACTTGTGAGAATCTTTGCTACTAATCCTATAGGGAATGTGCTGGAGGCAGGGAATTATCTGCTACCACTTAAGGCCTCTATGGGCGGGGTTGTATATGTTCTGGTTACAGTACAGGCTCCATTCTCAGGAAGGCCGGATCTTTATACCGGGGAGGATTGCTTCACCGTTTTCTATCTGAATACCAGCCAGTTTGACCCGAGGCTTGCAACTGACTTCGTAGTTCAAAAGTTATCCCCTTCCTGGGAAGTGATTTGGCACAATGCAATTGGTAACATAGTCAACTTTAGGACAGTAACCGTCGATTATGATGCCGAGTCAGACAGGCCGATGTTGAATCTTGGCTCAGATATGCGCTATCTGTGCGATAATTTCAACACATATTTCAAGCCTGTCAAAGACACGGGAAGAAAACTTTGCATTTGCATAGAAGGCGGCGGCAAGGGTATAGGATTCTGCAATATGACTGACACTCAGATAACAGACTTTGTCCATCAGGTGAAACAAATCATAGAGCAGTACGGCTTTGACGGCGTTAACCTTTGGGACAGGAATTCTGGATATGGAAAAGAGGGGTTCCCAGAGATGAATACCACATCGTATCCTAAGTTGATTAAAAAGCTTCGTGAAGAACTGGGTCCTTACAAGTTAATCACAGTTGCTGATTATGCGGCTCCTACGGAGTATTTCTGGGATGTGGAGGCAATGGGAGGAATAGAAGTAGGACAGTATCTAGATTACGCTTGGTCTGGATATGTTAATGGAGATGAACCGATACAGATAATTGATCCATATCATCAGGGAAGTGAGTTTGTTTCAACAAAGTATTTAAGAAGTCCGATAGTAGGGCTTTCTCCTAAACGTTATGGCTGTATTCATACGACATGGTATACTTCGTCTTCTATTTCAGGGTACGATTCTGTTTCTCTGTGGGTTGAGAATGGATTATTGAATAGTAATATCACCGTATATTATGATATACGCTCCATTTTACAAGACAAATTCGAGAGAGGAGTGAATATGCCTCATCAATTATTATCTGATATTGACTTGGTCAATGATTATGCCATTGAAATTTCCTATTTAAGAAATGAAGGATTAAATTTTTATGGCAAATGGATTAAGATTTGGTAAATGATTTGCCCTATTAAGAGCAACTTTTTTATTAATTATTAACACTTTAACGTTATCGTTATGAAAAAAAACTGTTTTATTCTTGCCACTATTGCGGCATTGATGTCATTCTCTTGTAGTAAAATAGAGAATGTGACTGAAGCAACTATTCCTGAGACCTCTATTCAGAGTAGAGTCCAAACAAAAGGCGTCGGCGATAAGACACCTGAAACATTCGTTTATGTTGAAACGAATGATGTGAACCCTCTTAATGCCATAGATTATTGGCTTGCAGATAATACTACTGCCTTTGATTATGTTTGCTTCTTTTCAGCAAATATTCATAAAATCACTGTCGACTCAAGCGAACAACCTACTCTTTATTTGAACCCGGAACTTTGTCCATACCTATGTGACAATGGGACTCCGGTTACTACCTATACGGACGCAATTCATGACAACGGTCAAGAGGCAATTCTTAGCGTTCTTGGAGATTGGCAGGGAATCGGCCTATCTAACATGGATGCGACCCAGCAGGAACAATTTGCATATATTCTTTGCTGTGTTATTACTCAATGTGGTTTTGATGGCGTTCTATTTGATGATGAATACTCTGGTTCCAATGCGGTTGTTTCCGGATCATATAGCGGAATAATAACAAAGTTTAAGGCTCTTTGCCCTGATAAAAAAGTGTTTGTTTTTGACTGGGGTGGGACAAATAGTATATCTTCATCCGCTGCTGGACTAATTAATGGTGTTCATCATGGCTACTTTGGTTATTATCTCCCTAATTCATATTGTAATATTCCAGGTATTGGCACTTCGCAATGGTCGCCTATCTCTCTTGAGCTTGGACAGACATATGGTTCAAATGCTCTTACAACAATTCAAACGTGGGCCTCGAATGCTAAGAATAGCGGATATGGTGAAATTATGTTCTTTAATCTGAGAACGAGGTCTGAGGTTGACCCTCTGCCAGTTCTTAATAAAATTGCCTCTGGAGCTGGCTGGCTTACTCCTGTCACTTGTACAGGAGGTAATAGAGCACAACTAACTCCCGTAACTGGTGGCTGCACCATAACATATGAAATGGCACAAAATTGCTGCAATTAGTCATTAGTATTTTGGTTGCTCCTGACCATACAGGAGCAACCATTTTAAAGAACAAATTATGAGAATCTCTTTTAGGGCAATAATAATCGCAATCGCCTCTGTATCATTATTTGCGGCGTGTGAAAAATACGATGATTCGGCTCTTGTCGCCCGTATGGACAAGGCCGAGGCAGACATCAAGGAACTCCAGACGCTGGTCGGTCAAATCAACACCACACTCTCCGGCCTGGCAACCACGGTGGACGCCCTGCAGAAGCAGGACCGCATCGTCTCCGTCACCAAGCTTGATGACGGCAGTGGCTATGTGGTGGAATTCTCCCAGTCTGGGAAAATCACCATCTACAATGGTAAAAACGGCATTGACGGAACGGATGGAAAAGATGGAACCGATGGTACTGACGGAACCAATGGCCAGGATGGCCAGACGCCCACCATCGGTGTAAAACTGGATGCCGACGGCAACTACTACTGGACCGTGAACGGGGAGTACCTCTTGGACGAAAACAACAACAAGATTGCCGCCACAGCCCATGTGGCTACACCGCAACTTCGTATCAACAACGGCAACTTCGAGATTTCCTACAACGGTGGCGTCACCTGGGAGATTATCGGTGAAGCCGGTAATACCGGCGCCGTGGTGTTCTCTAAGGTAGAGGATGGCACAGACGCCGTGACTTTCACACTTGGAGACGGAACTACTATCGTGATTCCCAAAGCTGGCGCTTTTTCCATCACTATGGATACTGATGTGATTATTTCAGCAGGAGCGTCCGTAAACGTAACTTATGCCATTAATTCGGCCGATGATGCTACTGTTGTAGATGCATTCGGAACCAAGGGATTTGAAGCAGAGATAATGGCATCTTCCGTTTCTGCCGGTATGGTAAGGATTACGGCCCCCAATCCACTTACAAACGGTAAGGTTTATGTCATTGCCGTGAAGGGCGACGGAACCACTACGGCCCGTATTCTCTCCTGCGAGGAAGGTGTCTTTAATCTGGATGAAACTGCGTTCGCAGTGAAAGTTCCTGCTGCCGGAGGTGCATTTGAAGTTCCCTTCCAGACTAATCAAGACAACCCTATGGTGATGGTCGCTCCGGGCTTTTCCTGGATTACATATGTGGAAACTAAAGCTGTTCGTAATGGGAAGATTGTATTCAGCATTGAAGAAAACACTTCTGAGGAAGAACGTACCGGTCAGGTTTCTATTAATTTCAAGCAGTACACGATTGTGCAGGAAGGTAAAAGCTCAACACCTGTGACGGGTGGTGGAGCTGCAGATTTGGAAACAATCAATAATGGTGAAGGATCTGGAAGCATTTCTGAGTACAAGACTGCAAACGGCTGGACAGCAAGCGATTCACGAGTTTTGAACTATTCTTCTAGATATGAAGATGTTGATAGCCCGAGGCCTGTTCTTTCCGCACGTTCATCAAAAAATGGGGTGCTTACATCTCCAGTTCTCTCAGGGGGATGTGGCACAGTATCTATTGATTATACTCGTGCGATGACTAAGACTGGAAGTAACTTTACCATTGAAATAAAGAGTAGTGACGGCGCAACTGTTCTTAAATCAAGCAATCACGTTGATGAAACCTTGAAACAATACGAGAGAAGCAAATTATCATTTGATTTTAATGTAGCCGGAGACTTTATCATAGTAGTCACAGGAAATAAATGTTCCAATACCGGGACAACCAATGATGATTTTATGATAATTGATTTATCTTGGACGGGTTATTCTGAATAAAGGTTATAAGGGTGTATTCTAGGGCAATCCAACGAATACACCCTTATGTTATATCATCGCCATGAATAGAATTAATGTTTCAATCCTTTCTACCGCGTTCATATTACTGTTAGTGGCATGTCATAAAGAACAAACCGATTATCCTGTCCAGGGTTCAAGCCAGAATTCAACAGTATTACAGACTAAAGGCCTTGGGGATAAAGAGCCCATGGTTGCGGTTTATATAGAGACGAATGATACAAATCCATTGAATGCTGGTGACTATTATTTACCAGATGGAACAACATTCTATGATTGTGTACAGCTATTCTCAGCGAACATTCACCGGAAGTTAGTAAATGGTGTGTATCAACCATCTCTGTATTTCAACGAGAAGATGGTTAACATCTTCGAGAATGGAGGAGTGCAAAACTACATCCAACCTTTACAAGAACAGGGTATTGCCGTATTGATGTGCGTAATAGGGAATTGGCAGAACATTGGTTTGTCCACAATGAATGATACTCAGACCACACAATTCGCTCAAATATTATCGTATGCAGTTGACAAGTATAGTCTTGATGGTATTTGCTTTGGAGATGAATATGCAGGCGTTAACACTGTGGTTAGCGGTTCATATTCTAATATTATTCTGAAGTTTAGGGAATTGCAACCGAATGCTATTATAACCGTATTTGATTGGGGGGCAACAAGCAGCATTAGTTCAGCCGCTGCGGCCGAAATTGATTATGTCTACCATGGCTACTATGGCTACTACCTTACGCATTCTTATTCCAATGTTACGGGGATAATGTCCGATAGATGGTCACCGATATCGCTTACGTTAGGTAATACTTATTCTGCGAGTACTTTGAATACAATCCGGCTTTGGTCTTCTAATGCTTACAATGCTGGTTATGCAGCAATAATGCATTTCAACCTCCGTCAAAGTTCCGACGTGGATCCACTTCCTGTTATGCAGGCACATGCTGATGCCCTTGATTGGGGAACTGTTTATTGTACCAACGGTGATAGACCCCGCACTTCCGGATATGTCCCTGGAGGTTATACAATCACATATAGTGACGCTCTTCAAGGAATGACCCCGTAGTAGTGTATTCTCCGGGCATGGCTCTATCTAGCATAAAGGGAATCTCGACAATTTCATTTAGGTGATGCAGAACAGGGCCATGTCCTTTAACGGAAGAAGACGGACTTGAATGAGCCCGCCTTCTTTATATTATGTTGAGATTTCCGAAAAGCTGTCAGGAGTTCGCCACTCGGCGATGACCTTGCGGCCGTAATAATGATTTGCCCTATGCCAAGTTGGCGCGCGCCTGACAGCCAGTATGTCGCTCTAGCTCGGACAATGCCATCAAAACGGGAAGACACAGTCCACACTAGATGTTAAAGGGAGTCTCGACAACTCAGGTGAACAAATAGGTGGCCTGTGCTCCCCGTAGGTCGCACCACCACCCTAATCAATCCTATCGCCTGAACTTTTGAAATTGTCGAGATTCCCTTTATAGCATTGACAGGATGATCATTATTTTTGTGAAGTCCTTGGACTTCGATACAAAGGTAATAATTAATCCTGAATAACAAAAGCCACCAGCGAAAAATGCAAGAATTCGTATACCCCTATACGATAGACCAATGCACTTACGACTGGCGGCCGTGATATCGTCTATGGGGACTATACAAAAAAGGCACAGTCCCATGCATAAAGGAAGCTCTCGACGGGCTCGGCGATGTGCAGATGGTACTGTGCCAGAGCATAATACCATCCTATCAACCTATCACCTGTTTAATTGAATTGTCGAGATTCCCTTTATGCTTGATAGGATGACCAAATATTTCTCAGAGGTCTACCAACCTCTTCACTGCAAAAATAAGAAAAAGTTTGTTAACAAACAAGAAATGAGAAGTTTTGGAAAGGAGAACTCCGTTGGTCGTATTATTTGTAGTATACCCCTACTACTTATAGAATAGACCATGCTAATAACCGTCGACGGGATTGTTTAATTAATAAAGATTTCGTTATGAGCAATCATTTTATTGTAAACCAAATCCCAAGCCGAGGGAAAACCATTGTCCGCAAACTATACAGCGGCCTTCTCCTTTTGAAAAAACTACCCTTTGAAACAGATGTCCAGACAGTTGAACAGAGGAGTTGTTCACAACAGTTGTTCCAACTGATCATCGACATCGCTGCACTGTGCAGTGGAGATGATAATTGGCAATCAACCAAAGCGCTTTTGATAGAAGCGAATGTGCCAGTTCCAGAGGAAGTCAATTCGGTAAGACAGGCGCTTGATGAGTTGATGGACAGTGACTTCCCAAGGCTAAACAGGGATTAAGCATGTGATTACCCGGGCCCGGGTTTTCATAGTCCCGTCTATCGTTGCGGAGGTGGTCAACGGCTACCTCCGCATTTTTAGTAGGGTCTGTGTTCGTTCATAAAACTATTCTTGTTCATAATTTATGAACACATGAGAATTCGTGAACAAATAATTTGGATTCTCTAGATATGTTCATTATATTTGCAGTGTTCATAAAAAGTGAACAACGTTATTATTGTGAACATAAATATGATAAACGACAGCGAAATCATCAATGATGTTGTCTTTAATTTAAGACGACTAACCAATCTGGAGTCTATTGAAGTTGAGTCAAAGGGTCCTCGGGCGAGATACGACTATGATTTCATTATCAATAGCGTAGCATTCGCCTGTGAGGTCAAGACCCAGGTTAGTAAAGCTAATTATAATCTGGTTTTACAGCAGATGAGACGATTGAAGGAAGATGTCAAAATGCCTCTACTTTTGGTATCACGATACATTGCCCCCGATGTGTTTGAGCGTTTTAGTGCTGAAGGAATCAGTGTGGCAGATAGCTGTGGCAATTGCAGAATAGTTGCTGCGCCACTGTTTATCAATATCAATGGGCAAAAAAGTATGCCTATTAAACAACCAAAAGGGAAAGCGTTCAACGAAACAGGCCTTAAGGCGGTTTTTTATTTCTTGCTTGACGATGCAAATATCAACCAGCCGTATAGGAAAATAAGCGATAATACCGGATTATCCTTAGGGACAATCACAAATGTCATTGACGAACTATTATACGAAAAGTTTGTAATCAAGACTTCCAAAGGGCGTATTCTAAAGAATAAGCAGGCCCTTCTGGATACTTGGCAGGTTCATTATAATCAGACATTAAAGCCAAAGCTACTTTTAAAAACAATGGAATTCGTGGATTCGGATAGCAGGAAAGACTGGGAATTGATTGCATTGCCGGACGGCGTATGCTGGGGAGGTGAAGGTGGCGCATATCTGACCAGCAAATATCTTATTCCTGAACAGTTCGATATCTATACAGAGGTTCCCAGTATTAATCTTATGATGACTAGGAAGATGAGATTTGATGAGAATGGAAGGATAAATGTGTACCAGAAGTTTTGGAGAAGTCAACATGATGAGCATGTCGCTCCCAAGATACTGATTTATGCCGACCTCATGGGAAGCGGTAACAGCCGCTGTATTGA
>Ga0310691_10001369_pt1 | contig 37382 bp, 35 predicted proteins | sample 176DNAGHGlowgp2_FD_203887 | JGI IMG/M metagenome (GOLD analysis project Ga0310691, IMG submission 203887) | Sheep rumen microbial communities from Palmerston North, Manawatu-Wanganui, New Zealand - 1766 DNA GHGlow gp2 (v2) (version 2) | ecosystem: Host-associated > Mammals > Digestive system >... | reverse complement strand
CCTGACCCATTATCTGGACTGAGATATCACCTGTTTCTTCAGATCTTTTAATTGATAATAAGGGCTCTTCCTCAGCTATTTCCATAAGCTGTTTGTAGGCCTTAAAGGTATCTGTGCCTTCAGGGAATATGATCCGTGAAGATAAGATAGGCTGGAGTATATCAGGTGCTTCATTTTTTAAGGCGCCAAGGCCCATGCCTGCGCGTGATGAATTAAGACCTGTCACGGCAACAATCTGACCTGCCGAAGCTTTCTTTACAGATTCATATTTGTCTCCGGAGTATATGCGTATCTGATCGACTTTTTCTCCGGGGATGATCTCTGATCTGACTTCAAGATTTCCGCCTGTTATTTTCATCCAGGATAGCCTTGTACCGGAAGGATCACGGGATATTTTGTAGATCCTTGCTGCAAATTCACCTGGATATTCAGGGGCATGGGCATAGAGGTCTATAAGCTTTATGAGGTCTTCTATGCCCTGCATTTTTAGCGCACTGCCAAACAGAATGGGGAATAATTTGCGCTCTCTTACGAGCTTTATGATATCGCTATGTCCGACAGGAGTTTCATTTTCAAGAAAACCTGTAAGGAGATCGTCGTCGCAAACAGCAAGTTCTTCCTGGATAGCAGGGTCATCCAGACATTTTTCATCTGCAATAATTCCGGAAAAATCAAGGCAATGCTCAGAAAGTCTTGCCTGTATATCCTTGAGAAGCTTTTCTTTATCTGCCTGAGGCTGATCCATTTTGTTGACAAAGATATAAACTGGGACCTCGTAGTGAGATAGCAGTTTCCACAGAAGCTGCACGTGATTAGTGATAGAATCGGCTGCGCTTATTATAAGTATGGCAGCGTCAAGGACTTTCATGGTCCTTTCTGTCTCGGGAGCAAAATCAGCATGTCCCGGAGTGTCCAGCAATGTAACATGAGTGTTTTCTGAAAGATCAAGCTCCGCCTGCTTAGAAAAGATGGTGATTCCACGGCTCCTTTCAAGGGCATAGGTATCAAGGAAGGTGTCACCGTGATCGACTCTTCCTGATTTTCTTATTGCTCCGCAAAGAAATAAAAGTGCCTCCGATAATGTTGTTTTACCGGAGTCAACGTGTGCATATATTCCTATATTTAAATGTTTGTTGTTTATGTTTTTATCGCTCATGGAGTCTATTCTATTACATCGCTTGGAAAATAACTAGCTGAACGCAAAAAAAAGACATTCAAACGAATGTCTTTTAATAGTCGGAGTGGCGGGACTCGAACTCGCGGCCTCTACCTCCCTAAGATAGCGCGCTAACCAACTGCGCTACACCCCGGCAACGAAAAGTATATTATCATGCCATGAGAATAAAATCAACACCTAAATTAAAAAAATTTTGTTTTTATATAAAACTTTTGTTTTTTACTGTTTTCTTTTACAATAAACTAAGCAGGATATGCGCGACTACAAAACAAAATGAGGGATGGTTTGAAATGCTATGAAAAAGTTTTTGGTGGAAAACGGATTAAAAAGAATTGCATGTCTGTCATTATCTGTCTGTATGACGGTAGCTGCAATATCAGTCTGCGGGGATATTCCCGGAGCTAGGATAAGGACATGCATTACGGCAAATGCAGCTGAAACGGTTATTTCCAGACCGGCTATCACAGAGCTTTCAAATGAATATGAAGGCGTAAAGGTTACTTTCAAAGGATCATCTGATGCGGAAGGTTATTATGTCTTCAGAAGGCAGAAATCTACGCAGCAATGGCTTTTGGTCGGTACTGTATATGGCGCTGATGCCACATCTTATGTTGATGATGATGCCATGAAGGATGGCGGAATATACACATATATGGTGAGGGCTTTTTGCGGAGAAAATGTTTCTGCAGATTCAGCTACTAAGACTATTACAAGAGTTATCGAGTCCAGAATAAAAGTGAAACTAAAGTTCGGACAAAAAGCAGCAAGAAAGATGCACAAGATGGTTAATGAGTTCAGGACCGGCTCTGAAGCATGGGCCTGGAATTCGACAAATAGCCAGAAGGTCTATATGTCAGGACTTGCGAAGCTAAGCTATGACTACACTCTTGAGAAGATAGCAATGCTCAGGGCTGCGGAAATAGCCATTAAATTTGCGCATGAGCGTCCAAACGGAAAGGACTGCTTTAGTGCCTACGGCGAGTCGGGATATATTTATACCGCAGCGGGAGAGAATATCGCATACGGCTATAAATCTGCATCTGCCGCTTTTAAAGCTTTTCAGGAAACAAATAGTTATTACGTCGGTCAGGGGCACAGAAGAAACATGCTTGGTACTTCATATAATGTATGTGCTTTTGGACACGTGAAGCTAAACGGAGTTAATTACTGGGTTCAGGAATTTGCCAATACCACTGAAGACTCCGACTACACCAAGGCTGTAAACGGCTTCAAGAAGGTGTCGATAGATGTTGCGGCTGATGACATAAGCCAGTATAAGAAGACCATAAAGAGCCTCAATGCCAAGATAAAGGATTATTCTCCTAGAGCGGTGACGATAAATACTGCAGAAGTTTTGGGTAAAAAGGTTGCTCTTACATACACAAGGTCAAACGGTGCTGCAGGATATGAAATATATCGCTCTACAAAGAAAAACAAGGGCTACACCAAGGTTGGCACTGTGAAAAAGCAGGATACACTTACTTTTACAGACAAAAAGGCATCCCGAAAAAAGAAATATTATTACTATGTTGTTCCCTACAGGGTTGCACATGGTGATAAAATATATGGCAAAAAATCTAACATTATCATAGTAAGAACATAAGGATTGGAGATATCGATGGACATAGGAGAACGTCAGAATCTTAATCATGAAATAGAAGGGATCGTTGGTCTTATACTGGATGATTACAACAAGGGAAGGGATGTTGATAACCTTGATGTGTTTAACCAGCCTGACCGGGATGCGGTTGTTGATATCGTAAGAAAAATAATGCGCATTCTTTTCCCCGGATATTACAGAGATAAGATTTACAGAAGCTATAATGATACCAACCGTATTGCGGTTGTTATAGAAGATGTCATTTATAACATGCAAAAGCAGATGGCTATTGCTTTCAGGCACAGCGAGGATTACAAGAGTGCAACTGATGACACTCTTACCTGCGGTGCAAGATGTATCACACTTGAGTTTTTCAGAAGAATACCGCATATAAGAGAGCTTGTTGATACAGATCTTCAGGCAACCTTTGACGGAGACCCCGCAGCATACAACAAGGAAGAGATAATCCTGTCCTATCCCGGACTCATGGCAGGTACAATAAACAGGATCGCGCATGAGCTTTATCTTCTCAAGGTGCCGCTTATTCCGAGAATGATGACGGAATATGCTCATTCCATAACGGGAATCGACATTCATCCCGGTGCAACACTTGGAAAATACTTCATGATCGATCACGGAACAGGCATAGTTATTGGTGAGACATCAATTATCGGTGAGCACGTGAAGATATATCAGGGAGTAACTATAGGTGCGCTTTCAACCAGAGGCGGTCAGTCACTTAAGGGGGCAAAAAGACATCCTACTATTGAGGATAACGTAACTATCTATGCAGGAGCTTCTATCCTTGGCGGTGAGACGATAATCGGGCATGACAGTGTTATCGGATCAAATGCTTTCATAACATCATCAATCTGCCCCGGCACCAAGGTGAGCATCAAAAATCAGGAGCTTCAGTACAATAACGGCTCAGATGAATCTGTGGAAAGAAAAGATCTTGACTGCAACCAGAGGTTCTGATCATAAAAAGAGATTGTTTTTCAAAAAAATAAAAAAAGCTATAAAGTAAGTAGAGAAATCATCCGATATAGAAGACGTAGGAATAATATAACTACGCAATGCGCCGGCACAAGGATGTGACCGCAAACTATATCACGGATGATTTTTTTACATTTAGAAAGCGGTGAGTTTATGGTTAGATCTTTATGGTCAGGAGTTGCAGGGCTCAAAACACATCAGCAGCAAATGGATGTTATAGGTAACAACGTAGCAAACGTTAATACCACTTCATATAAATCGCAGCGTTCTACTTTCGGAGATCTGCTTTATCAGACTTCGAAGAAGGCTTATGCACCTTCAGCGGTAAGAAGCGGAACAAATGCAAAGCAGATAGGTCTTGGAGCAAAGACTTCTGCGATCATGACCAATGTTGCAAAACAGGGATCCATCCAGACAACGGATGCACCCTTTGATGTCAGCATAACCGGTGATTCATTTTTCGTAATAGAAAATGCCAGCGGACAGCTCAATTATTCAAGAGATGGATCATTTACAGTTGATGCCAACGGCTATCTTGTAACCAGGGGCAACGGATACTATGTAAGAGGTATAACCGAGGAAGGCCAAGAAGCTGCAAATCTCGGCAGAATCCAGGTTCTTCCGATAGATGATGAAGGCAATATACAGACAATGGCCGGCGAAGCTACAACCTATGCAAGAGTTGCCGGCAATATCAGCAGAACAGATACTCAGCTGAGTAAAGAAGGCGGAAGAACACTCGACCTTGAGTTTTATGGAACAGATGGCAACACCTATACCATGAGACTTAGATTTACAGATGCAGGAGATGACAACGACACAACATATCAGGCAACAATCTCCAATATATATGATGCAAACCACAATGACATCGCGGGCGGAGTGCCTGAAGATAATACAATAGCTTTAACTTATGATCCTACAACAGGTAAATTCACAGCTGCAGATGGGCAGGACAACGGGCAGGTTGTCGTAGCTTTTCAGGGAGATGCAGCTGCAGCTGGAACACTTACACTCGATTTTAGCGCAACTACCAACTATGCACCTCTAAACGGAAGCTCAAGTTCATCACTTGAAGCCTATCGGGGCGATGCCGAAGGCAATCTGGAAGGTTATCCTGAAGGCAAGATGACAGGCGTATCAATAGGACGCGATGGCACAATAATCAGACTTTTCAGCAATGGACAGACAATGTTTGCAGGACAGATAGTAGTTGCCGAATTTGCCAATGTCACAGGTCTTGAAAAAGAAGGCGAGAACCTGTACTCGGTAACAGGTAACTCAGGAGAGCCCAATTATATGTTCGTTACAGATGACGGCGGATACATGACAGCCGGAACTCTTGAAATGAGTAATGTGGATCTCTCGACCGAGTTCACCAATATGATAGTTACCCAGAGAGGATTCCAGGCAAACAGCAGAGTGATCACAGTAACAGACACATTGCTGGACGAGCTCAGACAACTAAAGAGATAACGTGATTGTCTTACCTCATTTGGTAAAAAACAATAAAGCACATTGAAAACAGACCGAACAGAATGCTTTGAAAGAAGTATCACTTTTCGGTCTTTTTTATGAAAATATAATTTATAAAACATGGAATACTTATAATTATGCAGAGGACAGACGGCTAAATATATAGTACAATATAGTTAGAAAGAAGCAATTTTGCGACAATTAGCACTCAACACTAGACAGTGCTAATAAAAGAGTATATAATCACAAGATGGAACGCAAAGTTATTACCAAGGAAGGAGATGAGGCTATATGGTAATCGTAAAAATGAACAATACTACGGTAGAGTGCAGTATTGCTGCATCAGAACTTCGTGAAATAGGCCTCACACCCGAGGCAATCATGAATGGGGAAAAGAAGACAGTACCCTTCATGGCTCAGCTTAATAGGGAAGTAGGAGAACAGCTGGGTTACAACCCTGAGACAGAAGTTCTAATGATGAGCAAGAACATGATGATGGACGGCAGCGTCCGAATCTTTGCAATAAAGATGTCCAACGAGGATATTCAGAAATCTGCAGACAGGATCAGAGGTTCAGCAGAAGCAATACTTAAAGAGATGACTCAGGAAAGAGTTGATGCCATCAAACAAAAGGCCGGAATGGAAAAGGGCGAGGCACTCAATGAGATGATCAGCCAGGTTTCAGAACTTATAGAGAAAATCTATGAACCGGATGAGGCACAGGAGCCTGAGATTGAAGCTATGGCAAAGCCTTTGGTCAATACCGAGAAGTACATGGCTATATTTGATTCAATCGATTCTGCAGCAAGATTTGCCAAGATTTCAGCAGCGCTTCCAATCACGGAATCAAAGCTTTACAAGAGCGGATCAGAGTATTATCTTACACTGGTACTTGAACCCGACGGAGATAATGCGGTTTATGACCTTAGAAGAACCGGGCTTGAGTATGCAAGAGAACTCATGATGAATTCAGCTGAGCAGACACACATTGAGGAGACAGCAAAGTGTATCATCAAAGAAGATGCGCTTACACATCTTAAGGATATGCTTTCATAACCTGAAATATGAATGTTATAGCAATTGATTTTACAGGAATATACGAAAACGAGGGCTTTACCTTTCTAACGGGAGACAAAAGCTCTCGTTTAGTTTTAAATGAGGATACATTTTATGCAAGTTTTAAAGATGTTACCGGAACAAACTGTATCTGTGATGACTATGCCTGTGAAGAGATAAAAAAACGACTAAGAGAACTTGATATAAACAAATACAAGGTGAGATTTTTCGATTCCGGAAATTATCACTATATGTCAAAACTACTGATAGATCTCATGTGCGAGGATAATAATGATAAGTTCGACGAGTTCGATATCATAATGTTTGACCATCACCCTGATATGAAGTGGACATCATACGGAGATATATTATCCTGCGGAAGCTGGGTTCTTAATGCATTAAAAGATCATGAGGAGATAGGCAGGGTCTACATTATAGGAGCTGACGAAAAACTGATAAGTGAAGTTGTACAGGAAAATCCTGAATATGCTAAAAGAGTTGCCTTCCTTCATGATATAGATGAACTCGAAAAATACGAAATAACAAATGTGTATCTGTCCATAGACAAGGACGTTATAAGTGATAGCGAACTGGCTACTAACTGGGATCAGGGAAATATGAGCATAGAAAGACTCAGACACTGCCTTGATGAGCTGAAAAAGCGGTTTTCTGACAGAATCCTTGCAGTTGATGTCTGTGGGGAATGTATGCCGGATGATGAGCGACTTTTTACAGATATAGGAATAACTGCAAGTAATGCGGTTAATAGTATGATTATTGACAGTTTTTAGTTTGTGAAAAAATGTATTAGTGATATAATTATAGACAGAATTAACGATATATGGGGGCTTAGCAGCATAATGGACAAGAGAATCAGAGACAGATTAAGAAGAATTGAAAAACTGGAAATTGAGCTTTTATCCGATGAGGAGCTCATGAACGAAAAGAAGGAGCTGTTGATATTGATCAAGGCAGTTCAAAATGAACTTGTCAGAAAGATGATCTTGATAGCTGCGATCATAGTAGGTCTTGCAGTTTCGCTGACGGGACTTTTTTCATACCCCTCTGCTCCGATGCTTGGGGTTGTGCTTGTTTTCGTGCTTCTTTTTATAGCATCTATCATGATCTACTACCAGAAGAACTCGATTTTGGAGGAATTATATAAGGCTTCAGACCTTCTTACAATAAAAGAGTAAAATACATCAATAAACTGAATAAAAATTATCAATAAATTGCGTTGACAATAAAAAAGCAGAATGATAACATTACTTCAATTTAATAAAGCTTTAAACCGTTGAAGGAGAGGAGTACCTCTTTGTGATGCCTAAGAGAGAGCTGCGTAGCTGGGATGCAGTAGGATAGCAATTTGGGAATGGACTCCTGAGGGTGTAGGGAAATGCATTTGGCAGAGTATTCTACAACGTATGCATACGTTAGTTGCAAGGGATATGTTGGTATCCTGAAAAGAGCATAAGCTTGCTTATGAATTCAAGGTGGCACCGCGGATATAATAATTCGTCCTTGATAGAAATTTATATTTCTATCAGGGATTTTTTTTCGTCAAGAAACGGAACGGAAAGATCTCTGGTAGGCAAAACATCAAAGAAAAGGGGACTAAAAAATGATCAGAGAAGCAATCGAGAAAATTGTAAACAAGGAAGACCTTAGCTATGACGAAGCCTTCGAAGTAATGAATGAAATCATGAATGGAGACAGTACTCCTACTCAGAACGCGGCATTTCTTGCCGCACTTTCAACAAAGAGTGCAAGGGCGGAGACAACTGATGAAATCGCAGGTTGCGCGGCTGCTATGAGATCACATGCAACAAAGGTAGAAACCGACATGGATGTGTTTGAGATAGTTGGAACGGGCGGGGACAACGCTCACAGTTTTAATATATCAACAACCTCTGCACTTGTTGCGGCAGCAGGCGGAATGAGGGTTGCAAAGCACGGTAACAGAGCGGCTTCATCTTTGTGCGGAACCGCTGATTGCCTTGAAGCACTTGGGGTAAATATAGATCAGGATCCTCAAAAGTGCGTAGAGCTACTTGAAAAGGTTGGAATGTGTTTCTTCTTTGCACAGAAGTATCACACTTCAATGAAGTATGTAGGTGCTATTCGAAAGGAACTGGGATTCAGAACGGTTTTCAATATCTTAGGACCTCTTACCAATCCGGCATCACCTAAGATGCAGCTTCTTGGTGTGTATGATGAATACCTTGTTGAGCCGCTTGCACAGGTACTTATAAATCTTGGAGTTAAGCGCGGAATGGTAGTTTATGGAATGGATAAACTCGATGAAATCTCCATGAGTGCTCCGACAAGAGTATGTGAGATAAACAACGGATGGTTTAAATCCTACGTTATAGAGCCTGAGGATTTTGGTTTTGAAAAATGCACTAAGGATGATCTAAAGGGCGGAACACCTGAGGAAAATGCAAAGATCACAAGAGATATCCTCGGCGGAGCAAAGGGTGCCAAAACAAATGCAGTTCTGTTAAACGCAGGCGCATCACTTTATATCGGCGGAAAGGCTGAGAGCTTTAAAGATGGCGTAAAACTTGCAGAAGAAATAATTGCTTCGGGAAAGGCGCTTGAAACACTTGAAAGATTTATAGAGGTTAGCAATGACAATACTTGATGAACTGGCTGAATATGCAAGATACAGAACAAGCAAAGCAAAGGAAAAAGTTTCGCTATCTGCCCTGAAAGAAATGGCGCTTTCGCTTCCAAAGGGGAGCTATGAATTTGAAAAAGCTCTGAAAAAAGAAGGGGATATGGCTTTTATCTGCGAGTGCAAGAAGGCTTCTCCTTCAAAGGGAATGATAGCAGAGGATTTCCCCTATCTGCAGATTGCAAAAGACTACGAGATGGCAGGTGCTGACTGCATATCGGTTTTGACAGAGCCCAGGTGGTTTCTTGGAAGCGATGAGTACCTCAGAGAAATTGCAGAAAATGTAAGTATTCCCTGCATCAGAAAAGACTTCACGGTTGATGAGTACATGATATACGAGGCAAAAGTACTTGGCGCAAAGGCAGTACTTCTCATCTGTTCGATACTCCAAGGAGAAGAAATAAAAAGCTACATAGAAATATGTGACAGCCTCGGAATGAGTGCTCTGGTGGAAGCTCACGATAAAGAAGAAATCGGGACTGCGATCGAATGCGGAGCAAGGATCATAGGAGTAAACAACAGAAATCTGAAGGATTTTTCAGTAAACACTGAAAACAGCAGGAAATTAAGGAGCCTGATTCCGGATGATGTTATCTATGTATCCGAGAGCGGAATAAGAGATGCTAAAGATATAAAGGCACTTAGAGAAGCAGGTGTGAACGCGGTTTTGATAGGCGAAGCGCTTATGAAGGCAGCAGATAAAAGGCAGATGCTTTCAAGACTTAAAGGATAAGGTGTAAAAAATGGCGGTTATAAAGTTTTGCGGACTTACTAAAAAAGAAGATATAGAAGAAGCAAACAAGCTTCTTCCCGAGTATGTTGGATTTGTTTTCTGGGATAAGAGCAGGCGCTATATTACTAAGGATAAGGCAAGAGCATTAAAGAATATGCTCAGCCCCAAAATAAAGTCTGTCGGAGTATTTGTAGATGCCCCTAAAAGCGATGTTCTTAGTCTTTTTAAAGAAGGGATAATCGACGTGGCTCAGCTTCACGGAAAAGAAAATGATGACTACATAAAGTCCTTAAAAAATGAGAAAGTTCCTGTTATCAAGGCTTTTAAGATAGAGGATAAAAAAAGCCTGAATCTGGCGGCCAAATCGCCTGCTGATTACGTGATGCTTGATGCAGGCAAGGGCGAAGGAAAAAAGTTTGACTGGTCACTTATTAAAGACTTTCATAGACCGTTTTTCCTTGCGGGAGGTCTTGATAGCGCAAATGTAGGATATGCGGTTGATAAATTACATCCTTACGGAGTTGACGTAAGTTCAGGCATTGAGACCGGGATAGATAAAGATAAAGAGAAGATGAAAAGATTTGTAGAGAAAGTTAGAGAGGATAAGAAGATGACTAAAGCAAGAGGAAGGTTCGGGATGCATGGAGGACAGTATATTCCCGAAACACTTATGAATGCAGTAAATGAGCTTGAAAAAGAATATATCAAATATAAGGACGATCCGGATTTTTGCAGGGAACTGACAGATCTATTGAACAATTATGCTGGAAGACCAAGCCTTTTATATTATGCAGAGAAAATGACAAAAGATCTGGGCGGAGCAAAGATATATCTTAAGAGAGAAGACCTTAATCATACGGGTTCTCACAAGATAAACAATGTTCTTGGACAGGCGCTTCTTGCAAAAAAGATGGGTAAGACAAGGCTTATCGCTGAAACGGGCGCAGGTCAGCATGGAGTTGCAACAGCGACTGCAGCAGCACTTCTTGGTATGGAATGTGTTGTTTTTATGGGAAAAGAGGATACAGAGAGACAGGCGCTTAACGTATACAGAATGAGGCTTTTGGGAGCTGAAGTAATCCCTGTTACATCAGGAACGGCAACACTTAAGGATGCAGTTTCAGAGGCTATGAGAGAGTGGACAAAGAGAATTGATGATACTCACTACTGCCTTGGTTCCGTCATGGGACCGCACCCTTTCCCTACGATAGTAAGAGATTTTCAGGCAGTCATATCAAGGGAGTCAAAACAGCAGATCCTCGAGAAAGAGGGAAGACTTCCTGATGCAGTGGTTGCATGTGTTGGCGGCGGAAGCAATGCAATCGGAAGCTTTTATAACTATATAGATGATGAGGGCGTTGAGCTGTATGGATGTGAGGCAGCAGGCAGAGGAATAGATACTTTTGAAACAGCAGCTACCGTAAACACCGGAAAAGTCGGGATTTTCCATGGCATGAAATCATACTTCTGTCAGGATGAATACGGACAGATAGCACCTGTTTATTCCATATCCGCAGGTCTTGACTATCCGGGTGTTGGCCCTGAACACGCATATCTTCACGATATCGGCAGAGCAAAGTATGTTCCTGTTACAGATGATGAAGCGGTTGATGCTTTTGAATACCTGTCAAAGACAGAGGGTATAATACCTGCAATTGAGAGCGCACACGCAGTTGCTTTTGCAAGAAAGCTGGCAAAAACAATGGATAAGGACAAGATAATAATAGTTACCATTTCAGGAAGAGGAGATAAGGACTGTGCTGCAATAGCACGTTACAGAGGGGAGGACATCCATGAGTAAGATAGCTGAGGCATTTTTAAATAAAAAGGCATTTATACCGTTTATTACCTGCGGTGATCCTGATCTTGAGACTACCAAAAACATAGTAAAAAAACTTGCGGAAAGCGGAGCTGACCTTATAGAACTGGGCATTCCTTTTTCAGATCCCACTGCTGAGGGACCGGTGATCATGGAGGCCAATATCAGGGCCTTGAAGAATGGTATCACTACGGATGACGTTTTTGATATGGTGAGGGAACTTAGGGAGAGTGTAACTGTTCCCATGGTTTTTATGACTTATGCCAATGTTGTTTTTTCATACGGAATAGAGAAGTTTGTCCAAAACTGCCGTGGGGTTGGAATTGACGGTATGATACTTCCGGATGTTCCCTTCGAGGAAAAGAGAGAGTTTGAGGAAATATGTGAGGCGTATGGGATAGATTTTATTTCAATGATCGCGCCTACTTCAGAAGAGAGGATAGATAAAATTGCGCAGGAAGCAAAAGGGTTTATTTACATTGTTTCAAGCCTTGGCGTGACCGGAACAAGAGATAGCATTTCAAGTGACATCAAGTCACTTGTTCAGAGAGTTCGCAAAAACACAGATGTTCCCTGCGCTGTAGGCTTTGGAATATCGACACCTGCTCAGGCAGCAGAAATGGCTGATATCTCGGACGGTGCGATAGTTGGTTCCGCAATTGTAAGGATAATAGGACAATACAAAAAGGATGCACCAAAATACGTCGGACAAATGGTCAGAGAGATGAAGGAGGCTTATCATGCATCCTGAAAAGAGCAGCAAAGATACGCTTTTTCCGTCTTTTGATGAGGCTAAAAAGTATGCAGAAAACTACAGATATGTTCCTGTAGCGGGCGAGATTTTAAGTGATGTCATTACCCCGATAAATCTTTTGAAAAAATTAAAATTAAAGAGTAAATACTGTTATCTTCTGGAGTCAGTGGAACATCAGGAGAGATGGGGAAGATATACATTTTTAGGATACGAGCCGCTTCTTGATTTCACCTGCATTGACAAAGAGGTTACAGTAAAAAGCACGAAAGACGGAAGTGAAAAGACATATAAGGAAAATCCGATCGCATCGCTTAAAAAGCTTCTTTCCGAATATACCAGTCCAAAGATACAGGGAATGCCTTCATTTACCGGTGGGCTTGTGGGATACTTTGGATATGATTTCATCAAGTATACAGAACCAAAGCTTGTTCTTGACGCGAAGGACAGAGAGTGCTTTAAAGATGTGGATCTCATGCTTTTTGACAAGGTTATATGTTTTGACAACTTAAGGCAGAAGATCATTATCATCGTAAATGTGGATACCAGGGATTTTGAGAGAGGATATAACAAGGCAGTTGAAGATATTGATGAAATTATTGAGCTTATCTTAAGCGGCGAAGAGATTGAGGATGAGCCGGCTGTTTTAAAGTCGGATTTTGAACCTCTTTTTGATAAAGAGCAGTACATGGAGATGGTTGAAAGAGGGAAAAAGTACATATACGAAGGGGATATTTTTCAGGTTGTTTTGTCAAACAGGCTTGAAGCCAGAATGGAAGGCTCCCTGTTAAACACATACAGAGTGCTAAGGACGATCAATCCGTCGCCGTATATGTTTTATTTTAGCGGAGATGATGTCGAAGTTGCGGGGGCATCACCTGAGACACTTGTTAAGCTGGAAAACGGAGTTCTTCACACTTTTCCTCTTGCGGGTTCACGGCCTAGAGGAAAAGATGCGGATGAGGACGAGGCTCTTACTAAGGAACTTCTTGCAGATGAGAAGGAATGTGCTGAGCACAACATGCTTGTTGACCTTGGAAGAAACGATCTGGGAAAGATCAGTAAGTTTGGCTCGGTAAAAGTTGAGGATTATATGTCTGTGCAGAAATACTCACATATCATGCATATCGGCTCGACTGTGAGAGGCGAAATAAGGAAAGAGTATGACGCCGTTGATGCAATATCCGCAGTGCTTCCTGCAGGGACTTTGTCCGGAGCGCCAAAGATAAGGGCTTGCGAAATTATAAACGAACTTGAAAATAACAAGCGCGGAATCTACGGCGGAGCTATCGGATATATTGATTTTGCAGGAAACATGGATACCTGTATAGGAATCCGGATAGCATACAAGAAAAACGGAAAGGTGTTTGTAAGATCCGGAGCAGGAATTGTTGCGGACTCTGTGCCTGAAAAGGAGTACACAGAGTGCATAAACAAGGCAAGGGCATGCACGAAGGCTTTGGAAGAATCTGCGATAAAGTGGGTGGAAAAATGATATTGCTTATAGATAACTATGATAGTTTTTCATATAATCTCGTTCAGCTTGTCGGGATGATCAACAGTGACATTATGGTGATAAGAAATGATGAAAAAAGCCTTAGCGGGATCGAAGAATTAAATCCAAGTCACATAATAATCTCTCCGGGTCCCGGAAGGCCACAGGATGCTGGGATCTGTGAGGATGTTATAAGATATTTTGCGGGGAAAGTGCCGATTTTGGGAGTGTGCCTTGGACATCAGGCTATATGCGAAAGCTTCGGTGCGACCATTACCTATGCGTCTACGCTTATGCATGGGAAAAAATCTGATGTAAATATCATGGGTGATTGTAAGATTTTTGATGGAATAGGAAAGCGCACCGGGGTAGCAAGGTATCATTCACTTGCTGCAAAAGGCGATACTATACCGGAATGTCTTGAGGTGGTTGCAAAAACCGATGACGGTGAAATAATGGCCGTGAAACACAGAGATTATGACGTATACGGGGTTCAGTTCCATCCGGAATCAATACTGACTGATGATGGCATGAAAATGCTATCCAATTTTTTAAGTATTTCAGCATAAATGGATGAGTAATAAAAATAGTCATTGACAAAGAGCATAAAGATGGCTAAAATCAATATGTTGCGTGCAGGAATGGCGGAATTGGCAGACGCGCACGGTTCAGGTCCGTGTGATAGCAATATCATGAGGGTTCAAGTCCCTTTTCCTGCATCTTTCGAAAATTCTATATTGATTTATGCGGAAGTGTCGGAATTGGCAGACGAGCAAGACTAAGGATCTTGTGACAGGTTATGTCGTGTGGGTTCAAGTCCCATCTTCCGCATTAAAACAAAATGGGTTAAGCCTAAAGGCTTAGCCCATTTGTTTTATGCCAAGGAGTCCCTTGAACCCAAGGTTCAAGGTCTCCTCGGCATAAATGCCTCGTCGGTCGGTTCGGTGGGAAAAAGGGCGCACGACGTCCGGGGGACGTCGGCTTTGCGCGGACCGAAGTGAAACGTAGACCCCCGGACCTTTTTCTTTTTCCACCTCACCCCTTCTTCCGCGTAAAGCCCCCGGACCTTTTTCTTTTTCCACCCATGTCAGAGGAAGAATTCATTCAGTCATCGCATCTCCGAATTCCTCAAAAGCCCCAAGTCCCCGTGATTTCATGGCAACTTGTGGCTTTTCGCTCTCCAGGACGTTTGCGCCGAAAGCGCAAAAGCAACAAGTATGTCCGTTTTCCTATGTACTTGGGGTATTTCACCCTTGTCAGAGGAAGAATTCGTTCAGGCATCACATCTCCGAATTCCTCAAAAGCCCCAAGTCCCCGTGATTTCATGGCAACTTGGGGCTTTTGCCGCTCCGAGACGCTGTGGCAAAAAGAGCAAAAGCAACAAGTATGTCTATTTTCCTATGTACTTGGGGCATTTCACCCTTGTAAGAAGGAGAATTCGTTCAGTCATCGCATCTCCGAATTTCTAAAAAGCAACAAGTCCCCGCGATTTCAAGGCAACTTGGGGCTTTTTTCGTATACCCACTGGGGAGAGTCCCTCTCACCCAGTGGGTTTCCCTAAAGGGACTAGGCGCTGGATTCACATTAGACTCGAAAGAACCTCGTCAAGTTTTCTTTCGAATCCTCAGCGGAATATCATGTTCACGTGATAGTGCAAGGCATTGGTCGATTTCTTCCTGAGGGAGGACATCGACGATTGACCATCTGACGTCTTTTATTTCTTCCCTGCATCTTTTTGTGAATTCAAGCATGTTTTCAAAGCCATTGGAATGAAGTGGCCTTGTTACTTTTTCATAGTCTTCTTTTGTAGGGGCGTTAAGGCTCACAGAGACGCTGTCAATGACTTTGGCAAGCTCCGGAACTATATCATGGCCGTTTTCTACTGAGCCCTGGCCGTTGGTGTTTAGTCTTATTTTTAAATGCTTTTCTTTTTTGGCAAAAGCAGCAGCCTCTAGCAGTATGTCCAGCTGGCAGGTTGGTTCGCCGTAGCCACAGAACACAAGCTCATCGTAACCTGAAAAATCAAAATCGCGTATGGCATCAAGAACCTCGGCTTTGGTAGGATTGGCCTGATGCCAAAGGGTATCAGCATCGCCGACGCCATCTTTTACAAAGCGGATGCAGAAGGTGCATCTGCAGTTACATTTATTGGTAATATTTGCATAGACTGAGCCTTTATAAGTGTAGAGTATATCTGCCATATCAGGCCTCCGATCTGGCTTTGAAGCCAAACTTATCAAGTGTTGTACCAAGCATCAGGAAAAAGATCATACTGCCAAAGGACTGCACAAAGCTTCCGGAAAAGCTTGTGATGAGTGCTGCCTTAGTTCCGAATAAAAGAGCTTCAGCAAAATAATATCCTGTGGCTGAGATAAAGTAAGAAATGATCGGAGCGGCAATATTTCTTTTGCTAAGTATAGTTGCAGATTTATTGGTAAAAGGGATCACGATAAGGCTCTTTATTATAACAGTGGCCACTGTCCATGCAGGGGCAGTCAAAAGATCTGCAAGTCCTCCGCCAATTGCACCTGCCAGCATGGCATACGGCATTGGCAGTGTGGTGGCGGCAAGATATATTAGTCCATCACCGAAATGAATGTATCCGCCATTTATTCCAACGGGCACATGGCCTATGTAGGCTGTGAAAATTGTGATAAGGGCTGCAAAGATTCCGGTAAGTGTTAAGGTGTAAGTTTTGCTTCTTTTTCCTGTCATGTCTGTTCCCTACTTTCTGTGTAGTTTTCTTTGCGTTTTCAATTTGTTAGTAGTTTTAAACTTTTTTCATATGAGATCCCGGCTCTTGGGGCAGTGTCTTTTTCTGTATTTTTTATGGCTGTGTATATGAAATGGCTTGTCGTATCTGCTGCATCAAAAGCGCTGTCACCTCTTAATATTTTGCCTAAAAAGATAGCTGCAAAGAGATCTCCTGTTCCGGAATAATGAATTCCGTTACTTTGCGTTGTGATAACTTTGCTGTTTCCGTTTTCCATAATAAAATTGCCGATCACATCTTTTTTTAAGAGAGGAATCCCGGTAACTGCGATGATCCTGTTGTGAGCACCGCCAAGTAGGACTGAAAGTCTTCGAATCTCGCTTATCAGGTCATCACCCTTGAGCTTCATTATTTCCTCAGGGCTTTCATCCGTCAGAAGACACAGCTCTGTCAAGTTTGGAGTTATTATGTCGGCTTCATTGACCATGGCTTTTATGGTCGTCAGAAGCTCTTTTGAAAAGTTTGTATAAGTTTTTCCGTCATCGCCCATGACAGGATCAACTAAAACCTTAGTGCTTGCTGATTTGAAGGCTTTTATAAATTCCAAACTGTTTTTTGCCTGCTGACCACTCATCATAAATCCGGTTATTATCCCGTCAAAAGTTTCTTCCTGTTGTTCCCATTCCCGCAGATATTCAGGTATTATGCCGGTCAGGTCTTTGAAATAATATGAAGGATATCCGGTCTGGGCGCTAAGAACTGCTGTTGGCAGTGGACAGCACTGAATTCCCATTGCTGCCAAAACTGTCATATCAGCAGTCAGTGAACACTTGCCGAACCCGGAAAGGTCATTAATCGCTGCTACTTTCATAAGCTGCTCCTTTAATGCTTTGTTATGGTAAAGAATATACTCTATTTTCTGGTATCATTAAAATGGTCAGACTAGAAGAATTTGTTAATACCAGATGTTCGCAAATGACTTATTATATATTTCTAAAGTGAACGAAAAACAGTGCATTTAATGTACAATTATATTAGGTTATTGTACGGATTTGGAGTTGGGGCAGGATGTGCCCGAGGAGATAGAAGACAATCTCTGTAAATTATTATGAATGTGGTTAAAATATCCATGTATGAAATCATCAGGGGGATGGCTATGAGACCACAGGATATCTGCTCGTACAGATTGTAAATCTTATCTGAACGATCTGCCACATTCCCTGTTGAAGGACAGCGCTAAATACCTTGGTATACTTCATGCTCTGAATTCCTCAAAAGCAACAAGTCCCCGCGATTTCATGGCAACTTGGGGCTTTTGTCGCTCCAAGGCGCTGTGGCAAAAAGAGCAAAAGCAACAAGTCCTGCTGTTTTCATATGAACTTGGGGTATTTCACCCATATCAGAAGAAGAATTCGTTCAGTCACCGCATCTCTGAATTCCTCAAAAGCAACAAGTCCCCGTGATTTCATGGCAACTTGTGGCTTTTGCCGCTCCGCAGCGCTGGAGTAGAAAGAGCAAAAGCAACAAGTCCTGTTGTTTTCATATGAACTTGGGGTATTTCACCCATATCAGAAGAAGAATTCGTCCTGTCATCGTATCTCTATATATCTTTGCACCGATAGCTCATAAATAAATTTCCTAGTGCAATAATCCAAAAAGTATGATAGAATGATTTCGAACATCAGTTCTGAAAAGTGGACAAGAATATGCCGTCTCTTAAAGGAAAAGAATACAAAAGATTTGAAGATATCAAACATATTCGCAATGATGGTAGTGAATACTGGAGTGCCAGAGAGCTTGCGCCTGTTTTGGAATACGCAAAATGGGATAATTTTCATAAGGTGATAAAGCGAGCAATGATTGCGTGTGAAAACGCCGGACACAGTATTTTAGACCAATTTCCCGAGGTCGGGAATTTGGTAGTAGGCGGTGTAGCTCCACGAGAAAAAAAGGCTAAAGCCGGCAAACTGATGTTAGATGAGTGAGGTACGAAGATGAAATATTCATACAAAGAAATGCCGGAACAGATGAAAGGAAAATTATTATGAGTGAAGAATTAAGAGATAAAAATGGCCTTACAGAGGCTGAGTATTTAAAAGATTACAATCCTGATAAGTGGAAGAAGCCTTCTCTTACTTCAGATATTTGCATAGTAGCAAGGGGAGAGAATACAAATAAGGTGCTTCTTATCAGAAGGGGCAATCATCCATGCCTTGGCAAATGGGCGCTTCCCGGAGGCTTTTCTCAGGCCGGAGAGAGGATAGAGGAGACTGCTTCAAGAGAACTTGAAGAAGAGACCGGAATAAAAATGGCACCGGAAAAGCTTACACTTGTTGGAGTATACAGTAAACCCGGAAGAGACCCTAGGGACTGGACAGTATCTGTTGCATATCTTGCCTGCGTAAACGAGAATGAGGTTAAGCCTATAGCGGGTGATGATGCTGACGACGCAAAGTGGTTTAATATTGTCTATGAAAATGGAAGCTATACTCTAAAAAATGGTGACATTCAGCTTTTTCTAAAAGATCTTGCATTTGATCATGAAGAGATTTTCACTGATGCTATGGGAAAAATCTGAGTACGATGGTATTAGACATGATGACAAGCGGAGGGATGATGGTTGGCACTGTAGAAATTGCTATGGTGGGAGATGTGCTTTTGCATACTCCTGTTGAAGAAGCGGCAAGGAATGAAGAGGGTGAATATGATTTTGACTTTATCTTTTCTGAAATGAAAGATGAGATAAGTGGAGCTGACATAGCTTTAGCTAATCAGGAAGTCATTATTGGAGGAGAAGAGCTTGGAGTTTCAGGTTATCCTGCCTTTAACGCTCCGTACGAAATAGGAGATGCACTTACAGATGCAGGATTTGATGTGGTATGTCATGCTACAAATCATGCTCTTGATAAAGGGAAAAAAGGCATTCAAAATGCGCTTTCTTACTGGGAAGAGAAACATCCTGAGATGATAGTTGTTGGAATAAATAAGAGCCAGAATGATAAGGATGAGGTGACAATCATCGAAAAGAACGGACTGAAGATCGCGGTTCTAAATTACACCTATGGTACAAATGGAATTCCTATGCCTGCAGATATGCCTTATGCTGTGGATATGCTTGATGAGGCTAAGATCAGGAAAGACCTGGAATATGCTGAAAACAACGCAGACTTTACCATAGTATGTCCTCACTGGGGAACTGAATACAGACTGGAGCCTGACACCAATCAGGAATACTGGACAGAGATTTTCAGGGAGGGCGGAGCCGATCTTGTTATTGGAACTCACCCTCATGTGATAGAACCGGTGGAGTTTTTGGAGGACGAGATGGCAAGGCATACCAACAATCATGGCGACGGAGATATGCTTGTTTATTATTCGCTTGGAAACTTTGTGAATTGGACATCAGGTACAGGAGAGGGCGTCACCAACAGAATGGTTGGCGGAATGGCAAAAGTCACGATAAGAAAAGGCTTTAATGGAGATACTCATATAAGTGATTATGGCGTGGAAGCTTTGGTGTGCCATGTGGAATCAGGGTATGAGAATGTGAGGGTTTATCCTCTTTCTGAATATACTGAGGATATGGCAGAAAAAAATGAGATCTTGAAGCAGGATTCTTCGTTTTCGAGAGATAATTGTGTAAAATTGTGTGATAGAATTTGGGATGATAAATGGAAATGAGACACTGGGGACGTCCCCGATGCCTCATGCCAAGTATCTCATGAGGCAAACCGTTACGCCCCCGGCGCCTAGGTGTCTTGCTCTCAGCCTTTGTAGGTTTCTATTGTTTGACGTATCCTTTCTGAGGGCCTGGTTAGTTTTTGCATGGAACCATGGCTATTAAGGGTATCGATGATTGCGGCAATGTATCTGTTCATGCTGATTCCAAGGTAATATTCTTTTTCGAGGAGCTCAGGCTTTTGGTAAACAAGATTTGTTGTAAAAATTCTGTCAAAGAGACCATCGGCATAAGCTTTGTCCAGCTTTTCAAAACCGCTGGAAAAAAGTCCAAATGTCGCAAAGACAAATATCCTTTTGGCTCCGCGCTCGCGAATCTGTTTGCACACATCAATGATACTTCCGCCGGAATCAATCATGTCGTCAACAATGATCGCATCCATTCCTTCCAGATTACCACCGCAGAAATCGTGAGCAACTATAGGATTTGTGCCGTTTACAACGTGAGCGTAATCCCTTCTTTTATAAAACATTCCAATATTTACTCCAAATACAGAAGCAAAATATACTACACGTTCGGTGGCGCCCTCGTCGGGAGCTATGAACATGAGATGATCCGAATCAATCTGTATGTCCTCGTATTCAGTTAGCAGCTGCTGTGTGAACTGAAGTGCGGGAGAGATGTTTTCTATTCCATTCAAAGGAAGTACGTTCTGCATTCTTGGATCGTGTGCATCAAAAGTGACGATGTTATCAACGCCAAGGAATTCGAGCTCTTTAAGCATGACTGCACAGTCAAGGGACTCCCTGAGAACTTTGCGGTGCTGCCTGCTTTCATATAAGAAAGGCATGATCACGGTAATCCTTTTTGCTTTGCCGTTGCATGCGGCGATCACACGCTTTAGATCCTGATAATGGTCATCTGGGGACATTCTGTTGTATTCGCCGTCCATTTTATATTTGATGGAGTTGTTGGTCACATCTACCAGAATGTACAGATCTGAATCTCTGACAGATTCGTTTATCACGCATTTTGCCTCCCCGCTGTTGAAACGAGGAACATCGATGTTTATCAAAAAGTTATCCTGATTTTTCCATTCGCACAGAATCTGATTGATACGTGTTGCCTGCTGTTTGTAGGAGTTCAGTGCTATAATTTTCAATTTGCTTTTCGAACTCATTGTACGCACCCCTTTCTGAAATGAAAACAAGCTGACAGGAACCTTTGAGATATAAATCTATTCATATACCCCCAATGATACCTATATTTTATCAGTTAATTGTAATTTAAAAAATTAAATAGTGATAAACAATGCATAAATCATATCGTGATCATTTCCGGGATATGGAATTTCCGCGACATGGTCCAATACGGTATCTGTTTTTCTGAGGAAAAACAGATACCTGTGATATAATGAATAGGCAAAAAAATAACGGAGATCACTAATGGACTTTTTATCACTTGGATATATTTTATTCGTTGGAGCCACGCTCCTTCTTTACTATAATTTACAGAGCAAATTTCAGTGGAAGGTTTTACTTGCCTCAAACCTGGTGTTTTATCTTATCTGCGGCAAGTGGAATCTTATTTTCATTCTTTTTACAAGCTTTACCATTTTTATTGGTGCGCTCCGGATGGAGAAGATAAGCAGCGATTACAAGCTTGAAAAAAAGAAAGACGGACTAAGCAGAGAAGATAAAAAAATATTAAAGGCAAGATTTCAGAACAAAAAGAGAATAGTTCTCTGGTCTGTACTTGTCCTTAATCTCACGATCCTGGCATATATGAAATACTTCAGGGTCATGTTCGGAACAGGCAGAGGACTTCTTTTGCCGCTCGGAATTTCGTTCTATACATTTCAGGCGGTGGGGTATCTTATCGATGTTTACGGTGAAAAATATCCTGCGGAAAAAAACTATGCAAAGTTTCTAACCTTTATTTCGTTTTTTCCGCAGCTTATCCAGGGACCTATTAACAGATATGACAAAATTGAGCCGCAGCTTAGCGCGCCTCACAGTTTTTCTGTGGATAGGGCTAAGAGGGCCGCACTTCTTATCATGTACGGCCTTATGAAAAAATATGCCATTGCAAATATGCTTGAAGGCAGCATAGCAGCAGTATTTGATTCAAGTGCGGATACACTTCCGGGATCACTTATAGTATTTTCAATACTCATGTATTCAGCGCAGCAGTATGCGGATTTTTCCGGAGGCATAGACATAGTGCTTGGCGTGGCGCTCTTGTTTGATATTGAGATGATGCCCAACTTCAGGCAGCCTTATTTTGCAACATCCTTAGGAGATTTTTGGCGCAGATGGCACATCTCCCTTGGCGCGTGGATGAGAGATTATGTTTTTTATCCCTTTGCGCTTTTAAAATCAACACAGAATTTCGGAAAATGGTGCGGAAAGCATCTGGGCAAACACTTTGGCAGAGTTTTACCTGCCGGAGTGGCCAATATCCTGGTGTTTTTCCTTGTGGGCATTTGGCACGGAGCTGATCTTCACTACGTTTGGTGGGGACTTTACAATGGCATCGTGATTGCACTTAGCGACCTCATGGAACCGGCTTTTGCAGCTCTTACGGAAAAGCTTAAGATCAATGCGAAAAGCGCAGGAATGCACGTGTTCCGGATCATCAGAACGTTTATCATCGTCAATATCGGATGGTATTTCGACAGAATAGAAGATATGGGAAAATGCCTTTCCTGCATGAAGAGAACAGTTACTGATTTTGCATCCTCGGAGTTTTTATACAGCGTAAAAAACATCATGCTAAATCCTGATACAACGAGTCCGCAGTATGTTCTTGGCGGAATGGCACTCTCTGTTTTTTGTATTATATTGGTATTTTGTGTAAGCATTCTAAGGGAGCAGAACAGGGATGTCTTTTCCATGCTTAACGCAAAAAGCGGTGTCCTTTATGACCTTGCGATTGTGATACTTGTGATGCTCACATTTACTTCATTTGTATTTATGACCTCAACAGGGGGATTTTTATATGCGAACTTTTAAGAAAACAGCAGGGGTTATCGCTGCCCTGATTTTGCTTGTGCTGATAAATTCTGTATTTTCATTTGTGCTAAGACCATTTAGCGGATCCGGAAATGAGATGTGGGAGGGATTTTTTGCATCAGAAAAAACCGACATGGTATATACGGGTTCATCCCAGTGCCTGTGCGATATAAACCCTTTGGCGGTAGATGAGAAAACAGGTCTTAAGTCCTACAACATGGGAACCAACATGCAATCAATCCAGAGCTCATATATTGCGCTTAAAGAGGCTATTGAAAAAAAGCACATCTCTCGTGCGGTCGTGCTTATCGATCAGGACGTTATGGAAATGAAAAGAAGCGAGAATTTCCGTGCGGAGCAGTGCTTTGCAAGAAATTTAAGTGATAACCTGCCTTTTTTTGAAGGATTAAAATCGGATGCAGCCTTTATTACCGACAAGGATTTCTTCACAAAGCCATATTCTGTAAGCTACTTTTTCCCGTGGACCTATGACAGGATATCCGATGTGAGCCTTAATATTAATGAAAAAATGAGCGGGCAGATCCTTGATGAAAAAGACCACAGAGATGAGAACGGTTTTTACGGTTCTGACGAAACCTGTGAAGAAGGGTCATGGACTGTTTCGCTTGATGAAGCGAAAGATTGGAGCACGAAGTCGGGAGACCTCCATGTTCTTTCTCAGAATGAAGAAAACATGGAGCAACTTCTTGAGATTGCAGATATGTGCGAAAAAAATAATGTGACACTCTATGTTATTACACCGCCATCAAGATCCACCTTTGCTTACTATGATTATGACGGTTACATGGCAGCAAAAGAGAATATCAGCGATAATCTGAGCAAAAAGAACATAAAATATTACGACTTTAATTTTCTTAAGTCTGACTATTTTGACACTCTCTCAGAATACAATTACAGAGATGACAGCCACATGAATACGGAAGGAGCGGGCAAATTTTCCGCTGTTCTTGGCGAGTTTATAAACAGGCTTGATAATGGCGAAGATGTAAGCGATATGTTTGTGATATGATGGTAAAGAATATTTAATTAAGATATAAACTGAACATTTTTTAAGGACAATTCAAATGCTTTATAAGAGAAATATATTACAACTATTGGAAGAACAGGTAGAGAAAAGGCCCGGAAAGGCTGCTTTCGGAGACCCCGAGGGCGATATTACATACAAAGAGCTGTATGATCTTGCAAGAAAGATCGGTACATATCTTACGGGCAAAATAGACAGATGTGATCCTGTTTGTTTTTATATGGAAAAAAGCTGCAAGGCTGTGGCGGGAATGTTTGGCGCAGTCTACGCAGGAGGATTTTATTCGTTTCTTGATGTGAGGCAGCCTAAAAACAGAGCAGAGAAAATAATCGATAAGCTTTCACCAAAGGTTATCTTTACAGATGAAAATATGCTCGAAAAGGCAGAGGAGCTTTCGCTTAAGGATGGTCAAAAGGTTGTTTTGATAGATGATGTTATAGCTGATGATACTATAGGAACAGATGCTAGTGCTTTAGCTATTATCAGAGAAAAGAGCATGGACACCGATCCGTTATATGTGAATTTCACAAGCGGAAGCACGGGAGAACCCAAGGGAGTTACGGTATCTCACAGGTCAGTGCTTGAGTTTATCAGCTATTTTACTGATATATTTGGAATTACGGATAGCGATATCATGGCGAATCAGGCCCCGTTTGATTTTGATGTTTCGGTAAAGGATATTTATTCAGGCCTTATGATCGGGGCAAAGGTGCAGCTTATCCCGAGGGAATACTTTAGCGCTCCCACAACGCTTATGGACTATCTTACCAAAAAAGATGTGACAGTTTTAGTGTGGGCGGTTAGTGCGATGTGCTTTGTTGCCATTATGAACGGACTTGAATATAAGAAGCCGGAGAGCATCAGGATGATCATGTTTTCAGGAGAAGTAATGCCTATAAAACATCTAAATCATTGGAAGAAGTTCTACCCGGATGCAACTTATGTAAATCTCTACGGACCGACAGAGATTACCTGCAACTGCACATATCATATCCTCGACAGGGAATACGGCGATACAGAAATGATACCTGCCGGAATTCCATTTCCAAATGAACATGTTTTCCTTTTGGATGACAATGACAATGAAGTTACAAAGCCCGGAGAGGAAGGCGAGATCTGCGTTTCAGGAACCTGTCTTGCACTTGGTTACTATGATGACAAGGACAGAACAGATGCGGTATTTATGCAGAATCCTCTAAATAAAAGATATATCGAGATGATGTATCGCACAGGTGACCTCGGCAAATTCGGTGAAGACGGGCTTTTGTATTATACTTCCAGAAAGGATTTCCAGATAAAGCATCTGGGACAGCGCATAGAACTCGGCGAGATCGAGGTGTGCGTAATGGCAGAGGAAGGCGTGGAGAGAGCCTGTTGCATCTACGACTACGAGAAAAAGAAGATAGTTTTGTTTTACGAGGGCTGGGTAGATATAAAGGACCTTCAGAAGCACCTTAAGGTATCGCTTCCACAGTACATGGTTCCGTCAAACGTAAGGCAGCTCGATAAGCTTCCCGTAAATAAGAATGGGAAGATTGATCGCGGCGCACTTAAAAAGTTGTATGAGGAAAAGAAAGCAAAGTAAGCAAAGTAAGTTTTTCATACACGTATTTAGAAAGAAAAAGGTTTTTTATGGATAATCAAAAGATTAAAGAACTTGCGGATAAATATGGTACTCCTACCTTTGTTTTTGATGAAAAATCGTTAAAGGAGAGGATGAGGAAAATAAAGGAAATAGTAGGAAATTCGGTTTCTCTTTGCTATAGCATAAAGGCTAATCCTTTTCTTATCCCTGCCATGGAGGAGGTCACAGACAGGCTCGAAGTATGTAGCCCGGGTGAGCTTGATATTTGCAAGGCTCTTCATGTACCTTCGGAAAAAATCGTTTATTCCGGTGTCTGCAAGACAAGAGAAAATGTGAAAGAGGCAGTAGAATACGGCGCCTATGCTTATACGGCTGAGTCTGTTCTACATGTAGAATACCTTCAGATGGAGGGCAGAGAGAAAAATAAGAAGCTTCCTGTGCTCCTTCGTCTGAATGCCGGAAGTCAGTTTGGAATGCCTAAGAGCGATGTCTTAAGGATCATTGAAAACAGAGATAAATTTGATTTCCTTGATATTGTAGGAATCCACTATTTTGCGGGAACGCAACGAGGTAAGATCAAGCAGCAGATAGAAGAACTTAAGATGCTTGCGGACTTTTTTGATGATATTAAGACAAGATATGGATTTGTACTTGAAAGACTTGAATACGGTCCGGGGCTTCCTGTATCTTATTTTGCAAATGAGTCTTTTGAGGATACTTTAAAGCCTGTAAAAGAACTCGCAGATGCACTTAAGGATATTGCTTCAAGGTGCAGACTTACAGTTGAAATGGGCAGATTTTTTGTAAGCGAATGTGGAATGTATCTTTCCAAAGTTATGGATATTAAGTCCAATAAGGATACTAACTACATGATCATAGACGGCGGTATGAACCATGTTACCTATCTGGGACAGGTAATGGGGATGAAAGTACCGGTCATAGAGCATATAAAGGGAGACGGCGATGAAAATGCCGCAGGATATGTTATGCCTGCCGTATCAGGTATGAAGGATGAAAACGAAGAAAAAGACTATGCTATTTGTGGCAGTTTATGTACGACAGCAGATGTTCTTGTAAGGAAAGTTCCATTCAAAAACCTTGAAATAGGAGATTTGCTTGTATTTTTTAATATAGGGGCTTATTCTGTTACGGAAGGCATTTATCTGTTCCTGTCACGAACAATGCCCAGAATAGTTCTTATAAAGGAAGATGGAACTACAGTGCTTGTCAGGGACTATGTTGAAACGAGCAAGATAAATACCATAAATAAATATTTGTAAGTGAGGTAAAAATGGAAGAATTAATTGAACTGCTTTCGGAAATTAAAGATGATGTTGATTTTGAGACAGAAACTGCACTGATCGATGATGGAATCCTTGATTCCTTTGATATTCTGCAGATTATAAGTGCTCTTAATGATGAGTATGATATTTCTATCCCGGCATCCGAAATCGTGCCAGATAACTTTAACAGTGCAAAATCTTTATATGATATGGTTGTCCGTCTTCAGGAGGACTGATACAGAAAAAACCGCAGGAGCTTGTTCCTGCGGTTTCTTTTTGAAGGAGTGTTACCGGCTTGTCACGGCTCCGGCAACGTGTTGTAATGTTGAAAAGTGTTCTTATGAGGGAGTCAAGAATGTTTTGTTATCCTTGATGTTTATATAATAGTTCACAAATCGTAAGAATAAGTGACTAAAATGTGGTTATTTTGTGAAATGTAGTCACACAATAATCTGATAACTCCATCAATTTCAAAATCTCGTCAACAAAATTACAACTGATAGAAACCTATCTTTTTATATACCTTGCGAAGTGTCTTGTTTGCAATATATGAAGCTTTTTCTGCACCTTCTTTATAGATGGAATTAAGATATTCCTTATCAGCGATAAGTCTGTTTGCTTCTTCTCTTATGGGAGTAAGTGTCTGCACAACAGCATCACCTACAGCAGGCTTGAATACGCCATATCCCTGACCCTCAAATTCTTTTTCGATATCTTCGAGGCTCTTACCGGTGATGGTAGAGTAGATAGACATAAGGTTAGCAACACCGGGCTTATTTACCTTGTCAAAGTGTACACAATTCTCTGTGTCGGAATCTGTAACCGCACGCTTGAACTTCTTCATGATCACATTAGGATCATCCATGAGGAATACGCAGCCGTTAGGCTCGGATTTTGACATCTTCTGACCGGGAGTTGTAAGGCCGTAAATTCTGGCACCTACTTTGCTGATGTAAGGCTCGGGAACACGGAATACATCACCGTATATGTTGTTAAATCTGATCGCAAGATCTCTTGTAAGCTCTACATGCTGCTTCTGATCTTCACCAACGGGAACATAATGAGGCTGATAAAGAAGAATATCAGCAGCCATAAGTGAAGGATAAGTGAAAAGACCTGCGTTAATGTTGTCTTTATGTTTTGCGGATTTATCCTTGAACTGAGTCATTCTGCTGAGCTCACCGAACATTGTATAGCAGTCAAGAACCCATCCGAGCTGTGCGTGTGCGGGAACATGTGATTGAAGGAACAATGTGTTTTTCTTGGGATCAAGACCGCATGCGATATAAAGCGCAAGCATCTCAATAGAGCGTCTGCGAAGCTCCTTGGGATCCTGTCTTACTGTGATTGTATGAAGATCTGCCATGAAATAGTAGCAGTCAAAATCATTTACTCTATCTGCCCAATTCTTAATGGCTCCGAGGTAATTACCAAGGTGCAGATCCCCACTGGGCTGAATGCCTGAAAGCATTATCTTTTTTTCTGATTCCATTTTAAATACTCTCCTCTGTAAAACTAACGCAGGTACAAGAACACCTGCTAATATACGACCTTACTATAATACCATGTATTGCCTTATTATCGAATAGGTTTTTGCATTTTCCAAGCAAAACAAAAAACCGCTTAAATCATGATCTGTCCGGAACTTTAGGAAGATTCCACAAGAAATGCCTTGCCAGACATCTGATGAGGATCACAACAGAAAATCCTATTATCATGGATATCTGCCATATATGACATATCATATGGGATATGATAAGTGAAATCCCACCGACTATAACTGCCAGGGCATACACATGCTTTACGAAAATCGCGGGCATTTTCAAGGACAGAATATCTCGAAGAAGTCCGCCGCCAACACCGGTTATAAATCCTAAAAATATCAATAGAAAAGCATTGTTCCCATAACCTGCGCGAACACCTATTGTTGCACCGTCTACCATGAAGGCTGCAAGACCTATGGTGTCAAAAACAAAGAAAACGAAGTCATATATATTTGCGTGTTTGCCCGGTAACTCTTTTTCCATATACATAAAAAGAAAGACTACGTTAGCTACGATAGCAGCAATAGCGACGTAAAAAGGGTCAACGAACATCTGAGGCGGAATATTTCCTATGATTATATCTCTCATGAGTCCGCCACCGCAGGCTGTACAGATCGCAAGTATATTAACACCGAAAATATCCATCTTTTTCTGGATGCCTGTAAAAGCGCCTGAAATAGCAAAGGCTATGGTTCCGATAAGATCGAATATTTCAAGTAATGAAAAAGACATGTTTTTTATCTCCAAAAGTAATGTTACAAATCAGTATTATACTACAATTCAATCCCATAGATTATAGAAAAACTAATATAAAATTTTAGGTTTCTTTAAGGTTTGGGTGTCATAATCCGGGTATGATTTAAAACAACATGTTTCAGACATGGATACAAAGGAGATTTGACATGAAGAAGAAAGTCATTATAAGGTTACTATCACTTGGACTTGTAACAGTAATGTGTACAGCGATGGCAGCTTGCGGAAGTGCAGGTACAAATGCAGATGACACTACAACAATTGTTTCAGAAGAAACTGCATCGGAAGAAGAAAACACAGATGAACAGGACTCAGAAAATGACACAGCTAAGGATACAGAAGTAGAGGATCAGGGTAACATGCAGGAAGGTGAGGCTCCTGACGGCGAAGCGCCTGATGGAGAAGCGCCGGGTAATCCACCGGATGGAGAAGCACCGGATGGAGAAGCACCCGGGAATCCTCCTGACGGTGAAGCTCCAAGTGGAGAAGCACCCGGAAATCCTCCCGGAGGCGGATTTGGCGGTGGAAGCAGTAGCGAAGATATAGATTATAAGGGATCTGAGGAAATTACATCTTCGGATTCTCAAAGTGACCAGACCTATAGCAGTACTACAGCAGATGAAAGCGCACTTCTTATAAGTACATCAGATGAAGTGAGCATCACCAACCCTACAGTTAGTAAGACGGGCGATTCAGACGGCGGCGACAACTGTAATTTTTACGGACTTAATGCAGCGGTACTTGTAAAAGATGGTTCGATGACAACAATCACAGGCGGCAGTGTGACATCAGATGCTGATGGCGCAAACGGAGTATTTTCCTACGGTGGAAATGGCGGACAGAACGGAGCATCCGGAGATGGCACAAAAGTAGTTATCTCAGACACTAAGATCACAACAACAGGAGATGGATCCGGCGGAATCATGACTACAGGCGGAGGAATTACAGAAGCCTACAACCTGACTGTTGAAACAAGCGGAAGATCTTCTGCTGCAATAAGAACTGACAGAGGCGGTGGAACAGTTACCGTAGATGGCGGCTCTTATACAACCAATGGCCTTGGATCTCCGGCTATATATTCAACAGCAGATATTACTGTGTCCAATGCAACTCTTACATCCAACCTTTCAGAAGGTGTATGTATTGAGGGTATCAACTCGATCACACTAAATGATTGTGATATGACTGCGAACAATACAGACACAAACGGTAATGCTACATTTTACGATACCATTATGATCTACCAGTCTATGTCAGGTGATGCCGACAGCGGAACATCAACCTTCACAATGAACGGAGGAAGCCTCACAAGCAAAAACGGACATGTATTCCACGTTACCAATACTTCTGCTGTGATCAATTTAAGCGATGTAAGCATCACAAACGAAGATGATGAAAATATCCTTTTGTCAGTATGTGCTGACGGATGGAATGGCGATACCAACAATGCTACGGTAAATGCTGATGATCAGAAGCTTGAAGGTACAATTCTTGTAGGAAGCGACTCAGAACTTACACTTAATCTTACAAACGGTTCAGAATTTACAGGAACTATTGACGGTAATATAACAAATGCCAAAGGAGAGAGTGTTTCCACAGAAGTTGGAACGGTTTCGGTATCAATTGATGAAAACAGCACATGGACTCTTACTGCTGATACCTACATTACATCTTTTGAAGGCGATGCCTCCAGTATTAACACAAATGGATACACGCTCTATGTAAATGGAGTTGCAATGTAAAAAATGCCCGGAGCTGATAACAGACTAAGATATATTATAATGGTGAATGTCCAAGTGAGTAATTTTAGATAGTATTTTTAGAAATGATCGGAGATATAGATTGAAGTGAGGGGTGTAAAGATTGTCTTTTCAGATATAGACGGAACTCTTTTAAACAGCAGGCACAGGATGCTTGATAGTACGCATAAGGCTATAATGGATCTGCAAAAATCAGGTATACCTTTTGTAATAGTAACAGCAAGAGGGCCTTCGGGAGTTCGGCCTATTTTCAAGAGGTATGGCTTTGTGTGTCCTATGATATGCTATAGTGGTGCGCTTATTATTGATGAGAATGACAGGATTGTGTATTCTGAAGGTTTTGACGCAGAAGATGCAAGGAGTATCATCTCATATATTGAAGAGAGCGGTTTTGACTGTACCTGGAACATCTATTCGGAAGAGCTGTGGATTGTTAACGACAGAAGCGATAAGCGCATCCGCATAGAAGAGGAGATAGTGGAGGTTGATGCGCAGGAGGGAAGTATAGATCTACTTCCGGAAGGCGCTATAGTCGGAAAACTCTTATGTATGTGCGAACCGGAAGCTATAGGCCATATCGAGGATGAACTTAAAAAAAGGTTCCCCAAGCTGTCTATAGTTAAGTCTTCGGATATACTTCTCGAAGTTATGGGAAGAGGGATCACTAAGGCAAGCGGTATAGAGCGTGTGTGCACAGATCTTAGTATCCCTCTTGAAAGCGCGGCAGCTTTTGGGGATCATTATAATGATGCGCAGATGCTAAGAGCCGTTGGGATGCCCTTTCTAATGGGCAATGCACCTAAAGATATGCAAAAAGAGTTTGAATGCGTGATAGGAAGTAACGACGAACCATCCATATATAATGCACTAAAAAAACTGGGGATTATCACGTGTTAAGGCAATATTTTATGATGCAGACAGCATGAGCAGATTTTTCAAGATAATGATCAAAAAGCCAAATAGGCGCATCGATCAAAGCGAATGGCTAATGGACCAAATTGGCGGAGCTTAATGATCAGAAGGGGGACCAGATGAGCGTATACGAAATGCTATTAGAAGCAAAAGACGATAAGTACAGAGATTTTCAAGTAAAGCTTGTTCCAAATGTATCGCCTGATACTATCATAGGCGTTAGGACTCCTGATATGAGGAAGATTGCCAAGGAAGTTTTTAACAGTCCTGAAAAGGATGAGTTTTTAAAAGAGCTTCCTCATAAGTATTATGAAGAGAATCTCGTACATTTTTTTATAATAGCTATGATCAAGGAATTTGACGAATGTATTGAAAAGGTTGATGAGTTCCTTCCGTATGTTGACTGCTGGCCTGTGTCCGATCAGGCAACTCCCAAAATTTTTAAGAAAAATCATGCAAAGCTTCTTCCATATATAAGGAACTGGATAGCGTCAGACCATGTCTATACTGCGCGTTTTGGAATACGCATGCTCATGAATGAATTCCTTGATGATGATTTTAAGGACGAGTATCTTGAACTTGTTGCATCCAAGGAAGGTGATGACTACTACCTTAAGATGATGGTTGCCTGGTATTTTGCCACAGCTCTTGCCAAAAAATATGATGAGAGCGTTAAGTACATAGAAGAAAGAAAGCTTTCTGACTGGATTCACAAGAAAGCTATCCAGAAAGCTGTTGAAAGTTACCGCGTTACAGATGAACACAAAGAGCATTTGAAGAAATACAGGTAACAGAGCATATGAGACATAAATATTACTGAAACTACTACTATGTATTTAGTGGTAGTTTCAGTACATAATATTTTATCTCAAAATTTAAATTATATAAGCTTTCGACCTCAGCAGAGTATAGTGTCCGTCGAAAACTTCATCACAGATTCTGATTTCCAGCTCCTGCCTGTGCCTGAAATGATCAAGCATGGCATCCGTTCCTGACACACCTTTTTCTATGGCATACGGAGAATTGTTAAAGTAACCTTGCATAAGCGGAAACCACATCTCATTACCCTTATCATCGGACCGTTCTTTTCTTATAACATCAATGTTCGATGCTATGTCTTTAGTTTGGAGATAAAATATCTGATACTCCTTTCCGGCAAGAGTTTTCTTTATTTCCTTGTAAAAATCTACTATCTGTGAATCTGTCATTTTTTGGAACAGTATCATGTCCTCTACTATGTTTTGAAAGAGTGAGCATTCAAAAATATTGTTGTCACCATTCCAATTAAGGAACCTTCTAAGAACAATCTCTTTAAATTCTTCGGAATTCAGATTACCATTGTAGATTTCATATTTTTCCAAATCTTTGTGGAATCCGGGGATATCAGTAATGATCTTTGTGTAACATATAATTCTATGATCGTCTTCAGCAAAACTCTTATCCTCAATCTCTCTGCGGATGTCGCTGTACTTTTCAAGAATACCGCTATAGGTCTTGCTGTCCACATAAGCGCACCACGCAAGTTCGATCGGAGAATAATCACCCTCACATATTGCCTTACATTCCGGATGTTTCTCTGCAAGTCTCCTTACAAGTGTGCTTTTACCGCTCCCCTGGAGCCCTTCTACCAAATAATTCATTCCAATCCTCCTTGCTTATCTATGTATGTACAGCCTTGTAGGCTCAGGTTCTCCATCCCCCTGTGCCATGCAAAAGAATTCCCATCCATACCGCTCATAAAAACCAACATGATCTGTAACAAGGTAGATTGGAGAAATACCTTTGTTTTTCATATCTTCAACCACCATAGTTAAAAGATTACCGGAAATGCCCTGACACCTGTATTTCTCTTCTGTGTAAACAGCACAGACATTGGGAGCAAGATCTTTCCTGTCATGGAAATCATTGTCGATAACTCCAAGGCCTCCGATGATTTTTTCTCCATCCAGGCATACATACCAGCCATATTCCGTTGTACCTTCAATATAGGCATCAATGCATTCCAGGTAAGCCTCTGTAGGGACTCCCCATTTTTCATGGAACCAATTTGCAGCTGTTTCCTTTAGTTCTGGTTTTTGTCTAAGATTGATATATTTATAATTGCTCATTTTTTTCAAACCCCTTTCCTTCTCAATTCATTGCCTTGTAGTTTTAGCTCTTTTCCGGAATCCGTTACAAGTTCCTCTGTCTCAAGAGCTATAATTTCATAACTGTTTGATAACTTAGCGAGAAGTTTGTTACTGCCAGCATTTCGCACATCTGCCTCATAGAAAAACTCTGTCTTTCCATACTTCTCATAGGCATACTCCAAAATATATTTCAACGCCTCAAAAGCATAACCTTTTCCCTGTTCCGACTCAATTATCCAGACGCCAAGTTCCGGACAAACATCTGTCACTGCGTGCATCTCTATGCTTCCAACAAATCTCTCTTCGTCGTCAACAATTGCAAATATAAGTGTTTCTTCTTTTTCCATCTCATCGAGAAAAGCCTGAAGCAAATTTCGTGCATCCTCAATATTTTCGAATGGATCCGGCCATTGATACATTGTTATTTCCTCGTCAAAATACTTGTAATAGTCCTCAAGGTATTTCATATCAAACGGAATAATTCTAATTTTTCTCGTCATCGTCTGCTTCCTCCATAAATTCCCAAGCTGCACATGAAAAAAGCCTATTCTGCATACGCAAAATAGACTCACACAAATAGACCTACTATAAATATAAAAATAGGTTTAGAATGCATGATAACCCAGTTTAAGCGCACACAAAACAGCTGCCATGGCAGCATCGTCATCTCTGATAGTGTTCACTCAAGCTAAATTATCTGATAAACATTCCTTCACCTATGCGTTAGACGCTCTTTCTTAATATTTTTAAATCATTTTAATACTAACATTGATAATTAGCGGTTGCAATAATATTTCTCAATCCCTGGTCTGCTTGTTGACTACTTTATCAGTCATGGAATACCAGTCAACCCTGCGCCATGCGCACCATAAAGCGGCTGCGGGGTTGACAGGCATTCCATGGCAGATATTCTGTAGTCATGCAGATCAAGGATAATTGTGCGCTTCTGCGCACTTTATTCCATGGCAGAGGCGTCAGCCTCTGGCTTCCTTAATAGCCTCTGCTACAAACCGCGAATTCTTCTTCTGCCAAGGGTGAAATGCCCCAAGTACATAGGAAAATGGACAGACTTGTTGCTTTTGCGCTTTCCACACAAACGTCCCGAAGAGCGAAAAGCCACAAGTTACCACGAAATCACGGTGACTTGTTGCTTTTTAGAAATTCGGAGATGCGATGACAGGACGAATTCTTCTTCTGATATGGGTGAAATACCCCAAGTATATAGGAAAACGGACATACTTGTTGCTTTTGCGCTTTCGGCGCAAACGTCCTGGAGAGCGAAAAGCCCCCAGTTGCCATGAAATCACGGGGACTTGTTGCTTTTGAGGAATTCGGAGATGCGATGACTGAACGAATTCTTCCTCTGACATGGACAAAAAGCCCCAAGTATATAGGAAAACGGACATACTTGTTGCTTTTGAACTTTCAGATCCAGCGCTGCGGAGCGGCAAAAGCCCCAAGTTGCCATGAAATCGTGGGGACTTGTTGCTTTTGAGGAATTCGGAGATGCGATGACAGGACGAATTCTTCTTCTGACATGGGCGAAATACCACAAGTACATAGGAAAATGGACAGACTAGTTGCTTTTGCTCTTTATTACAGCTTTTTGACTCTCAAATATTTCTTCAAGAACTATACGACATATATACTCCCTTCAAACATGCATTACAGATTATTCTTAAATCACACTCTGCTCTTAAGGGCTTCTACCATATGATCAACGTAATATTCTTCGCTTTGCTCATCTGTATGTTTCCATAATAGCTACACGCTCCAGGGAAGTCTTACATTGGGAATAGCCAGTTTTTCCGTATATTTATGCTCAAATCTGATTCCGTTGCTACTAAGTTCTTTTAAAAAAGCATCAAAATACACAGGATCCGAAAAGTTCTGTATAAACTCAATAGTTACCTCATGATTTACTGCAGATACCTCAAGCAAAATGCTTTCATTCAGAGGATGTGCCCATGTATGAAATTCTTTAATATATTTTTCAGCCTCACCAAAATTAGCCTTACCAATATAACTGACCGTGGCTGAAAGAACAGCTTTAAGAGACTGACTGTTTTCTTTGGCGGCTTCAAACCGCTCTTCATCTGTTTGAAGTGCCAGAAGCTTTCGCGTGAAACTGTTTATTGAGGCTTGCGTAGATAGCACACTCTCATCCCGCGTCTGAGCAAATACCATTCCCCGGAAGCACATAGCCTGTTTATCAATTGGCCATGTCCACATTTTTTCTTTGTACTCGAGCCATGCTCCACCAACAAGACTTTGGTGTGCAAGCGGAGCATTCAGTGCTTTTCGCTGGTTAACGCACATGCTGATCCTTATAGGACTGACCTTATCAGGATGAACATCAGCTATAGCTCTGCTTAGAAATAGAGCAGTCATCGTTCCGGGGCTTCCATCATTAGCAGAAGAAAAGCGCATTAACTCTGATTCATCTATAGAAATTCCAAATACAGTCCTGACATCGCCTTCTCTTTTCTTCTCTATCTCAGGATTTAGAGAAGGTAGAATTTCTCCGCCGCCACCCAAGGGTGGATCAGGAATGTTGATCGTGGGGTCATCCCACTCCTGTGGCGGAATAATATCTCCCTTAAGACGAATTTTATCTCTGCTGAGCTTAACATTATAAAATTCAGAGCAATAATAATACAGTAAAGTTCTTAAGAGTTCATAAGCCCCCGTTCCATCTGTAAGAGCATGACAGATATTCAGTACGATAATGTCATCATGCCAGGAAAAAGCCAACATATGGAAGTTAGATTCTTTGCTGTTTAGCTCAATGTCTTTTTCAGTATTTACTACTGCGACAGGTTGCTCATTCGATTCAAAAACATACCGGTCATCCATTTTAGTCAGCTTTACAGCAAAATAAGGATAACGCTCCATAGTAGTATCAACTGCATGTCGAAGTATATTTCCATCGATAGTGTCCTGCATCCTCATTATGAAGTGAATGACATTGGGGCTTTCTTTACTTGATGCGTATAAAGAATTGATTTCAGAAAAAAGGAATCTTGTCATCTTTCTTCTCCCTGGTCATATACGATAGAGTCAATGGGGACGTTTCACTTTGACTCGGAGTCAATGGGGACGTTTCACTTTGACTCGTACATTCTCATTTATTTAGCTCTTTGTATTGTATTTCGATTTATCCCTGTAAGCCTTTCAATTTGTCT